>Ga0302320_10021810_pt1 | contig 12684 bp, 7 predicted proteins | sample Bog_T0_3_FD_202130 | JGI IMG/M metagenome (GOLD analysis project Ga0302320, IMG submission 202130) | Peat permafrost microbial communities from Stordalen Mire near Abisko, Sweden - Bog_T0_3 | ecosystem: Environmental > Terrestrial > Soil > Wetlands > Peat | place: Sweden: Abisko, Stordalen Mire...
CGACGCCGAGCGCGGCATCTTGCGCTGGAAAATTCCATATATGCCGGGAATATTGCAAGCGGTGGGCCGCGACGATGGACACGAAGTAGCCCGCTACTCGCTCCAAAGCGCCGGCGAACCAGCGAGTATCAAATTGCTGCCGGACCTAACGCAGATTCATGCCGATGGGAAAGACATTTGCCATCTCGAATTTCAAATCGTGGATGCCCACGGCATCCGCGTACCGGACGCCGCGCCCGAAGTGACCTTTGAATTAAACGGCCCGGCAAAATTGCTCGGCCTTGGCAATGGCGACGTGAACAGCGTGGAAGACTGCAAAACCAACCGGCATGCCGCTTTCGAAGGTCGCGGACTGGCCATCCTGCAAACTACCATGATTCCAGGAGACATCACCCTGAAGGCCACCGCCCCCGGCCTCGAGCCCGCCAGCATAACGCTGCAGAGCCGGTGAATTAGCATCCACCATTCAGGGGACTTGCCTTTATGGCACCTTTGCCGGATTCTGGACGCCACATTTCCGATGAAAATAATGAACACTCTTTCATGCACCGCCGTGGCAATTGCCCTGCTCATGCCGGCGCTCCACGTAATCGCCGATGCGCCCCGGGCTACTGAGACGCTGGATGCCGACTGGCGCTTCGCCGCGGGCGATCCGGCTGGCATCACCACGGACCTGAGTTACAAGGCCGCGCTGCCCTGGTTGTTGCCGATGCAAAATGGGTTCACCAGCAAGGCACCCGTTACGATACCAACGGATAATTTCGGCGGAGACGTGCCGTACGCGCAAACAGGTTTTGACGACAGCGGCTGGCGCAAATTAAATTTGCCGCATGATTTTGGCATCGAGGGGCCATTCCAACAGGCGTTACCAGGAGACGCCGGCAAGCTGCCGTGGTTCGGCGTGGTGTGGTATCGCAAACATTTTGACGTGCCGGCGGAAGACGCGGGCAAGCAGCTTCATCTGGATGTGGACGGAGCCATGGCTTACTCGACGGTCTGGATCAACGGCCATTGTGTGGGCGGCTGGCCCTATGGTTATGCGTCCTGGCGCGTGGAATTGACGCCATTCATAAACTACGGCGGCGCGAACACGCTCGCGATCCGCCTCGACAATCCCAAGAACTCTTCCCGCTGGTATCCGGGCGGCGGCATCTACCGCAATGTCTGGCTCACCAAGCTGTCGCCCGTTCATGTCGCACACTGGGGAACGTACATCACCACGCCACTGATTGGTGCGGCCGAGGCTACGGTTGCGGTCAAGAACGAGATCGAAAACCAAACCACCAACGACGTGAACCTCACAGTCGAGACGAAGATTTATGAACTCGACACCAACGGTGTGAAGCAAGGCGATGCCGTGGCGGAAAAAACGGCGCAGGTGACCGTGCCCGCCGGCACGAACGCGACCAGCGGCGTCGAGTTGACTGTTGCGAATCCAAAATTGTGGGACGTCGAGCAACCCAACCGGTATGTGGCCGTCACCACTTTAACCCAGGACGGCAAGGTGTGGGATGTGGTTGAAAATAATTTTGGCATTCGCACCGCCGAGTTCACCGCCACGGCGGGTTTTCTCCTGAATGGAAAACGCGTGCGCATCAACGGTGTTTGCGACCACGCCGATCTCGGCGCGCTCGGCAGCGCGATCAACACCCGCGGGTTGCAACGGCAGTTGGAAATCCTGCGCAGCATGGGCTGCAACGCCATCCGTACCAGCCATAATCCCCCCGCGCCGGAGTTGCTGGATTTGTGCGACCGCATGGGCTTTGTGGTCATGGACGAAGCCTTCGATGCTTGGAAGGCGCACAAAAGGCCAAACGATTATGCCCGGATTTTCACCGCCTGGCACGAGGCGGATGTGCGCGCCTATGTCCGCCGCGACCGCAATCATCCCTGCGTGATACTCTGGAGCATCGGCAATGAAATTTCGGAGCAGGCGCGGTCCAACAGCTTTTACATCGCCACGGATCTGGCCAACGCCGTTCGCCAAGAGGATCGGACGCGGCCCGTGACCGCCGCGTGCAACCACATGGAGGCCGGCTTCAACGGCTTTCAAAATATCGTGGGCGTGTTCGGCTATAACTACAAGCCGTTTGAGTACGGCAAAGTCAGGGCGGCGAATCCGCAGTTACCCTTGTTTGGGAGCGAGACGGCCTCCACGATCAGCTCACGCGGGGAATATTTTTTCCCGGTGAGCGACGACCCATCAAAAGGCCAGTCGGACTTTCAGATGAGCAGTTACGACCTGTACGCTCCGCCCTGGGCGACGACACCGGACGCGGAATTTGCCGGCCAGGACAAAAATCCATTCGTGGCCGGCGAATTTGTCTGGACGGGCTTCGATTACCTCGGGGAGCCGACGCCTTACAATTCGGACCTGAGCATACTGAACAATTATTCCAATCCGGAGGACAAGGCGCGCGCGGAAAAGCAACTTGCCGAAATCGGAAAAATCCCCAGCCCGTCGCGCAGCAGTTATTTTGGCATCATTGACCTCGCGGGATTTCCGAAGGACCGGTACTACCTGTATCAAGCGCACTGGCGGCCAGATTTTCCGATGGCGCATATTTTGCCGCATTGGAACTGGCCCGGGCGCGAGGGCGAAGTCACGCCGGTCCATGTTTACACCAGCGGCGACGAGGCGGAATTATTTCTCAACGGCAAATCGCTCGGGCGTAAAAAGAAGGGCCAGTTCGAATATCGCATTCGCTGGGATGATGTGAAATACGAGCCCGGTGAACTCAAGGTGGTGGCCTATAAAAACGGACAGGAATGGGCCACGGATACCGTGCAGACCACCGGCCCCGCGGCGGAACTACTGCTGGCCCCCGACCGCGCGGCCATCACCGCGGATGGAAAAGACCTGTCCTATGTGACCGTGACGGTGGCGGACGACCAGGGCCGGCTTGTGCCGCGCTCCAAAAATCACATTAAATTTGAGGTCGCAGGCCCGGGCGAAATTGTGGCTGTAGACGATGGCGACGCCACCAGCTTCGAGCCTTTTCAGGCAAAAGAGCACAACGCCTACAACGGTCTCGCGCTCGTCATCATCCGTGCCACCCAACCCGGCGAAATCACGCTCACCGCCCATGCCGATGGTTTAAAAGACGCGACCACGCGAATCAACGGGCAGCCATAGCAGTACGGGCGTCCTTATGGATATAAGAAAAATTGCCCTGACGGTTTTGGCCAGCCTGGTCCTCGTGTCGGCCGCCGCTGCCCGTGGGCGGGAGATTTTGCCGCTGGACGACGACTGGCGCTTTGCAAAAGGCGATGCGCCCGGCGCGGAGCAGCCAGGCTACAATGACTCCCAATGGGAAGTGGTCCAAGTGCCGCACGATTGGAGCATCGCCGGCCCTTTCGCCGAAACCAACCTCGCTGGCGGCGCGGGTGCCTTTCTGCCAAGCGGCGTTACCTGGTATCGCAAACACTTTGCTTTGCCTTCCAATGACCTGGGCCGGCGGGTGTTTGTGGAATTTGACGGCGTGATGCAAAACAGCGAAGTCTGGATCAACGGCTTCCACCTCGGCCACCGCCCCAACGGGTACGTGAGCTTCCGCTATGAACTCCCCGCGACGATGCTCTCTTTGGGAGGCGGCCCGGCGAATGTGCTGGCCGTTTGCGCGGACACTTCGGCGCAACCGGCCTCGCGCTGGTATGCGGGCGCCGGGATTTACCGGCACGTCCGGCTCGTGATCACGGATCCGGTGCATATCGCGGCGGACGGCGTGTTTGTCACCACTCCAAAAATTTCCGCCGCCGAGACGACCGTGCAAATTGAAACGGTTCTCACCAATGAATCCGCTGCGCCGCGCGAAATCAGCGTACAAACGAGCCTGCTGGCGCCGGACGGCACGCCGGTGGGCGCCATTGAGTCCAGCCAGACCATTGAGGCCGGGGCGGCGGCCATCTTGGACCAGCCGATAGTTTTCCCGAATCCGCAGTTATGGAATCTCGACGAACCCAATCTTTATCATGCCGTTACCAAAGTGAGCGTGGACCGGCATGTGGCGGACGAAACAACCACCGCATTCGGCATACGGGACGCGCATTTTGAGGCCGACACCGGCTTCTGGCTGAATGGAAAAAACTTCAAACTGAAAGGCGTCTGTTTGCATGCTGATGGTGGCGCATTCGGCGCGGCGGTGCCGCTTTCAATTTGGGAGGCTCGTCTGACGACCTTGAAATCGCTCGGCGTAAATGCCGTCCGAACCGCGCATAATCCACCCGCGCCTGAGTTCCTCGATTTGTGCGACCGGCTGGGCCTGCTCGTGATGGATGAGTTCTTCGACTGCTGGACGGTGGGAAAGAACCCCTATGATTACCATCTCTATTTCAACGATTGGGCGCAGCGGGACGAACGCGATTCCATACTGCGCGATCGAAATCACCCAAGCATAATCATCTACAGCGTCGGCAATGAAATCCACGACACCCCCCAGGCGGAAATGGCGAAGGGAATTCTTTCCAACCTCGTCGCCGTCGTCCATGCAACCGACCCGACGCGGCCGGTGACGCAGGCATTATTCCGGCCCAACGTCAGCCATGATTACGACGATGGGCTGGCCGATTTGCTCGACGTGGTCGGCCAGAATTATCGGGAGAACGAGATCCTTGCGGCGCACGATCAGAAGCCATCGCGCAAAATTCTGGGCACTGAAAACACCCATGTTCGGCAACAGTGGGTGGCGATGCGCGACCACGCGCCTTACGCGGGACAATTCCTGTGGACGGGCATTGATTATCTCGGTGAATCGCGGCGCTGGCCGATAATCGGGCATGGCTCCGGCTTGCTCGACCGCACCATGGCGATTCGTCCGCTCGCGCGCGAACGCGAAAGTTGGTGGACCGATGAGCCGATGGTGGCCATAACCCGCCGTATCTCCCAGACCGAGGCCATGCCCAGCGATCCCGGCTACGGCGCGGAGGAACGCCATACGCAGGTTTTGTTTTCTGATTGGACGCCGAAAGATTTGAAGCCGCATGAGGAAAACGTCGAGGTTTACTCCAACTGCAAGGAAGTCGAATTGTTCTTAAACGGCAAATCGCTCGGGAAAAAACCCATCAACGCGGACGCCTCCCCGCGCAACTGGCAGGTGCCGTTCGCGCCGGGAATCCTGCGAGCGGTGGCATGGCATGGCAAATTCGCTTTCACGAATGAACTGCGCACGGCGGGCAAGCCGGACAAAATTGTTTTGACGACGGAAACCAAATGGCTTTCGCAAGACCGGGATGCCGTGGCGCTGGTCCGGGCAATCATCGTGGATTCAAAGGGCATTCGAATCCCCCGCGCCAGCGACTTGATTTCCTTCAAGGTCTCGCGGCCGGGCATCATTGCGGCCGTGGACAATGCGGACAACGCCAGTTTGGAACCTTTTCAAGCAAGTTCCCGGCATGCGTTTCAGGGCGAATGTGTGGCGTTTGTGAGAGCCGCCGGCACCTCCGGCAAAATCACCCTCACGGCGACAGCCGCAGGGTTGAAGGCTGGCACCATCGTCATCAAGACATCGCCAGAACTGTCGAGATGAATCACGGCTTGGTTCTGGCACTATTGGTAGAACCAATTGACCGAAAATGAAGGTGAAATGACCAGTCTCCCATCTATCACTTCCCTGTTTCAGCCAACAATTCCGCAACGCTTGGCGGTCAGCGTGATGGTCGTATGGAGCCTGATGGTTGGCCTGGGGAGCGTCTCGACCCAGGCGGCGGAATTCGCTTTTGGCGCGGACCTGTCGTTTCTCAAACAGGCTGAGGATCGTGGAAAAGTTTTCAAGGACGGCACCAACGCCCTGCCCGGATTGCAGATTTTCAAGAATCACGGTTACAACTGGATTCGCTTGCGTATTTTTGTGGAACCGGTCAGCAACAATCTGCCCAATGACCTCGCTTATACGCTGTCCATGGCCAAGGACGCGAAAAAGCTCGGCTACAAGTTGCTGCTGGATTTTCATTATGCCAACACCTGGGCCGATCCGGGCAAACAACCGACGCCGGGCACTTGGATTTCGCTGTCCCACCGGGAACGCGTGAAAAAAGTTTTTGAGTACACACGCGACACCCTTGCGGCGTTCTATGCTGCGGGCACGCCACCTGAGATGGTACAAGTGGGCAACGAGGTCACCCAGGGCCTTTTGTGGCCGGACGGCAAGCTGCCCGACCACTGGAAAAATTTTGCCGACTACATCCGCGCCGGCATCAAGGGGGTGGACTCCGGATGCGGCACGAATTCGCCGCCAAAAATCATGATTCACATTGACCAAGGCGGGAACATTGCCAGGACAAAATACTTTTTTGACAATTTGAACCGCTACAAGATCCGCTACGATGTCATTGGCTTTTCATATTATCCGTGGTGGCATGGCACCTTGATGGACCTGCGGGAAAACCTCGCGTTCGCCGCCGGCACTTATCACAAGGATGTGATCGTGGTGGAAACAGCTTATAACTGGCGGCCCGCACATGAAACCGCAGACCGCGTGGGGCCATTCCCGGAAACTCCGGAAGGACAGCGGGAATTCCTGGATGAAGTGACCCGGGTCGTGCTGGCCGTGCCCGATAATCGCGGCAAAGGGATTTTCTGGTGGGAACCGGCGGTGGGCAATCGCGGCAGCCTCGTCTCCCGCAGTTTTTTTGATGAAGCGGGAAACGCGCTGCCGGTCATCAATGTTTTTGACAAATATACGCGGCCCGCGCCGCGGAAGGATGACCGCTGACTCGCCGAAACAATCAGATAACAATCATGCGAAAAACTATTACCGGAAGTCTGCCGGCCTCGATTATCTCTGCCGGCCTGCTGTTCGCCGCTTCGGGCAGGGCCACACAATTTGGCCAGGCCACGGCTTATTTTCAGGACAAGGACGGCGTTTGGTGGGATGCCTGTCTCGGCAACGACAAGCAGTCGCCATTCCGCGAAAAGCCGGCGATTATGAAAATTGATTTCCACCGCGACGGGAAGATCCAAGTGGCCGCGAGCCAGCCGGACTTTGTTCTCCATAAATAAACGATCAATCCCATGAAAAAACTGTACGCAATTGGAATGCTCCTCCCGGCCCTGTTCGCCGTGCGGCCGGCGCTCGCCGAGGTCAAACTGGCCAGCCCGTTCACCAGCCATATGGTTCTGCAATGCGACATGAATGTGCCGGTGTGGGGCACCGCAGACGCCGGCGAAGAGGTGACCGTGGAATTTGCCGGCCAGAAAACGTCCGCGACCGCTGACCCGGACGGCCTCTGGCGCGTTGACCTGAAACCCATGAAATTTTCGGCGGAAAGCCGAAATTTCGTGGTCTCCGGCTCAAAGACGGCCAAGCCCGTCCGGCTCAATGACGTTTTGGTTGGTGAAGTATGGCTGGCGTCCGGCCAGTCCAACATGGACTTTTCCCTGTCGAAAAAAGTGAAGTATTTCGCCGGTGTGACCAACGAGGAGGAGGAAATAGCGGCCGCGAACCATCCTCTTCTCCGCATGTTCACTGGCACAGCGGCCAAATCCTACGCACCGCAAAACAGCGTCGGCGGCACATGGCAGGTGTGCAGTCCGGAGGCCGCGCCCGGATTTTCTGCCGTTGCCTATTTTTTTGCCCGCGATTTGCAGCGGGAAATCAAGGAGCCGGTCGGTATGGTCACGCTGGCTTTTGGCGCGAGCACGGCTGAGGCGTGGATTCGCCGCGAAGCGCTGGCATCCGATCCGGAATTAAAGCCGATGCTCGACCGCTTTGACGCTGCGGTGGAACATTATCGCACCAACCCGCCGCCGGTGGCCGCGCCGCCGCGCTCCGAGGATGTCACCGCCACGAATGCGCCTGCGGGCGAGAGGCGCCGCCACAATTCCGCGCCGCGCGATCCCGTGCAGGACCAGCACAACGCCACGGTCCTGTTCAATGGCATGATCCAGCCGGTGATTCCGTTCACGATTCGCGGAGTGATTTGGTATCAGGGCGAGTCCATCGTGGGCGGTTCGGCAGGCATCGCGCTGTATCCGCGCGTGCAGGCGGCACTCGTGCGCGACTGGCGCGCGCTGTGGGGCGAAGGCGACTTTCCATTTTATATCGTGCAACTTGCGGGACAGGACGCGCCCAGCAACAGTCCGCAGGTGCGCGAGGCCCAGGCAACCATTCTCTCGCTGCCCAATACCGGCATGGCCGTCGCCACCGACATCGGCGAGCGTAAAAATGTCCATCCGAAAAACAAGCAGGACGTGGGCGACCGGCTTGCCCGCATCGCCCTGGCGAAAGTTTATGGCCGCAAAATTGAATTCTCCGGCCCGGTATATCAATCAATGAAGATTGAGGGAGGCACGATTCGCCTGAAATTTTCCCATGCCGCGGGGCTTGTGGCGAGAGACGGAAATCTGAAATGGTTCACTGTCGCGGGTGGGGACGGAAATTTTTTTCCCGCGGATGCCAAAATTGATGGCGACACCGTGGTGGTCAGCAGCGCGAACGTGGCGGCGCCGATTGCGGCGCGTTACGCGTGGGTGAATTTTCCCGGTGGGGGGCACCTCTATAATTCCGCCGGCCTGCCAGCTGCACAGTTTCGCACCGATGCACCCAAATTCCCGGGCGAATAGAAATTTATGAGGCAAAAAATTCTTTTACTTTCGTCTCTTTTGTTTGCTTTGGCTGCGTTCGCACAAACGGACAATCCCCTGGCGGAGGGCGGGAATTCCCCGGGCTACGACATGGCCCCGGAAACCCGGCTGGAAGTGGTGGAAGCCGCAGTGGCGCAAATCCCCACCGCGCTGCCGCCCGGACCATTCGCCCCAACGTGGCAATCGCTCAAGGCCAATTACAAGGTGCCCCAATGGTTCGTCGGCGCAAAGTTCGGCTTGTTCATGCATTGGGGATTGTATTCGGTGCCCGCCCATCACAACGAGTGGTATGAAAAACACATGTACACAGACGGGGGCGAAGGCCAGTGGCACGCGGAGCATTTTGGGCCGCCGGAAAAATTCGGCTACAAAGATTTCATTCCACTGTTCACCCAGGAAAAATTCGATCCCGATGCGTGGGCGGCGCTTTTCAAAAAATCGGGGGCGAAGTTCGTCATCCCGACGGCGCAGCATCATGACAATTTTGCCATGTGGGACAGCGCCGTAACGCCTTTTAACGCCAAACAAATGGGACCCAGGCGCGATTTGATTGGCGAACTCGCAAAAGCGGTGCGGAAACAAGGCCTGAAATTTGGCGTATCGAACCATGGCATCGAGAATTTTCAGTTCATCAATCCGCCCCCTGAAATGGCGGAGCGGCTCAAAACCAATCACGCCGACCTCTACGACCCGAAATGGGCCGATTTTTACAATGTCGCCGACCGCAGTGACGCCGCGTGCGAAAAATTTCTGGTAAACTGGTATGCGCGCAACGTCGAGTTGATTGACAAATATCAGCCGGACATCCTCTGGTTTGACAACGGGGTGGACCAGCGGTACCTCGACCCGTTGAAGCTGCGCATCGCGGCCTACTATTACAATCGCGCAAAGGAATGGGGAAAGGAAGTTTCCCTCAGCACCAAGAAGGCCGCGTACGCGCCGGGCGACAAAAATACCGAGACCATCGGCTCAATCATTGATTTTGAGAAAATTGGCGCGCGTTCGCCATCCGGCATCCGCACAGGTGTGTGGCAGGTAGATCAACCCATCGGAAGCACTTGGGGATACACGAGCGATGAAAGGTTCTCAGGGCCGGGCACGATTATTGACGCGCTCGCTGATACCGTCAGCAAAAACGGCACCCTGCTCTTGAATCTTTCGCCAAAAGCCGACGGCACGTTTCCACCGGAGATTCAGGACACGCTGCTGGCCATCGGCCAGTGGCTCGGCGTGAATGGCGAGGCAATCTACGGCACGCACAACTGGATTAAGTTCGGCGAAGGCGGCGGACGCGGTGCGTCCGGCTTAAATCTCCGTTTTACCGTCAAGGACGATGTTCTCTACGCGATCATTCTCGGCAACTGGCCGGGCGAATCTGCGCTCATCACGTCGCTGGCCGACACCAATTCTTTGGCGGGCAAAGTCAGCCAAGTCACTTTGCTCGGTGGCACCGGCCAGCTAAAGTTCACGCAGGATGTCCCGGGCTTGAGGGTGGAACTGCCGGCCACCGCGCCGTGCCGATATGCGTATGTTCTGAAAATTACCGGGTTGAAAATGAATCCGCCCACCTGGACAGAATCGGGCAATCCGCAATTGCCGCCAGGAGAACCTTCAGTCGCAAAAGAAAATTCCAAATGAAAGAAGAAATGTCATTCCCGAACCCAATTTGTCGGAAACCGCTGTCTGGTTTTATCCTGCTGGCCGGCGGAATTCTCATGGCGTTGTCGGCCGCAGGTCTGGCTGCGCAAACGAATGAGCCGCCGGCGACGACGGCTCCTGCGCACGCCAGCCGCCCGGAAAATTTGCCGGCGAACCCCAAAATACCGTCGCTGTTTCTCATTGGCGATTCAACCGTGCGCAATGGCCAGGGCCGCGGCGATGGTGGACAGTGGGGCTGGGGCGATTTTGTTGCGCCCTATTTCGACACGAACCAGATCAACGTCGTCAATCGCGCCCTCGGCGGCACCAGCAGCCGGACCTATTACCGCGACCAGTGGCCGCGCGTGGCCGCGATGCTCAAGCCCGGCGATTTTGTCATCATGCAGTTTGGCCACAACGACGGCAGCGCGCTCAACGACACCACCCGGGCCCGCGGAACCATCAAGGGGGTTGGCGATGAGGCGGAGACCATTACCAACTTGATCACCCACAAAATCGAAGTGGTCCACTCCTTTGGCTGGTATGAAAGAATGATCATCGCCGAAACACGCAAACAAGGGGCGACACCATTGGTCTGCTCGCTTATCCCACGCAACAACTGGCAAAATGGCCGTGTCGCGCGAAATAAAAACGACTACGCCGGCTGGGCGGAACAGGTGGCGGCCTCCGAGGAAACTGCGTTCCTCGACCTCAATGAAATCATCGCCCGGCAGTACGACGCCCTGGGGCAGGAGGCGGTGAAGCCGTTGTTCATTGCCGGCGCCGGCCCGCACACCAGCCTGGCAGGTGCGCAAACCAATGCGGCCTGCGTTGTCGCAGCATTAAAGGGCTTGAAGGAAAATCCGCTGGCCGGCTTCTTTTCGGATAAAGCGGGCGCGGTCATACCCGCTGATTTAAGCCAGCCCGCGCCGAATCCGGTCATGCCGGCCAGGGACAAAACTGAGCCGGAATAAGTTTCTCTCGCTGTTTTCAGTGGAATAGAAAGCAACGCTTCCAGCGAAATCTCGCAATGTATCTGCGTCAATCCTCAAAGGATTGGGTCATTCAGCCCAAGGTTGGCCCGACCCAGGGAGGGCCTGCCTTGGGTCAACGGCAGTCGGCATATCAGGTTCCTCGCTAATTTCGGTTGCATGGCGATCTCAAAGCGGATTTATGGCGGGCACGTAAACCACGTTCCCGCGTTTTATTCGGGTGAGTGCGATTATGGCGGTTGATTTAGACATTGTGGATTTACAGGCTCGACAAATTGACCAGCGGGCTGTAAAATTCACCTACCCGCATTGTGAGGCTGCAATGCGGGTAGGTGTTATTTTTTGATGAAATCCCAATGAATCCATGGACTGGCGTTCCTGTTGGCAATGGAACAAGTTTGCGTAATGCTTGTAGGATACGGCAATTCCAGCGGTTTGCAGCGATTCGGTCATTCTACCGGAAACAACGAAGAACCCGGAGTAAGCTGACATGGTATTATCCGATAACCACGAACGCTTGAGGCCTGTAACAACAGAAGAATATTTTTGTTCCTTGTTGGCGTCCGGTGCGGGCGAAAGCAGCGTGGCGCCCCGCTCCGCTACCAGCCGCGCTTAAAAACCTCGTCCAAATTGGCCGCTGGATTTTGCCTCAGGCAGCAGTTTTATTTGAACCGCTCTAATATTGCAGATTGTTATGCGGCTTGTTTTGGCCGTTGCCGTCGTGGCAGGTCAGGGTACAGACTCCATGATTGACGCCGGTGGAGGTGTAGCGCACGACCCCGTTGTAGGGCATGACGTACGCCGTGTTGAAATTAATCAGGTGCGGCAGAGTTGCGGCGTGCGAATCATGGCAGGTGGTGCAGGCGGCTTTGTAAGTTTCGATGTGCTGCTGGTGATAGGCCCAACTCGTGTTCAACTGGCTGTCCACCACGGAGCTGCTGTGGCATTTGTAACACAGCGCGAAGTTATCGGGAATGTACGGCTTGCCGTCGGTAAGCAGGAGCATGCGTTCGAGCAGGGGCGCATAGGCTGAACCATGTGGCCCCCGGGCGCCAGTTCCGCCGGCTCCCGGTCCCTGGTCGTTATTGTGACAATCGCCGCAACCGATCAGGCTGGTGGGGGTCAGCGGCTGGATGAGGCTGGGGGTCCTGGGATTTTTCCCAATCGTTTCCACCGGATGAAACGAAACGTTGCCCGGATTAAACTGGCGCCGGGTGTTGGTTTCAACATTTTGGCGCGGGACCTTGGCCGGGCCGCGCATGGCGCTGTCGCCGTGGCAGCGGAAGCACAATTCATATTCATGCACCACGTTGTGGATGACGCTGCCACCGGCACTGACACCGGTAACGCCCGCCAGCGCGCCGGGGATGCGGGCCGCGCTGCCCACGGCATTGTTGGCGGCATGGGGGTTGTGGCAGTCCACGCACGTCACGTGCCGCATGGGCGGATTGACCGGGTTTTCCTGTGGACTGT
>Ga0302320_10021811_pt1 | contig 12684 bp, 12 predicted proteins | sample Bog_T0_3_FD_202130 | JGI IMG/M metagenome (GOLD analysis project Ga0302320, IMG submission 202130) | Peat permafrost microbial communities from Stordalen Mire near Abisko, Sweden - Bog_T0_3 | ecosystem: Environmental > Terrestrial > Soil > Wetlands > Peat | place: Sweden: Abisko, Stordalen Mire...
CGGTAGCCGTGAGGGTTTCAGCGGCAACGCGGCTGTAGGGGTCCTGCTCCAGGCAGGCGTCCAGAATGGCGTCAGAGACCTGGTCGGCAATCTTGTCGGGATGGCCTTCGGTGACTGACTCAGAGGTAAACAGGAAACGATCGCTCAAATGTAAACTCCTACCCATTGAAGGGACTCAAGGATTTGGCTTGCCGCGACGACACTTGAATAGTTAAGGCGCCTGCGTCGATTGGACTTGGCCTGCACCGGCAGACTGGAGCCTGGGGTGTATCCGACTATGGTATCGCAGGCGAGAGGCGCGGGCAAAGGCTAACAGCGAATGGGGAATGGGAGGAGGTCAATGGCGCTTGGCGGGCTGTGAACCGGGCTGGAGGTGACTTTGGTTTGGTGTTCGGGGTAGGCGCTTTTTGCAGCTCCAGGAAGGCGAGGCTGATGATTGGGAGCACCAAAAGGATGTCCTTCGACTCCGCTGAAGTGCGCTTCGCTCAGGATGACAGACATTTTGTTGGTGCGAACTTCAGGATCGGGCCACTAATAGCCGAGCCAGGTGACGGCGCGGGAGACGGCATGGTGCGCGGACGAGAAAGCTATGTTGGCCGCGGCGGCTTGGCGGGCGGGGAGCAGGGTGGTCCACCAGCCGGCGCGGACGCCGAGATAGCGGACAGTGAAAAAGGCAGCGGCGGCGACAATGAGAAACAGGGCGATTGCTCCCGCCCAGCGCAGGCGGAGTTCCATGGCGTCGCGGCGGAGCATGCGGGCTTTGCCGACGTTGGAGGCGAAGGCGGTCCAGCCGCGGTCGTCATCGATGAGCTGGCCCGAGGCGCTGTAGGCTTTGAGGAATCGTTCGGTCCAGTCATGCTGGTCAAGGCCGAGAGCGCCGGTGTAGCCGCGGACGATTCCCTTGGAGAGGATGCCGCCGGGAAGCAGGCGAAAGCGCTCCTGCTCCAGAGCCACGAGGTGGTGCTGGCTGATTTTTGTGACGGCCGTGATTTCTTCCAACGCTACGCCGCGGGAGAGCCGCTCCATGCGCAGGTCTTCGCCAAAGTTGCCCATCTTGACTACCTGAAAACGAGTAACGTGCCAAAACGAGTAACGTACCCCAAAGTTTCTAGCTACCACAATAAACCCGGTCACGGCTCGCGTCAAAGCAAATGATGGGTTCTCCCTTTATTTTCATCAATGTGGGACCAAGATGCCAAATCGGGAGTTGTTTGTGAACTATCAACCCCGCAACGGGATGATGGAGTGATGCGGGATGCTGTGGGGTCCGATTGTGGCTTGTGGGATCCCACCCATTCGCGAAAAGCGCGAATGGATGGGCACGGAGCATTTGTGCCGGGTTGAAGTGGAAAAATCGAAGTTCTCTCAAGGGCGCGGCGATGGATGGGCGGCTGATACCCTGAAGGCGAGGACTTTGCCGGATCGGGCCCTCGGAGCCGAGCAATAGAAATGAACAAGCTAATCATTGCCAACCTGGTGCACCGGCCGGTCCGCTCGATTATCAGCGTGCTGGCGGTAGCGATTGAAGTGATCATGATCCTGTCGATTGCGGGCGTATTCATGGGAATGCTGAACGATACCAAGCAGCGCACCAACGGCATTGGCGCGGATCTGATGATGCGGCCCCCGAACTCCAGCATCATGGCAGGCATGAGCGGCGCGCCCATGCCGGTAAAACTGGTGGGCGTATTGAGCAAACTGCCGCATGTGGCGATTGTGTCGCCTGTGAACCAGAAACTGAACACGGCAGGAAAAGTCGAGATCGTTTCTGGAGTCGACTACCCCAGCTTCGTTGCGCTGAAGCCTTTCGTTTTTCTGTCTGGAGGGCCGTTTCAGGGGCCGAACGATGTGGTGGTGGACGACTTGTTCGCATCGTCTGGAAAGTATGCGGTAGGCGACACCATTACAGTTCTGAACCACCCATTCCGAATCTCCGGCATTGTGGAGCACGGCAAGGGTTTTAGGAAGATGTTGCCGCTGGATACGATGGATCAGATTACAGACGCTGAGGGCAAAGCCTCGATCTTCTATATCAAATGCGACAACCCGGCGAACGACAATGCGGTGATTCAGGAAATTCACGCCATCCACGGGCTGGAAGATTATCCCGTGGAGAGCGTCGACGAATGGCTGGAAGAGATGACGCCGGACAAGATTCCCGGGTTCAACATCGCTCTGGAAGTGGTAACGTTCATTGCGGTGGTGGTGGGGTTCCTGGCGATTTTTCAGTCGATGTATACGGCGGTGCTGGAGCGGACGCGGGAGATCGGGATTTTGAAGTCGATGGGCGCGTCGAACCTGACCATTGTGGATGTGGTACTGCGGGAGACGGCGGCGATGGCGCTGGTGGGCGTGGTGCTGGGGATTGCCGGGACGTTCGGAGTGCAGTTGCTGATGGTGCACATGTTTCCCATGCAGCATTTTGAGATTACGGGGTTGTGGGTGGCGCGGGGCGCGGGGATCGCATTTTTGGGCGCGATGTGCGGGGCGCTTTATCCGGCGTGGATGGCGGCGCGAAAAGATCCGATTGACGCGCTGGCGTACGAATAGGCTGAGCCCATTACCCATGAGCGTGGACGCGAGAGGAATAAGCTTCCCGTAACCGTGGTTATCATGAATGCAAGCTGCCAACGAGCCTGAATGGGGAGCGAGTAAGAAAAGGAATTGCCGTGCCGCGCTTCTGGAAGTTGACGACGTCGGGTTTCACGATCACGGCGCTTGGCAGTGCCATCTACCTGTACTTCAGTCTCTTTGCCTCCGGCGGGACGCCTTTTCTGCTGAGCGGGGATCAAGTTTATTTTTGGATGGGCGCGCAGAGAATTCTCAACGGAGAGATGCCCTATCGGGACTTCCTCCAACTCGCTACTCCGGGAACCGATTTGATGTTTGCCGCGCTTTTCAAAGTTTTTGGGACCAGGATATGGGTGACAAACCTGGTTGTAGTTGCCCTGGGAGTGTGCTTCGCCTGCGTGTGCTTCTCCCTTTCTCGCAAGCTGATGAAGGACAGGGCAGCCGCATTGGCCACATGCCTGTTCATGGTGCTCATTTATGGCAAGACGCTGAACGCGACTCACCATTGGTTTGGTGTCCTGCTCATTGCCATCGCAGTGCGAGTCAGCATGGAGCGCGTAACTGCAATGAGCATCGCGCTATCCGGAGCTCTACTGGGCCTGGCAACTTTCTTCAGCCAGGCGCATGGCGCAGCGGCTTTGCTGGGTTTTGCCGCTTTCCTTTTGTGCAGAAGCTCACGGCCAGGACAGACGCGGCTTGAAACCACCAGGATGCTCTCTCTCCTGGTGCTGGCGCTCAGCAGCTACTACCTGGTCACCGTTGGAATTGAGAAGCTCTGGTATTGCCTGGTGGTATGCGTCTTCGAGTATCTACCGCGACAATCCAGGATGCCGATCAGACTTAGTTCCATGCCGCCCGCATCAGGGGGGCCCTTCTGTCTGGGCTCTATCTCGCTATTTTTATCCTGCTGCCGGTTACCTATGGCATTTCACTCTGGCGTTACTGGCGTTCACGGAAGAGTGCGACCTTCCCCTGGGATCAGGCGACTCTGCTCTCGTTGGTCGGTCTCTTTTTATTTCTGGAAGTTGAGGGGAGCGTAACCTGGCTGCGCCTCTTCGCCGTATCCCTGCCTGGGTTTGTACTTGCGGTCTGGAACATGGGCCGGTCTCAGGATCTCCGCCGTTCCACGATCATCGCCGTCTGCGTAGTGCTGGGCGGCATCGCCGCGTACCAGGTTGTGTCGAAGCATGTCGTGTCTTCCACACACGCGGAACTCCCCGGCGGGCGGTTTGCAACGACTCCTCAAAACTACGAAGAGCTGCGCATCCTTGCGGCTCATGCGCATCCCGGAGAGTTCTTTCTTCAAGCAGGATGGCCAGGCGACTACATTCCGCTTCAGGTTCGAAATCCCCTTTATGTGCCTACGTTGGGGCGGTGGGACGGCGTTTCCGATCAGGACATCGTATTGTCCGTACGTGAGATGAGATCGAAACGAGTGCCCTATGTGCTGTGGAAACGCGATATGGATGAAGGTTGCAGCTCAATCGATTGCAACGATTCTCTATCCCCCTTCCGGACCTATCTGCATTCTTCCTACACTCCCGTTGAAACCTTTCAGGACGGAGACGTTTTGTGGCAGAAACTGGATGATTGAGCGGCCCTCATCTCCGAATTCAAAACGAAGCCGGCCGGTCATCAAGCGGAAAGGATCGGCTGTCAGGACTGATGCTGCCGCTGCACAGAAGCTCCCCAGGTTTCGCTGAAAATGGAGGCGGCGCATCCGGCAATGGGTGCAGATGAGTTGGGCGTGATGAATCAGTCCAGATCGCTGGACGGTAGGGGTGAATAGGCAAGGTCAGTCGAGCAGTTTCTCGATTTCGTCCAGATCGAAGCGGGCGGTGCTTCCGGGAAGAACGAAGGCGCGGATTTCCAGAGGCTCAAGGCCGCCTTTGATGTACTTGTACTTCGGGCCGTCAGGGTCGATGACGAGAATGGTTTGAATGCCCATACCTTCGTAAAGCGAGCACTTGGCCATTACGCGGTTGAGCGTGTCGGTCGGAGAGAGAACCTCAAACACGGCCACTGGCGGATGCGTGGCAATCTTCTCGATGGGGCGATTGCGGTCAAGCAGCGTGACATCGGGGAGGAGAAAGCAAGTTGGAGCAACTTGCACGCGGAATTCCGGCCGTACGCGAATCTGGCCTTGCTTCGCCTGCTGCTGAAACCAGGCGCAAATTGCCGCTTGCCACGCAGAGTGGTCATTTTCTCCCACGGCACGCTCTTGAATTTGACCGTCAATGTACTCAGCGTCGGGGTCGAAGGAGCTGCGCAGGTATTCTTTAACGGAAACAAAAGTTGTGGTGGCTGCCATGGCTCCTCCTCTTGGGATCATCTTACTCCCGAGATGGATTCCCCGATGGATTGGCCTCAGCGCAAGTCAAAGTAGATCGGTAGAATCTTGGCGAGACCCCTCAAGGGCCAGCCGTCTCATCCCATCTAAACAGGCGACGGAAAAACTCCTTTGACAGACGCGAAATCGAGAAGACGAACCGCAGGGGCTAAGGAAGCTCTGAATAAGCCGCCGGCATTCCCTCAGGGGCTAAAGCCCACGGTCATTTTGCAGCACTTTCGGCACGACTAAAGTCGTGCCCTTTCAAAACACCGACTTATTCAGAGTTTCCCTAAAGCCCGACGATGATTTTGTTGCGCTTACGGCACGACTGAAGTCGTGCCCTTTCAAAACAGGCCAATCTATCACAGTTTGTGGGCGGGTTCTAAGGCTCTCGAACCCGGGAAACGACGCAGATGATTTCATTAAAGCGCTGGTGGTACGCAGGCTGGCTGATGCTGATTGGGGCCTTCGCGGTCTTGCATGCACTGCACCTGAGAGCGGATTTCCCCAACCACTCGCCTTGGTGGATGGACTGGGCCAAGTACACGGACGAGGGATGGTATGGGAACGCGGCCATTCGCGCGCACCTGTTGGGCAACTGGTATTTGCCGGGGGATTTCAATCCTGCGGCGGCGCTGCCTGTGTGGCCGTTTCTGGAGTGGCTGCTGTTTTTCGCGACCGGGGTATCGGTGCAGGCGGCGCGCGGGCTGGCTGTTGCACTCTTTTTCGCGAATCTGTTGCTGAGCTACATGCTGTTGCGGACGCGCGGTCCGCGCTGGATGGCCTTGCTGGCAGTGACGATGCTGGTGACGAGCCCGTTTCTCTACTGCTTCAGCCGGCTGGCGATTCTTGAGCCGCTGATGACGACATTGACACTGGGGGCGTTGAACCTGGCGGTGCGGGTGCCGGGGTTTCGCCGTCCGGCGCTGGTGTCGGCCGGGATCGGGTTGGTTTTCACGCTGATGCTGCTGACCAAGACATACGCTGTCTTTCTGCTGCCGGCACTGGGTTGGGCCATGGTGCTGCCGCTTTGGCGGACGCGGAGACTGGCGCTGGGTCCGCTGCAGGCGAGCCGGGGCCCGGTGGGGCGAAGGCCGATTATGCGCTGCGTTGCAGCGGCGGGCTGTGCGTCTCTTGTGAGCTATTCGGCGTGGATGGCGCTGGTTATCGGGCTGGGACTACTTCCTGATTACGAGTACCTCTTCGAGATAAACAGATTCGCCAAGCCGCAGCAGTACTATTGGCCGTTGGTCAGCCTGTGGTGGTCCTTCCACGGCGGCTTGTGGGTGGACCGGATTCTTATTCCGATGGCGGGATTGGTGGCGGTGGGCGCGGGCCTGAGCTGGCGGCAAATGTGGGCGCGCAGGCTGCTGCTCGACCCGGTGTTCGGCGCATCAATGCTGGCGGTTGCCGGAACTATTTCTTTCATGACTTACCAGGACCATCCGCAGCCGCGGTACTTTGCGGCTCTCGCCTTTTCCAGTTTCTTCATCGTGGCGCAGGGGGCGCATGCACTGCTGGGGCTTGCGAATGCCTGTGGCGAAACAAGAAACCGCGAAGCGGGAAGCGACCGCGGTCCGGCGCGCCTGGCCGGATACGCGTTCATTGGGCTGGCAGCGGTGGCGATTGGCATCAATGCCGCATGGACGCTGGACTATGCGCTGCATTCGGAATACAGCTTTGTGAATGCGGCCGAGCGGCTCACGCGCTTCATCGACGAGCATGCCAACGGGAACCGGATGCTTGTATCGGTGAGCGGCGACGAGATCATGCTGGTGACGCACCTGCCAGCGATCAACGACCAGTTCAGCTCGCCGACGCCGGTGCTGGCGTTTCCCGATCTCGCTTCGAAGATTGCCTACTACAAGCCGGGGTGGTACGCATGCTGGAATCAGCTCGACCCCGGGGCGCTGGAGGACTTGCATACCCGTTATTCGGTGGAGCAGGTGGCGAGCTTTCATGCCTTCGACGACAGCACGCGGAATGCGCTGGTGCTGTTCAAGCTGCGCCCGTGGCCCGGGGGGCAGGTCTACGACCCGGGCGACGAGAATCTGCGGGTCCGGTTTCGGGAAGACAAATTCGACATCCCTTTGCAATAATAAGCAACTGCTCGACCCTGTGCATCCTTCAAAGATGCATTTTCATCCCGTTTCGGGATTGCGGTGCAGGGCGGGAAGAATAGCGATTTTTCCCCCACGTTTGCGGAGCGATTCTCTCAATTTGAGCCGCCTTAAACCGGGCGAAACGCCGGCCCGCGACCGCTTGTGACTGCAATCACTCGACAGAGGTACATGCGGATGATAGGCTTCCCGTGGCTTTGCCCCAGTGTTCAAAGGGGTCGCGATTCATGCGGATGTTGGTGATGCGGCATCAAACCTAAACTCGGGAGGAACTGTGACTGTAACGAATTTGGTGGAATTTTTTGTGGCTGTGAGCATGCTTTTGCTCGCAGTGGCCGTAATGCTCATGCGCCAGGTGAATGGCGCAGAGATCGACACGGTGGCCATGCAGCAAATCGCCGCGGCAATCAAGGGAGGCGCGAAGTCATTTTTGAAGCGCCGATCGAGAACCGTGGCGGCACTGGTTGGTATGGGCCTGCTGCTTCCTACGATCGCTTACGCGCAGCCGGAACAGACGGGCGGAGGCGAAGCAAACCTGGTGCTGCCGGATTTGTCGAGCGTGAGTTTCTTCGGCATGAACGGACACGCACTTCTGATGATCGGATTGCTGTTCTGCGCCTGCGGCCTGCTGTTCGGCCTGGCGATCTATGTGCAGTTGAAGAACCTGCCGGTTCATCGCTCGATGCGCGACATCTCTGAACTGATCTATGAGACGTGCAAGACGTACCTGGTGACGCAGGGCAAGTTCATTCTCCTGCTCTGGGCATTCATCGCGGTCATTATCGCGCTTTATTTCGGCGTTCTGGCGCCGGTGCCGGGAAAACCGATTTGGGAAACGCTGACGGTAATCTTGTTGTTTTCGCTGGTCGGCATCGCGGGCAGCTACGGGGTGGCGTGGTTCGGAATTCGCGTGAACACATTTGCGAACTCGCGGACGGCATTTGCAGGATTGAATGGGAAACCGTATCCGCTGTTTGCGATTCCGCTGAAGGCCGGCATGAGCATCGGCATGCTGCTGATCTCGGTTGAACTGCTCATCATGCTGTTCATCCTATTGTTTATCCCGCGCGATTTTGCGGGCCCATGCTTCATCGGCTTCGCGATCGGCGAAAGCCTGGGCGCAGCGGCGCTGAGAATTGCCGGCGGCATCTTCACCAAGATTGCCGACATCGGCTCCGACCTGATGAAGATCGTATTCAAGATCAAGGAAGACGATGCGCGCAATCCGGGTGTCATCGCAGACTGCACGGGAGACAACGCGGGCGACTCGGTTGGGCCGAGCGCCGACGGCTTCGAGACTTACGGCGTGACCGGCGTGGCCTTGATCACATTCATTCTGCTGGCAGTCAAGAGTCCTACAACGCAGGTGCAACTGCTGGTGTGGATCTTTGTCATGCGCGTGGCCATGCTGGTTTCCAGCGCGGGCGCCTACTTCCTGAATGGCGCAATCGCCAAGGCGAAATATGCGGGCAAAGACGAGATGGACTTTGAGGCTCCGTTGACCTCGCTGGTATGGCTCACATCCATCGTTTCCATCATCGTGACTTACATCGTCACGTACTACATGATCCCCGATCTCGGCGACGGAACGCTGTGGTGGAAGCTGGCATCCATCATCTCGTGCGGAACACTCGCCGGGGCGCTTATCCCTGAATTGGTGAAGGTTTTCACTTCAACCAAGTCGGCCCATGTGCAGGAAATCGTAACGTCGGCAAGGGAAGGTGGAGCTTCGCTGGGGATATTGTCGGGAATTGTGGCCGGAAATATGTCGGCCTACTGGCTGGGATTGAGCATGGTCGCACTCATGGGATTGGGCTATTTCTTCAGTACGGGTCCGTCCATGGAGATCCTGATGCTTGCCCCGGCCGTCTTCGCGTTTGGCCTGGTGGCGTTCGGCTTCCTGGGCATGGGCCCGGTGACGATTGCGGTGGACTCCTACGGGCCGGTTACCGACAATGCGCAATCGGTCTATGAACTATCGCTGATCGAAAATGTTCCCGGGATTGAAGCCGAGCTGAAAAGGGACTTCAACATCGACGCGAGGTTCGAGCGCGCCAAGTATCTGCTTGAAGCCAACGATGGAGCCGGCAATACATTCAAGGCGACGGCGAAGCCGGTACTGATCGGCACGGCGGTGGTGGGCGCGACTACGATGACGTTCTCGATCATCATGGCCCTGACCCACGGACTGACCATCAACGTGGAGAAGCTCTCCCTGCTGCACGCGCCCTTCATGCTGGGGTTGATCTGCGGCGGCGCGGTGATCTACTGGTTCGCTGGCGCATCCATGCAGGCGGTCACTACCGGCGCTTACCGGGCGGTCGAGTTCATCAAGGCGAACATCCACCTGGAAGGCGCGGAGAAGGCGTCAGTCGCGGACAGCAAGAAAGTGGTGGAGATTTGCACGAAGTACGCGCAGAAGGGAATGTTCAACATCTTTCTCGCCGTCTTCTTCTCGACACTTGCGTTTGCATTCATGGAGCCGTTCCTGTTTGTCGGCTACCTGTTCTCGATTGCAATCTTCGGCCTCTACGAGGCGATCTTCATGGCCAATGCCGGCGGCGCGTGGGACAACGCGAAGAAAGTCGTAGAGGTTGACCTGAAGCAGAAAGGTACGCCTCTGCACGACGCAACCGTGATCGGCGATACGGTCGGCGATCCGTTCAAGGACACGTCTTCCGTGGCGATGAACCCGATTATCAAGTTCACGACGCTGTTCGGACTGCTTGCCGTGGAGCTCGCGGTGACGCTCAGTTCGAGCAATCCGATGCTCACACACGTGCTGGCAGTGGCATTCTTCCTGGTGTCAGTGTTCTTCGTGCGGAAATCGTTCTATGGGATGCGGATCGATTCCAAGGGGTAGCAGCGTATTTCTGATTTGTAAATTGGCATGTGATATGAAGAAAACGCCGCCTGGAAATGGGCGGCGTTTTCTTTTTCGGACTGCGGGTTCGTCCCGGGTGAGTTTCGCCGTCTCTCTGCTAGAATTGCTCTTGACATGCGACACATGTCGCGTTACGGTCCGGGATGATTCGATCGATTCGCCACAAGGGACTGAAACGGCTCTTGGAGCAGGACGACCCAAGCGGCGTGGGTCCGGAACATGTTGGGAAGTTGCGGAATATCCTGGCGACGCTTCATGCAGCTCCTGCGGTTGCCCACATGGACCTGCCGGGATTCCGGTTGCACGCGCTCAAAGGCCAGATGAAGTGCTTTTGGTCCGTGACCGTTCGGGCAAACTGGCGCGTGATTTTCCGCTTTAACGACGGAGCGGAGGATGTTGATTATGTCGATTACCATTGAAAGGAACCGGCCTATGATGATGAAAAACCCGCCGCATCCCGGCCTTGTGGTGCTGCAAGAGTGTATTGAGCCGTCAGGTCTGACGATCACGGACGCCGCCGCCGCTCTTGGAGTGACGCGCAATACGCTTTCGGAACTCGTAAACGGGAAGCGTGGCATATCCGCGGAGATGGCGGTGAGACTATCCAAGGTGTTTGGGGGCACGGAAGAAGGCTGGCTGGTGCAGCAGGCCCAGTACGACCTTGCCCAGGTTCGCCGCGACCGGCTGAAACTCAAGCGATTGGCAATTGCTTAGACGCTTATCTGCCCTATCTATTGGCCGTCTCGAAATGGGTCCTTTGTGCAACGAGGGCCAGCCAAACAGCTGCACGCCCTTTTGCAGGCCCAGAGCGGGGATTCCTTACGCAATGGCCTGATTTCGACAGCTATCCTGGTTTGAACGAAGGAGCAGCGAGGACTTCCGATTCCAAAAGTTTTCCCTTTTTTTGTGCAAACAATTTCACTTTCCCCTTGCGACTCCACACTGCTCTACCTATGTCGCGTACTGCTAATGCTCCGGCAATAAGTCTCTTCTAAGTTTTATTTATCTAAATACGTTTGGCTAGTATCGAAACCGCCGAAAATTGGATCGCCAATCCCGTAGGTGCGGCGGATTTCGGATGGCCACAGAATTGCAGCAACCGTGCGGGGCCTCAAAGGTGCCGGCTTCTCACTGCTTTCGCTGATCCGAATCCTCCCTGGGACTTTCAGTGAAAGCCAATCGACGGTTTGAATCGTCACCTAACCCACACATCCAGGCTTTGGGCTTCGCGAAAGGATTCCGAACGTGAAGATTAAGGTGAAAAAAGTGGGTGGATTATCTCGGTTTTAGTTCTGACGATCCTCGTTGTCACGGGGAGTGCTCAGGCGGATTCGCTTCAGACGGCGGTGATCAACAACGTGGCTTTAGGGGGCAAACCATGAAAACTGCGAAAATTGCGCTGATGGCGGCGTTAGGTTTGATCGCTCTTGCGGCACCAAGGGCTGTTTGGGCGGATACCATTGTGCAGTTCAATGTATCAGGTACGTTCGAGGACGGGTCGGTCCTAACGGGCACGGTGACGATAGACACAACAAGCGGTATCCCCGAGGGTGGGAGGGTGGAGACGACGGGACCAACTTCAGTCGGCCCCCTCATCTCAATGGGCTACAGTTCGGACCAACCCCAATTCTTTGAGATTGCCCCGCAAGTTTGTGAACCTCTCGTTCCTTGTAATAGTGGTTTTATGTACTTGTTCCTTGACGTCCCAAATCTGATTGGATACACGGGGGGGCCCATATGCGGGCTCTCGACGGGGTGCGTGTCAACTATGGGACCTCTACCATATCAGGGACCAGTATTCAGCTACGTTACGGACCCTGTCTATTTGACGACAGGGAGTCTGACACTCCCTGCCGCAGCGCCGGAACCGTCCTCTGTGGTCCTGCTCGGCATCGGCTTACTGGGACTGATGGGCATCGGGTTGCACCATCGCTTCCAGCAGCGCCAGCACTTAGACCGGTGACTTAGGATTGGAACCGAGCAACTGTATCGGCAAATGTGAGAGTAGCAAGCTAAGCTTCGCGCTCATCACGTTCATGGTTAGCGTCACCTTCTCTCGCAAGGGGTAAGTTTCGCGACACTTCGCGGACCAGATGCAATGAAGAGTCAACCTTGCCATAAGCGAGGTTTTACCGCACTCTGAGCGTCATGGAAGTACATTTCGCACCCGAGCAGGAAGCCAGGCTGGCGGAATCTGCTGCTCAGCAGGGCCGCAACCCGGGCGAGCTGGTACGGCAGGCTCTGGCGCGCTATTTCGACGAGGAAAGCCGCTTCGTTGACGCGGTGCGGCGTGGCGAGGAAGCGAACGAGCGCGGCGAGTATCTTGCCCATGATGAAGTTGGCCGGCGGCTGGAGCGGTTCTTGCAGTCCTGATGCAAGTACGCTGGTCCATACCCGCAGCCGAGGATCTAGAGAACATTTGCGCGTGGATTGAACGCGATAATCCCGATGCTGCACGCCGCGTGGCCCGAACGATCTATGACGAGTGCGTCTGCCTGAAGGATTTCCCAGTCTTGGGCGGCCCAGCCGCCGGATGGCCGGGCGTCGCGAACTTACCTTCGCGCCTTTGTCTTAGATTGTTGTCTATCAGGTCAAGCCGGACGCGGTGGAGATCTCGCGCATCTTCCATGGTGCGCAAGACTGGCCCTATGGAACCTCTGCAGAAGTGTCTCGGTGAAGCAAACATTCCCTCAGGGGCTAAAGCCCGCGTTCATTTTGCTGCCTTTACGGCACGACTGAAGTCGTGCCCTTTCAAAGCGGCGACTTGATCAGGGGTT
>Ga0302320_10021812_pt1 | contig 12684 bp, 24 predicted proteins | sample Bog_T0_3_FD_202130 | JGI IMG/M metagenome (GOLD analysis project Ga0302320, IMG submission 202130) | Peat permafrost microbial communities from Stordalen Mire near Abisko, Sweden - Bog_T0_3 | ecosystem: Environmental > Terrestrial > Soil > Wetlands > Peat | place: Sweden: Abisko, Stordalen Mire...
TGAGGAGACGATCTTGCCGAATGCTGCGCCGACGATGACGCCGACCGCGAGGTCGACGACATTGCCCTTCATCGCAAATTCCTTGAACTCGCTGCCGATGCTCATGCCGTGCTGACCCCTTCCTGTAGTTGTTCCGTGGCTGTTGCTGCGCTACCTGACCGTCAGGCGGCGGCCTTTGCCTTCGCCTTGCGCTTCGGCTTGGCGGCAGCGTCCGCATCGGCCGCAGGCGCAGGCGTCGGCGCCGGCACCGCGGCGGCTTCAACCAGCTGCACCAGCGCCATGTCGGCGTTGTCGCCCGGGCGCGCCTCCATCTTCAGGATCCGGGTGTAGCCGCCGGCGCGCGCCCTGAAGCGCGGCCCCAGGTCCGTGAACAGCTTCTCGACGACCGTCAGGTCGCGCAGCCGGGAAAACGCCAGCCGGCGCTTCGCCAGCGAATCAACCTTCGCCAGCGTGATCAGCGGCTCGACGACGCGCCGCAGCTCCTTGGCCTTCGGGACGGTCGTGCGGATCGTCTCGTGGCGCAGCAGGGACGCGGCCATGTTGCGCAACATGGCATGCCGGTGGGAGGAGTTGCGCGATAACTGACGACCGCTGTTTCTGTGACGCATGTTCTTTCAGACCTTAGATTGCAGGTTTCAGATGCCGTCGCGCTCGTCATCGCGCTTCAGGCCCGGGGGCGGCCAGTTGTCGATGCGCATGCCGAGGGTCAGGCCGTGGCTCTCGAGGACTTCCTTGATCTCGGTCAGGGACTTCTTGCCGAGGTTCGGGGTCCGCAGCAACTCGACTTCGGTACGCTGCACGAGATCGCCGATGTAATGGATGTTCTCCGCCTTCAGGCAGTTTGCGCTGCGCACGGTGAGCTCGAGTTCATCGACCGGACGCAACAGGATCGGGTCGAACTGGGTCTCGGCCGCCTTGGTCGTGGACTCGTCCTGACCCTGCAGGTCGACGAACACCGACAGCTGGTCCTTGAGGATGCCGCCGGCACGCCGGATCGCTTCCTCAGGATCGATCGTGCCATTGGTCTCGATGTCCAGGATCAGCTTGTCGAGGTCGGTACGCTGCTCGACGCGGGCGCTCTCGACGTTGTACGTGACCTTGCGCACCGGGCTGAAGGAGGCATCCAGCTGTAGCTGGCCGATCGCGCGGGTCTGTTCCTCGAACGCCAGGCGCTGCGCTGCGGGGCGGTAGCCGCGACCGCGCTCGACCTTGAGCGTCATCGACAGTTCGCCGGCCTTGGTGAGGTTCGCGATGACGAGCTCCGGGTTCAGGATCTCGATCTCGTGTTCCGCGGAGATGTCGCCGGCGGTGACCGGGCCCGGGCCCTTCTTGTGGAGACGCAGCTCGGTGACGTCGCGCGAGTGCATGCGGATGGCCACCAGCTTCAGGTTCAGCAGGATGTCGACGACATCTTCCTGAACGCCCTCGATGGCGGTGTATTCGTGCAGCACGCCCTCGATCGCCACTTCCGTGATCGCGGCACCGGGTAGCGAGGACAGCAGCACGCGGCGCAGGGCATTGCCCAGCGTATGACCGAAACCCCGTTCGAACGGCTCGATCACGATGCGCGCATGACGCGCAGACACCGGATGGACCTTGACGACCCGGGGCTTCAGAAACTCATTGATCGAACCCTGCATGGAAACACCCTCGCTGACTGACCGAACGCTTACTTGGAGTACAACTCGACGACGAGGCTCTCGTTGATGTCCGGCAGGATTTCCTGGCGGTCCGGGACCGACTTCAGGATGCCCGACATCTTCTTGTCGTCCACTTCGACCCAATCCGGGAAGCCGACCTGGGCGGCAACCGTCAGGGCTGCCTGCACACGCGTCTGCTTCTTTGCCTTCTCCCGCAGTTCGACGACGTCGCCGGCCTTGCACTGGTAGGAGGCGATGTTGACGAGCTTGCTGTTGACCGACACGCTCTTGTGGCTGACGAGCTGGCGCGCCTCGGCGCGGGTCGAGGCAAAACCCATCCGGTAGACGACGTTGTCCAGCCGGCACTCGAGGAACTGCAGCAGAGTCTCACCCGTGGCGCCGGGACGGCCGGCAGCCTTCTGGTAGTAGTTGCGGAACTGCCGCTCCAGCACCCCGTACATGCGACGCAGCTTCTGCTTCTCGCGCAGCTGCAGGCCGTATTCGGACAGGCGCTGCTTGCGCTCGCTCTTGACGCCACCCGGGGGCACCTCGAGCTTGCACTTAGACTCGAGAGGCTTGGAGCCGCTCTTGAGGAAAAGATCAGTGCCTTCGCGCCGCGACAGTTTGCACTTCGGACCGGTATATTTTGCCATTACGAACCCTTACCCATTTAGACGCGACGCTTTTTCGGCGGACGGCAGCCATTGTGCGGAATCGGCGTCACGTCCTCGATGTTTGTGATCTTCAGCCCGCAGCCGTTCAGCGCACGCACGGCGGATTCGCGGCCGGGACCGGGGCCCATGACGCGGACTTCGACGTTCTTCAGGCCATGTTCCTGCGCCGCAACGCCCGCACGCTCGGCCGCGACCTGCGCAGCGAACGGGGTCGACTTGCGCGAGCCGCGGAAGCCGCAGCCGCCCGAAGTCGCCCATGACAGGGTGTTGCCCTGGCGGTCGGTGATCGTGACGATCGTGTTGTTGAACGACGCGTGGATGTGCGCAATGCCGTCGAGCACGTTCTTGCGCACCTTTTTGCGGGCGGGCTTCTGTACGCCGCCGGCACTGCCCTGATTGGCATTCTGTTTCTGTTCAGCCATGTTGTGTTCCTGTTAGCTTACGACTTGCCCGGCGGTGCATTCATCTTCACCGCCTGCTTGCGCGGGCCCTTGCGGGTGCGGGCGTTGGTGCGCGTCCGCTGGCCACGCATCGGCAGGCCCTTGCGATGGCGCAGGCCGCGATAGCAACCCAGGTCCATGAGCCGCTTGATGTTCATCGACACTTCACGCCGCAGGTCGCCCTCGACGGCGAACTTCGCCACCTGGGAGCGCAGCGATGCCACTTCGGCGTCCGTCAGGTCCTTGACCTTGACGTTGTGCTTGACCCCGGCCGCGTCGCAGATCTGCGCCGCGCGGGTGTTGCCGATGCCGAAGATGTGGGTCAAGCCGATGACCACATGCTTGTTCATCGGGATGTTGATGCCGGCGATACGCGCCATCTATTTCTCCCTCAAACGGACCATAGAGCACGCGAAAAAGCGCGCAACTTTAAACGAAAAGCCTCTCGAAATCAATTCATTAGCAATGCTGCGGCGCATCTCGGTCAGCCCTGGCGCTGCTTGTGGCGCGGATCTTCGCAGATCACGTACACGATGCCGCGGCGCCGCACGATTTTGCACTTCTTGCAGATCTTCTTTACCGAAGGACGTACTTTCATTTCTTACTCCCGATGCCCCGCAGGCTGGCCTTTTTCATCAGGCCCTCGTACTGGTGCGACATCATGTGCGAAGTGGCCTGGGCGACAAAGTCCATGACGCCTACCACGATGATCAACAGCGAAGTGCCGCCGAACTGGAACGGAATACCGGGGTTTGCCATGCGGATGATTTCCGGCAGCAGGCAGACACCCATGATGTACAGGCCGCCCCACAGCGTGAGCCGGGTCAGCACCTTGTCGAGGTATTCGCCGGTCTGCTGGCCGGGGCGGATCCCGGGGATGAATGCGCCGGCCTTCTTGAGGTTCTCGGCCGTATCGCGGGCGTCGTACACCAGTGCGACATAGAAGAACGAGAAACCGATGACCAGCAGCGCGAACAGAATGACGTGCAGCGGCTGGCCATAGCCGAGGACTGCCGCGATGCGCTGCAGGGTCCGCTGGATGACGTTCGGGTTCGGGCTGTTGCCGAAGAACTGCGCGATCGTCGCCGGAAACACCAGAAGGCTGGAAGCGAAGATCGGCGGGATGACGCCGGCCATGTTGAGCTTGAACGGCAGGTGGGTCGACTGTCCCTGCATCATGCGCCGGCCCACCTGGCGCTTGGCGTAATTGACCTGGATCTTGCGCTGCGCCTTCTCGACGAACACGCAGAAGAACGTGACCGCGATGACGACGACGAGGATCAGCAGCACGATCAGCGGATTCATCTCGCCCGAGCGCACCATCTCCAGGGTGTTGCCGATGGCCCGGGGCAGGCCCGCAACGATGCCGGCGACGATGATCATCGTGATGCCGTTGCCGATGCCCCGCTCCGTGATCTGCTCGCCGAGCCACATCACGAACATCGTGCCGGTCGTGATCGACACGGTGGCAATGAACAGGAACTGCGCGCCGGGCGAAGGCACCAGGTGGCCGCCGGAATTCTGGATCGCGAGCGCCGCGCCGAAGCCCTGGAAGGCCGCGAGTCCCACCGTGCCGTAGCGGGTGTATTGCATCAGCTTGCGACGGCCGGACTCGCCGTCCTTGCGGATCTGGTTCCAGGGCGGGTAGACCATGGACGCCATCTGCACGATGATCGACGCCGTGATGTAGGGCATCACGTTCAGTGCAAAGATGCTGAAACGCTGCAGCGCGCCGCCCGAGAACATGTTGAAGATGCCGAGCAGAGTCCCCTGCTGGCCGGAGAAGAACGCGGCGAAGCGCGCAGCGTCGATGCCCGGCACCGGGATGAAGGTCCCGATCCGGTAGACCACGAGCGCACCCAGCAGGAACAACAACCGCTTGCGCATTTCTGCGTAGCGGGTCATGTCCCCGAGGGCGGCTGGATTGGTGGTTGCGCTCGACATGTGGTTCCCTGGCCTGACCGCGACCTAGACCGCGAAGCGGCCGCCGGCCGCCTCGATGGCCGCCTTCGCGCCCTTGGTTGCCGTGATCGCCTTGTCATTGACGACAACGGCCTTCGTGACCTTGCCCGACAGGATGATCTTCACGCGCTTGGTGCCGTCATCGACGAGGTTCGCGCTCAGCAGCGCGGCCAGCGTGACTTCGGCCGCCTTCACGCGCGACAGGTTTTCCAGCGTGAGTTCGGCACGGGAGGCCTTCATTGCAGAGCGGAAGCCGATCTTCGGCAGGCGGCGCTGCAGCGGCATCTGGCCGCCCTCGAAGCCGACCTTGTGATAGCCGCCCTTGCGGGCGCGCTGACCCTTGACGCCGCGGCCGGAGGTCTTGCCCTGGCCGGCAGAGGCACCACGGCCGACGCGCAGGTGTACCTGCTTCGATCCGGGTGCGGGCTTGATCGTATTCAATCGCATTAGCGCTTCTCCGAACCTGTCGCGGAATCCACCTTCAGCATGTGGCTCGCGGCATTGACCATGCCACGGTTCGCCGGCGTATCCGCCACGACGACCGTGTGACCGATCCGGCGCAGGCCGAGCCCGCGCGCGGAATTCCTGATGTTGGCCAGCTGGCCATGCAGGCTCTTGACGAGCGTGACCCTGATCTGGCCGCTCATGCTGCGCTGCCCGTGATCTCGGCGACCGTCTTGCCGCGCTTCGCCGCGATGTCGTCCGGGGTGCGCAGCTTCGCGAGCGCATCCATCGTTGCGCGCACGACGTTGATGGGGTTGCGCGAGCCGTAGCTCTTCGCCAGCACGTTGCGGACGCCGGCGCACTCGAACACAGCGCGCATGCCGCCGCCGGCGATCACGCCGGTACCGTCGGCGGCAGGCTGCATGTACACGCGGGTCGTGCCGTGGCGGCCCTTGACCGCATAGAACAGCGTGTCGTTCTTCAGCGAGACGTTCACGAGGCTCTTGCGCGCCTGCATCATCGCCTTGGAGATCGCGACCGGCACCTCGCGCGCCTTGCCGTAGCCGAAGCCCACGCGGCCCGCGCCGTCGCCGACGACGGTGAGCGCAGTGAAGCCGAACTGTTTGCCGCCCTTGACGACCTTCGCAACGCGATTGACGGCGACCAGCTTCTCGAGCAGGTCATCGCCGGACTGTGTTTTTTCTACTCTTGCCATAACGCCCTTGAGACCTCTGGTTTAGAACTCGAGACCCGCTTCGCGAGCGGCATCTGCCAGCGCTTTGACGCGCCCGTGGTACATGAATCCGGAGCGGTCGAATGCGACCCTGGAAATCCCCTTCGCCTTCGCGCGCTCGGCGATCGCACGGCCGACGGCCTTCGCGGCCTCGATGTTGCCGGTCGACTTGAGCTCGCCGCGCACGTCCTTCTGCAGCGTGGAGGCAGCGACCAGCACCTGATCGCCGCTCGGCGCGATGATCTGGGCGTAGATGTGCTGCGGGGTGCGGTGCACCGACAGCCGCACGGCCGCCAGTTCCTTGATCTTCACCCGGCCGCGCAGTGCGCGCCGCAGGCGGATGTCTGTCTTGGTGAGTTTCATGGGCCTACTTCTTCTTGGCTTCTTTGATCGTGATCTTCTCGTCGCTGTACTTGACGCCCTTGCCCTTGTAGGGCTCGGGCGGACGGAAGCTGCGGATGTCCGCGGCGGTCTGGCCGACGCGCTGGCGGTCGATGCCCTTGACCAGGATCTCGGTCTGCGTCGGCGCCTCGATCGTCACGCCGTCGGGGATCGGGAAATTGATCAGGTGCGAATAGCCGAGGGTCAGGCTCAGGGTCTTGCCCTGGACCGCGGCGCGGTAGCCGACGCCGACCAGGTCGAGCTTTTTCTCGTAGCCTTTCGTGACGCCGGTGACCATGTTCGCGAGATGCGCGCGCGTGGCCCCGGCGATCGCGTCGAGCACCTGGCCGCCCGAGGTCGCCTCGACGGCGAGGTGCTGATCCTGCTGTGCAACCTTGATGCCGGACTTCAGCGCCAGCGTCAGGGAGCCCTTGGCGCCCTTCACCGTAACGGAATCCGCGGCGATCGTCGCGCTGACGCCCTGCGGCAGGTCGACCGGTTTTTTTGCAACTCGAGACATTGTGAAAACCCTTGCGGTGAACGTGCGGTTATTGAACGACGAAGAGGACTTCGCCGCCGGTGCCGGCAGCGCGCGCCTGCGCATCGGTCATGATGCCGCGGGGCGTCGAGACGACCGCGACACCGAGGCCGCCGAGCACTTTGGGCAGTTCGTCCTTGCCGCGGTAGATGCGCAGCCCCGGGCGGCTGATGCGCTCTATGCGGTCGATGACGGGCCGGCCGTCGTGGTACTTCAGCTCGACCTGCAGCGTGTGCTTGGCACCCTCTGCCGCTACGCTGTACGCGCCGATGTAGCCCTCGTCCTTCAACACCTTCAGGATCGAGGTCTTCAGCTTCGACGCGCCAACGGCAACCGTCGGCTTGCCGGCGGCCTGCGCATTGCGGATGCGGGTCAACAGATCGGCGATGGGATCAGTCATGCTCATTGTGCGCGCCTCACCAGCTGGCCTTGGAAAGGCCGGGAATCTCGCCCTTGTTGGCTGCCTCGCGCAGCTTCGTACGGGCCAGGCCGAATTTGCGGTACACGCCGCGTGAACGCCCCGTGATCGAGCAGCGATTGCGCTGCCGCGTGGCACCCGCATCGCGGGGTTGTTTCTGCAGCTCCACCTGCGCAGCCGCGCGCTCCTCCGCGCCGGTCTTCGGGTTGCGGATGAGCTCCTTGAGCTCGGCGCGCCGGGTGGCAAATTTCTTTGCGACCTTCAGGCGGCGCTTCTCGCGCATGAGCATGTTCGTCTTTGCCATGGGCTGGTAACCTACTTGCGGAACGGGAAGTTGAAGGCTTCAAGCAACGCCCGACCCTGTTTGTCGTCGCGTGCGGAGGTGGAAATCGTGATGTCCATGCCCCGGATCTGGTCGATCTGGTCGTACTGGATTTCCGGGAAAATGATCTGTTCCTTGACGCCCAGGCTGTAGTTGCCGCGTCCGTCGAAGGAGCGGCCGCTGATGCCGCGGAAGTCGCGGATGCGGGGAATCGCGATGTTCACGAGCCGGTCGAGGAACTCGTACATGCGTGCGCCGCGCAGCGTGACCATGCAGCCGATCGCCTGGCCGTCACGGACCTTGAATGTCGCCACCGACTTCTTGGCCTTCGTCACGGCCGGCTTCTGGCCGGAGATCTTCGCCATGTCGGCGGTCGCATTGTCGATGACCTTCTTGTCGGCCACGGCTTCGCCCACGCCCATGTTGATCGTGATCTTCAGGATGCGCGGGACCTGCATCGTGTTGGCGAGGCCAAGGCTGGCCTTGAGCTCGGGGACGATCTTCTCGCGGTAGATTTTCTGCAGTCTTGCCATTGTTTTCGGCCCTATTTCGCGTCGATCATTTCGTTGTTCGACTTGAAGATCCTGACCTTGCGGCCGTCCTCCAGCTGCTTGAAGCCGACACGGTCGGGCTTCTGCGTCGCCGGATTGAAAACCGCGACGTTCGAGACGTGCAGCGGCGACTCGCGCTCGATGATCCCGCCGGCCTGGCCGATCTGCGGATTCGGGCGCTGATGTTTCTTGTGCAGGTTGAGGCCCTCGACGCGGATACGATCGTCGGCGGAGACCTCGATGACGGCGCCGCGGCGCCCCTTGTCACGTCCGGTGAGCACGACGACCGTGTCACCCTTGCGGATTTTCTTTGCCATGATTTACAGGACTTCCGGCGCCAGTGAGATGATTTTCATGAACTGCACGTTGCGCAGCTCGCGCGTCACGGGCCCGAAGATGCGGGTGCCGATCGGCTCGAGCTTGTTGGTGAGCAGGACCGCAGCATTGGTGTCGAAACGGATCAGCGACCCGTCCGCGCGGCGCACGCCGCTCCTGGTGCGCACGACGACCGCGTCGTAGACCTCGCCCTTCTTGACCTTGCCGCGCGGAATCGCGTCCTTGACGCTGACCTTGATCACGTCACCGACGGCGGCATAACGGCGCTTGGAGCCGCCCAGCACCTTGATGCACATGAGCCGCTTGGCGCCGCTGTTGTCGGCTACATTGAGCATGGTTCGAAGCTGAATCATGGATTTCCCTTAAGTTCAGGCTTGCGCACGTTCGACGACGCGAACGAGCACCCAGGATTTGCGCTTGGACATCGGACGACAGGGCTTGATGGAGACGACGTCGCCCTCCGCAGCCGAATTCGCCTCGTCGTGCGCCAGCAGCTTGGTCGTACGGCGGACATACTTGCCGTAGGTCGGATGCTTGACGAGCCGCTCGACGGACACAGCGATGGTCTTGTCCATCTTGGTGCTGGTGACCTTGCCGGTCAGCAGACGCTGTCCCGCTACGGGTGCGACGCCCGCGGGCGCGGTGCCTGCCGTTGCCGCTGCTTGGTTCTCGGTCGCCATCACGCCTTACCTCCGCTCGCCTTCACCGCAGCCGCCTTCGACTGGGCCAGCACCGTCTTGACCCGCGCAATGTTCTTGCGCACCTTCGCGAACTGGTCAGGCTTCGCAGCCTGCCCCGTCGCGCGCGCCATGCGCAGGTTGAACTGCTCACGGCGCAACTTGAGTAATTCCTCGCCGAGCCCGGCGGAATCCTTCGCCCGCAGGTCCTTCGCCTTCATGAGCGCACCTGGCGCTTGACGAAGGCCGTGGAGACCGACAGCTTCGCAGCCGCGAGCCGGAACGCCTCGCGCGCAACCTCTTCGGTCATGCCTTCCACCTCGAACAGCACCTTGCCGGGCAGGACCTTGGCGATCCAGTACTCGACGTTGCCCTTGCCGCTGCCCATACGGACCTCGAGGGGCTTCTGCGTGATCGGCACGTCCGGGAACACCCGGATCCAGATCTGCCCGCCACGCTTGACGTGCCGGGAGATGGCGCGACGCGCGGCCTCGATCTCCCGCGCCGTCATGCGGCAGCGGTCGGTCGCCTTGAGCCCGTACTCGCCGAACGCGACGAAGTTGCCGCGTTGTGCGGAACCGGCGATCCGGCCCTTGAATTGTTTGCGGAACTTGGTCCGCTTCGGTTGCATCATGTGTGTCTACCCGTTCAACCCGCTGCCGGAGCCGGCGCTTCCGCGGCCTTCGACGCATCCGCTTCGCCTTCGGGCGCTTCCGCCACCGGCTCGTCGAACACCTCGCCCTTGAATACCCAGACCTTGATGCCGATGACGCCGTAGGTCGTCTGCGCCTCGGACAGGCCGTAGTCGATGTCGGCGCGGAACGTGTGCAGCGGCACCCGGCCCTCGCGCACGGTCTCCGTACGCGCGATCTCGGAACCGTTCAGGCGCCCGGAGATGCGCACCTTGATGCCCAGCGCGCCGGAACGCATCGTATTGGTCACGGCGCGCTTCATCGCGCGGCGGAACATCACGCGCTTCTCCAGCTGCTGCGAGATGCCGTCGGCGACGAGCTTCGCATCGAGTTCCGGCTTGCGGATCTCGGCGATGTTCAGCCGCACGTCCTGCATCGTCATCCCGAGGATCTTGGCCACCGCATTGCGGAGCTTCTCGATGTCCTCGCCCTTCTTGCCGATCACGATGCCCGGACGCGCCGTATGGATCGTGATGTTCGCGCGCCGCGCGGCGCGCTCGATATGGATGCGGCTGACCGACGCGTCCGCCAGTTTCTTGTTGAGATACTGGCGCACCAGGAAATCCGTGTGGATGTTCGAGGCGAAGGACTTCGTGTGGGCATACCACTTCGACGACCAGTCGCGCGTGATGCCGAGGCGAATACCAATCGGATTGACTTTCTGGCCCATTAGGCGTCTCGCTTCCCGTCGGATACATGAACCTGGATGTGGCTGCTGCGCTTGGCGATCTGCACGCCGCGCCCCTTGGCGCGCGCGTGGAAGCGCTTCAGCACGGGCGCAGGGTCGACTTCGATGCGCGTGACCTTGAGATCGTCGACGTCGGCATTGAAGTTGTTGTAGGCGTTGGCAATCGCCGAATCCAGCACCTTGAGGACGATCTTCGCGCCCTTCTTCGGCATGAACTTCAGCGTGTTGACCGCCAGCGTCGCAGACTTGCCGCGGATCGTGTCGACGACCAGCCGGCACTTCTGCGGCGAGATCCGGGCGTAACGTAATACTGCCTTGGTTTGCATGTCCTACTCCGCCGCGGAAACTTTCTTGTCGCCGGAGTGGGCCTTGAACGTGCGGGTCGGCGCGAATTCGCCAAGCTTGTGACCCACCATGTTCTCGGACACCAGCACGGGTACGTGCAACCGGCCGTTATGCACCGCGATCGTCAGCCCGACCATGTCGGGGATGACCATCGAGCGACGCGACCAGGTCTTGATCGGACGGCGATCGTTTTTCCCGGCGGCAGCCTGGACCTTGGCGGCAAGGGGCAGGTCGACGAACGGGCCTTTCTTGAGGGAACGAGGCACTGATGCTTCTCCAGTCTTTGAGGACTACTGTCGTTTGTTCTTGCGGCGCTGCACGATCATGCTGTCCGTGCGCTTGTTGCTGCGGGTCTTCTTGCCCTTGGTCTGCAGGCCCCACGGGCTCACCGGATGCGGATTGCCCTGGCCGGACTTGCCTTCGCCGCCGCCGTGCGGGTGATCGACGGGGTTCATGACCACGCCGCGCACCGTCGGGCGCACGCCGAGCCAGCGCACCGCACCGGCCTTGCCGAAGACGCGCAGGTTGTGCTCGTCATTGCCGACCTCGCCGATCGTGGCACGGCAGTCAACGTGAATCTTGCGCATTTCGCCGGACTTCAGCCGTACGCTGGCATACACACCCTCGCGCGCGGCGAACTGGGCCGAACCGCCGGCGCTGCGCACCAGCTGGCCGCCCTTGCCCGCCTTCAGCTCGATGTTGTGCACCGTGCTGCCGACCGGGATGTGGCGCAGCGGCAGCGCATTGCCCGGCTTGATCGGGGCATCGGCGCCGGAGCGGATCTCGTCGCCAGCCTTCACGCCCTTGGGCGCGAGGATGTAGCGACGCTCACCGTCCTTGTACAGGACGAGGGCGAGGTGTGAGGTGCGGTTCGGGTCGTACTCGAGGCGCTCGACGACGCCCGGGATGCCGTCCTTGTCGCGCTTGAAGTCGATGATGCGGTAGCGCTGCTTGTGGCCGCCGCCGATGTGACGGGTGGTCTGCCGCCCCTGACTGTTGCGCGCGCCGGTGCGGTCTTTCTTGGTCGTGAGCGCCGCCAGCGGGCCGCCCTTGTGCAGGTGCGAACGATCGACCTTGACCACGAAACGTGTGCCAGGCGACGTCGGCTTCATTTTGATGAGTGCCATGTCGTGATCCCTTACGCTGCAGCGCCGCCGGTGAAGTCGATGGACTGCCCGGCCTCGAGGCGCACATAGGCCTTCTTGTAGCCGTTGCGCTTGCCGGCCACGTTCTTGAAGCGGCGCGTCTTGCCCGGCTTGTTCAGCAGGTTGACGCCCTCGACCTTCACCTCGAACATCAGTTCAACCGCTTCCTTGACCTCGCCCTTGGAGGCATCGCTGCGGACGCGGAACACGTACTGGTTCCCCTTGTCGGTCACCATGGCCGCCTTCTCCGAGACGTGCGGCTGGAGCAGCACCGTCATCAACCGTTCCTTGTTACTCATGGGCGCCTCCCAGACGCTGATCGAGCAGCTTCAGGGCACCGACCGTGGCCACTACTTTGTCATGCTTGACCAGGCTCACCGGGTCCAGCCAGGAAACCGGCACGACGTCGACATACGGGACGTTGCGCGCGGCGAGGAACAGCTTCTCTTCGTAGGCCTCGACGAGGATCAGCGCACGCGTCAGGCCGAGCCCGGCAAGGCGCGCGATCAGCAGCTTCGTCTTGGGCGCATCGAGCTCGAGCGACTGGACGGCGACGATGCGATCCTGGCGTGCCAGTTCGGAGACGATCGACTGCATCGCAGCGCGATACATCTTGCGGTTGACCTTCTGCGTGAAGTCGCGGGGGCGGGCCGCAAAGGCACGACCGCCGCCGACCCAGATCGGGCTGCGGCTGGAAC
>Ga0302320_10021813_pt1 | contig 12684 bp, 10 predicted proteins | sample Bog_T0_3_FD_202130 | JGI IMG/M metagenome (GOLD analysis project Ga0302320, IMG submission 202130) | Peat permafrost microbial communities from Stordalen Mire near Abisko, Sweden - Bog_T0_3 | ecosystem: Environmental > Terrestrial > Soil > Wetlands > Peat | place: Sweden: Abisko, Stordalen Mire...
GACTAATAGAATACCCCTAGGGTGTTGCAATGTGGTGATTTGCCTCACACTACCCCCGGATCTCTCCACCGCTCCTAAATCATGCCCATCACTCACATTACGGTGCGCGGGGCGCGCCAGCACAATTTACGCGACATCAACGTGCGCATCCCCCGCAATACGCTGACGGTCGTAACCGGACTGAGCGGCTCCGGCAAAAGCTCGCTCGCTTTCGACACCATTTATGCCGAGGGCCAGCGCCGCTATGTCGAAACGCTCTCAGCCTACGCGCGTCAGTTTCTCGACCAGATCGAGCGCCCCGATGTCGATTCGATTGAAGGCCTGAGTCCGGCCATTTCTATCGAGCAAAAGACTACGAGCCGCAGTCCGCGTTCGACCGTCGGCACCATCACCGAAATCTACGATTACCTGCGCCTGCTCTACGCTTCCATCGGCACGCCCCACTGCCCGAATTGCGGCCGGCCGATTTCGCGGCAGAGCGCCGACCAGATCGCCCAGCGCATTCTTGAACTCAGTCATGGGGAACGGGTGACCGTAATGGCGCCCGTTGTGCGCGGACGCAAAGGCGAGTTCAAAGACCTGCTCGATCAGCTCGATCAGCAAGGTTTTCGTGCGCGCGTCGACGGCGAAATGCGCGATCTCTCCGAGCCACTGCTGCTCGACCGGCGCAAAAATCACACCATCGAAGCCATCGTCGATCGCATTCTGCTGAAGAAGCCACTGCCCGACGCGCCGCCCCTACCAGCCGGGAAGCCTTCGGTCGAAAAGCGCCTCGATACAGCCGTCGCCAAAGCTCTGCAAATGGCAAATGGCCTTGTCGTCGTCGCCGTCACCGGTGGAGAAGAGCAGTTGTTTTCGTCGTCGATGGCCTGCCCCGACTGCGGACTCGACGTGCCAAAGCTCGAACCGCGCAGCTTCAGTTTCAACTCCGCTTTCGGTGCCTGCCCGGAGTGCCACGGCCTGGGTTCGCAATACGATCTCGATCCGGCAAAGGTCATTACCGACTGGTCGAAACCGCTGCTCGATGGCGGCCTTGGACCGGGTTCTTCGTCGCAATATCTCATCAAGCTCGTTACGCTGGCAGCGGTCCGCTACAAGATCGATCTGAAGACACCGTTCGAAGAACTGCCTCCGCGTCAGCAGCATATTCTCGTTTACGGACCGCCCAAAGGCGAAGCCCCGCGCACTGGCTTTCACGGTGTACTGAGCTTCTTGCGCGACTCGATTGAAGAGGCGCGCAGCGACAGCTATCGCGAATCGATGATGGCCTATATGTCGGCGACACCCTGCCCGGTCTGTCGCGGAAAACGGCTGCGCCCCGAGTCGCTGGCCGTCAAGATCGGCGGCTTGTCGATTGCCGATTTTACAGCCTTGCCGCTCAAACGCGCGCTTTCTGAAGCCATCAATCTCCGGTTCACGGCACGCGAAGCGCTGGTCGCCGAACGCATCCGCCATGAGATTGCCGAGCGGCTCGAATTTCTCTGCGCTGTCGGCCTGACTTATCTCTCGCTGGACCGCAATGCCGCGACACTTTCCGGCGGCGAAGGTCAGCGCATTCGACTTGCGACACAGATCGGCTCAAAGCTGCGCGGTGTGCTTTACGTTCTCGACGAACCCTCCATCGGCCTTCATCAGCGCGATAACAACCGCCTGATTCAAGCTCTCGAAAGACTGCGCGATCTCGGCAATACTGTCTTGGTCGTTGAACATGACGAAGACACAATCCGCCATGCCGACTATGTGCTCGATCTCGGTCCCGGCGCAGGCCGACTGGGCGGTTTCGTCGTTGCACAAGGCACGCCGGCCGAAATCATGGCCTGCCCCGAATCGCTGACCGGACAATATCTCTCCGGCGCGGCCAAGATGCTGCAACGCCTGCATCCACGCCCTCTGACGGGTAAGTGGCTCACCATCAACGGCGCTCGTGAGCACAACCTGCAAGATGTGAATGTGCGCATTCCGCTCGGCGTGATGACGGTCGTCACCGGCGTCAGCGGATCGGGCAAAAGCACGCTGATCAACGACATTTTGTATCGTTCGCTGGCCCACACAATCTATAGTTCGCGTGAGGAACCCGGCGCGCACGAGTCGTTGACCGGCGCCGAACAGCTCGACAAGGTTGTGCGCATCGACCAATCGCCGATCGGCCGCACGCCGCGCTCGAATCCGGCAACGTACACCCAGGTCTTCACGCCGATTCGAGACTTATTTGCGATGTTGCCCGAGGCGCGCGAACGCGGCTACAAGCCCGGCCGCTTCAGTTTCAACGTCAGCGGCGGGCGTTGTGAAACCTGTCAGGGCGACGGGCAGCGCCGCATCGAAATGAACTTCATGCCCGACGTTTATGTGCAGTGCGAAGTCTGCAACGGACGCCGCTACAACCAGGAAACGCTGTCTGTAAAATTCAAGGGCCACTCCATCGCCGACATTCTTGAACTGACGATTGAAGACGCTCTGACGGTCCTCGCCGAAGTGCCGCAGCTCCGGCAAAAGCTGCAAACCCTCGTCGATGTCGGCCTCGGCTATGTGCATCTGGGGCAGAGCGCGACGACGCTCTCGGGCGGCGAGGCGCAGCGCATGAAGCTGGCGCGCGAGTTATCGAAACGCCAAACAGGACGCACGCTTTACCTGCTCGATGAGCCGACGACGGGCTTGCATTTTGACGATGTGCGCAAGCTGCTTGAAGTCTTGCATCGGCTTGCGGATTTGGGAAACTCGGTCATCATCATCGAACATAATCTTGACGTGATTCGGAACGCCGACTGGATTCTCGACCTCGGCCCCGAAGGCGGTGAAGACGGTGGCCACCTTGTCGCGCAAGGCCGACCCGCAAAGGTCGCCGCAACGCCCGGCTCTTACACGGGAGAGTTTCTCGCGCGCTACTATCCGAATGGAAATGGCCATCTACTCAGCGGCGAGCAGGACGAAGAACTTGTAGTGACGGAATCTTTGCCGGAAAATCGCGAAGCGAATCAAGAAACGGAGCAGGCGCCGGTACAATCGGAGCCAGGCAAATTGGCAACCAAAAAACGCACGGCCACGAAGAAGACCGCCGCGAAAAAATCCGCCGCAGGCAGAAAGAAAACGGTGCGCCCATGAGTGAGTTCGAACAGACACCCTTTGAGCCGGAGCTGGAACCGACTCCCGCGCTCGATACAGCGCATGGCCCGATTCTCGAAGATGCGCCGGAGTTGTTTGAGGCTTGGTCGCGGCCCGATCCTGTGCCCGCCGTGCGCATTCCACACCTTGGACATCTCGGATTGCTCTCCGCATTGCTCACCGCCGGATGGATCGTCGCGATGATTGCGATGGCCATCGCGCTCCACTTTCACTTCCAGGGCGTCTCGACCTTTGAGCAAGTAAAAACCAACGTTCAATATCTACTCGGCAGCGAAGCGATTCTCTATTTCGCCACTTTTGCGCTTGGCTATTTCATTTTTCCGAAAGTTTGGAAAAAGAGCCTTTTCGAAGGCATGCAATGGCGCGGCGCGACGGCCCTGCGGCTCTTTTGGCTGCTTCTGCTGACTGCGGTGGGCTGCTTTACTCTGGCCGTACTCGATGATAGATTTCTGCCCGGGCCTCAACACGCGCCCATTGAAGATTTCTTTCGTTCGCCCGGCGCGGCGTGGCTGATGTTCGCCTTCGGCGTCACCATTGCGCCGGTTTTTGAAGAGATTGGCTTTCGCGGATTTCTATTGCCGGCTCTCGCCACAGCCTACGATTGGATCGCCGAGCGCATCACCGCAAAGCCGCCCAGGCCGCTCGATGAAAACGGACATCCGCAGTGGTCGATGCCGGCGATGATCATCGCGTCGCTCGCAACGAGCCTGCCATTCGGCCTGCTCCATGCCGATCAAACCGGATGGTCCATCGGGCCGTTCGTACTGATTGTTGTTGTCAGCCTGGTGCTCTGCGTCGTTCGTCTAGGCACACGTTCACTAGCCGCAAGCACGCTCGTTCACGCTTGCTACAACTCACTGCTTTTCATCACGACGTTGATTTCCTCCGGCGGATTTCACCATTTAGACAAGATGTGATTGGGCCAGCGAGTTGGCCGGTGCGCCTCGACTCGCATAATTGTTTTAGCTGACTCGCCAGTTCGCTGACCTGCTGACTCGCGCCCTTTACAATCAACAATGATGACTACTCACGCCCAGCAACTACTCTCGATCCTGGCCCGCACCAGCTTTCGCCTCGGCCATTTCAAGCTCTCTTCCGGCGGCACAAGCGACTATTACGTTGATTGCCGCACGACGACGCTTCACGCCGAAGGCGGACGGCTGACCGGCGAGGCGATTCTCGATCTGCTCAACGAGCACGCCATCGAGGCCGAAGCTGTCGGCGGTCTCACGCTCGGCGCCGATCCAATCGTTTCGAACGTAGCGACGGCCAGCGCATGGCGCGCTCTGTCGACGCCCGGAGCGCGGCTTATTCACGGTTTTCTGGTTCGCAAAGCCGAAAAAGCGCACGGGACCGGACGCCGCATCGAGGGCTTCTGCCGCGAAGGCGCGCGCGTCGTCATTGTTGACGATGTTTGCACGACCGGCGCATCCACGATCAACGCTCTCGAAGCCGCCCGCGAGGCCGGCATGGTCGTCGCCGCCGTCGTCTGCATCGTCGAACGCCAGGAAGCGAACGGTCGCCCGGCCGTTGAAGCCGCGGCCCAGGGTGCCCCATTTTTCAGCTTGTTTACGGCGAATGACGTCCGCGCCGAACACATCGCGCAACAGCCGGCGAAGTAGCTCCAGCCGTGAGTTCCGTTACACAAAAAAGCCGATCCGTTTCCGGATCGGCTTTTTTGCTGTGGCTCATTCTAATTTAGATTTAACACCCTATCTAAGGTCTATGATCTAAGTTAAAAATCTAAGTTAAATCTATCAACCTATTGATTTTAAATAGGTTTAAAATTCCGTAGAGCTTACCGATTCGCTCCTTGATTCGATGCCGTCTGCCCGTTTTGATCGCCCATATTGGTGAGCAACTGAATCTCAACGCGACGGTTCTGCTTCCGTCCCTCAGCCGTCGTATTCGGAGCAACTTCCTTGTCTTTGCCGATCCCGATCAGATAGAACCGATGAGCAGGAATCGAATACTTGGATGCGAGATATTGAACAACCGCATCGGCGCGCCGCTGGCTCAATTCATAGTTGTATTGAGCCGACCCGACGGAATCCGTACCGCCAGTCACTTCAAGAATGAAGCTCTTTGCCGAGCTCAGTTGACTAGCGAAGCTATCCAACTGCTCACGATCTTCCTTCGTCAACGCAGCCTTGTCGAAACCAAAGGTCACAGCCACATTTGCCATCGGCTTGTAATCGTCGAGCCCTTTTACAACGCTCTCTAGAGAGTCGGCGCGATGCACGGCGGAATTGGCTGCGGACTCGGCATCGCCGGCCGATTTCGAGGCGCTCTGCGCATTTTGATTTGCGCTGTCCGCGGAGCCTTGGGCCTGCTTGATTCCGGACTGAGCCCGGTCATCCACGTCGTGAATCTGCCGGTTGTTCGCTACCGTTTTATCTTCCAGTTGCCCGGTGTGTTCCACCAGCGGCGCCGTCTGGTTGCGCACATAATTCTTGGTTGCACATCCCGCGGCACCAGCCACTGCCAAGCCCGCCGACAAACTTAAAATTCCAAACCGATACAGGTTCATTCGTTTGCTCCCTTTTTCCACCCAGCTTTGTGACATATCGCAATTCCCGGGCGGCGCTGGCTTTCGCACGCATTCCTTTAAGCATCCTGAGCGCCAAACTAAGGTTTTTCTCATCATATTGAAAATAAGCATGTTGCCGATTGCGGACTTTCGGCTCTGCTTGTTAAACGTGTGTATTTTTTACGCGAACAGGTAAGGAGTGCGCACCAACGACTCCCTGCGCCCATGCGGTGCTAGAACCGGAAGCAGCCCGCCCGCTATCCTATGAATGGCAAACTCGCAAATGGACCTCTACGAAAAAATCCGAACACTGCCCACGCAGCCCGGCGTGTACCTCTACAAAAACGCCGAGGGCGAGGTCATTTACGTTGGCAAGGCCATTAATCTGCGTGCGCGCGTGCGGTCCTATTTGCTGGCCTCTTCGCAAGCCAATGCCAAGACCGGCTCGCTGATGCGCGAAGCCATCGATCTTGAATACATTCTTGTCGGCAACGAATCGGAAGCCCTGGCGCTTGAAACGAACCTGATCAAGGAGCGCAAACCGCGCTTCAACATTCTGCTTAAGGACGACAAAAGCTATCCGTATATCAAGCTGACGATGGGCGACCGCTTTCCCAAGATTTTTGTAACGCGCCGGCTGCGCAAGGACGGCTCGGCCTACTACGGTCCCTATTTTCCGAGCAATCTCGCGTATCGCGTCGTCGAGTTGATCCATCGCAGTTTTTTAATTCCGAGTTGCAAGGTCGATCTTTCGCGCTATCATCCCCGCGCGTGCTTGCAGTACTACATTCATCGCTGCCTCGGCCCTTGTGTCGAAGAACTTACCACGCCTGAGATTTACAAGAGCGCCATTCGCGATGCGCAGCTATTGCTCGAAGGCCGCCATGCGGAGTTGGAACGCGACTTGACGGCTCGAATGGTCGAGGCCTCGGAAGGCGAGCGCTTCGAGGCCGCCGCGCGACTTCGCGACCAGCTTTCGACCGTTCATCAATTGCAGGAAAAACAACGTGCCGCCACTGCCGAACAAGCGGACGATATCGATGTCTTCGGCTATCACTTTGAAGACGACCGCTTGGCCGTCAATCTGTTTCATGTCCGCGCCGGCAACATCGTCGATCGCCGCGAGTTTTTCTGGGAAGATTTGCCGGAGTTATTGGAAGCTGCCGAGGCAGAGTCGAGCGAAGACGCGGAGATTGCTGCGGAGCCGCCCGCCGATTTGGATTCCAGCGATTCGAACGAATCCACTCCGCCGTTTCATGCTGGCCAGATCTTCAGTTCCCTGCTCAAGCAACTCTACATCGACCAGCAATATGTGCCGCGATCGATCCTCGTCCCTACAGATTTTTCTGACCGCGCGGCGCTCGCCAATTTACTGACCGAACGGGTTGGTCATCGTATCGAACTGGCCGTTCCGCAGCGCGGTGACAAACGTTCGCTCGTGGACCTGGCCAGTCAGAATGCGAAGCAATCTTATACACAGCGGTTTCGCGTTCTCGAACCCTCGCGCAAAGCGATTCAGGAGGCCTTGGCCGACGTTTTAATGCTTCCAGAATTGCCCAAACGCATTGAATGTTTCGACATCTCTCACATTCAAGGTTCGGAGACCGTGGCATCGCTTGTGGTGTGGGAAGACGGCAAGATGAACAAGCAGGCCTATCGCAAATTCAAAGTCATGACGGTGCTAGGCGTTGATGATTTCGCGTCGATGCGCGAAGTCGTCACGCGCCGCTATCGTCGATTGCAGGCAGAGAACCAGGCGATGCCGTCGTTGATTCTCGTCGATGGCGGGCTTGGCCAGCTACACTCCGCCGCTGAAGCCCTTGAGTCCCTCGGCCTGACGACGCAGCCGCTGGCGTCGATTGCCAAGCGCGAAGAGATTATTTATCTCTATGGCAATGAAGACGAGCCGGTCGTGCTCGACAGGCATTCGCCGGTGCTCCATCTGATTCAAGTAATCCGCGACGAGAGCCATCGTTTCGCGATTGGCTATCATCGCCAGCGCCGGGCGATGCGTGATCGCGATTCCGAACTACTTACGATTCCCGGCGTCGGGGCGCAAACCAGAAAACGGCTGCTGACGCATTTCGGCAGTTTGCGCGATGTGCAACAAGCAACCGCGGAGTCGCTCGCCGCCGTCGTTTCCCGCAAGACGGCCGAAACGATCTGGCAACACTATCATCAAAATCAACCAGCTAACTAGGGCGACGGGGACTTCCGTTTTGCGTCCTATATAGCGGGAACAACCGTGGAATCGCGCCTCGCATCTCAATTGCCGTGGGAAATCTACACAAGCGAGGAGATCAACGAAATGATAAATATGGATGCGCGTCCCCAATATTTGCTTGGGTCGGCCGTCCTGCTGCTGGGCAGCATCGCGATGGCGGGCTGCCACAACCAGCCGGCTCACGGCGATGAAAAAGCCGCCGTAAACAATTTGCTGACGAGCAGTAACTTGGGCAACGTTAATGTATCTCAGGATCGGGATAAAGGGATTATTACTTTGACCGGCGACGTCGGTTCCGACGATCAGAAATCACAGGCTGAAACCTTGGCGAAGCAAGCCGCTCCAGACTATACAATCGCAGATGAAATAGGTGTTCGTCCAGCCGGCGCGAACAATGCCGGCGCGGTCGCCTCCAATCTTGATAGTGCGATCGAAGACAACTTCAAAGCTACAATCAAGGCTCACGAAAACCTCGATGACCAGAGCATTCATGCGAAGGTCAAGAATGGCACGCTGCTGCTCAAAGGGACCGTAAAGACCCCTGACCAGAAGAAAGAGGCCGGGGATCTAGCCAAGAAGGTACCGAACGTTCAGCAAGTGGTGAATGAATTGGAAGTCAAGCCCAAGAAGCACTCCACGCCGAACTCCTAATCGGAGATCGTTTCGAGTTCAACTCATCTTTGCCGCTCCTTTCGCCCATTCACTGAATGACAAAAGGAGCGGCAGTCAAAAAAGTCCTGCCGTCACTTGAATCCAGAGAATTTTGGTTATACCGCTTGAACTTCTTCGCAGTTCGCGTGCAGAAACCTGCCCGTGTGAAGGACAATAGAAGGGTAGAAACAATTTCTTCAGAGTGATTGAGGGACGCTTGACACCTACACAAATTGGAATCCCCCGCTGGACGGCGCAGGAATTTGAACGGCTTGTTTTTGACTGCAATCCCAAGGTCGCAGTTTTCGATTGCGACGGAACGCTATGGAGCGGCGACTCCGGCGTCGGCTTCATGACTTGGTCGATTGAACAAGGGCTGGTTTCCCGTTCGACGAGCGATAGCATCGATACGCGCTACCGGGCGTATCTAGCAGGCAAGGTCAGCGAACTCGCTATTTGCGGTGAGATGGTGCAAATCTACGCAGGGCTGCGCGAACAGGAATTGCGCTCCGCCGCGGCCCTCTACATGAACACGTTTGCACCAGCGCATATCTTCGTCGAGATGGCGGAGCTTGTCAAAAAGCTCGACAAGGCAGGCGTCGAATTATGGGCTGTGAGTTCGACGAATAAGTGGGTTGTCGCCGAGGGCGCGCGCATTTTCGGCATCAGCGAAGATCATATCCTTGCCGCCGACGTGCGCATTGTGAATGGACTTATTTCAAGCGAGATTATCGACGTGCCGACCGACGACGGCAAAGCTGCTTCTCTCAAGCGCACTGGCCTGGTAAAGCCCGACGCTGTCTTTGGTAACTCCGTGCACGATCTGGCTATGCTTGAAATGGCGCGCAAGGCTTTCCCAGTCAATCCATCTACGGGACTGATTGCGGCAGCCGCAAAGAACGGTTGGGGATACTTTCAGCCAAGCCAGACCGAGGAAACGATAACAACCATAGCGGGCGAATCCCCTCTTTCTTAGAAGCTCCCACCCCTGATCAAAATGGTCCATACGACTATTGAATTAGAGAATAATCATTCTTGCGGCCAAGACTTGTGCCGATGAATATCATGTCCGCAGCGAGAACGGAGAGTAAACAATGAAAGACAAGGGCAAGGCAAAGCAACTGAATGGTGTAAATCCTGAAGGTCCGAAACTAAGCGACAATTTACCGAAAGCGGCCGCCACTGAAGCATTGACGCTCGGCAAGGGATGCAACTACGACAGCGAACTGAGTCGTCTGGAAGTTGAACTCGTCAAGCTGCAAGAGTGGGTTCGCCATGAAGGCCTGCGCGTGGTCGTATTATTCGAAGGCCGCGACGCGGCGGGAAAAGGCGGGGCCATCAAACGCATCACCGAGTCGTTAAATCCGCGCGTTTGCCGAGTGGTTGCGCTCGGTACGCCGACTGACCGCGAGAAGACTCAGTGGTACTTTCAACGCTATGTTGTGCATCTACCCGCGGCCGGCGAAATGGTGCTTTTCGATCGGAGTTGGTACAACCGCGCCGGCGTCGAACACGTCATGGGATTCTGCACCGATGCGCAGTACCAGGAATTCATGCAAAGTTGCCCGGAGTTTGAACGGATGTTACAGCGCTCAGGAATTCATTTGATCAAGTATTGGTTTTCAGTCAGCGATGAAGAGCAGGAACGCCGTTTTCAGGATCGCATGAAAAATCCCACCAAGCGTTGGAAGCTGAGCCCGATGGATCTCGAATCACGCAAGCACTGGGGAGAGTATTCACGGGCAAAAGACGATATGTTTGCGATCACTGACACCAAGCAGTCTCCTTGGTTTGTGGTGAACGCGGAAGACAAAAAGTGCGCGAGGCTAAACGTCATTCGGCATCTTCTGTCGCAGTTTGAATATCGCGATCTGACGCCATCTCCGCTCGAATTGCCAAAGCTGGAAAAGTCGAAGTATGTACGACCGCCGATCCATGAACAGAATTTCATTCCGCAGATTTACCGGTGACACTGGCCGAAAGGAATCGCTATGGAAGTAACTGTAAAGCATATAGACCAAGTGCAGTTTTCGATTCAATCGGGTTCGCATACGATTGTTTGCGATCAGCCGGAAGAGAATGGCGGTCAGGATTCCGGTATGACTCCGCCGGAACTGCTGCTTGCATCGTTAGGCTCTTGCGCGGCTTTTTATGCGGTCCAATACTTGAAGACGCGCAATCTTGCCAACAATGGTGTTGAAGTTTCGGTGACTGCGGAAAAACTTAAATCGCCGGCGCGACTGGGGAATTTCCATATTCGCGTCGGCTATCCGGCACTGCTTACGGAAGAACAAAAGACAGCGTTGATGCGCTCCATCCATCACTGTCTTATTCATAACACGCTATTGTCGCCGCCCGAAATCGCCATCGAATTGGTAGCGCGCTCGACAGTGGAGTAATAACCTTGGGCGCGTTTTCACGCAGTAACCTGGCTTACCTCCTTGGCGACTGAAAAAGCCGACGTCGATTCCAATAAGGCCCATCCAGCAATCAGCAGGCTTGGCGCGATGACGCGCTCTAAGTCGCCGAGAGCAGCTAGCGTTGTGTGCATAACTTCTTGCCCCGGTTGCGCCACACGCGAAATAACAGCGCAGGGAAAATCGCCGGGCAAGCCTTCGGCGAGCCACTGCTGCGCAAGTAGCCGTAAATCACGTCCCGGCATGTAGACGACTCGCGTTGCATCTTCCAATTGCGGAAGCCGGACCTTATTATGCGACTGTGCGTGATGGCCAGTTGAAAAGACCACGTTCGATGCACTGTTCCTGCTTGTTAACGAACAGCGAATAGCAGCAGCAGCAGCAAAAGCGGCCGTAATTCCAGGAACGATTTCAAAGTCAACGCCCGCTTCTGCCAACGCTATCATCTCTTCCGCCGCCCGGCCAAAAATCAGCGGGTCTCCGCTTTTTAGCCGCACGACACTATGATGAGTGCGAACGCGCTCGATCATCAGAGCGTTGATTTCTTCCTGGGTAATTCCCTTCACGCCACAGCGCTTTCCTACGTTGATGATCTCAGCACCGCACTGCGCCAAATTGAGAATTACCTGCGGAACGAGATCGTCATGAAGGACGACATCCGCCGATTCAATCAATCGGAGCGCCTTGACAGTCAATAGTTCGGGATCACCCGGACCGGCTCCGACCAAATAAACCTTTGCCTTTGAACCAACGTTCTCAGTCGAGCGCGGCGGACACAGCAAGGTGCGCTCGGCTAGTCGATGCAATAGAGCTTTGCGAGCTTCATCGTTAGGATGCTTAGCGAGAATTTCGCGGCGCAGCCGGCCTATATCTTCAAGCCACGGGCCAATGTCCTCGGGCAACAGTTCGTCAATTTCGCGCCGCAAATGCTGCGCGACGGCGGGGCTCTCTCCAGCGGTTGAGATCGCAACTTGAAGCGCTCCACGACGCACGACCGCGCCAAAATAAAAGTCGCAGTTCGGAGGGTCGTCAACGCTATTGGCAAGGATTCCACGCTCGACTGCTCCTCGATATACGACAGCATTCACCTCGGCAGAATCAGCCGCGGCGATAACGACAAAATTGTCGTCAAGGTCAGAGAGTTCGAACCGGCGCTGAATCCATTCGAGCCTGTCTTCATCCGCAAGTTGACGCACTTCAAGTTTTGCTTCTGGCGCGACAACCTTGAGTCGCACACCGGTTTTGAGCAATGTGCGTATCTTTTCACACGCAACAGTACCTGCGCCGACAACAAGTCCGTGTCGACCATTGAGTTTGAGAAAGATCGGTTGCAGGCTCATAGCTTGATTCTCAATCTGCAACTCCATGGGGTACCGGAGCTGACGGCAAGTCGCGCTCGACAGCAGCTACATCTTCACCAGCGAGACGAGCGCGCAGCTCATCGCTCGTATGATGCGCGAGCCATGCGCGCAGATTTTCTTCTGGCGAGCGGCTCGCCATGTAGTAGCGGAGCAGGCGCTCGATGGCTTCCGGCACAAGCGTTGCCGGGCAGCGATAACCAACCGGACGCGCAATTGACGCATGCTGGCCGACTGCGCCGCCAACGCAAAAATAATAGGCGTCGATCAACTTGCCTTCGTGCTTGATCTTCTTGCCTTCCATTCCAATGTCTGCAATCCAGTGTTGCCCGCAGCTATTCGGGCAACCAGTTACATGGAGGCGAAGTTGCTGATCGAACTCCG
>Ga0302320_10021815_pt1 | contig 12683 bp, 9 predicted proteins | sample Bog_T0_3_FD_202130 | JGI IMG/M metagenome (GOLD analysis project Ga0302320, IMG submission 202130) | Peat permafrost microbial communities from Stordalen Mire near Abisko, Sweden - Bog_T0_3 | ecosystem: Environmental > Terrestrial > Soil > Wetlands > Peat | place: Sweden: Abisko, Stordalen Mire...
TGCCAATGATTTCTGCCGAGCTATTCGGGCCATTGTAGAGAGGCAATGTCGTAGTGTTACCGCTCACGCTGATCACATTCGAACCGTATGGACCGCTTGCTGCTTTCTGTCCAGCTGTTTGTACAGCGTTCTGCTGTTGGGCCGGCCCTGGTTGCTGATTCCCTTGGGTTTGGGCTCCAGAATTAGTGGCGTCCGCCCCGGGCGCCTGTGGAGCAGCAGGGGCGAACGCGGGGTTTGATGGGAGAGATTCTTCATTCCCGTCAAGCCCATCCATCATTGAGAGCCCAGCGAACAAAAAGCCGGGACTGGATCCCCCGCCAACGCCGAATCCAAACGCCATGAGGCCGCCAATGTCCACATTACTTAGCGGATTATTGTCCGCATAAACGTATTTATTCCCTGTTCCGGACATAGGATCAGGGCTGATCCAGCGTCCCTGGCCGTTGTGAAGTTCGCGCGCTGCGAAGTCGTACTCATCGCTCGTGATCTGGTCGGGTTGCCCAGTAAAGCTATCCACGTTATATGGGGCTCCTAGCACCGCATATCGTTCACCGAAAGGCGCGAAGGCCAGCGACTCTGAAAAGGTTCTGGTTGCCGGATTGGATTCTGCGCGGATCGTTCCCTGCCAATCGGGGAAGCGGTACCGTTGCAACGACCCCGCGGAAAACAGAGCCTCAACTCCCCCCGGGAGTCCGACGGTTGTTGCATTCTCTGTCTGTCCGGTCATCTGAGCGGAAACGCCAAATGCAGCAACATACTCGTGAACGACACCCCCAATGTTTTCCTCCACCTTGTTTTCCAGTGCATCGTAGGTGACCGAGGCCGTGGTCGATCCGGTGACCACCGTCGACACATGTCCGTCAGCCAGCCAGGCATAGGTGTGGAATGTATCGGCCAAGAGATTTCCGTTGGCGTCATAGCTGGTCCCGCTAAGCGCGTATTGATTGTTCGCGTGAAGATAGCGCGGCGGTCTGATTCGTGCGTGTAGCAGCCTAACCACACGGCCGCAGTTTGAGGGCAAAGCCAGCGTTCAACAATGTAGTAGAGGATGGCCATCGTGACCAGCGCGACCAAGGCCAAAATTGCGAAAAGGAGTACTCCACCGTTCCGGGGGGGACCATTGAAAAAGGTGCCTGGGTAATTAGCCGACAGACTCGCCCGATAAAGGCAGTATCCAAATCCTGCAACACCCGCTAGTCCTATCATTGGCTCAATTACGTAGCGCCGAACCCTCCGATGTACTCGACTGTTTCTTCCGACGTTCATTTGATCCGGAATCTCCTTTCCGGCACCGATTTGCTCTGATCTGGAATCTCCGTTTTCGACCCAAAGTCCCGCCGATTATACCGCTCCTGAGGTAGAGTGGCCGGGCGCCCCATCCTTGAATCGGCTTCATGATGCAGGGGTGGGATACCACGAACCCCAACGGGACGGAAGCTGGCACGCAGCCGCCAGCCGACCTCAAGCGCACCGTTTCTGCGCCTCAACATAAGCGCGAAGGACCGCATTCATGCGAGTCAGGTGGCCTTTGCCGTGGGATTTGAACCATTCGGCCACGTCGCTGTCGAGGCGCAGATGCACCGAGGTTTTTCCGGGGGGCAAGACGACGCGCGCCGACTTCCAGAACTCCTCGCCGAGGGATTCGGCTTCCGGCGCGTCCGGGCGGGATTTGTCGAGCCCGCGCTCGCGCATTAGCTGAACTTCGCTGAGTGAATGTTTCACGATGGTAGATTTCCTGCTCATCTTTACTCGCTTTCTGAGCGCTGACGATGCGGATCAGGTGCTCGCCGCGCCAGGTGAACACGACACGGTAGACCTCTGCGCCAACCCGGCCCAGCGCAATCCACCGCAGTTCCCCGTAGTTTTCGCGGTCGTCGATGCGCTCCAGCCTCTCGTTGGAAAAGACGGCGGCGGCGGTGAGAAAGGAGACTCCGTGTTTTTCAAGGTTGCTTTGAGCTTTCGCCTCATCCCATTCGAACTCCAGCTCGGCTTCGTTCATCGAACCCTCTTTTATTGTAGGCACAAATGTGTACACGCGGCAACTCGTCAGTTCTCAATGCGGATTTTTTCCCTGCCCGGCTGGCCAACTCCTTCGGCATTTGTATTCTCTCCCTAACCACCACCCCGGGTGCCCCATCCTTTTCGTTCGCCGCGGTGGACGAAAAGGGTGGGACAGCACGAACCCCAACCGAGTGGCCCCTCCCTGCTCGCTGTCCCATCCAAACCACGCCAAAAACCACGTATTTCGCGCATTTTCGCGCCAAAAACACCCCATTTTCGACCAAATTTCGATGAAAAAGTCGGGCTAAAACCCGACCATTCCCACCCTTCCGTCGCCCTGCAAGTCGCCGTACCGCGTTTTTCCTCCCCGTCCACCCGCAAGTCACCAAAACCCGCAACTCCCCGCCCTCCCCGAATCCACTTTGCCGAAAATTACCCCCCACTGGCGCACACTTGTATTCAGAGTCGAGGCCACGCCCAAACCAGCGCAGACCGTCCCCAAAACCAGGCCCTACAACGGAAATCAAGACCATGCAGAAAGCCAGAAACATCACCGTAGCCGTCAGCCCCGAGCTCTACCGTCAAACCCGCAGGCTCGCCACCGACTACGACACCACCGTCCCCGATGGAATCCCGGATAGGTTCCGGTTCCCGCTCCTCGTCCTGCTCGACGCCGTAAAGGAAGCCCGCTTCCCCGGTGGCCGTCCGCAGTTCGCCCGCGCCATGGCCCGCCGCGATCAAGCCGCCAAAATGTCGGCCCAGACACCCCCAAATTCACCCCAGGAACCACGAAACGAGTTTCAAAAATCGCCTTTGTATTCCTGTAAAACCCATCTAACCAATTTCCCTTCAACAACCTGCCGGCACACACAGCCACAAAAATGTAATTTAAGTATCTCAGTAAAACACCCCTAACTCCTCCCTTTTCAACCACCTGCAGACCCTCCCCAAAACCGCGTACAGCCCCTGTACGCCGCGCATCCTATTCCCTGCTCCCCACTCCCCTATTCCCTATTCGTTGATCAACCCCGGATCAGTCGACTTCAAGTTGTAGGTCGAGTAAACCACGATGCTCATCGGCGCGATGTGGTCGGTGAGCGTCTTGCTCACTTCGATGGCGCGCTCGGGGTGGAGGTTGACGCTCGTCTTGTCTTCAGCTTCCTTGCCGAGCGAGTAGCGCTGGAGGCGGACGGGCTTGGCGAGGCCTTCGAAGACGACGTCGATCTGGGCGGCGTGGTGGCTCTCGTTGACGACGAGGACAGTCAGGTTGCCCTTGGGGCTGCGCAGGGCAGCGGCTACCAGCTTGCGGTCCTTCTCGCCGAAGGGGGTTTCCACCTTGGTGGCCAGGACGCCGGAGTGCTTGGGAAAGTAGCGCGTGAGCATGCCGTACTGGTAATACGCGTTGGGCTGGGGGGTGAAGGTGTCTTCCAGCTTGTTGTTGTCGATGTCCCAGGTGTGAACCAGCTCCCAGTGGCCGTCCAGGTCGCCGCGGTTGGTGAAGCTCCAGCGGTTGAAGCCGTCGACACCGGCGTTGATGCCGCGCACCAGCAGGGACGCGTTCTTGAGGCCGGATTGATAGCAGGCGGGCGCGGCGTCGTCGTTGCCCCAGCCGTAGTGCATGGTGCCCATCTCCGAGAGGAAGAGTGCTTTGCCCCTGGAGTGGGCGAGCTTGGCCCAGCCGGAGAGATGCTCCTCGGCCTGAGTGAGGGTCATGCCTCCGCCGATGGAGTCGAAGACTGCATCGTAAGAGTGGAAGTCGTAGGCGCCGACGTAGGGATCCCAGACGGCCTTGGCGGCGTCGAAGGGCGGCAGATAGGGCCAGTCAGGACCGGAGAGCGGGACGGTGAGGCCGCGGCGGTCGAACTCCTCGCGTGCGGCTTTCAGGCCGGGGGTGATGGGCATGGCCTTGAGCTTGGCGTCCTGCCACCAGGAGAAGCCATCCTGCTCCGGCTCGTTGCAGATGCAGACCCACTTGACGCAGGTGTAGCCTTTGGCCTTGGTGAGGTGCTCGATGAATTCGCCGAGGCCGAAGGCCCATTCGTCGAGGGAGAGCGGGCCGCTGCGCAGGACGCCGACGGGGTCCTTGGCGAGTTCGGGGAAGGAGTTCCAGGGGACGTCGGCCCACATCTGGGTGAGGAAGACGTCGACGTCGCGGCGCTGCGCCCAGTCGAGGACGCGATAGAGGACCTGCATTTCGGGGTTGTCCCAGGAGAAGTCGCGCTTGTTGGGCTCGTAGACGCGCTGCTCAAGCTCGACGCGGCACCAGTCCATGCCGAGCCAGTCGGCGTGATGGAAGAGATCGTCCCAGTGGGCGTCGTCGCCGGCGTCGGGGTTGCCGCCCCACTCGCTGCCGGACCAGGAGCTGCCGCCGCCAGACTTGCGGCTGGGCAGTTCCGTGCTGATGACGTGGAAAGAAGCGCCGACGCCGCCGCGCATGACGCGCACGGGCTCGCCGGCGGCGATGTGGATTTTGACGGGGACGGGCTTGCCGTAGATGGAGGGTGCGGGGACGGCCGCGGGATGGGCGGGGGGCGCGGTGGAGGGCGCTGTTTGGGCCGAGGCAGCGAGGGCGGCAGGAAGAACAGTGGCGGCGCCGAGGGCGGAAGCGCTGGTGCCGAGAAATTCTCTTCTTGTGACTTTCATGAGGGTCTCCTGGGTGAGCTTGAAGTCGGGGGAATTTTACCACCGGATTGGGTTGGCTGATTGCGGCGGGAGGCACGGGGCGGGGGAATCGCATTTGAATCGTTAAAGGCAGAGGTGGATGGGAGCTGGTCAAGGGGTTGCGGTTGGCGTGTAGGATGATTGCCGAGGAGAAATGGCATGGAGCGGCGGAGATTTTTGAAGGCGGCGGCGGGATCGGCGGCGGCGGCGGTGCTGTTTGGGCGGCGCGGGGCGATGGCGGAGCAGGCGGGGAGCCATATTGAGGTGCTGGTGGATGAGCCGATCGGCAGGATTGCGCCGGAGATTTATGGGCACTTTACCGAGCACCTGGGAACGGTGATCTACGACGGGGTCTATGTGGGCGAGGGGTCGAAGATTGCCAATGACCATGGGCTGCGGTCGGCGCTGATTGAGAAGATGCGGGCGATCCATGCGCCGGTGGTGCGCTGGCCGGGCGGATGCTTTGCCGACAGCTACGACTGGCGGGATGGGATCGGGCCGAAGGACAAACGACCGCGGCGGACGAACTTCTGGGCTGAATCGTTTTCCGAGGCGCAGAGGAAGCAGAACCTGCCGCAAATCTACGAGCCGAACCAGTTTGGCACGGCGGACTTTGCGCGGTTCGCGCAGCTCTGCGGGGCGGAGCCTTATATTGCGGGCAATGTGCGGAGCCTGACGCCGCTGGATTTCGATCGCTGGGTGGAGTATTGCAACTCGCCCAAGGGGACGACGACGCTGGCGGAGACGCGGGCCGGCGATGGGTCGGCGGAGCCGTTCAACGTGCGCTATTGGGGCGTGGGCAACGAGAGCTGGGGATGCGGCGGGAACTTCGATCCGGAGGATTATGCGACGGAGTTCAAGCGGTATACGACGTGGGTTCCGGACTACGGAGTGGGGTTGCGCTTTGTGGCCTCAGGGCCGAACAGCGACGAGCAGGCGTGGACGCGGGGGTTCTTTAACAAGCTGTTCCACGGGCAGCCGAGCCGGGATGCGCACGGGGTGTGGGGGCTGAGCGTGCACCACTATGCGAGCAACCTTTCGCGCGGGAAGACGGAGGATTGGGTTGCGGAAAAGGGCGACGCGCTGAAGTTTGACGCGGTGGACTGGTATGAGCTGTGCAAGGAGTCGGACCGGATGGAGAAGATCATCCTGGACCATTGGACGGCACTGGGCGAGTTCGATGTGGAGCACAAAGTCAAACTCGTAGTGGATGAGTACGGGCCGTGGTACCGGGGCGGGACCGAGGTCTCCGACGTGGCAATTCTTTCGCAGCAGATCACGGTGCGGGACGCGGTGGTGACGGGGCTGACGCTGGACACGTTTAACCGGCACGCGGAGAAGGTGGGCATGGCGGCTTGCGCGCAACTGGTGAACTGTTTGAACTCACTGTTTTTGGCGCGTGGCAATGAGTTTGTGACGACGCCGGTTTATAACGTGTTCGAGATGTATGCGGCGCACCAGGGCGGGACGGCGGTGCGGGCGGAGTTTGCCGCGCCGGAGGCGCGGTATGACCGCGATGGGAAGACGGCAAGCTTCTGGGGGCTGAAGGGATCGGCATCGGTGAAGGGGAAGACGCTGACGCTGACGGCGGTGAATCCGGATGTGAGCGCGGCGCGGGAGACGGAGATTGTGGTGCGCGGGGCGAAGGCGGCGAGCGCGCGGGCTTGGGTGGTGGCGGAGAGCGACATGCACGCGCACAACACGCTGGGGGAGGCGGAGGTGGTGAAGACGCGGGCGGCGGAGGTTGGGGTTGGCGGGGATTCGCTGCGGTTTACGTTTCCGGCGGGGTCGGTGGTGAAGATTGAGGTGCAGTTGAGTTGAGGGACGGCCGCTGGCGTAGTAGTTGAGTTGGACGTTCCTCAGTCAGCCTTTGTGGTGTCCCACCCATTCGCGATGAAACTGCGAATGGATGGGGCACGCTGCATGATTGCTAGACCGCTACGTTCCTGGGTCGGGGTTTGTGGTATCCCCGGTCTCATGAACGAGACCGCGGGCACCCGCGCCTGTTCTCTGCTTTCTGTTCCTCGCCACGGCGAGTCTTCGGCCTGTTTCCTGTTGGCTATTGCTGTTGCTGCTGCATCTGCTGCAAATCGATAAATGGAATGGGGGGCGCGGGGGGTTGCTGGGCGCGCTCGACCAAGACGCTCCAGTCATCGGGGATGGGGAGCTTGCGGTCGAGGGCCGGAGGCTGATTGCCTGCCTCGACGTGGACGGCTACGTAGAGTTCGCTGTCCGTGGCGCCGCGGAAGACGCCGTGGGTGGGCGGGACGTCGGCGTAGTCGCGGCCGACGGCGGTGCGGATGTGGCGGTGGTGGGCGACGAGGTTGTTCGTGGGATCGAAGCCGACCCAGCCGAGTTGGGGCAGCAGGACATCGACCCAGGCGTGGGTGGCGTCAGGGGTGGAGCGGTCGTGGTCTTCGCGGCTGCGGTAGAGATAGCCGGAGACGTAGCGCGCCGGGATGCCGACGTGGCGCAGCAGGGCGATCATGGTGTGGGCGAAGTCCTGGCAGACGCCTTTGCCGCTGACAATGGCCTCGTCGATGGGCGAGTCGACGCGCGTGGAGCGGGGCACGTATTCAAAGTAATTAAAGAGGCGCTGATTGAGCTCCTGGACGAGCATGAGGGGATCGTCGCGGCGAGTGACGCCCATCTGCTTGGCGAGCAGGGTGACGGCGGGGGTTTCAACGGCGAAGGTGGAGGGCAGGAGCATCTCCCAGTAGTCGCCGGATTCGATGAGCTCGTCGAGCGCGCTCCAGGCGTCGGGGGAGAGGCATTGGGGCACGTCGGGGAGGACCTGCTGCTCGATGACCGACTCGGCGACGATGACGAGCTGGTTGTGCTCGCCGGGAATGTCGAAGTGGTGGACGTTGTTGCCGAGATGATCGCGATAACTGAAGACGCGGCAGCGGGGGCTGACTGAGAGGGTGAAGGTGAGGCAGTGCTGGTTGGAGTCGGAGCGCGGGTTCATGCGCGTCTCCATGATGCTCTCGCTGATGGGGCGGGAGTAGCGGAAGCGGGTGAGATGGCGGATGGAGTAGAAGTTCATGGGTGGCCTCTGTAAAGCAGCTTCCAGCTTTTAGCTTTTAGCTCTTTCGCGCTTGCATTGAGTGATTCGCATTGATCTTGAAGTGGCTCCGGTATTGACAATTTGAGGGCTGAGAGATGCCTTAGACCGCCAGCGCGGACTGGATGGAGTAGTGGACGTAATAGCGGTAGAAGAGCTCGTGGATGCGCATGCCCTGTTCGCGGATGGAGTGGAGGAAGCCGCCGGCATCGCCGGAGAGGATTTCGCCAATGGTGGTGAAGCCGAGCATGGCGTGGAGACGGCCGATGACGGCGGTCAGCTCTTCGGGAGGGCGGCGGCCGCCGGCGCGCTGGATGGAATCGATGGCGTCGCGGATGCCGTCCACACAGTAACGGATGGCGTGAGGGAAGTCCTGGTTGAGGAGGAGGAACTCGAGGATGCGGCCAGGGGAGAGATCGGCGGTGTAGACCTGGCAGTAGGCTTCGAACGAGGTGCAACAGCGGAGCAGGCCGACAAGCTCAAGGTATTGATGGCCGGCGTGGTCGTCTTCTTCCACCTCGAAGAGATCGGGCTGGTAGACCTCAAGGAGGGTGGCGGTGGCGTAGGCGCGCTCAAGGTAACGGCCGAGGCGGATGAACTGCCAGCCCTGGCCGTGAATCATGGTGGTGTCGCTGACGCCCTTGAAGAGATGGATGCCATCGACGATGGAGGCGAGCGAGTCATTGATGTTGGTGGCGAACTGGGTTTGGGCCTGGGGCGCGTGGATGTGATGGAAGAGGCGATTGACGCGCTGCCACTGTTCGCTGGAGATTTCTTCGCGGACCTGGCGGGCGTTTTCCCGCGCGCCGTTGAGGCAGAAGGTGACGGAGGCGTGGCTGACCGGGTCAAAGACGAGCTTGGCGGCCATGGCTTCGAGATCGCCGTTCCAGTCCATGCCGGCGGGCTTGCCGAGGGAGGCCATGAGGCGGTGCCAGCGGGTCTCGGCGGTTGCGCCGCCGGGGTCGAGCATGAGGCTCATGGTGACGTCCAACTGGCGCACGGTGTTCTCTGCCCGCTCGAGGTAGCGGCTCATCCAGTAGAGACTGTCGGCGACACGCGATAGCATTTTTGCTCCTGAAGCCGGGAATGGATTATTTGTCGAGGACCCATGTGTCTTTGCTGCCGCCGCCCTGGGAGGAGTTGACGACCAGGGAGCCTTTCTCAAGGGCGACGCGGGTGAGGCCGCCGGGGACGATGTTGACCTTGTCGCCGAAGAGGATGTAGGGGCGGAGGTCGACGTGGCGCGGTTCCAGACGATCTTTGATGAGGCAGGGGGCGCGGGAGAAGTCGAGGGTGGGCTGGGCGATGTAGTTGCGGGGGTTGGCCTGAATGGCGCGGGCGAACTCCTCGCGCTGCTGGGCGGTGGAGTGGGGGCCGATCAACATGCCGTATCCGCCGCTTTCGCCGACGGCCTTGACGACGAGCTTGTCGAGGTTGGCGAGGACGTGGTTGCGCTCTTTCTCTTCGCTGAGGAGGTAGGTTTCGACGTTGGGGAGGATGGGTTCTTCGTCGAGGTAGTACTTGATCATGCGGGGGACGTAGGCGTAGACGGCCTTGTCGTCGGCGAGGCCGGTGCCGAAGGCGTTGCTGACGGTGACGTTGCCGGCGCGGTAGGCGTTGAAGAGGCCGGCGCAGCCGAGGGAGGAGTCGGCGCGGAAGATGAGAGGATCGCTAAAGTCGTCGTCGACGCGGCGGTAGATGACATCGACACGCTTCAGGCCGTCGGTGGTGCGCATGTAAACGACGTTGTCATGGGTGACGAGGTCGCGGCCTTCGACGAGGTCGATGCCCATCTGGCGGGCGAGGTAGGTGTGCTCGAAGTAGGCGGAGTTGAAGACGCCGGGGGTGAGCAGGACGATGTTCGGCTCGGGACGGCCCTCCGGGGCGAGCGAGCGGAGGGTGGCGAGAAGCAACTGGGGGTAACGCTCGATGGGGCGGACGCCGTAACTGGAGAAGAGCTGGGGGAAGGTACGCTTCATGACGCGGCGATTGGTGAGCATGTAACTGACGCCGGAGGGGACGCGGAGGTTGTCTTCAAGGACGACGAACTCGCCGGTATTGAGGCGGAGGAGATCGGAGCCGACGACGGCGATGTAGACGTTGCGCGGGACCTGGAGGCCGCGCATCTGGCGGCGGTAGTGCTTGCAACTGTAGACCAGCTCGCGGGGGATGACTTTGTCGTTGAGGATTTTGGCTTCAGAGTAGACGTCGCGGAGGAAGAGATTGAGGGCGGTGATGCGCTGGGTGAGTCCGCACTCGATGCGGTCCCACTCCTGGGCGGCGATGAGGCGGGGGAGCAGGTCGTAAGGGAAGATGCGCTCAGTGCCTTCGTCGCGGCCGTAGACGGTGAAGGTGATGCCCTGGGTGAGGAAAGAGAGGTCGGCGGATTGCTTGCGGCGCTGGAGCTCGTCGGCGGGCAGGCGGGCGAGGGTCTCAGCCAGGGCCTGGTACTGGGGGCGCACGCTGCCGTCCGGCTCACGCATCTCGTCGAATGCCTGGTCGAGGGGGTAGTCGCCGAAGAGGATATCCAGTTCCGCGGGATGGCCGGCGTTCATGGGTGGCAGAGGGCTTTCTTTCCGCTTGAATTCAGGGGCGGCGCGGGAAAGGAGCGGAGGCTGCGGGGGAAGGCTGGGTGGGGGCTTTCCCGAGGCGGCTTCAGAGCCTAAAGCGCGTGAACCCTGTTCTTTAGCTTGTATCACATTGGATATAAGGGAGCCGTGAGGATGCAGGCGGAGCACGGCGGCGGCCAGGATTTTGGGCGCGAGGCCGGGCTATTGCGCGGTTGCGGTGAAGGTGGCGAGGGGTGTGCCCCAGAAGACGGGGCCGACAGCGGTTACGGTGACTTTGCCGGGGGTGGTGGGAAGGGTGAGGGTGACGGTGGCGTTGCCATTCGAACTGGTGCGGAGGATGCGGGCGTTGAGCGTGTCGGCGGTGGTGGTGAAGAGGAGATCGACGCCGCCGGCGGAGGCAGTGGAGGCGCCGGGGACGAAGGTGGCGGTGAGGTTGATTTTGGAGCCGCGATGGGCGGACTGATTGTCGCCGGATTTGTTGAGCTTGGCGGCGGGGACGGTGGCCAGGACGCATCCCTGCTGGGTTTGGATTGCGCCGCCGGAGTCTTTGCCGGTGACGGTGAAGGAGTAGAGGCCGGGGTTGGCGGGAGTTTTGATGGTGACGACGGCGGCGGCGCTGGTGGCCGAGGAGGGGGGCATGAGCTTGGGCTGGGTGAGGGCGAGCGTGACGCCGCCGGTGCCGGAGGCGGCGGTGAGGGTGACCGAGCCCGTGCCCGATGTGACGATGGGCGCGATAGTGACGGTGCTGGAGGTGTTGGCGAGGAGGGTGTCGGGGTTCAGGTCCCACTCGGCGGCGACGGGTTGAGGGGCTTTGCCGGAGGCGACGATGAGGGTGACGGAGTACGGCGCGAAAGTCTGGGTGGAGGACCAGGACTGACTGGCCGTGGCCGCGATGGAGGTGGGTTTGGTTGAGGAGAGGGTGTAGGTGCGCATGGTGGCGGGGTTGAAGCCGGCAAGGTTGAAGCTTACCGAGGCCGGGTGAGAGGGGTCTTTGTTGACCACCATGAGGGTGAGGGTGTCGCCGGCCTCGTCGGTAGCGGCGAAGGCGGAGAAGAGATTGGGATTGGCGGTGCTGGCGGCGGAGACGGAGACGGACTGGAAGCCGTTGTGCTTTCCGTCGGCGTTGCGATAGAGGACGAGGGCCTGGTAGGCGGGGGTGGCCGGATCGGCCGCGACCCAGCGCGTGGCTCCCCACATGCGCTCGCGGCCGAGAATGCCGTAGGCGTCGGCGTCCACGAGAGCGGTGGAGAAGTCACTTTCGCCGGCCAGTGCGCCGTTCCACTCAGTAAAGCTGACCGGGGTTCCAGGATAGATGGTGTTGGCCAGGGCGCGCAGTCGGGGAATGACGAAAGCGATGGTCTTGTTGGGCTGGAGGAAGGTGGCCCACTCCTGGTTGACCTCGCCGGACTCGCTGACATAGGTTGCGTCCCACCAGTCGCGGGTTTCGCGCAGGGCCGCGGCCCGAACCTGCGCCGTGGTCATACCGCCGGTGTCAGGGCCGTTGAAGTAGGCGTGCAGGTCAAAGACATCGAGGGAGCGGGAGCCGGCAATCACGTCGTTGAAGAGGACTTCGTTGAGGAGCCAGGGAAGAAAGTCGAGGTTGCCGTGGGCGGCCTTGTCGTTGTTGTTTGCGCCGTTCCAGTAGGACCAAGCAGCAGAAAACGGGGCCGAGGCGGACGGCCGCGGGGTCATAGGACTTGATGGCGTGGCCTTCCCTGACGATAGCGGCGGAGCATTCGTCGTAGCCGGTGGGGCTGGGGTGAACGTCGCGGTGAGTGGTGCTCCAGATGTCCGGCTCGTTGTCGAGCGAGTAGAAGTGGGGCTGAGCGCCGAAGTCGGGCGCGATGGAGGCGATCCACTGGCTGCGATAGAGGGTGGCGGGGGGATCGCCGGGAAGTGGCTCGTCGTTGAAGGGCACATCGGCATCGTTGGGATCGTTGCCGGTCAAGTCTTCGGAGCAGTTGGTCTTGATGCCGTCGCCGGCGTCGGGACGCCATTGATAGTCGGTGGAGCACTGCTGGCCGTATTTGGCCACGGAGAAGCTGTTGCTGGAGCCGTCTTTTGCGACCCAGGGGAGCATGGGGATGGTCATGATGGGCGCGCTGCCGGCCTTGGCGACCTGGGTGAGAAAGGCAGGCGCGCTGGTGGCGAGGCCGCCGGGGGCCCAGGCGTAGTTTTCGAAGTACCAATCGTCGTCGAGGTTGGTGACGTTGAGCTTCCAGTTGTAGCGGGAGGAGTTGTTGCCACCCCAACGGCTGAGGGTCACGCCGGCGTTGGCGATGTAGGCGGCGCTGGGAGGGAAGTTGGCGCCGTAGATATATGGGCTGATGGGGTGGCGATCGGCGAGGAGGTTGACGGTGACGGTGACCGGGGTGGCGGGGATCTGG
>Ga0302320_10021818_pt1 | contig 12683 bp, 15 predicted proteins | sample Bog_T0_3_FD_202130 | JGI IMG/M metagenome (GOLD analysis project Ga0302320, IMG submission 202130) | Peat permafrost microbial communities from Stordalen Mire near Abisko, Sweden - Bog_T0_3 | ecosystem: Environmental > Terrestrial > Soil > Wetlands > Peat | place: Sweden: Abisko, Stordalen Mire...
TTCAACACTCTGCTCACCACTGAAACCGGCCTCAAACTCGCCGGCGCTGCTAACGGCATCATGTTGAATTCCATCGCCGACGCCCAAGCTCTCTCGGCGGCGCTGACCGGCGTCTCCGTCTCCACTACCTTCCCCGCAACTTATTTGGGCAAGCAATTGAAGCAAGTCGCTACCATCATCAAAGCTCGCGAGAACCTCGGCATGCAGCGGCAGATTTTCTTCTGCTCCTTAGGCAGCTTCGATACGCATACCGGCGAACTCGAAACGCTCGACAATCTCTACCCGCAACTGAGCCAAGCCATCAACGCCTTCTTCACCGCCGTCAACGGCGAATTGGATCTTCCCAAGGCCGTGACGCTCTTCACCGAATCCGACTTTAGCCGGACCTTTTCGCCGACCACTACCGATGGCAGCGATCATGCCTGGGGCAGCCATCATATGGTGATGGGCGGCGCTGTCAAAGGTAAACAAATCTACAATTCCTTCCCCACTTTCGCGCTCGGCACCGATGACGATTTCGATACCCGCGGACGCTTCATCCCCTCCGCCGCCGTCGATCAATATGGCGCGGCGCTGGTGGATTGGTTCGGCGTCAACCCCAACCAGGTGTTCCCCAATCTCGCCGCCTTGAACAAAATCAAAGCCAACCCCTTTACCTTCCTGTCGTAACAAGACAAGCCCGCCGTTCGGAGGAGGCGGCTGCCCGGCATTTTCACACCGGCAGCCGCCAAAACACCTCAAATCGAAGCCCTCTTCACCCTACTGAAAAGCGCGATTTAAGCCGATACGTTCCTTGGGTGGTCAGTCTCGTCGCTTTCTAACCGAGAAACCCCACGAACTTCCATGAAAATCCGTCGGCTCTTGTTGTTTACCTTATGCCTGCTCGCGGCCGGAGTGACTATCCGCTATGGCATACAAAAATTTTCTGCCTCCGGCTCCATTTCCGGCCATACCATCCCCTTAAAGGTGCCCATTCCCGCCTATACCCGCTCCTTGCGGCCTGAGTATCCTTATTCCATCATCCCCGGAGGTGCCTACTCCAAGGCCGAATTGCAATTCGCCAATAAGCAGGACCCGGTCGTCAAGGAACATTACTCGAATTTCAATGTAAAAGATGCGCAAATGGTCCAACTCACGGAAGACAAATATCAATACGCTTCCTACCGTCTCCAAAACAAGGTCTATTGGACCAAGAAAAAACTCCGCATACCAAAAGGCGAAGTTTTACTTACCGATGGTCCCAGTTTTGCCCGCGCACGCTGCGGCAACCGGCTTTCCGAAACGCCTCAATTGCCCGTCCATAACCAGGAGCCCTCTACCAAAGCTTTATCGTTACCTCCCATGCAATTGGGCACTCCCATGCAATTGGCCGAAGCTCCTCCTTTGGGCGAATTATCGACCATTACGCCCATTGATGAGCGCTTCCCGCCCGTTCTGCCACCCAGTAATACAATTCCGCCTGGATCGCCTTTATACCCGCTGCCTCCCATCACGGGTTTTGTCCCCATCTTTCCAGGTGTGCCCAGCCCACCTGCATCCAAGCCTCCCACAACCACTCCGCCAGGCGTTACTCCACCGCCCGTCATTCCGCCGCCGATTGTAATTCCTCCGCCTAACCCACCGGTTTCGACCGTTCCCGAACCGAATGCCGTCTACCTGTTCCTGGTCACGTTCGTGCTCTCGCTATACGCGTTAACACGCTTGGTCGCCAGCCCGGAAAAAGGCGACATGGCCTCCGAAGACGATGGGCCCGGCTCCGAACCGCGCGCCTGATTTCGCTATAAGAAAGTACTTTACAAAACAAAGTTATTCGCGGACAATCAACCTATGAAGTTGCTCGCCCTACTTCTCTGGTTCAAACACCGCCGTCGGCTGAAGGCCGAAGGATACTGTTTTCGTAGTTTTTGCGAAATGAGTGTGGCGTTGTGGGAAAATCCGCCTGTACGCTCAGCGCCCTTAAATGCCGACGTGTTTTCACGTCGTGAATTCCGTGTCCGCTGGTAACCGGTTTACGTAGTGGCCAGATGCCGCTTCTTGACCCAAAAACCGCAGCCCAGTAGACCCGCGAATAGCAACAGCAGCGCCCTTGGCTCGGCCGCATTCGTTACCTCGACAATCATGTTGTTGTAATCCATATTGCCGAAATTCGTGTCGTCCATCCCAATAAAATACTGGCCGGGCGTGCCGTTAAAAACGGCAAAATGTTGCGTCGTATCAATCGGATTCTTATCCGGTCCCGCGCTGTAATCCTGGGTATCGTTCATAAACCAGAAGTAGTCGGCCTGGCCGTTCCCCTGGATGTTCTCCAAAAATAGGCCATAATTCCCGGTAGGCGTAAACGTCGCGCTCTCGCCAACCGTGTCGGTCTTCGAATTCCACAACGTGGTCATCGCGCCAATCGTTCCGTTGGCATTAATCTGATACCACCCGAAAACGTTATAGCCCGTGTTCTGGGGCGAACCGATCTGATTCGTGAACTGCCCCGCAAGAGTCACCGTAACCGGAATCCCGCTGCTCTGAAAATACATGTTGGCAACGGACTTCTCACCATTCCCATAATAGGCGATTGCCCCGGGCGGGCTCGCGATCACGCAGCCGCCTCCTCCAACCAAACACCATCCAATATTATATGTAGGCCCATCCCCTGACGGATTGTTCCAATAAGGACCGCCATACGTAGGATTACTAGCAGGGCCTAACACAGCCGAGGTCCAAGGCTGAAACGCGCCACCTGGACCTTTCAAAACGTCCGCCTTGACGTTCTGCGATAAGAGCGCTAAACCGATAATGGAAGCCAGCTCAATATAAGTGCGTCTCATTCTATATTTTAAGAATCCCTCGGGGAAACTCGAACTCCCAGACTTCACGATTATACTAGGGAAGTAAGCCCTCTTACAACGTTAGCCGCCCCCCTGTCGCCCTCCGCTATCTCATTGCAGTACTGAACTTTGCGGCAAATACGATGGTGAGTACTGTAGTACTAACCAACTTTTCGGCGTCTTCCTCCGCCAAAAGATAAGTCCCTCCCTCCATCCCCAATTCTCTCCCGGAAATTCCTACCCACTGGCTGACCCGCGCCGCCAGTGCCGCCAAAAAACCATCCCTACGGCCAGCACCGGCACTGCCAGCAGCAGCCCGATCGGCCCGAACACCAAACTTCCCACCAGCAGCGCCGCCAGCACCGGCAGCTCCCTAAGCCCCAGCGGCCGTCCGATCAAACGCGGCACCAGCACAAACATCTCAATAGCTAGCACCAAAATCCACACCCCCAGCAGCCGCAGATAGCTTCCCACCCCCGCCTCCACCGTAAGAAATGCCACCCCCGCCAATCCCACCGGAACAAGCGATCCAACGCTCGGAATCAGACTCGCCATTCCCCCCAGCGGCCCAATCACAAACCAGTACGGCACATGAATTGCCCAGAAACCTCCGGCATAAAGTACCGCCAAACTAAAGCAGAGCAGGATTCGCCCCCGCACATACAGCCCCAGCAACCGCACCGAATCGCGGAGCGGCTCGCGCGGATCAAACCTCCGAGGCACTCGCCCGCCCTTCCCCAATAATCTTCACCAGCACCCGCTTCTTCCGCCGCCCGTCGAACTCCCCATAAAAAATCTGTTCCCACGGCCCGAAGTCCAGTTGTCCCTTCGTCAGCGCTACCACCACTTCCCGCCCCATCACTTGCCGTTTCATGTGCGCATCTGCATTGTCTTCGCCCGTCCGATTATGCCGATACCCCGCCACCGGCTCATGCGGCGCCAGTCCCTCCAGCCACCTCTCATAATCCGCGAGCAGCCCCGCTTCATCGTCATTAATAAACACCGACGCCGTAATATGCATCGCGTTCACCAGCACCAGCCCCTCCACGATTTCGCTCTCGCGTATGCAGTCTTCCACCTCGCTCGTGATATTCACGAACCCTCGGCGCGACGGCACATTGAACCAAAGCTCTTTGCGATAGCTTTTCATGCCTACCTATGCGCCGCAATCCACCCGTTCACATTCGCCTCCAACACATCCAGCGGCAGCGGCCCTTGCTCTAGCACCGCATCGTGAAACGCCCGTATATCGAACTTACTCCCCAACTCCCGCCGCGCCCTTTCCCGTAATCGCAAAATCGTCATTTCCCCCAGCTTGTATCCCAGCGCCTGCGCCGGCCACGCAATATAGCGGTCCACTTCCGTCTCAATATTCTGTTCGTCCATCGCACTGTGCTCATGGAAAAAATCGATCATCTGCTGCCGCGTCCAGTGCTTGGAATGCACCCCGGTGTCCACCACCAGCCGGATCGACCGCCACATCAAATTCTGCAGCCTCCCATACTCGCTATACGGATCTTGATAGAACCCCATCTCATGGGCCAAGGTCTCCGCATACAGCGCCCAACCCTCCGAATATGCACTGTAACTTGCGAACTTCCGGAACGGCGGCAAATCGGTCAATTCCTGGGCAATCGAAAATTGCAAGTGATGCCCCGGAATTCCTTCGTGATAGGCAATCGCTTCCACGTTCAACAGCAATCGCTTAGTCGGCTCATATTCGTTCACGTTAATCCGCCCCGGCCGTGACCCATCCCCTGCCCCCACCGAATAATCGGCCGGCACTTCATGCGGCGCGCGGTACGCCTCCATCGGCGTCACCACCAGCTTGTTCTTCGGCAAGCGTCCGAAATATTGCGGCAACTTGGCGTACATCTGGTCCGTATAACCCGCATACAAGCTGAGTATCTGTTCGCCCGACTTCCCATAGTGGCTCTTGTCGGCGAATATATGAGCATTGAAGGACTTCAAATCCTGGAACCCCTGCTGCTTCGCAATCGTCAGCATCTCCTTCTCAATCTCAGCCACCTGCTTCAACCCCAAGGCATGAAGCTCCTCCGGATCGGAAGTGGTCGTCGTCTGTTCCACAATTGCTTGCCGGTATCTCGCTTCGCCATCCGGTAAAGCCCACACTCCAAAGTCCGCGCGCCCCTTGGGTTCGTATTCGTCTCTTACGAATTTTGCGAACGCCGCATACTCCGGCAGCACCTCGCCGCTCACCGCCGCATCGATTTCCTTAGTGAGCCGCCGCCGCTCCGCCGCCCCAATTCCGTCTGGAAAATTCCTCACCGGCTCCGTGAACAGACTCTCCGCCGGCTTTTTCGACGCCACATCCGCCGCCTCTTCCGCCACCTTGGCCAGCAGATATTTCGGCGGCATCAGTCCGTCACTCATCCCCTGCCGCATATTGGCCATCGACTGTTGCAACACGCCCGGCAGCTTCCGCAGCCTGCTCAAGTAATTTTCGTAATCCCGCACCGTCTTGAACGGCATCTCCTTCGCCAGACCCGCATACTCCAAATGCGGACCCCACATCTGCGTCGCCGGCATCTCCCAATCCTTGAAAGCCGCGCCCGCAATTCCCGTTCGTAACGACCGCTCGAGCAACCTCTGATTCAGCCGGTCCTCCGCCGAAAGCTGCGCCGCATCAATCTTCTCCAGATCTGCCAGCAGCTGGCGGTCGTACTCGTTCTCCCGCGCAATCGCGGCCGACGAAATGTCACTTAGCTTGTCGTTATAGCGGTTATCGCCGATGGCCGTCGCCATCTCCGGATAAGTCCGCAATTCGTGTTGCCAGTTCTGATCAATGAGAGCCGTGAGCGTTTCGTGAGGAGTCGCCGCCGCCAACAAAAGGATTATCGGGTAAGACAAATTCATGGTTGAATTGTCTCAACCTTTGACAAGAGACGGCCCTCACCTTGCCGAAGCGGCAAATGCTTTCGCCTGATCGCCCACCAGCTCAACCAGGTTTCCCAAGGCCAAATTAACATCTAGAATATGTAGCCCCCATCCTGGCAAAGCAGCTTGCGTATGCATAAGCGCCGCGCTGACTATCTGGCTTTCGGCGCCATCGCCCACCGAGATTGCCAGATAGGAATGCCCCGCCGCTTCCATGCACTTGGCGTGCAGCAGACCCGGGTTTTCCATGAAAGTAGTTCCAAATATCTCCGCCGCTCTGCCCACCGCCGGCACCTCGGCATCGAGTATCCCTCCGTCTGTTAAATCCGCCGGGTTCACGCACGCGTCCACGGAGCCGGCGTGCAAACTGCCGCCGAATACCGCATCCGCTCCAGGAGGCTGCGTCGCCAGGTAACTTGAATACGCCACCACACAGCCCGTCTGCTTTCGTTTTTCGCAAAGGGGAATGCTCTTAAATACATCGCCCACCACACGGCCCTGTGGCACTTCCACGTCCGTGCCCAACAAAATCGCCGAAACCAAACGCGCTTGTCCCGCTTTGCCGTCTATCTCCTCTGCTATCAGACGTGTCAGTAAACGCGCGCCCTGGCTATGACCAATCAACACCACGCCTCGCCCGTGGTTGTCGCGCGCCAAATAGCTGCGCCAAGCCGCCAGCACGTCATCATAGGCAAGAGCGCTGCTGCTTCTACCGTCGTCGCCGTGAAAGTCCCGGTGCAACCCTGCGAGCGTTGTCTGCCGGTACAAGGGCGCATAGAGTTGGCAAACCCGTCCGAAACTCGCAAACTGTAACTTGGCCGCGCGCTCTTCCTCCGGCCCTGGCGTCATATCGCTATTAGCAGTCGGTTCGCGGGAAACGGTCGGATAAACATAGAAGCAGTCAATCGGCGCATCCGGACTCGCATGATAGCTGACCTGCGTGTGACTGCCATCCCCTGCCATCACCGTAGCCGTAAGAGTTCCCGAGCAAGCATCGGTTCTCCCAGGCCGGCAAAGCCAGTTTTCCGATTTTGCATAGTCGTTCGGCTGTGCACCGTCTAACGGAAAGCACATCCAGACTGAAGCAGCCATCATTAAGGCAACAATCCTCATATAGTCATTCTGCCTTTGAATTTCCCAGCATGCCTAACCGAGCCGTGACTGGTAAGTTAGCGGCGCACGCCGACATCTCGCCCGGTTTTCCCATCACCGGTAGCAGGATCTCAAGCTGCCGCCCGGGCTTTTTTCCATTTCGCCAGATACGTCTCATATCCAGCCGACACCTGTAAACGCTGGCCGCAGCGGAATCCAAAATCGAGCCCCTGTGGCTCGCCATGTTCGTACAGATTTGCCCGACCCTCCCCATCCACATAGTTCAGACTTCCTCCTGCGTAATGGGAATGCTGGTTGGCTTGAAATACATCCGTAACACAGCGATTTCAGGAACCCGCACCCGTGCAGCCTAACGAGAAGTAGATGCCTTGGGTCAGGGGCGTCCTACACGATCTTCAATAATGGAGAGCCGTTTATCGATGTCATGCATTGATCCGGTCAAGGATTCAAGCCTGGCGTCTACCGACTCTAACCGAGCGTCCATGGATGCCGCCAGCCGGTCCAGCGCAGCCTCTACCCGATCAATGCGCTTGTTCGATAACAGCAGTGCCGTGATGGCCACGCCAGCCGTGCTGCCCGCTGCCGTGACGCTCGTCACCAGGGCCGTTATCAGATTACTATCCATCTTGATCTATTATTAACGCAAGTTGCCCCAGGGCCCAACCCCTATTGCGGCGTTATCAGCGTGTCCCCCAGCTTCTTCCCCTTCACTTCGTCCCAACGTTCCACCAGCCTCTTCCACTGGTCGAACGTCAAAACCTCGCGAATGTGTGTGCTCATCTCCAGAAACACCCGGCTCACATTCGCCCGCGCTTGTGCCACTCTTTCAATCACTGGTTTCGCCGCCTCGGCGTTCATCTCGCCGTCGTTCATCACTTCATCCAGCGCCGCCTCCGCCTTCTGCACGTTGTTGCGCGCATCGAACAGCCGGTCACGGTAATTATGCACAATCTGTTTAATTCGTGCCGTCTGCGCCGGCGTCAATCCAATATCGGACGCCACCGGGCTGTTCCACCAGGGAAAATTCGCGCGGTTCTGCCCCAGAGCAAGCAGCGCACACCACAAAAAACAAATCCCAATCCGTGCGAAAGCCTTCATTCGATGAAGAGCCCCTTAAGCGGCGCGGTCGCCGGCGGTTCAGATTCCGTACACATCCGGCTCACATCCTGCGCCAGTTGCACATCCGCCCGCGCTTCAGCCAACTCCCGCTGCCGGCTTTCATACAGGCTCACGCTTCCCGCCAATACCGCCACCATCGCCGCTGCCGCCGCCAACCGCCCCAAAGGCAAATCGTTCCACCACCGTCGCCGCTCCGCCAGCCGCGCATAAATCGCCCGCCGCTGCGCCGCCAGAAACTCGTCGCTCACCGCTTCTTCAACTGCTGTCTTTCGCCGTTCCTCCATCGCCGTAAAACGCGCGCCGCAATCCTCGCAGCCCGCTAAATGGCAATCCTTCGGACCCACGCCGTATAAGTGATCGATCAGTTGGTCATCAGTCCAATGCCCTGACTGAGCGGACTTGATGCTCATAAAATTAACCTCCAAATCCTATCCATCCAATGACAAATAGAGATCTTTGAGTTCTTCCCTCATTTTAGATAAAGCCCGGAACAAATGGGCCTTCACGGTACCGACGTCTAATTTTAGAACCTCGGCTATTTCTTCCAAGGCTAGAGCTTCATAATGCCGCAACGCAAATACCACTCGCTGCCGCTCCGAAAGCTTCGCCTGGGCTGCGTCCAGTCTTTGCTGGATCTGCTTGGCAAACAATAATCGTTCGGCGTCCGGATCGCTTCCCGCCGTCATTTGCAAAATCACTTCTTCGTCCTCGGGCGCCGGCCTCCGCTGCCACAACTTCCAACTCTTCGAACGAAGTTTATCCAGACAGGTGTTCACCGCAATCCGCGTGAGCCACTTGCCCGGATTGTCCAGATCGTCATCCTCGGCCCGCTTGGCCAACGCCCGGTATGCTTTCAGAAAAACATCTTGCGTGGCCGAATCGGCCTCGTCGGGGTCTTGGAGCATGCGGCGGCATAGGAGAAAAATCCGCCGCTGCTCAGAGGCCATCCAACTGCCGAAATTCCGTACTTCGAGGTTCGCACAGGCTTCACCCTCGATATTTTCGGCCATGACGCCTATCATAACGGTCCAATACCGTCTGAACGATAGCCGTCTGGAAAGGTTTACAGAAACGAACTCTTAATACGTCAGCGCCTTGCTGATGGCCTCGTGCCTCTTGCGCACAAATCCCGGCGTCAACGACCACAATTCCGGGCTGAACTCATGAAAAAGCGCCCGCACAAAATACGCGCTATACGCCAGCCCACTGCGCCGCAACCCGGCCGAAAGGTCATTCTGCCGCTGATAAAGCGCCATCGACGTCAGTCCCGACCCGAGTGATCCCGCCAAAGGTGCCAAGGCTGGTCTAAAACTGCCGTCGTCACCCCGGCTATCCACTACGCTCAAGAACGCCAACCCAACTCGCCGCCAAACGACTTTCTCATGCGATGGATGGTACCGCGGATCTTCGTGATGTATGGCCGCCACCAACACGTCCGCCGTCACGCGCGCCACCTGCCGTTCATATATATGTTCGAACCGCACGGCGTAATCATCCCCATCGCGCGGCGTGATTTTCGGCGAGTTGCGCCATTGTGACAATCCCGCCAGTGCCCCCGAACCCAGCGCCAACCCGGGACTAGCCATTTGGGCTATCCCAAGGCAGATACGTTGCCGGAACGATATTTCCGACGGTAAAGCCTGGATAATCCATGGATTACAAGACGAAGTCGTTAGTTGCGGATCAGGCGTTTGTGCAAATGCGCCCGGCCAAACTGTGAAGACACACACAGCCGACAACATAAGGATAGGCTTCAATGTCACGGGGAACTCGAACTACTTTGAGAATACTAGTTGGCACCTCGATTATAGGTCGGATATAGAAAAAATACAAGCGCGGAATCGGCATGCACCGATTTGAGATTGCTCAATGCCTTAGCGCCGGGATCGCCTCAAGCAAAGTGGGGACGTGCTCGACCCGTCACAACCAAGTCGTTGCGAGAACCGGCCGCCCGCTGGCAAGAGAAATGCCTCTACCCGCTGATCTTTGACAATCGGAGCGATGAAGCGCACTCCGTGCATCTCCACTGCCGCACTGTTGAGTCAATGAAGGTCAGCGGCGCCTCGACGCGCAGCGCAAACAAGGATGTCCCCTTGGTGGGCCGAAATCTTAGTGGAAGCGGAGTTCAACAACCCCGGACGACCCACGCTTTTCCCTTGCCACAACCGGGTACACATGGACTTCGGCTTCGTGACGATGTTCGAGTTCGCGTCCTAGTTATCTGAGACCAGCGCCGGGGCCTTGGAATAAACTGATTTCGATGACGAAGCGGATTTTGCTGTTTGGATGGGCAGTAGCGGCGTTGGGTGGCGGGCAGCTGAATGGGGACGCACGGCGCGAGGCAATGAAGAAGCTGGATTTCCTGGTGGGGAAGTGGACGGGTGAGGCCACGGTGACCAAGACACCGGGACCGTCGCTAAAAGTCTCAGAGACGCAGGAAGTCGAGTTCAAGAACGACGGGACGATGCTGACAATTGAGAGCAAGGGAGATGGGTTTGAGGCGTTGGCGACGATCTCGTACAACGCGGCGAAGTCGAGCTACCTGTATAACGCCGTGAGAGACGGCGAACAGGTGAGTGCGGAGTTTCAGTTGATGCCGCGGGGGTTTGCCTGGCGTGGTGCGCTTGGCGCAATGGTCGCGAGCAGCGCGATGAGGCTGGACGAGAAAGGCGAATGGCTCGAAACGACGCAGCAGGCTATCGGTTCAGCGCCGCCGCAAACGACCTTTGAGGTGAAGCTGCGGCGCGCCGCGCTTTTTGACGGCAAGTGGATCACCACGGTTTCGTGCGAGGCGTCGCGCGGAGCGTTGGGGTATTCGTTCCGCTTTGAGAGCGAGGTGAAGGACGGGAAGTTTCTGGGACTGCATGGCACGGAGGGTGAGCCGAGTTCGCTAAAAATTGAAGGGAAGATTAGCGAGGACGGAAGCGCTACTTTGTATGCGGCGGGGCGGACGGGCGGGAAGGAGTTTGTACCGGGACGAGATACGCCAAGAGGGACGGAATATAACTATACGATTGACGCGCATTTCCGGGACAACAAGGGCACAGGGAAGCGCATTGAGGGAAGGGCGTGCGCGCTGGTGTTTGAGAGGGAGTGACTGTCGGAATAGTCATGTATTCTCCTGGGAGGACTGTTTCCGTTCCTGTAGCCGAACCTTCCTCTAGCACAGCCGCGCTCTCCAGCAGAATCGGGAAGTATGGCTCTTGGTGTTGCCGTTTGGTATCCGGATTACTGGCAAACCCGCCGAGTTAAGAAATATTGGGAGTTTTTCGATGCTTCTAGCCAAAGTTGGGCCGTAAGAAAAGCCAGAGAACTGCGAAGAATAGACAGCCGTGGCCTCTTGGCCTCGCTCGCCGGTTAAGTGCCTTGAAAAAAATCCCGGCGAAAGCTCCGATTGCTCACTGCCTCAGCACCCCCGAGCGCAGGTGGTGAGATAGAGAGCCAAGGAGAAGAGGCGACCCGGGCTTTCAAGCCGAGGGCGGCCGAGCATTCCTTGAAAACAATCTCGCGTAAGTCCCGATTGCTCACTGCCTTAGCGCCGGGATCGCCTCAAGCAAAGTGGGGACGTGCTCGTGCATGTAGCCAGTTTGCGCTCTGCCATTCGCCTAAAACTCCCTTGAGCCGCCCGTTTTCATCCCCTCCTGTGGCGGTCGTTTTCGGGCCGCCATGACCCGTCCTTAGAAAACGTCTGCCGCCCGGCAGGCCCGCGGATTTGGCCGTTTTTCATCCCCTCAAGTGTCGGCTGCGGAGCGCCGAAATCGCGGGTCCTTAGAAAACGGCCGCCGTCATCTCCATTGGGATCAATAGCTTACCCATCAGAAAGATCCACCTATAGGCGACTCAAAAGCAACACTCCCCACCCGAAAACTTGCCTCGCGGCAAGATCTGCCGATCCGTCCGTTTTCATCCCCTCAAGTGTCGGCTGCGGAGCGCCGTAATCGCGGGTCACAAAAAGTGAAAATCTTTATTTAGATTGTTTTCAGGGGCTTAGCATCGATACAATCATCCCTTCGAACGGCCTCATGGGAAAGTTTAGACAAAAGTTGGTCTCTCGTGTGGGCCTCGCTTTGGGTGCAAGGCGGAGGCAAAACTTGGCTGACAGACGCCGTTCTGTTCGCCCGAATATCCGCTGCCAAACCCGAATTCAAAGACAAAGGAAGTACTCTCGTAATGCAAAACCTCAATGGCCGGCCATCGCAAAGAATCTCATGCGAATCGGCGCCGCCGAGCGCCCGTTTTCAACCGGCAAAAATCGCTTCGCGAAGCGCTCTCAGAAGGGGGGTTTTTAGCGCTCCGCGCGCCTTATATGTAATAGGCGCTAAAAACCCCCTCCCAACCAGTCACTTTTCGAACCGGCAAAAACCTTCCGAAAGCCGCTCGTCGCTCCCGGTGCGTAGCGCCGGTTCCGCGGAAGAGCAGAGCACCGATTCCAACCAGCTACCGGACCAGAAAGCAGCCGTTCCCTGGCCGCTTCTAGAAAGACAGATGCAGAGCGAGCTGCAGAAAGCGCGAACTGCCGATGGTGTGTTGGATAACACCGAGGCTTCCTGCCGGCGGAAAGACGGGCGGCGCGGAATAGCCTTCAAAGAAGACGACGTCGTTGTTAGGCGTGTCGAAGTCGGGGTGGTTGAAGACGTTGAAGGCATCGAAGTTGAAGCGCAGGCGGAAGCGCTCGTTGATGGCAAATTCTTTGGCCAGGCTCATGTCGAAGCGGGTCTGGAATGGACCGCGGAA
>Ga0302320_10021819_pt1 | contig 12683 bp, 9 predicted proteins | sample Bog_T0_3_FD_202130 | JGI IMG/M metagenome (GOLD analysis project Ga0302320, IMG submission 202130) | Peat permafrost microbial communities from Stordalen Mire near Abisko, Sweden - Bog_T0_3 | ecosystem: Environmental > Terrestrial > Soil > Wetlands > Peat | place: Sweden: Abisko, Stordalen Mire...
CGGCCAGACGGCGCTGAACGGCGATCACGCCACCGAAGCCAAACTGAATTTTTCGCGGTTCAACATTGCAGCGCTGCTGAAGCTGGCCCATGTGCAGGGGCTGAACGGCGAATCGGCGCTGGCGGGCACAGTGACGGTGGCGGGGCCGCTGGCGCATCCTGACCAGATGCGCGGCGAGGCGCGATTGCAGGAGTTGGCGGTGACGCTGGACGGAGTGCATCTGCACAGCGAAGGAAGCGTACACGCAACGCTGGCCAACAACATCGTTCACCTGGACCCGCTGCATGTGACCGGCGAGCAGACGGACCTGCGCGCGCAGGGCAGCATGTCGCTAAAAGACAAGCAACAACTCGACTTGGCCGCCAACGGGACGATCAACCTGAAGATCGCTGAGACGATTGACTCGGATCTGACGGCAAGCGGGACCACCAAGTTTCAGGTGGAAGCGCACGGTACGCTGGCCAACCCGGGGCTGCGCGGCAATGTTGAGATTCAGAACGCTTCGCTCTCACTGGAAGACCTGCCGAATGGATTGAGCCAGTTGCACGGTACGCTGGAGTTCAACCAAAACCGGCTGGAGGTGAAGTCGCTGACGGCAATAAGCGGTGGGGGGCAGTTGAGCGTAAACGGCTACCTTGCCTATCAGCACGGTCTCTATGCGGACTTGTCGGCGACTTGCAGCGGGATTCGCATTCGCTATCCGCAGGGAGTAAGCAGCCAGGCGGACGCCAAGCTGCACCTGCTGGGTACGCAGAACAGCCTTTTGCTGAACGGCGATGTGCTGATTACCCGCTTCATGGTCAGCCCGGACCTGGATATTGCGGCACTGGCCACGCAGAGCAGCACAGTGCAGACGATTGTGCCGGCCAACGCGCCCAGCAACCACATCCGGCTAGACGTGCATGTAGCCAGTTCGCCCCAGTTGAATTTTCAGAACGGCTACGCCAAGCTGGCCGGGAACGTGGACCTGCGGCTGCGGGGCACGGTGGCTTCTCCCTCGCTGCTGGGGCGCGTTTTGATCACCGAAGGCTCGGCAACCATCGCCGGAACCCGCTATGAGTTGCAGCGTGGAGAAATCACCTTTACCAACCCGGTGCGGATTCAGCCAGGCATCGACATCAACGCCACGGCGCGGGTGGAGGACTACGACATTACCCTGGGGCTGCACGGAACGCCGGAAAAGATGGCGGTCAGCTATCGCAGCGATCCGCCCCTACCAGAGGCCGACGTGTTGGCGCTGCTGGCATTGGGGCGGACGGACAGCCAGGAACGGCTCTATACGCAGCAACAACAGCAGGCTGGCCCCAACTCCACCGATGCGTTGCTAGGCGGAGCGCTGAACGCGACGGTGAGCAGCCGGGTGCAGAGGCTTTTTGGCGCGGGCAGCGTGAAGGTGGACCCCAACCATCTGGGGGCGCTGGGGAACTCGACCTCGAGAATTATTGTCGAGGAGCAAGTGGGGCGCAAGGTAACCCTGACCTACGCGACCAACGTGAATACTACCGGGCAACAACTCCTACAGGCCGAAGTGGCCATCAACCGGCACGTATCGCTGCTTATGGCGCGGGACGAATCGGGAGTATTCTCGATGGTTCTGAAGGCGACGCGACGATTCCGGTAAAGCGGAATGCAGTTAACAGTTTTAGCGACCTTTTCTTCGAGTCTGTGTCTATTTGTGCAGCGGCGCATCAAGCGAGTGCATCTGGTGGCCGTGATGGATTCTGGCGCGAGTCAGAACTGAGACAAAATGAGGAGGAGAAAACGATGACAAGGACAATGCGCGACTTTCCTGCCGCTTTTTTGGCGATTACGCTGGCCGGCTCCCTTTTAAGCCTTCCCTCTGCCTCGTGGGCGGCGGGCCGCAGCCAGGGCACCGCAGCACAGGCCGGCAACTCCACCTCCAGCGAAGCCGCGAGCCGTCTGGATAAAAAGCAATATCGCGAGGTAAAGGTCAGAGTGGAAAATGGCATCGCCACCTTGACCGGATCGGTGACGCTTTTCGAGTACAAGGCGGACGCCGAAAAGCGCGTTCGCAAAGCCAAGGGCGTAACCGCCGTGCGCAACCTGATTGAAGTGGCTGGCCCCAGCATCTCTGACCATGAGTTGCAAGCCAAACTACAAGAGAAGCTGGCCTACGACCGCGTAGGCTATGGCAACGCCTTCAACGCCATCTCGCTGAGCGTGGAAAACGGCGTGGTGACCCTGGGCGGGCACGCTCGCACCGATGTGGACAAGGACTCGGCGCTGGCGCTGGTTTCAACATATCCGGGCGTGAAAGATGTGGTGGGCGAGATCGAAGTCGATCCCGTCTCAATCATGGACGACCAAACGCGGATGCAGGTGGCGCGCGCCGTTTATGGCTATGCGGCACTGAGCAAATATGCGATCGACCCGGCCAAGCCGATTCGAATTTCGGTGCAGAACGGACACGTCGAACTGTATGGAGTGGTGGACTCAGAGGCCGACAAGAACTTGGCGTATATCCGCGCCAACGGGGTGGCAGGGGTCTTCAGCGTGAAGAATTTTCTATTGATTGCCGGCCAACAGGCTGAAGCGCAGAAGTAGGTCCTGCGATCCTGCGCGGACGGCGGGCGTTTGTAGTTAGTAATAACAAAGAGTCCCATCTCTTCTCACGAAGGGATGGGACTCTTTGGTTGGACACGAAGACTATCACTGGACGCGAAGTCCTAGAACTTGACCGAGGGGGCGGTACGAGCTGTTTCGCTGGCCTCGAAGCGGGCGTTGTTGGGCTGGAATCCGGCGATGCTGGCCCAGATGCTGTTGGGGAACTGACGCACACAGGTGTTGTAGTCCTGAATGGCGTCGTTGTAGCGCTTGCGGGCAACACCTATGCGGTTTTCCGTGCCGGCCAGTTCGTCTTGAAGGCGCATGAACTGGTCGCTCGACCGCAGTTGCGGGTAGTTTTCGGTGAGCAGCAAGAGACGACCGATGGCCGAATCGAGCTTGCCATTGGCGGCGATTTTGCCAGCCGGCCCCTGCGCGTTCAACATGCCGGCGCGGGCGTTGGCAATGTCGCCATAAACCGTGCTTTCTTCCTTGGTAAAGCCCTTGACGGTCTCAACCAGGTTGGGAATCAGGTCGAGGCGACGCTGTAATTGCACGTCCACATCGGACCACTGCGCCTTGACGATTTCATCCTTGGCCACCATCTGGTTTTTGGCGCCAACATAGCTGCCGAAGACCATCAGCATAACCAAGACAAGAACGCCCACGACACCCAGGGTAATCAACCATCCACGACTCATAGTGAGTTATTCTCCTTTGGCTTTCGATGAGGAAAGCCACTTGTTACGTCAATAAAACTTTGTGTCCGATGATTCTCGGAGTTCGCTCAGGGGCTAAAGCCCGCATTGATTTTGTGCACTTGTGGCCCGACTAAAGTCGTGCCCTGTTACAAAGCGGATTTTGAGCACGCGCTACCAACTACCACCAGCTCCGCCACCGCCAGAATCGCCGCCACCAAAACCGCCGAAGCCACCGCCGCCTCCGGAGTCGCCTCCTCCTCCGAAACCACCGCCGCCCCCACCAAAGCCGCCGCCAAAACCGCCTCCAAAGCCACCAAAGAGGCCAAAGCCGAGCAGGAAGCGGATGAGGTGGAAGCCACCAAAGAACAGGAGAATGATGACGAGGAAAATGATTTTGCCGAACGCCGGGCCATGACGAACCGGTTGCGGAGGAGCTACGGGCTCAGTATCCGAGAGCGTGATTTTGGCGTCGGCGGCGATGACTTGCGCCACCTCGCCCACGGCCTGAGTAACGGCGCCGTCAAAATCATTGGCGCGCAGGGCAGGAACCATTTCGCGGCCAATGTCGCCCACTTTTCCGTCGGGCAAGATGCCTTCAAGGCCATATCCAACAATGATTTGGCGCTTGTGGTCGTCAACCGCCAAAAGAAGAAGCAGGCCGCGATCCGATCCCTTCTTGCCAATTTTCATTTTGGAATAGAGGCGGGTGGCGTAATCGGCGGCTTCGTCGCCATCCAGGGTGCGAATGGTGACGACAGCGATCTGGGCGTTGGCCTGGGAGTGGTCGAGCTGGGCGCAGAGCGAATCGAGGCGAGCGACGGCCTGGGGCGAGAGCACGTGGGCGTTGTCGCTGACGTAATCGGTGGGCTGGGGCAGGTCTTCAACCCGCTCGGCCCGGAGGGCTGGGGCAAGCGTAGCGAAAAAAGCTGCCAACAGCAGCCCAAGAATGGCGAAATGTGTGCGGCGGAGGCCCTTCATCGCTTTCTATTGTACGTGGAGCGGGGGAGAAAGGTTCCATGAGGGGGCAGGAGCGGTGGTTGCACTACACTGAGAAGGAAATGACAGAAAACAAACTTCCCTCGCCCCCCGTTGCCCGCATTGAACACAAAGAGACTTCCCTGCACGGCACAGTTCTGACTGACGACTACGCCTGGCTGCGCGACAAGCAGGCTGCCGAAGTGACGGCCTATTTGGAAGCTGAAAACGCCTACGCCGCCGCGGTGATGAGGTCGCTGGACGGGCTGCGCGAAGAGCTTTATGGCGAGATGCTTTCGCATGTGAAGCAGACCGACGTTTCGGTTCCTTATCGCGACGGAGCCTGGTGGTACCAGACCCGCACCGAAGAGGGCAAGCAGTACGCAATTCATTGCCGGCGGCGCGGCAGCGAGGATGGACCGGAGGCAGGCGCGCCGGAAAAAGTCCTGTTGGACGGCAATTTGCTGGCTGAGGGGCAGAGTTTTTTTGCAATTGGCGCGGTCGACATCAGCCCCGATGGTCGCTGGCTGGCGTACACGACCGACACCACCGGATTCCGCCAGTACACGCTGCATGTGAAGGATTTGGCCACGGGCGAGACGCTGCCGTTGGAGGTGGAACGAGTGGGCTCGGTGGTGTGGGCTGCTGATAATCGCACCTTGTTTTATACCGTCGAGGACGAAGAGCAGAAGCGGCAGTACCAGCTTTGGCGCAACTGCGTTGAGCAGGATAAAAAAGCTGTGCTGGTCTATCAGGATGACGACGAACGGTTCAATCTGGGCGTGGGGCGGACGCGGGATGGCAAGTACATTGTGATGGAGTCGGCCAGCCACATCACCACCGAGTCGTGGGTGTTGGCGGCGGACCAGCCGGAGGGCTCGTTGAGCCTGATAGCGGCGCGCGCCGACGAGCACGAGTATTCCATCGACCACCGCAACGGGTTGTGGTTTATTCTCACCAACGATAAGGGGCGCAACTTCCGGTTGGTGACCGCTCCGGTGAGTGCGCCGGGGCGGGAAAACTGGCGCGAGTTCATTGCCCACCGCGACAATGTGATGATTGAGGAGATTGACCTCTTCGCCAGCTTCTTTATTGCCTGCGAACGCGAGAACGGGCTACCCCGACTGCGGGTGTGGCGCTTTGACGGCGCCGAGCCGGAAGCGGAACTTGCTGGCGAAATCAGCTTTCCGGAGCCGGCCTACAGCGCTCAACCGCACATCAACCGCATCTTTGAAACGCACAGTTTTCGCTATGCGTATCAGTCGCTGGTGACGCCGAGTTCGGTATATGAGTACGACGTTAGAACGGGCGCTTCGACGCTGCTGAAGCAGTTGGAGGTGCCGGGCGGATTTGATCGCACGCTTTATGTTAGCGAGCGCATTCACGCCACGGCGGCAGACGGCGTAAAGGTGCCGGTTTCGCTGGTATATCGCAAGGACAAACGGAAGGCGGGCGCGAATCCGCTGTACGTATACGGCTACGGATCGTATGGCTACTCGCTGCCGCTGGGCTTCAGTTCGAACCGGCTGAGTTTGCTGGACCGCGGTGTGGTGATGGCGTATGCGCACATTCGCGGGGGCGGCGACCTGGGCGATCCGTGGCACGATGCGGGCAAAATGCTGACCAAGCGCAACACGTTTACCGACTTTGTAGCTTGCGTGGAGCACCTAACAGCGGCAGGCTACGGCGACCCGGCGCGCGTGGCCATTGAGGGCGGATCGGCAGGCGGATTGCTGATGGGCGCGGTGGTGAATTTGAAGCCGGAGATCTTCCGCGCGGTGATTTCGCATGTGCCGTTTGTGGACGTAATGAATACCATGCTGGATGCTTCCCTGCCCCTAACTGTTCCGGAGTATGAGGAGTGGGGAAACCCCAACGAGGAAACTTATTTCAACTACATGTTGAGTTACTCTCCCTACGATAACCTGAAGACCACGAGTTATCCGGCGATGTTAGTCAAGACCTCGCTGAACGACAGCCAGGTAATGTATTGGGAGCCTGCGAAATATGTGGCCCGGATGCGCACCTTGAAGACGGATAACAATCCCCTGCTGCTGGTGACGAATATGCAGGCTGGGCACGGCGGAGCGAGCGGGCGCTATGACTATCTGAAAGAAATCGCCTTCGACTATGCCTTCCTGCTGCGGGAGTTGGGGATGCTAGGGTAAGTCCTTCCGGCTGTGTGTTATTGAAGTGCGCGCTCAGTTTCATGCGCAGTGAGTCGAAGATACCGATGGTGGACTAGAAAAAACAGGCGTGGACCAGGAGGTCCACGCTACAGCCCGCCGAGAGGCAGCGGACATAAGTTACTCAACGGTGAGGACGAGTTTGGCGAAGTGGGAGGCTTCTTCGAGGCGGGCGAAGGCTTCGCGAGCCTGGAACCAGGGGAAGTTTTCGCCGACAGGACGCATTTGAGTAAGGGTGATGGCCTTGTTGAGATCCTCGAAGTCTTGGCGGGAACCCACATAGATGCCTTGAATGCGGACCTGTTTGTGGAGGACGGAAGGGATGGCGAAGGGCTCGTCGGAGCCAGAAAGTACGCCAACCTGAGCGATGGTGCCGCCGATGCGGATGGCGCGCAGGGAGCGGGCCAGAGTGCCCTGCCCACCGACTTCGACAACCAAATCAACGCCCTCACCGCCGGTTTGATCGAGAACCCAGCGATCCCAGTCGGGGTGCTCGCGATAGTTGAGTCCGGCATCAAGGCCGAGGGAGCGGGCGCGCGCCAGCTTTTCAGGTGAACCGCTGACGCCTAGGACGCGAGCGCCGCGCATACGGGCCAGTTGGAGGGCGAAGATGGCGACACCGCCGGTTCCCTGAATGAGAACGGTCGAGCCGGGCTTGAGGTTGCCAGCGGCCAGGGCGTTCCAGGCGGTGACGGCAGCGCAAGGCAGGGTTGCGGCCTCTTCGAAAGAGAGATGGGGAGGCAGGTGGACGAGGCCAGATTCGGGCAGAACGACGAATTGGGCGGCCATGCCGTCGATGTCTCCGCCGAGAGCGCCTTTGGATTTGGCGGCGGTAGGGGGGCCGTCAAGCCAGTTTTGCATGAAGATGGCGGCGACGCGGTCCCCAGGCTTGAAACGGGTGACGCCAGGGCCAACGGCGGCGACCTGACCGGCTCCGTCTGAGCAAGGAATGCGGGGAAGTCGCAATTTGGGGTTGTAGAGACCTTTAATCATGAGCAAATCGCGAAAATTCAAAGAAATTGCATGGACTCGAATCAAGACTTCGCCGGGACCGGGCTGGGGAGTGGGCCGCTCCGCAAACTCCAAGTAATCAACGCCAAAGGACGGAATCTGCCAAACTTGCATGAGAAAACCTCCGAAATTTCAAGGCGAGAATTTTTGTTGATGCGAGGCGCATTCTGGCACGAAGCGGGGCGCAAGATAAGAAACCCTCGTAGAATAGAAGATATGGCTAGTGGCCTGAAAAGTAAATTTGTGGAGGAAGAAATGGCAAACACCTTGCAGCAACCGGAAGTGAGCGGCGGAATTGTGAGCGAGGAGGCCAAGCGCCTTGCAGAACAGGTGCGGACTGACCGAGCGCGTCAGATTCAGGCGCTTAACTTGCAGCGGGAAAACATTCTTTCGCAACGGACATCGCATCCGGCTCGGCGCGCAGCTTTGGAAGCTGCCCTGAGCCAGGTTGAAGGTCAGCTTCAGGCAATCGGATAAAAAGGCCCGCGTCAAGCGGGCCTTTTTATTGACTGCGGGGGGGGGGCGGCGTCCGGTTTGCAAAAGCGGCCGATTTCAGGGTCGACGAAGCGATAGGACGCGAGGCCAAGAGTGGTTTTGTGCCTGGCCCCCCTGCGATAAGACGGGCGGCCTGCGGTTGGCCAAGCCATCTGTATTGCTTTCCCATCCACTCCGCTGAGTATGCGGAATGGATGGGGCAAAGGGTTGCGTGTAAGGGCTGGCAGCGATATAAAAAACAACCGCATGTCCTTCAACTCGCTGCGCTTGGGTCACCCAATTTGATTGCTGAAACCGCCAGTCCTGCCTGAAGGCTAGTTCTCGCGGTGGAAAAGCAGGGAGTTGGCCTGCTGAACCGGGGTGAGAGTGATGCGGGCGATGTTGACGTGGGCAGGGCGGCTGACGGCCCAAACGATAGCGTCGGCAACGTCAGCGGGAGTGAGTGGATGAACCCCCTGATAGACCGTGGCGGCGCGCTCGGTGTCGCCACGGAAGCGCACCGCACTAAACTCCGTTTCTACCATGCCGGGGTTGATGGTGGTGACGCGGACGGGCGTACCGAGGAGATCTTGGCGCAGACCGTCGTTGATGGCCAGTTCAGCAGCCTTGGTGCCGCAGTAAACTGCACCGTTGGGATAAGTGACCTCGCCTGCGGTTGAACCGAGATTGACAACGTGGCCACGGCCCCGCGCGACCATGCCGGGAACCACGGTGCGCGTCACGTAGAGCAACCCCTTGATGTTGGTGTCGATCATCTCTTCCCAGTCTTCGATCTTTCCCACATAGAGCTTTTCAAGACCGCGGCTGAGTCCGGCGTTATTGACCAACACGTCAATATCCGCCCACTCGGCGGGGAGGGCGTTGATGGCTTGCTCGACGGAGACGCGATTGCGCACGTCAAGGCTGAAGGTGTGCACGGCGGCGGCGCCGCGTTGGAGGGCTTCAGCCGCGACGTCGGCCAGTTTGTCGGCGCGACGGGCGGCCAGCAACAGCCGCGCTCCTTCAGCAGCAAAGGCTAACGCCGTGGCTGCACCGATGCCGGAGCTAGCTCCGGTAACAAAGACGATTTTCTCTTTTTTCCCTTGAAGACTCATGGAATCCATTCTAGTCAATCTTGTTAGCTGAGCTTTCCGCGCTGTTGAGCCATGCGATATTGTCCGACGGCCCAATCTTCGCCACCTAGACCGATTTGCTTGGCTTGGGCGAAGATTTCGGCCAGATTGTCGGCAAGGCTGAGGTTGGTTTGACGACCGGCAGCGGCCTGACGGAGCAGTTGGATATCTTTGTCGCCGAGATCAAGGGTAGCGCCGGGCTTCTCCTGCGGATGCAGCATGATTTTGCCGTAGGACTCGTAAAAAGGCGACTGGAAGAGGGCACTATTGACGGTTTCAAGGAAAAGATCGGGCTGGATTCCTTGAGCCTGGGCGTAGACAAAGGATTCGCTGAGGGAGTGAATCATTGCGGTGATGAGGAAGTTGCCGCCGAGCTTGAGTGCGTAGGCCTGGGGCGGCTCCGTCCCAATGATGGAGAGACCGCGAGAAAGGGGCTGGAGGAGGGGGCGGGCCTGGGCGATGGGCAGGGCGGCTCCGGCAGCGACGATCCAGAGACGACCCTGCTCAGCCAAATTGGGTCGCCCAAAAACTGGGGCGGCGACAAAGGGTTGATTGCGGCGCGCATGCTCGGCGGTAAGTTGCTCGCCGAAGGCCACGCTCATGGTGGAAAGCGAAATGTGTACGGTGCCGGGGGGTAGAGCGTTCAAAATTCCCTGTTCGCCAAAGAGAACGGCTTGGTGAGCGGCGTCATCAAAGAGCGAGGTGAAGACGGCATCGGCCTTGAGTACGGCCGCAGCCGGCGAGTCGGCGACCGTGACGCCGGTGAGAGCTTCAGCACGGGCCCGGGTGCGGTTCCAGACAGTGAGTTGGTGACCGGCGGCGACGAGGCGGCGCACCATTGGAGTTCCCATCTTGCCGAGGCCTAAAAATGCGATATTCATAATGCGAATCCTCTTCTCTGGTTGGTCGAGTACTACGTCTGAAATTCACAAAAAGTATGACGACTGAGGTCGCAAACCTGGACTTGATGCGTCGCGCCAGGGTTGCCCGAAATGACAACTAGATATGAACTTCGTATACACGAGATTATAAGGTGGATGCGTCAAGAGGGGTCAAAGTTGCGGGTGGGCGGTTTTTGTGCCGCGATTTCCACGCCGGGTGGGCGGCGATCCCTGTAGAATCAAGCTGAAACCCGCCCTGCTACGGATTGGGAGGCTCCTTGCTTTATTGGCTGCTGTACGAGAAGTTATTTCCGTTTTTTCATCCATTTCGACTCTTTCGCTTTCTGACTTTTCGGACCGCGTTTGCCTCGGGAACGGCGCTGCTGATTGCGCTCTTCATTGGCCCGTGGGTAATTCAGAAGCTGCGCGAGTTCCAGATTGGCCAGTATGTGCGGGAGGACGGGCCGCAGTCGCATTTGAAGAAGTCGGGCACGCCGACGATGGGCGGAGTGCTGATTATCATTGCGATTCTGCTGCCGACGGTGCTGTGGAGCGACCCGGCCAATCCGCTGGTGTGGCTAGCGGTCTTCTCCACTCTGGCCTTTGGGGCGATCGGCTTTGCCGATGACTACATCAAGGTGGTCAAGCGGCGCAGCCTGGGTCTGACGGCACGCGCCAAGCTGCTATGGCAAGGGCTGGCGGGAATGTCGGTAGCCCTTGCGCTGGTGGTACTGGAGCAGTTCAAGCTGTTTTCCACCAGTTTATCGGTACCGTTTATCAAGAGCTGGCAACCGGATCTGCTGTGGAACGGATGGCCAAGCAATATTCCTCACCTGGGGTTGCTGGCGTTTTTGCCTTTTGTGGTTTGGATCGTGGTGGTGCTGTTGGGCTCAACCAACGCCGTGAACCTGACCGACGGGCTGGACGGGCTGGCGATTGGCTGCACGATTGTGGCGGCGGCGGCGCTGACCGTGCTGACTTATGTAAGCGGCCACGTGGTGTTTGCCGACTACCTGGAGTTGCGGCGAATGCCGATGGTCAGCGAACTGACCGTCTTTTGCGGGTCGATGGTGGGGGCTTCCATTGGCTTTCTCTGGTACAACGCCCATCCTGCTGAGATCTTTATGGGCGATGTGGGATCCTTGGCGCTAGGCGGGGCGATTGGCACGGTCGCGGTGATCATTCGCCAGGAACTGCTGCTGCCCTTCATCGGCGGGATTTTCGTGCTGGAGACGCTTTCGGTGATTTTGCAGGTGGGCAGCTACAAGCTGCGCAACGGGAAGCGGATTTTCAAGATGGCTCCGCTGCACCACCACTTTGAGCAACTGGGCTGGAGCGAGTCGAAGGTGATTACGCGCTTTTGGATTGGGGCGCTGGTGTTTGCGTTGTTTGCGCTGACAACGCTGAAACTGCGCTAGACAAACTGCGCGCGAAGCAGAATAAGATGGTCGTGAGATTGCTGGGCTGCCTGGGGCAGGACGGGCAACGACGGACGTAGAGGGATAGACCCGATGTTGGAAGTCAAAGGCAAGAAAGTTCTGGTTGTGGGACTAGGTAAATCCGGATTGGCGGCGGCGCTGTTTCTACGTCATCACGGGGCGCGGGTGACAGTGTCGGATATTCGGTCAGCCGAGCAGTTGGCCAAGGACATTCCGGCGCTGCTGGAAGAAGGGATCATGGTAGAGGCCGGCGGGCACGGGCTGCTGACCTTTCGCCGTCAAGATCTGATTGTGGTGAGCCCCGGCGTGCCGGTGGATACGCCGGAACTGACGCAGGTGAAGCACTTTGGCCTGCCGGTGATTGGCGAGTTGGAGCTGGCGGCGCAGTTTTTGAAGGGCAAGGTGCTGGCCATTACCGGCTCGAACGGCAAAACCACAACCACGGCGCTGGTAGGCGAGATTCTGGAAAAAGCCGGTTTGCAGACGCTGGTGGGGGGCAATATTGGAGTGCCGGTAGTGTCGCTGATTGAAAAAACCACGGATGCAAGCTGGTCGGTACTGGAAGTCTCCAGCTTTCAGTTGGAAACCACCGTAGAGTTTCGCCCTGCGATTGCGGTGATTCTGAATATTACGCCCGACCATTTGGACCGGCACGGCTGTTTTGAGAATTATGTGCGGGCTAAGGAACGGATTTTTGCGATGCAAACGGCGGAGGATTGTCTGGTGCTAAACGCCGACAACGAGCCCGCCGCAGCCGCAGCGGCGCGCGCCAAGTCGCGGATTTTCTGGTTCTCGGTGGAGCATCCGGTGGAGCAAGGCGCGTGGCTGGAGCAGGGCGAAGTGGTTTACAGGGCCAGCAAGGACGCGCCGATTGAGACGGTGATGCCGTTGGGCGGAATTCCCCTGAAAGGCGCACACAACGTGGAAAACGTATTGGCGGCGGTTTGCGCGGCGCGGCAAGCGGGAGCATCCGCCGAGGTGATCGGCAAGGCGGTGGCGGAGTTCCATGCCGTGGAGCACCGTTTGGAATACGTGGCGACGCACAACGGAGTGGAATTTTATAACGACTCGAAGGCCACCAACGTGGACGCAACAGCCAAGGCCATCGCCGCCTTCAACAGCGGAATTCATCTGATTTTGGGCGGCAAGGACAAGAACTCCGACTACCGGCTGCTGGCTGACCTGCTGCGCGAACGGGTGAGCGCGGTGTATACGATAGGGGCGGCGGCGGCCAAGATTGAGTCACACCTGCGGGGGATTATCTCGATCCACTCGTGCGGAACGCTGGACAAGGCCGTGGCTGCGGCTACGGCGGCGG
>Ga0302320_10021821_pt1 | contig 12682 bp, 9 predicted proteins | sample Bog_T0_3_FD_202130 | JGI IMG/M metagenome (GOLD analysis project Ga0302320, IMG submission 202130) | Peat permafrost microbial communities from Stordalen Mire near Abisko, Sweden - Bog_T0_3 | ecosystem: Environmental > Terrestrial > Soil > Wetlands > Peat | place: Sweden: Abisko, Stordalen Mire...
CGGCTGCGCTTCTACGCCAAGCCGAAGCTGCTGATTGTCGATGAACTCGGCTACCTGCCGTTTGAAACCAACGCCGCCCACCTGTTCTTCCAACTGGTCTCGCGCCGTTACGAGCGCGGCAGTCTGTTGCTGACCTCGAACCGTTCGGTCGGTGAGTGGGACAAGGTGTTTGGCGATCCCGTGGTGACGACGGCGATTCTGGATCGGCTGCTGCACCACAGCCAGGTGGTGACCATTCGCGGCGACAGTTACCGGCTGCGCGAAAAGCGCCGTGCCGGGCTGGTCAGTCCGCCAGCAGCAGCGGCGGGCCGGGGGCAGGAATAGCGTTACGTGACGAAATACAAGGGAGCAGGCCAATGGGACGCAGACCAGAGAGCGACCAGGCGATGACCGGGGCTGAACGCCAGGCGCGCTATCGCGAGAGACAGGCCGCCATGCCGGCGCCCCGGGCGGCCCGTCCGCGGACGCAGCCACGGGGCCGCAGCCGGCTGCTGCGGTGGAACGCCGCAATCGCCGAGATCATCGGTTTGCAGGCCGAGTATGTGCGTTGGTTCGAAGCACTTCCCGAAGCCTTGCGCGACACCCCGACGGGCGAAGCCCTGCAGGCCATCGTCGACCTGGACCTGGACGAACTCATCGCCATCCAGCCGCCGCGCGGCTATGGACGCGATTAGACCGGACCTGCGATGCCGTCGATCATTACGGCCTCGTCGTGCCGGCTCAGCCCGGCCAGTCCGCAGCCGGGCTGAGCCGGCACGACGGGGCCACCACGGGGGGTCAGCTCCTGGTGTCGTCAGGGGGTCAATTCCGGATGTCGCTTGACACGCTGGTCTCAGACCGCTAAGTCAGCCCTGGTTAGCCTGACAATGCCGTCGCGCACGATCCAGCGTCGCAGTTGGACTTGCCATGAGGGTCCGGATCGGTTGTCATTTGTTTCGTGCCGCCGGTATCACCGCCCACCGCATCTCTGCAGACCTCCTGAAAGACGGACGAAGAAAATGCCAGAACTCCAACAGAGTCAGATCAGGACAAAGTCAAAGCTACTTGCAACGTTATCCGCCACTTTCTGTTTAATATTCTCATTTGAGCCGATAACCCTGGCACAAACCGCACCATCAGAAGAAATATCTGCACATCTTCCAAATTCTGACTTAGTTGTATTAAACTATGATCTAGATGTAGAAGTGCCGTCCATCGATGCCCCCATCTTATCTGCCCGTGCGGTCTTGGAGATCAAAGCCATCCACCCGTACTCCGCGATCCGCCTCCATATCGATTCGAGGCGGCTGTCTATTGCCACCGTCAGTATTGACGGCACGCAGACTCCATTCTCAGTTATCATACGAGACAGGAACCGATATGATCTATCGGGGGACGTGCTAAAGATCGAAACCCCGAGCACCGTTGCCGTAGGCGAGTCACATTCTGTATCTCTATCATACTCTATATTGGTTAACCAGTCCGCACAGGACAACGGAAAGCGTCTTGTCCAAGAGGGGTTCTTTTATGAGCCTAATTATTACGGAATCAAAGTTCTCAGCACTCGAAGTTGGCCATATTATGCACGATCATGGCTACCGTCAAACGATCACCCCAGTAACCCCGCCACGATAAGTTACACGCTGCATGTACCCTCAGGTGTCACAGCGGTCGCCAATGGGGCGCTTCAGATGCGACCCTATGTTGACAACAATTCGCATGGCGAGCCACTGATTACGTACCGATGGTCCCAGAGTGCCCCCATACCAACATACGCGTTTAGTGTAGTGGTGGGGTCATTCAAGACACGGAGCGACGAAGACTGCTACGAAATAGGAAGGATCAATAGTGATATTGTACCTTGTGGCGTCGGCTCCCATGGAAAATTGGCTATCTTATATTACGCGGATCTCCTACCGGATAGGCAGCTATTCTTCACGGAATTCGATAAGGCGCGGCATGCAAGAGTATGGTTTTCGAGCATGCTTGGTGAATATCCTTTTGATAAGCTGGGGTTTATTACGGCACCACATCCTTTCAATATGGAGCACGCCTCACTAATTACGCTGGTCAGTCCGTCCTCGGCTGTTCACGAGGTCGTGCATCAATGGTGGGGCGATAGTGTCTATATTGAAAGTTGGGGCGACTTCTGGATCAATGAAGGTTTTGCCACTTATCTGACCGGCCTGTACGACGAGCATATTGCTGGCATCGACACGTCCTGTCGCACGACGGAAGGTGTATTGAATTTACCTAGCGACACGGATCCGATGGACGACTTTAATCGTACACCTTATTGCAAAGGAGCCGGTGCTTTACATGCCCTTCGTGGATTAATGGCAAATTTGGCAGTGTCCGATATAGACAGTGATGTGGCAAAGAATATCTTCTTCGCCGTCCTGAAATCGACGTACCAAACGTTCAAGGGGCGCGCGCTGACAACACGCGGATTCTATGAGCATCTCCAGCGGATTGTTCCCGCAATTTTGGAATCGCACGGTATATCAGTAGACAAACAGCAGGTTTTGCGCGATCTGACGGAGTGGAAGGAATCATGGTTTTCTCCCTTTTGACCATACTGTCGGATGCACCTGGATATCTACTTTCGCTCGTTGGCGCGTGCGCTGCAGTTTCGCCAGAACAGGCACAACGGTGGCCGCCGGGCATTGTCACGTTGACTTCTATCGGACGGCCGCACGCCACATGCGGATATGTCGTGCCTGTCACGCAGCCTGCGGCGCGCATGTCTCCTGCTGCCATACGTTGAGAGACTCGGTCCGAATTGCGCGGTAGGAATTTCCAGCCAACAGATGGCGGCGTGGAAAGGAAGTCCCGAGCCTGCTTAGCCGATTTGAATCGTTGCATCTGGCGTTCTCTCCGCCGTGTCGGCCAGTGTGAGTTTTCCGCGCTATTATTCAGATAGTGGCTCTGTCTGTGTTCAACCTTGGGAAGCAACTGGCGCCGCGCCACACCGTAGCTTTGGAGTTTATCGGTCACGATCAGGCGCGGCAGGTAATCAAGGCCCTTCAGCAGTTGTCGGAAAAATCGTTTGGCCACCAGGCCATCCCGCCGTGGCTGAACGAGGATGTCGAGCACGACACCGCCCTGGTTCGACCGCGCGCCAAAGATAATGTTGCACGCCCTGGATCCGGATGAATACATCGTCCATGCGCCAGTTGTCCCCCGATGGCGGTTTGAGAAGGTCTGGCCAAATTTCTTGCACCAGCGCCGAACGGTCTCACAGGAGACGACAATGCCCCGCTCCGCCAGCAGGAGCAACATCTCGAAAGCTTAGGCTGAACACGTGATACAGCCAGACAGCGTGGCTGATGATCTCAGCGGGAAGGCGATGGCGGTAATGCTGGTTGGGCGGGTGCTTCATGCCGCCAGTCCTGCTGGCCTCCAACTGGCCGGCCAGCCAGCCCCGGTCACCGAGAGAATGCCCCGCTTGCGGCCAGACCTGCTCGTTGCGCGTCGTGTCCATTGCTGGCGGGCTGATGAGCGGCACCGTTGCGCCCACTACGCGATCCCGACCAGCGTTACCATTTCGCCGAAGCGGCTGTCTGTTGGCGGGACGGCAAATGGCTGGGTCGGGTGGATTTCTGACCGCACGCTGTTGGGGACGCCGCGCCCGGCCTTATGGCTCAAGGCGGGGTTTGGTTGCGTTTGAGCCAGTGAACCGCGACAGCCTCGACGCGTACTCGCCCCATTCCCGTCATTCCGAATCGGCGGCGCGATTTGAATCGAGAGTGCTGACGCATAAGGAAGCCAAGCGCATTCATTCCTTGAATTGGCCACTTTGAACAAAGATTCATGCTATTAAACCACAGTTATTCGTGCTTATTTCGCAACTCCAATTCATTAGGTTGTGGGCACCTTGGATGCTGTGGAAAAACTCGGCCGAAGGACAGCTTGCAAGCATCCGGGTCTTTATTTCCTCAACTTTTCGCGACATGGGCGGGGAACGCGACGTCTTGGCACGACACGTTTTCCCCCTTCTGCGCCAAAACAGCGAGAGTCATGGTTTACCACTCAGCGAAATTGACCTTCGCTGGGGCATCACTTCGGAGGAAGCCGCCGAAGGGAAAGTGATCGAACTGTGTCTGGCGGAGATCGACCAGTGTCGCCCGTTGTTCTTCTGCATGCTCGGCAACCGTTATGGGTGGGTTGACCCGCAAGCCGCCGAACGACTTGCTCGGTTCCCCCATTTGCTGCGCTTTGCTGATCGCAGCGTCACGGAGTTGGAGATAAGGCACGGCGCGTTCGGCCTTGACGGGATTTCTCGGAGCAATTGCTATTTTTATTTCCGGGACGCGAGTTACCTGGATAGATTGCCGGATGGTGCCGATCCGCCGGACTTCGCAAGCGAAAGTCCACGGCACCGCGAACTGCTCAATGCCCTGAAGCATGACATCCGGTCCTCGGGTTTCACGGTCCGCGATTACGGCGATCTCGGCTCCTTCAGGGACCTGGTACAGGCGGACCTGCAGGCAGCAATCACGCCAGTTCTCCATACGGATGCAAACGCGGCCGACAAAGCGAACCAGCAAGCATTCGCGACAGCGCACGCGGCGGCGTATGTCGAACCGGGCGAGGTGCGAAGCTGGATCGATCGCGATCGCGGTCAGCGGCGGCCGATTGTCCTGGTAGGGGGGCCGGGTAGCGGAAAGTCGGCTGCTCTGGCGCATTGGCTTCGGACGCAGGATGAGTCTTCGCGGCCGACTTTGTCCTTTTGGCGGCGATTGCTTGCAGGCCGAGCCCGCACTGCCAGAGCGCCGGCCATTATTTGCCACTTCCTGCAAGTTGACGCCGACTCAGAGGACTGGCTGAGGGTGGTTCAGGTGCTGTTAGCCGACCTGAAACAGTTTCTTGGCCAACGCGACGAAGTGGCGACGCTCCCGGAGCGCGCGATCAAGCAATTTCATTCCTGGCTTGCCCTGGCGGCAGCAGAGCGACCGGTCGTTCTGGTGATTGATGGTCTTGATCGTGCCTATCCACGCGGCGGGCGGGCGTTGCTCGATTGGCTTCCGGCCCCGCTGCCCAAGGGCGTCGATGTCATCGTGTCGGCTCGGGAGGGTGCTGTCCTGGATGGGTTGATAGAACGCGGCTGCGCACCTCACTCGCTCGCAGGGCTTGCAGTCGATGAAGTCAAAAACCTCATCGGCACCTATCTCGGCATTTTCGGTAAACGGTTATCGGGGGAACTGCTCAGGACCATCGCGTTGTCACCGCAGGCCGCGAACCCGCTGTTCGCGCGTACGATCGCTGATGAGTTAAGGCAATTCGGCAGCCATGAGCGGCTAGAGCAATATCTCCGCGAGTACTTGGCTTGTCGTGACACGACCGCATTGTTCGCGCGATTGTTGCGGCGATTGGACGAGGATTTTGTCCTCGGCGTCGACGCGCGTGCTTGCGACGCTCTGGCGTTGATCGCGGCGTCTCGCGCCGGCCTTGCCGAGAGCGACATCCTAGTTCTGAGCGGCACGGACGGGAAACCGGTACCACCCCGTCACTGGGCAGAGATTCGCTCGGCGATCGACCATCATCTGATCGATCGGCGTGGGAGGGTCGACATCGGTCCGACGGATTTGCGGGAGGCCGTCATCGCCGCCCGATTGGCAAACGAGCAAGAGTGGACCCGTGTGCGTCGCCAAATCGTGGATTACCTCGCGGCGAAAGAGCCAAATCCGCACGTCGTAAGAGAACTGCCCTGGCAGCTATCCGTCCTTGGCGAATGGGACAGGCTGGCCACCACGCTCGCTGATCCGCGCTATCTGTCCCTCGGCTGGCGACATTACCCACGAGACCTCGTTGCCTACTGGCGCGAGCTGCAACATCGGGGACACGATATCGCGGCTGCCTACGCCGTGCCGCTTGCGGAACCGTTACAGGACGAGGCCGTCTCGCGCGATTTGTGTCAGTTGCTTGTCGAACTCGGCCGCCGCGATCTCGCTCGCCCTCTCGCCACGACGCTCGTCACGCACGGCAGCGGCGATGGTCGCGTGCGGCTGGCTTGGCTTTCGCTGCTTGGGGGTATTCTGGTTGACGACCGCGATTTTGAAGCCGCGCTGCCAGTGCTCGGACGGTTGCGTAGCGAGGCGCGTCAGGCCGGCGACAAGACGATTCTGTCAGTATGTCTGGGGGATCTGGCGCTTTGCGCGAACCGGCTTGGAAATCCGGCCGGTGCGCTGGTTTACCACGCGGAGGAGGAAAGCCAGTGCCGGTCCGCCGGGGACATGGTTGGGCTTGGCGAATGCCTAGGCAACTTCGCGCTCGACCTGCTCGCGGCGGGTCAAGCGAACGAAGCGCTCGCGCGCTGGGGCGAGCAGGAGCAGATCGCCCGACGCTGGAACCAGGATGCGATGCTTTGCCTTAGCCTGCGCGGTCAGGCCCGCGCGCTGATCGCGCTGCGGGATATCAGTCGGGTTTTTGGGTTGCTCGAAGAGGCGGGCGCACACCATCGCGAGGCGGGTGAAGTCCGCGAATTGCGTCAATGCCGGTTATTGACCGCCGAGGCGCGCGCCGTCGGGGGCGACGCAGACGAGGCGTTTAGGCTCTGCCAGGAACTCGAGTCTGAGGCGGCGGCCGCGGACGACCTGGAGGGCGTCGTGGAGGCCCGGATTGCGGTGGGACGCCTGTTTCTTGCGCTCAATCGCCCCGGCGCGGCCGCTCGCATGGCCGGGCTCGCCGCGCGGACGGCGGCGTCAATTGGCGATCTGGACATTCGCGCACGTTTCCTCGTCGCCGCGTGCGCCATCGCGAGCCAGGCGAAGCCCCTCTCCTAGAGGGGCGGCGGTTGCCCCGAACCTATGACGGCCATACTGGCCGTGTTGTCATTGGCGACCCCCAGTGTGTCGCGCAGCCGTCGGGCCTGGTGGGCGATCTGAGCGTACCGGACCAGCAGATATGCCCGGTATGGGTCATTCTCCGTAGGCATTGTCGCCAGTTCCTGATGCCTGCTGGCGAGATCGGCGAGATCACAGTTCGAGGTCCAGTCGTCGTCGGAGATGCGGCCGATCAGATCCAGCGCCTTCTTGTCTGACCAAGGGCGAGGCAGGCTCGAGGCGCAGGAAGTCACCTTTGTGACAAGATCCTGGTACACCGCGACATTGGTCAACAGATTGGCGATGAACTGCATCTCCCTCACATAGTAAATTTCAAGATAGCCCGGATGAGCATCCCAACGCGGGCTGTGCCCCGCGCTGATCGCCGCGTTCGCGATTGTGGCGAGGTCCTCCAGCTTTTCCACCGGAAAACGCGGGCCAAGTTGGCCGGACAAAGCGGCGCGGAACAGCCGCTGAAGCAACGTGAACTTTCGCATATCCTCCAAAACGATCCGCGCGGTCGGGCTTTTCACGATTCCGGCTCGCACGACATCGGTGATCTGGTCCTGATAGGCCGGAAAGGTGAACGGACTGGTGTCGCCGCCGGTGTCGCTCGCGGCCAGTTGCTGGACGAAATCGAACGGATAAAGCGCGTCGTCCGGTAACGCGGTGACGAAGGTCAGGTTTTGATCGAGCGACCATTGGCGTTCCCGCACACCGCTGCGGACGCCGAACTCGTGAGGTTCATGAAGAATCCCCAGCGACCTGTTGCGGTATTTTACCCCACTCGCCTGCATGCAGTTCGTGAAAGCGGAGAGTGTCGTGGTCTGCGGGCCGACACAATTCGCCATCGCGTTCACCACGTCGCCGTCGAAGAATTCCTTCTTCGCGGTCAATGGTGAACGTCCTGCATCGAGCAGCGCTTTCGCGCTCACCGCGGACAGATCGATCATCAGGCCTTCGACTTTCTGCTTCTCGCGGCCAAGATTATAGTCAACATACTCTTTGAGTTCGGATCGAGCCTGCTTTACTTCCTCATCATTCGTCGCGGGAAGGTTATCCAGCCAGCTCTTCATGAAGGCCAACCTGCCGTAACGATACAACTCGATATGATTCAATGCCTCGTCGACGCCTTCCTGGATCGCGACCTGGCGAGAGTCCGCCGCGAGAAAATCATAGACAAAGCGGTCGATCGCGATCGAGCGCCAGCCGAGACCCGTATCGATCAGAGCGGGGTGGAGCAACACCTTGAAGTCTTTTATCGGCTCCGCGTCGACAATGGTCACGGTCGTGGGCCGGTCATCGGCGGCATAGTCCAGCGCCCCGGCGACAAGCGCGGTCGGATAGGGGCCCACCCGGATCTGACTGCCGTCACCTCGCATGAAGACGAGAACCATCGAGCCGTTGCTTGTCTTCCACCCGACATCGGTGAAATCGAGGATGCCGTCAGGATTATCGGGGCCACGACCGATCAGGACGCCGCCGACCCGGGAATAACCTTCCAGCAGTTTGAAATTCCCCGACAGCTTGGCCAGGTCGTCACTGCTGACAGCGACGTCGATCTTGTTCGCCTTGAGCATCTCCCCGTACGGGGTGATCTTTTCCGCGCCGACATGGCCGGGGAACCAGTCATCGTATTGGACCAAGGTGCCGGCAAAGGCTTCGCTTTTTTTCGGCGAGAGCCGCATCAACTCGCTGACGAGGGATGTGACCTTCTGATCATTCAGCGCCGGATCGACAGGAAAGCGCGGCGGGTGCTCGGCGACGCGCCGCTCCAGCGAAGCCGTCTCGGGCAGCCGTCGGGCCACGGCTTCGTCCCGCTCCACGGTCATTCGCGGCAGCGTGACGTTATACTCCGCCGCCATGAATTCTTCGCCGTCCTTTCCCGTGATCAGCGCGACCCATGCGCGACGTGAGCGGATACGATAGCTGCCTTCAGCGGCGGAGCCTTCGATGCCGCCCCCCAGAGCGACGAGATCGGGCGGCAGCACACCTGCCCCGACATCGAGACCGGCGGTCGCCACGCGCGAGATCAACATGCCCCTGAGGGTTGCCACATCCTCCGGTAGCCGGAACGATTGTCCCAGGCTGGAGACCTTCATCCGCATGACGCGCCAGAGGTCCGGGCGCTTTTGGATGATCTCGCTCCTTGTGTCCACGACGAAACGGCGCGCCTCGGCTGACAACGGCGGTTGCGGCTGGCTCGCCAGGTCGAGGTAGAGTTTTTCGGTATCGTCATATGCGTTGCCGACATGGGCTGGCATATGCAAGGGCTCGTTCGTCCCGGACGGATGGACTGCGGCGTTGCGCGAAATGGCCGCGTGAATAATGTGCTCTCGCGTCGTTTCGAGGCGGACATGGCTGACGCCATGGTCGCTCAGTCCGCCCACCTTAACGAAATGGATGGTGACACCGTGATCGTAAAGGTGCGCCAGTTGATTGAGCGTCTGTTCGTCGGATGGTTGCGAGGCCGTCGTGGCTGCCGGCAGCGCCGTCGCGGCTGCCACTTCCTCAAAGTGCTCCTGCTCGGCATCGCCCTGCAGTTTGAGTTCGATCTGGCTGAGGTTGATTTCGGCGTGCTGTAGATCGATTCCTGCGGGGACCGTGGCGACAGCCATCATCGACGGCACCAACAGCAAAACGATGATGCCGGACAAGGCCCGTGACGAACCGTTCATCGTGGAGAGAGTGCCGCGGCTGAACAGCGCATCCTGCGCGCGTTCCCAGCGATTTTTCGGAGCCGGGATGAATGTTCCGAGCGGCCGTGGCGGCTGCCGCCGTCGGTCAATGTCCAGGTTGATCAGCGCGTACAAGCCGGTTTCCTGTAGCCGGCGCAGTTCCGCCAACTGGTTCTCCGATGCCGGCCCACGCACCCCCTCCGGGGTCGCCGCCAGGTCGCTTTCGGACTCGGCGATCTGGTCGGTGATGCCGACCAACTTCCGCCGGATTTCGGCCATTTGGCTGGTATCGGGCATCGCCTCGGCCGAACCATCACGAATTTGTTCGAAAATCTGCTCGACTTCGGCGCGGTTCGCCGCGGCAAGGATACCGGAAACCTTGGCGCTGGCCGCGCGACGGCCCAGCGTCACGATGCCAATCGCACACAGCGCTGCGACCGACAGCGACAGGATCGGGGAAACTTTTTCCAGCGTCGCGCGCCAATTCGCCGTGAAGCGGATGCTTGCCTCTACCTGGGCGAGGTCGCCAAATCGGCCAAGCTCGGCGATCCCGAGCAGCGCCAGACACAGCAGCAGTGAAACCGCCCCGAGAACACTGATTGTCCGGCAAATGTCCGCGAGAGCGAAGCCGCCCGCCGCGGCGATCGATGCTGGCCCGGTAGCACTGCCAAGCTTTCGGCGCGCCGCGGGCACAACCAAAAAATGCAGGAGCGCCAACAAGCCTAGGGTCGCGACGAGGAGGACTATAAGGGCCATTGTCTCACCTAGGGTAGGGGGTGGGGGCCGCAAGCATTTTATTTATTTAACGCCGTCTTTTGTTCCGCCGCAAGCAAGTTGTCCATTATTCGGTCCGATATCTGTCTCACGACAGACAAGCCTTTTGCAGATCGCCGGCTTTTTGGAGGGGCGGCTGCATGGGTCATCCCACAGCTGAATTGGCCGATATTGACGGACACGACTGGGCATACCGCCGCCTTGCTCGACGTAACGGCCAGACGGGTCAGGCGGTGTGAACGGAGCTTCCCGGTCCCGCTCGCTCCAAAGTTGCCATTCTCCTTTTGGCCAATCCGGGTCGTGAGGCGAATGTCCGGAGTTGCGGTATCGACGCCTGAAGGCACGCTTGCCGCGCCAGTTCGTGTCGTCCGTAGATTTCCCCCGAGGATCATCACGCATGATAACTTCCTTTATCATGCGTGAGATTCGTGGTAGAAGAGGTGCCATGAACCCCTCCGACCACCCCAACGACGAACCCGTCGACCAACTCCCGGCGATCATCGATCGTAGCACGCCCGGCGCGCTGACGCCACTGCCGGACGGCAACCTGATCCCAACCCTGATCGCCGACGCCGGCGAGCAAGCCGCCTGGCGCTACATCGACTTCTTCACGTCGAACATCCGCAACCCGAACACCCGCCGGGCCTACGCAAGAGCGTGTCAGACCTTCTTTGCCTGGTGCGACGAGCGCGGCCTGAGTTTGACGACGATCCGGCCGTACGACGTCAGTACCTATATAGAGTCACGCGGGCAGACCCATTCGGCGCCGGATGTGAAGCAGCAGCTCGCCGCGGTGCGGATGCTGTTCGACTGGCTGATCACCGGCCAGGTCGTGCCGCACAATCCGGCGGCGGCGGTGCGCGGACCGAAGCATGTGGTGAAGACCGGCAAGACGCCGGTGCTGGATGCCGCTGAGTGGCGGAAGCTGCTCGACAGCATCCCGACCGAGACGGTGCGCGATTTGCGCGACCGGGCGCTGATCGCCACCCTCACCTATTCCTTCGCGCGGATCACCGCGGCGTTGACGATGAAGGTGGAGGATCTCCGGCCCAAAGGTGCTGGCTGGCAGGTCGTGTTGCACGAGAAAGGCGGCAAGCATCACGTCATGCCGTGCCATCACGCACTTGCCGAATCACTGCGCGCCTACATCGACGCGGCCGAAATCGCAGACGACCGCAAAGGCTTCCTGTTCCGTACGTCCCGCGGCCATAAGGGCGTCGAGCTGTCCGAGCAACCCATGACGCAGCCGGACGCTTGGCGCATGATCCGGCGGCGGGCGGTGGGGGTTGGCATTTTCGCGCCGATCGGCAATCATTCGTTTCGGGCGACGGGGATCACGGCGTATCTCGCCAACGGCGGCGCGCTGGAACACGCGCAGGAGATGGCGGCGCACGAGAGCCCGCGCACGACGAAGCTTTACGACCGGACCAAAGAGCGGCTAACGCAAGACGAGGTGGAACGGATTCGCCTATAGGGCTGACCCGGACACGAGAGGGGCGCGCGGCACAATGGCTGATGAAACCGACAAATCGAGCGCCGATTTGCAGCGCCTCGAATTGGAGCGACGAACTCAAGAGATTCAACTTCGCATTGAAGAGGCGCGCCTCAAACTCCAGCAAGAAGATCAGGATTCCCGACGCAACCTTGAAGCCCGACGTTTGAAACTTGACGAAGATGAACAAATTAGAAAGAACGGTATCGAAATCACGCGATTAGATAGAGAAGGCACATTCTTTCGTGCAAACGCGGCAGCAATCATCACGGCTATTGTCACTCTGTTTGCCACTGGCATAGCAGGTTATCAATTTTACCTTAATTGGACAGGCCAGACCGCGCGAGACGTCAGAGATATACAAACCAAAACCGACGAAATGCAGCTCCGCCACAACGAATTGAACCTAAAGGTCATGGATTATATTTCCGCGCACTTGAATGACATATTTTCGAAAGACCCGGACGTTGTGCTGCGATATAGGACCGTCCTTCTTTCGACGCTTCCGGCTGATGTGCGCGCGCAGGTATTTCAACAACTGCAGCAATCACGCAGTCCGAATGCCAAGCTTTGGGTCATCGGTAAAATTAGCTACCGCTGGACGCAGGTAGGGACCGGCGATTGCGGAGGACACGACGTCGGGAGATCTAAGGGCTCCATTCCGGACAACGCATTTTGCGGGCCGAGCACGGAGGCGCATGTCTCCGTCTGTTGGCACGACTGGTGTACATACAAACAAGCTACGCCCCAATCTTGTGTCGGGGGTGCTTCGCCTGGCGTAATGCATCAATGCATATTTGATGTTCAATCTGACGACTCCCAACAGACCACCCCCGTCAAAGCTCCTTGATGGATGTGTAACATAATGAAGAGCGTTTTTAGCTTGGCGGCGCGGCGCACGAGCCTCGCCTCGGAGGGCACCTAAGCTGGGGGCC
>Ga0302320_10021822_pt1 | contig 12681 bp, 8 predicted proteins | sample Bog_T0_3_FD_202130 | JGI IMG/M metagenome (GOLD analysis project Ga0302320, IMG submission 202130) | Peat permafrost microbial communities from Stordalen Mire near Abisko, Sweden - Bog_T0_3 | ecosystem: Environmental > Terrestrial > Soil > Wetlands > Peat | place: Sweden: Abisko, Stordalen Mire...
CCATCTGCCTTACAAAAAAGCGACATTCGAGGATTATGTCGGGATTCGCGGATTGAAAAAGTTTGGGAAGAAGAAATGGCGGAAGCACGTCGCGGATATCGTGAAACGATTGATTGCCGCCCTTGAACCCGATGACGTGGTGCTCGGCGGTGGCAACGTCCACAGACTAAAAGTTCTGCCACCTGGCTGCCGTCGTGGCGACAACGAGGATGCCTTTCTCGGCGGGTTTCGTTTGTGGCAGAAAGCCAATCCCCGAAAGAGTTTCTCAGGCGCAATGCCTGATCGTATAAAGCGCAAAGAAATAAAAGCCGTCGTCAGAAACGCAAAATCACAAATATGAAAGCCACGATCAAACCACTCACCCAACGTCCGGCTTGGAAAGCCCTCGCCGCGCATCACAAACAAATCCAAAAACTGCCCCTACGAAAACTGTTCGCTGACGACGCCAAACGCGGTGAAAGATTCACCGCCGAAGCTGCCGGATTGTTTCTGGACTTCTCCAAAAACTGCATCACCGACCAGACGCTCAAGCTGCTGCTGCAACTGGCCAAGGAATCCGGCCTACGCGAGAAAATGGACGCGATGTTCAGCGGCGAAAAAATCAACGTCACGGAAAATCGCGCCGTGTTGCATGTGGCGTTGCGCGCGCCGAAAGGTGAAAACATTTTCGTGGACGGAAAAGATGTGGTGCCGGAAGTTCACGCCGTGCTCGACAAGATGACGGCGTTTTCCAATCGCGTCCGCAGCGGCGAATGGAAAGGTCATACGGGCAAGTGCATTAAGAACGTGATCAACATCGGCATCGGCGGTTCCGACCTTGGTCCGGTGATGGCTTACGAGGCCCTCAAACATTACAGCGAGCGCAGCCTGACCTTCCGCTTCATCTCGAATGTGGATGGCACGGATTTCGTGGAAGCGACGCGCGATCTGGACACGGCGGAAACACTCTTCATCATTTCATCCAAAACCTTCACAACGCTGGAAACCATGACGAACGCGCAAAGCGCCCGTGACTGGCTGCTGGCCGGACTCGGCGGCGATGTCAAAGCCGTGGCGAAGCATTTTGTGGCGGTCTCGACCAATGTCGAAAAAGTTTCCGCGTTCGGCATTGATACGGCGAACATGTTCGGCTTCTGGGACTGGGTTGGCGGACGTTATTCGATGGACTCGGCCATCGGCCTTTCGACGATGCTGGCGGTTGGCCCGGAAAACTTTTTGGCGATGCTCGCCGGCTTTCACGCGATGGACGAACATTTCCGCACCACGCCGTTTGAAAAAAACCTGCCGGTGCTGATGGGCCTCCTGGCGGTTTGGAACAACGATTTTCTCGGTGCGCAAACCGTGGCAGTCCTGCCCTACGAACAATATCTGAAACGCTTTCCGGCGTATCTTCAGCAGTTGACGATGGAGAGCAATGGCAAACACGTCACGCTGGAGGGCAAAAAGGTGAATTGCCAGACCGGGCCGGTTTATTGGGGCGAACCCGGCACCAACGGACAACATTCGTTCTATCAATTGATTCATCAAGGCACGCGGCTGATCCCATGCGACTTCATCGCGTTCGGTCACGCCCTCACTCCGTTGGGCCGGCATCATGACATTCTACTGGCGAATGTTTTTGCCCAAGCTGAAGCACTGGCCTTTGGCAAAACTGCCGCAGAAGTCAAAGCCGAAGGCGTGCCCGCCGCACTCGTGCCGCATAAAGTTTTTGAAGGCAACCGTCCGTCGAATGTCATTCTCGCCGACCGGCTCACGCCGAAAGTTCTCGGCCAGCTCGTCGCGCTTTACGAGCACAGCGTCTTCACGCAGGGTGTGATTTGGAACATCGATTCATTTGATCAATGGGGCGTCGAGTTGGGCAAGGTGCTCGCCCAGCGGATTGTTCCCGAACTGGAAAGCAAAACCGCGCCCAAACTCAAACACGACAGTTCAACGAACAACTTGATCGGCCGTTATCGGAAATTGAAGGGCGCGAAATAAAACACTCTCGGCTGAATCCGTTTCCGGGGGCGGTTTCCATCCATAATTCCATGTCCGGGTTTCACCCCATAGCAAAACCGCCCGCCCTGGCGCAAATTTAAGTTCAGGCGTCCGTTCTGATCGTGACACAACTGATTTGTCAAACATGCTGTCAAGCGGATAGCCACAGCAAACAAAAATAAAAAGCAAAGAACGAAAGAATTATTATGCTACGACAAGCCAAAGAATTCAAAAGTTTCACACTCAGAGCGCGCGATGGCGACATCGGCAAAGCCAAGGAGTTCTACTTCGATGACAAAAATTGGACAGTGCGCTACCTCGTCGCCAACACGGGAGGCTGGTTGAGCTACCGGTTGGTTTTGATTTCGCCCTATGCTTTGAGTCCCGCAAACGAAGCGGAGCAAGTCCTCTCCGTGGACCTGACGAAAAAGCAGATTGAAGAAAGTCCGTCGCTGAACAGCGACCAGCCGGTCTCCCGACAGTATGAGACGCAGTATTACAGTTATTACGGCTGGCCGGATTATTGGAGTGGCCCGAAGATTTGGGGAGAATCCGCTTACCCCGACCGCCAGCGCGGAGGACTTAACTGGCCCGGCGGCATGGCAATCACGCCGCTCGGATCATCAATGCCCCACGGAAAAAAGACCACCGCTAGTGGCGCCCCCGTGCATCGCGAGGTAGTGGGCGATCCACATTTGCGCAGCACTGAGCATGTGACCGGTCATCACATTCAGGCGTTGGACGGAGAAATCGGACACGTCGAGGATTTCATTATTGACGATGAGACGTGGGCGATTCGCTATCTGGTGATTGATACGAAAAATTGGTGGGCTGGAAAGCGCGTCCTGATTTCGCCGCAATGGATTGAACGCGTCAGTTGGGGCGAGATGAAGGTTTTCGTCAACCTGTCGCGGAAGATCATCAAGGAATCACCCGAATACACGGCGAAGTCGCTGGTCACCCGGGATTATGAGATTGAACTGCATAAACATTACGATCGCGAGGGATATTGGGCGGATGAACTGGTGGCCAGTTAGGAGACGCCCAGGTAATCACCCGGGATTATGAGATTGGACTGCATGGCCATTACAATCGCAAAGGATACCGGGCGGATGAACAGGTGAACATTTAGCTTTAAACGAACAGTCGAGTTTTACCCTATGGCAAAGCAAACCCGACACGCTCAGTCTGAATCTTGGCACTACAGCCAATAAAACAGCCAATTTCAATAAAAACAAACAACACAAAGGAAAAATATGTTAATCAAAATGAAAATACTGAACGGATATTCCATCCAGAACACCGAAGATGAAACCATCGGGAAGGTCAAAGACGTTTATTTCGATGACCGGCATTGGACCGTCCGCTATCTGGTCGCCAACACTGGAAATTGGCTTATGGGTCGCAAGGTGTTGCTCTCACCCTATGCGCTCGTAGCGGTGAATGCCGATCACACAAACATCGTTGCCGATCTGACCAAAAAGCAAATCGAGGATTGTCCGTCCTTGGACAGTGACAAACCGGTTTCACAACAATATGAAGAATCCTATTATGGGTATTATGGCTGGCCGGCGTATTGGGGCGGACCTTACAGTTGGGGCTATTATCCAGCGATCGAACGTAACCGTGAAAACTGGACCGATTTCCAACATAACAAGGAGCGAAAATATGATCATCACCTTCGCAGTTGCCATGAAGTGACAGGCTACAACATCCAGGCTGAAGACGGCGAAATTGGCCACGTCGAAGATTTTATCGTTGACGCCGATACGTGGGAGATGCGTTATCTCATCGTCAATACGAGCAACTGGTGGGCCGGGAAAAAGGTTCTCATTTCGCCTCTCTGGATTGAGCGCGTGAGCTGGAGTGAACGCACAGTTATGATCGATCTTACCCGGCAAGCCATCAAGCTCTCACCGGAATTCACCGACAAATCGCTCATTGACCGTGATTATGAGACTAATCTTTATGGTCATTACAATCGAAAAGGATATTGGGTTGATGAAATGGTTAACAAGTAACAATTCCATTGAAACACTGCCTCCGCTCGCATTCCAGGATCACTTGGTGGCGGGCGGTCGCAGCGCGACGAAAAGAGCTTTATGAGGAATTTTATGACTCATACAGACGGATGGGGAGGCAGCTGGACGGGGGGATGGACGTGGCTGTGGGTGCTGATCATCGTTCTGTTGGCACTCTTGCTGGCCTCTGTGATTAGCAGGCGGTCTAGGAAATAATTGTGTATTCGCCACCCGCTTGTGAAGAGAACTGAATTTACATGGCAATCGGTCCCTTTGGCAACATATCGCGGTTACGGAAGGTCAAACTGTAATTTATAAAATATGAAAGCAAAAACTACAACTCTCACTCCTGACCTGCTCCAAAAAATGAACGCCTACTGGCGGGCCGCCAATTATCTGTCGGTCGGCCAGATATATCTCTACGACAATCCGCTGCTCAAACGGCCGTTGAAACTCTCGGACGTGAAACCGCTCGTGGTCGGACATTGGGGCACGACGCCAGGCCAGAATTTCATCTACGTGCATTTGAATCGGGTCATCAAGAAGTATGACCTGGACATGTTCTATGTTGCCGGCCCCGGTCACGGCGGCCCGGCTATTGTGGGCAATGTGTATCTCGAAGGCACTTGGAGTGAAGTTTATCCGAACGTCACACAGGACGAAGCCGGGCTGAAAAAACTATTCAAGCAATTTTCGTTTCCCGGTGGGATTTCCAGCCATGTGGCACCGACGACACCAGGTTCGATTCACGAAGGCGGCGAACTGGGCTACTCGCTCAGTCATGCGTTTGGTGCCGCATTTGATAACCCTGCCCTGATTGTTGCCTGTGTCGTTGGCGACGGCGAAGCGGAGACCGGTCCGCTAGCGACGGCGTGGCAGTCCAACAAGCTTCTCGACCCGATCACTGACGGTGCTGTGCTGCCAATCTTGCATCTAAACGGCTACAAGATTTCCAACCCGACCATTCTGGCGCGCATCGAACCAGATGAATTGGAACAATTTTTCCGTGGCTGCGGCTGGACACCGTATTTTGTGGAAGGTGACGAGCCGGAGAAGATGCACGAACTTATGGCTACCACGATGGAGAAATCCATTGAGGAAATTCGTCGAATTCAAACCAATGCGCGGGACAAAAAAGACACGACACGTCCCCGCTGGCCGATGATTGTGCTTAAGTCACCCAAAGGCTGGACCGGACCAAAAGAAGTGGACGGCCTGAAAGTCGAAGGCACGTTCCGCGCACATCAAGTGCCGCTTTTGGTGGGTGCCGATCATCCGGAGCATTTGAAGCAGTTGGAAAGCTGGATGAAGAGTTACAAGGCTGAGGAATTGTTCGATGCCAATGGCCGTCTTAAGCCCGAACTGCAAGAGCTCGCGCCGAAGGGAAACAGGCGGATGGGTTCCAATCCGCACACCAATGGCGGAATCTTGTTGCGCAACCTGGAGATGCCGGATTTCCACGATCACGCGGTGACGGTGACGTCGCCAGGCGCAAATGAAGGTCAGGACACCATGGTGCTGGGCAAGTTCCTGCGCGATGTCGAAAAGCTGAATCCGCATAATTTCCGCGTCTTCGGTCCCGATGAAACGCTCTCAAATCTGCTCGGCGCGGTCTTTGAAGTCACCAACCGTCAGTGGGACGCGCGCGAAGTGAAGAACGATGAATTCCTCGCGCCCGCTGGCCGCGTGCTGGATTCGATGTTAAGCGAACACCAGTGCGAGGGTTGGTTGGAAGGTTATTTGCTGACCGGGCGGCACGGGCTGTTCAACAGCTATGAAGCATTCATTCGCATCGTGGACTCGATGTTCAGCCAGCACGCCAAATGGTTGAAAGTAACTGCGGAACTTCCCTGGCGTCGCCCGATCGCGTCGCTGAATTATCTGCTCGCCTCGCACGTCTGGCAGCAGGATCACAACGGATTCACCCACCAAGACCCCGGTTTTCTCGACCACGTCATCAACAAGAAGGCCAGCATCGTGCGCGTTTATTTGCCCGCCGATGCGAACTGCCTGTTGTCCATTTTCGATCATTGCCTGCGCAGCCGGCATTACGTCAACGTCGTGGTCGCCGGCAAACATCCGCTCCCGCAATGGTTGACCATGGATGCCGCCGTTGTGCATTGCACGCAGGGCATTGGCATTTGGCAATGGGCGAGCAACGATCAGGGCAGCGAGCCGGATGTGGTGATGGCCTGCTGTGGCGACACGCCCACGCTGGAGACGATGGCCGCCGTTTCCATCCTGCGCGAACATCTGCCGGATCTGAAGGTTCGCGTGATCAACGTGGTTGACCTGATGAAACTCCAGCCGGCGAATGAACATCCGCACGGATTGAGCGAAGGGGATTACGATTCACTCTTCACCAAGGACAAGCACATCATCTTTAATTTTCACGGCTATCCGTGGCTGGTTCATAAACTGACTTACCGCCGGACGAATCGCAATCTCCACGTCCGTGGTTACAAGGAAGAGGGCACGATTACGACGCCCTTTGACATGCGCGTGCAGAATGAAATTGACCGTTTTCATCTGGTGAAAGATGTCGTGGATCGCGTGCTGAATCTGGGCTCCAAAGGTGACTACCTGAAACAGCAGATGAAGGACAAACTCATCGAACATAAACACTACATTGACAAGCACGGCCAGGATTTGCCGGAGATTCGGAATTGGAAGTGGGGTCACGGCAAAACTTCCTCAACCGATTCGCCGACAAAAAATCGCAGGACGGAAAGATGCTGGTGACCGAACTCAACCGGATCAAGGGTTTGCAAAATGCCGATTCACATAAATGAACCGGGCGCGGGGAATTTCCTCGACGTTCACGTCAGCGGGATTTTGTCCCAGGCTGATTACAAACAGTTCGTGCCGGAATTCGAAAAGCTAGTCCGGCAGCACGGCAAATTACACTTGCTCTTCGACTTGACCGGATTTCATGGCTTGGAAGCGGCCGCGATTTGGGAGGAAATCAAGTTCGACGCCAAACACCTCGCCGACATTGAACGATGCGCAATGGTCGGGGATAAGCAGTGGCAGCACGTCATGGTGATGATCTGCACGCGATTCACAAAAGCGACAACCCGATATTTCGATCACACTGACATTGCCGGGGCGCGGAAGTGGTTGGCAGAGCTATAGAAATTTATGAATGAAATAAAGCACGATCACAAGTCGCATGGCGATCCGAACGGCGGCCCGATTCATCACGGCCAGCCGCCATATTGGCGACGGGCGCATCGGGACTGGCGCATCTGGGCCTGCGTGATTTTTATGCTTGCGGCGATGGTGGTCTATCTGATGACCGGTGATTTGCGCTGGCCGTTTCATGGCCATCCGCAGCCAATGGTGCAAATCGCCGGCTGAAAATATTTGGCGAGCCGTCAGTTACCGACATGAATACGCAAATTTTAATTGATACCGCCAGCAAACTGGTTGCCGATGACAAAGGGCTGCTGGCGATGGATGAAAGCAATCCGACCTGTGACAAACGATTCGCAAAGCTCAACATTCCGCAAACGGTGGAGTCCCGCCGCGCATATCGGGAGTTGATTGTGACCGCGCCCGGTCTTGGCGAGTGCATCAGTGGCGCGATTTTTTACGACGAGACAACCCGCCAGCAGAAAAACGATGGCACTCCGTTTCTCAATATCCTCACCGATGCGGGAATCATTCCCGGCATCAAAGTAGATACCGGAGCCAAGGACTTGGCGGCTCATCCCGGCGAAAAAATCACCGAAGGTCTGGACGGATTGCGCGAACGTCTGGCGGAATACTTTCAAATGGGGGCGCGTTTTGCCAAGTGGCGGGCGGTGATTACCATCGGCAATGACATTCCCAGTCGAAGTTGCATTGAGGCCAACGCGCACGCGCTGGCGCGCTACGCGGCGCTGTGCCAGGAAGCCGGCATGGTTCCCGTTGTCGAGCCGGAAGTGCTCATGGATGGCGACCACACCTTGGAACGGTGCCGTGAGATTACGGAGGAAGTCCTGCGAACGGTTTTCATCCAGCTCAATTCCCAGCGCGTGCTGCTAGAAGGGATCATTCTGAAACCCAACATGGTGCTGCCGGGATTGACTTGTCCTCCACATCAAGAAGTCAAAGAAGTGGGCGTCGGCGAACAGCAATATCAAGTGAGACTAGCCAACCGTCAACCGGACCAGGAACAAGATATTGACGAGGTGGCCAACATCACGGTGAAGACTCTATGGCGAACCGTTCCGGCTGCGGTTCCGGGGATTGCTTTTCTGTCCGGCGGCCAATCCGCCGAACTGGCTTCGGCCCGTTTGAATGTAATGAATCATCGTTTCAAAACGCAACTGCCCTGGGCATTGGCTTTTTCGTTTGCCCGCGCCATCCAGCAACCGGCTTTGGAGATTTGGCGGGGCCAGGAGGCCAACGTAAAAGGGGCGCAGGAAGCGCTGCTTCATCGTGCCCGATGCAACCGCGCCGTGCGCCGCGGCGAATACACGGCCGCGATGGAAAAGACGTGAGCCATACAATATAACCAGTATGAAACCAACCAACTCGCGCAAGAAATTCATCATCGGTAACTGGAAGATGCATACCTCCACCGCTGAAGCCGGGCGCTTGGCCAAAGCTGTCGTGGATGCCGTCGGAACGGAGAAAAACGTTGTTATCGCCATTTGTCCTCCTTTTCCCTATTTGGCTCTAGTCGGCGAAATTCTCAAAGGAAGTCATGTCTCGCTCCGTGCGCAAAACCTCTATCCCGAGAAGGAAGGTGCATTCACCGGCGAGATCAGCCCGACGATGCTCCTCGACGTTGGTTGCAAGTATGTAATCCTTGGTCACAGCGAGCGTCGGCACATACTGGGTGAAACCGATGGCTTCATCAACCAGAAGGTGCTGATTGCCTTGGCCGCCAGCCTCAATGTGATTCTCTGTGTCGGCGAGACTCTGGACCAGCGCAATTCGGGACAGACTGAAGTCGTGCTTGATCGGCAACTTGTCCAAGGGTTGGCCGGACTGCCGGCGGATACCATGACCCGCTTGATCGTTGCATACGAACCGGTCTGGGCAATTGGCAGCACCGGACACCACGCGAAACCGCAGCAGGTTCAGGAGGCGCACGCCGTCATTCGTCGCCGCTTCGGCCAGATGTTCGGGGAAAAAGCAGCCCAGTCACTTCCCATCCAATATGGCGGCAGCGTCAAACCAGACAACGCGGCCGCGTTGCTAAGTCAGCAAGGTGTAGATGGAGCTCTCCTTGGGGGTGCGAGCCTGATTGCCGACCAGTTTATAGCTATCGTCCATGCTGCGATTAGCGAGTCGCAAACCGAAGAGAAATCAACATGACTCCAATCATATCATCTGGGTCCGGAGCCACCCCAATTAATTGTGTGAGAACCTGTATCCCGAAAACTGCGTAGCCCACTTTATAACAAAAAGCAAAAACCATGAAACCAGGCACCGACCAGCCCAAGACGCCTGATCCCAAGCCGGGCGCATCAACGCAATCCAAGACTGCCGCCTGCGGTGCCAAGCCCGGGGTTAAGGATGATACCAAGACTGACGCGAAGCCCGCAGCAACCGCATCCAAACCAGATGCCAAGGCTGCGGCCACGCCGGATGCGAAAACGGGTGCGAAGCCCGATGCCAAACCTGCTCCGCAAGATGATTTGAAAACCCTGCCCCAGGCGGAGGTGGAGAAAGAACTGGAATCATCGCCGGAGGGTCTTACCGAAGCGGAGGCAAAAAAACGGCTTACGCAATACGGCCCCAATGAACTGGTCGAGAAGAAGACGAATCTCCTGCTGAAATTCCTCTCATATTTTTGGGGGCCGATTCCGTGGATGATCGAGATCGCGGTGATTTTGTCGGGCTTGGTCCGTCACTGGCCGGATTTTTTCATCATTCTCCTGTTGCTGGCCGCCAACGGCGTAGTCGGGTTCTGGGAGGAACGCGAGGCAGGCAACGCCATCGCCGCCCTGAAAGCGAAACTGGCGATCAAGGCCCGCGTGAAACGCGATGGCAAATGGATCACCCCGCCGGCGCGTGACTTGGTACCGGGCGACGTCATCCGTATGCGGTTGGGCGACATTGTGCCAGCGGATTCACGGCTGCTGGATGGCGACCCGGTGGAGGTGGATCAATCGGCGCTGACGGGAGAGTCTTTGCCTGCCGAGCGCAAGTCCGGCGACGCGGTGTTTTCCGGTTCGATCATCCGCCAAGGCGAGGCTGGAGCCATGGTCTATGCCACGGGAGAGAAAACCTATTTCGGCAAGACGGCACAACTAGTGCAGGAGGCGCACACCGTAAGCCACTTTCAAAAGGCGGTTTTGAAGATCGGCAATTACCTGATCATCCTCGCAGTGACGCTGGTGGCGGTGATCATTGGTTTCGCCATTTATCGCGGCGATGCGATCCTGACCACGCTACAATTTGCCCTGGTACTGACCGTGGCCGCGATTCCGGTGGCGATGCCGACGGTTTTGTCGGTGACCATGGCGGTTGGCGCGCGTCTGCTGGCGAAAAAGCAGGCGATCGTTAGCCGGTTGGTGGCCATCGAGGAATTAGCTGGCGTTGGTGTGTTGTGCGCGGACAAGACCGGCACCTTGACCCAGAACAAACTGACGCTGGGCGACCCGTTCAGCGTGAATGAGGTTCCCGCCGAGCATGTCATTCTCATTGGCGCGTTGGCATCGCGTGCGGAAAATAACGACACGATCGATCTGGCGGTTCTGGGCGGATTGAAAGACCAGGAGGTTTTGAAGGCATATGAGGTGGTTCATTTCCAGCCATTTGACCCGGTGCATAAGCGCACCGAGGCCACTGTCAAAGCCAAAGACGGAAGGACGTTCAAAGCCACGAAAGGTGCGCCGCAGGTAATTCTGGACTTATCGGCCAACAAAGAGAGCGTGAAATCCGCCGTTGAGAAGGCGGTCAACGAATTCGCGGCGCGCGGCTTTCGTTCGTTGGGGGTTGCTCGGTGCGAGGAACAAGGATCATGGCAGTTGCTAGGCATCCTACCGCTGTTCGACCCGCCACGCGAAGATGCGAAGGCTACCATCGCGACCGCTCTGGCAATGGGTGTGAAGATAAAGATGGTTACAGGCGATGCCTTGGCCATCGCCAAGGAAACCGCCAAAAAGTTGGACATGGGCTCAAATATCCTCGATGCCGCCAGCTTGGGCGACTCGAAAAAGCAAGAGACCGCAGCGATGGCTGAGGCCATTGAGAACGCCGACGGTTTTGCGCAGGTGTTCCCGGAACACAAGTTCCATATTGTGGATGTATTGCAGAAACGCAACCACATCGTCGGCATGACTGGCGACGGCGTGAATGATGCGCCGGCGCTGAAGAAAGCCGATTGTGGCATCGCCGTTTCGGGCGCGACGGACGCGGCACGCGCAGCAGCGGCCATCGTGCTGATGACGCCCGGCCTGTCCGTGATTATTGACGCCATCAAAGAGAGCCGGAAAATTTTCCAGCGGATGAACAGCTACGCGATTTACCGCATCGCCGAAACCATCCGGGTGCTCTTGTTCATGACGCTGGCGATTTTGATCTTTAATTTTTATCCTTTGACGGCGGTGATGATTGTGATGCTGGCGTTGCTCAACGACGGCGCTATTTTGTCCATTGCCTATGACAATGTTCATTACCAAGACAAGCCAGAGTCGTGGAACATGCGCATGGTGCTGGGCGTCTCCACGGCGCTGGGAGTCATCGGGGTGGTCTCCGCCTTCGCCCTGTTCTATCTCGGCGAGCGCGTCTTTCATCTAGACCGACCGCACATCCAGACGCTGATGTATTTGAAGCTGTCTGTGGCCGGACATTTGACGATTTTCCTGACCCGCACGCGCGGTCCGTTCTGGTCCACCCGTCCCGCACGGATATTATGGGTGGCGGTTGTCGGCACTCAAATCCTGGCGACATTGATTGCGGTGTACGGGCTGTTTATGACGCCCCTCGGTTGGGGATGGGCACTTTTCGTCTGGGGCTATGCGCTGCTGTGGTTCTTGGTGAACGACCGCATCAAATTGCTCGCGTATCGAATTTTTGATCCGGTCAAACCTGCGGCCAAAGCATAGAGTCTTAACCCGATATATTTCGCCGCATCCAAGATGCACACTCTCCACGTTAATCAAGACGAAAATTGAAATAGACGATCACCAAAGGATTTTGCCATGCCACCAGAAACCGAACAGCCCAAGACGCCTGATCCCAAGCCGGGCGCACCCGCAGAATCGAAGCCTGCCGCGCCCGGTGCCAAGCCCGAGGTTAAGGATGATACCAAGACTGACGCGAAGCCCATCGCAACCGCATCCAAACCAGATGCCAAGGCTGCGGGCAAGCCGGATGCCAAGCCGGATGCGAAAACGGGTGCGAAGCCCGATGCCAAACCTGCTCCGCAAGATGATTTGAAAACCCTGCCACTGGCGGAGGTGGAGAAAAAACTGGAATCATCGCCGGACGGTCTTACCGAAGCGGAGGCAAAAAAGCGGCTCACGCAATACGGCCCCAATGAACTGATCGAGAAGAAGACAAATCTCCTGCTAAAATTCCTTGGGTATTTTTGGGGGCCGATTCCGTGGATGATTGAAGTGGCGGTGATTTTGTCGGGCGTGGTGCGGCACTGGCCGGATTTTTTCATCATTCTTTTGTTGCTCGTGACCAACGCGGTGGTCGCCTTCTGGGAGGAACGGCAAGCGGGCAATGAAAT
>Ga0302320_10021823_pt1 | contig 12681 bp, 9 predicted proteins | sample Bog_T0_3_FD_202130 | JGI IMG/M metagenome (GOLD analysis project Ga0302320, IMG submission 202130) | Peat permafrost microbial communities from Stordalen Mire near Abisko, Sweden - Bog_T0_3 | ecosystem: Environmental > Terrestrial > Soil > Wetlands > Peat | place: Sweden: Abisko, Stordalen Mire...
TAAATCGCTCCACAAGGTAGACCAAACCATTGTTGGCCGAATCGACATAAGGATTGTCTATCTGGTAACTATCTCCTGTTAAAACGATCTTTGTATCATCTCCTGCTCGAGTAACAATTGTTTTAATTTCATGGGGAGTAAGGTTTTGAGATTCGTCCACGATCAGATACTGCTGAGGAATCGATCGTCCTCGAATATAGGTGAGCGGTTCAATCTGAAGCAGACCCTGATTCATGAGTTCCTGACACCCCTTACCTGCTCCTCTACGCCCTTTGGCACCTGTTGCACCAAAAAGAAAATCAATATTATCATAAATAGGCTGCATCCAAGGATTGAGTTTCTCCTCAACACTACCTGGCAAAAAACCAATATCTTTCCCTAACGGAAATACAGGACGAGAAACCAGAAGCCGATGGTATACTCCCTCATCCACCGTTTTCGCCAAACCCGCCGCAATTGCCATCAAGGTTTTTCCAGTACCAGCCTTACCCACGAGACTCACTAACTTGATATCATCATTTAATAGAGCATCCATTGCGAACGCCTGTTCCGCATTTTTAGGGAAAATCCCCCAAAGCCCTTCAGCTGGCTTGAAAATAGGCACAATACAATCAAGCTCTTTGGAATAGCGCCCCATAGCCGTGTGATTAGGGTTAGCCGAATCTTTCAAAATAAGATACTGATTCGGCCGAAAGGTCTGACCATTTTCTCGATAAGCAAGCTTTTTCAGCTGGTAGAACTCATCCACTAAATGAGAATCCACTAAGAGAGTCAATGTACCTGAATAAAGTTCTTCTGGCAGTACACTGGAAGGCTCATAGTCTACTGCGGTAATACCAAGCGCATCCGCTTTTATCCTAAGATTGATATCCTTAGTTACAAAGACCACAGGTCTTTTTGGATGCTCTTTTTTGAGAGACATCGCCACAGCAAGAATACGATTGTCGGCCTTATCCATGTGCAGCTCAACCGGAAGCGGTTGCAAGCCTCCCAACTCAACAGTCAGTAATCCACCATTAGGCAGCTTTGCCCCCCGCGAAAGCTCCCCGTCCTTGCGCATGTCGTCCATCAAGCGAGAAAAAAGGCGAGCATGCCGACCGTTCTCACTCATTTCGCGCTTAAAGCGGTCAATCTCCTCAATAACCACTATAGGAATGACTATGTCATTGTTTCCAAATTTAAATAATGCTTGTGGATCAAACAGAAGGACATTGGTATCTAAAATAAACGCTTTGCGCAATTTATACCTCCCCTGAAGAATGAATAACTACAAATCAGCCTGCTCTCACCCTCCAACTTTAGTTCACAATAGATGAAAACCGCAATAAAATAGAGAGAGGCCAAAGCTGGAATTCAGCCTTAGCCTCTCCTTCAATAAATCGATGGGCAAAAATTGATGGAAACGCTACCGAATCAAATCACTAGGTAGCCATTACATTCCAAATTGGAAGCCAGCAATACCAGACAAAAAGTTCAACTGATTAGAGCCTGTATTAACTAAGTCGTAAGAATACCTTGGGCGCAAAATAAAAGCAGCTTTTGGACCCAGAGGAGCTCGAATCGTAATATCTGCAGTAACTCCATAATACGAAACCATGACTGAATCCATAGGAAGCTCGTAGAACCCACCTAAACCAATTGAGAAAATGTTTCCAAAGTAAAATCTAAATACTAATGGAATATCTCCATAAATACCCTGAGTTAGACCCATTTGAGTCATATTTCTATAAGTATAAATAAACCCTGCTTCAATTCCAACAGCAGACCCCATCTTAAACTCAAGTGAACCTCCAGCTCCATAACCGATGGCGGATGTGGCACCTGAATTTTGACTCAATTCAGAGGTCCCTAAAAGATTAAATCGAACACCACCAGCAAAAGCAGACGATGCTGATAAACTAATTAGAAGTAGCCCAAAGATAAACAGACATTTATTTTTCATCATTTTATTTCTCCCATCATTTAATAATAATAAAATCTATAACTAAGGTATCGGTACTAAATAACATTATTTTAGTTTTATTTATCGAATAACTAAAGACTGAGCTTCATCGAGAAGTGGAATACGTTTCGACGCTCTGGATCAATTCCGGCCACAGAACTCAACTCCTCTGCGTAAGAAACATACTCCAGCTTAAAAAGTGAAAAATCAATCCCAGCACCATAACACAAGCTATTTTGATTCAAACCTCCATAAAAACTCAATAATGGAAATTTCAGCTCCAAGCCTAAATGAGATTTCTTTCCAAAATCACCGGACTCAAGTATATGGGCATAGTCAAAAGCAAGTGTTGCTGACATGTCTTGATTCTTGAGACTGAAAGCCACTCCAGATGCCAAATTGGAGAGCTGTGGGTCAGCAGGAGACGTGAAGCTGGTATTTCCCAAATCCGTATAAGCAATCCCAGCCTGTAACGAAATTCCTTTTTTCAAATTATAAACGAATTGCAATCCGGTATCTGCCCCATACCCCACACCCATAGCAGTCATATTTCCAATAATGGCTGAGGTATTGAATGTCAGAATTTGGTTGAGAGTCGGATGTTGATACCCCCCTCCTCTCCACAGCATCTTACCGGCAAACCCCATTCGAAGTTCCCCCTTTTTTTTACTTAGCTTCAAGACCGTGAAGCCAAAACCAACCTGCCCACCATAGGTTGTTTGACCTCCAATGGTCGTTAGAGGGGAATACGGATCCTGCATTCGAATTGCCGCCTGCTGATCAGCAAAACCCACAATTCCAAATCCTGGAAAGACCAAAGAAGCAGACGCTTGACCTCTAGCATAAATATTTTTTCCCATGAATAAGTTAAGCGAACCAATCCCTGGATTAGAAATAGCACTCATTAATATTGGATATTGATTGATGAGGTCATTAGAAATATCGAGATCCGCAGAAGCTAAAGTAAATTCAAACTTCTTGATCCCAGCTAGCCCAGCTGGATTATAGAAGACTGCTTGCTCATCATCCGCAACAGCTACAAAAGCATTGCCCATTCCTTGGGCGCGAGTCCCCTTGAACAACGGGTGAAAATCCTCTGCTTTCGCAGAAGGCACATCAAACAGAAAGAAAAAACAAATTAAGAGAATTCCATTTCTCATATTATAAACTTTTTACCAGCTTGCATTTACAAACAGTACAATTCCCGATCCCGCACAAGAATTCACATCCGTTGAAAGCCCAGTACAACTAGACCGATCTCTCAAAGTGGTTGGGCAACTAGTACAGCTGACTGATCCCCCACAAAGAGTACATCCTGCAGAACAAGCTGCATTCAGCCCAGTTGACAAAAGTCCTGAAATAGCCGCATATTTTGGAGCTACACTCGCAGGGGCAGATGTTTGAATGTAACTTAATCCATCATAAAAATTTAGCACCGACGAAACAAATGCACACGGATCACCCTTCATACTGGTTGCGGTTGTCCATGGAAGGCTATTGGATACTCCATATCGACTTAAAAGCGACCCCATGAGGGCCATGCTCATAAAAGTGAGATAAGTATTCGCATTAGTCGTGCGATCAGAGACAATAAGCGATCCTGGATTATAACTTGTTGAATTCACTGTATCAGTAGGATCTAGAAGCGTCCCTAAATTCAAGGTAGCAAGGATAGCATCCGTCCCGTTTTCTGCTGATAGCGGTATTTTATCATCTGGATTGGCCGTTGAGGCGAACTCAGTAGCCATAAATGTCCAAAGCCCAGCTCCCGCAAAATTAGCTCCAGAACTAACCATATCATTTAAAATTTGAAAAATACTTACTTTAGCATAGCATCCGTAAACTGCAGCCATTGCCATACGAATATTATTATCTGTATTAGCTGAATTATAGAACGGCTGAAGTTGGGAATAGGCCGCAGCACAGCTGCCGGATGTCAAATAAGACTGGGTTAAATCAAGAAGCCCTCCTTCAATCTGAGGATCGAGGGGTGCAGTTACGCTATAGGTTGGTACCCCACAACCTAAGCTCATTCCCAGTGAAACCATCAGCAGCCAAACTAGCAACTCTCTGCACTCAATAATTTTTACCCCCCCAGGGTACTTTATTGTATCGCTAGGTCAAGTAACGGTTCAATCGCTGACACCCTTCCTCAATCGACCTTTCATCTGTTGCAAAACTCAGGCGGACAAACTCAGGCTCCCCGAAGGGGGTTCCAGGTACAATGGCTACCTGAGCCTCTTCCAGCACTCTTTGGGCAAATGCAACAGACTCTTCACCTGGCCTTAAATACTTACCCACTCCAGCAAAAACATAAAATGCCCCTTCTGGAACTATTAGCTCCATTTTGCTACCTTTTTTCAGATTTTGCAGTAATAGATCGCGGCGGCGGCGAAAACTTTCCACTTGATCTGAAAAATAGGCCTCCGGAAGCCCTAACGCAGCAAGACTTGCCCACTGAGCAAGAGAGTTAATCCCCGATGTACTTTGTCCCTGGATCGTAATCAAAGCTTGAGTGATAACATCTGTGGCTACAGACCAGCCGATCCTCCATCCTGTCATTGCAGCACTTTTAGACATTCCATTGACGGTAATTACGCGATCTCTCAATTTCGGTGTAGCAGAGAGAAAAGAACAAAACTGAGATTTACCAAAACTAATTCGGTCATAAATCTCATCTGAAATAATCCAAATATTTTCACTTCCTGGCGTAGAAGTTAATACATCAGCTAAAGCAACAAACTCATCTCTTGAATATACTGCACCTGTTGGATTGCTGGGAGAATTAAGAATTAACACTTTAACTTTTGGACCTAAAGAGGCCTTTAATTGCTCAGGTCTTATCTTAAAACCTTGCTTTGCAGAAGCCGCGATAAATTTTGGAATTCCGCCGTTTATTTTGACCATTTCAGGGTAGCTCAGCCAATACGGTGAAGGAATCAACACTTCGTCGCCTGGATCCAGCAGAGCCATCAAAGAGTTAAATATTGCTTGCTTACCGCCATTGGTCACAACCACGTTGGACGATTTCCACGGGGATTCTTTTGCTAGTTCCTCTTGCTGGTGATTCGTCTTTTTGGCTATCGCCTCACGAAGTTCCGGAATCCCAGCTGCAGGAGTATATTTTGATCGATTCGCTTTCAGGGCTGCGAGTACGGCCTCCTTTGCTTCCTCGGGAACATTGAAGTCGGGTTCCCCAGCCGTTAGGTTTACGACATTAACTCCCTTTTCCTTCATCGCCTGAACGGTTGAATTCAGTTTGAGAGTCGCACTTTCAGACACTCCTTCCATTCTTTTTGAAATAGGAGACTTTGTTTCTTTTAATGACATTTCCTTTCACCTTGACTTTCTGTATCCTTTTGGACCTTTCATTGGAATTTTTTCTTTCAGTCTCGCCCCAACTGCCGGAGGCACGTAGAGAGAAACATCACCCTCATAATGAAAGAGCTCTTTAATCATTGACGAACTAACAAAGTAAAGATTTTGAGCTGTCATCATAAATAATGTTTCCACTGCTGGATTAATCTGTTTATTCATGCTCGCCATCATAAACTCATACTCAAAATCACTAGCAGCTCGCAGACCACGGATTACAGCTGAAATATTGTGAGCTCGAGCATATTCCATAATGAGTCCGGACCAACGATCGACTTTGACTCCAGCACGGTTAGCAGTCACTTCTTTAATCAAATCGACGCGCTCCTCAGGGCTAAAAAGGGGGTTTTTATGACCTGTTCCCGCCACTACAATCACCACTTCAGAAAAAAGGCTGAGGCTTCGATCTAAAATATCCAAATGTCCGTTCGTAATAGGATCAAAAGAGCCAGGATAGATAGCGCGCTTGGTATTCTTCATCAGCCTTCCCTTTGATAAGTCGTTAGAACGCTATCACCATAGATTTTCTCTCGCACTTTAGCAAGAAATGGAACGCGATCTGGAAGCTGGGAAACCCTCGATTTCGAGCTCCCCCACTCTAAACAAAAAAGACCCCCAGGAGTAAGCCCGACCTCCCATGGCCACTCCTGCAGAAGTTTCATTTCCCAGCCTTCTTCATAAGGAGGATCAGCCAAAACAAGATCAAAGGGAAAACAAAAAGCAAGTCGGTGGGTTCCACCGTGAGACTGAGCAGCTAAATTTTCCTTTTCGCATGGAGGGAGACTCGACTCTACCCTGACCTGAATGCATTCAGCAACCCCGAGGGCTTCTGCATTTTTTTGAATAATCTTAGCTGTGGACTTGGACTGTTCAATAAAAACAACCTGGGATGCTCCCCTGGAAAGCGCTTCAAATCCTAGCGCCCCTGAACCTGCAAACAAATCTAACACTCGGGCCTTGGGTACTTTCATCTGAAGGGAATTGAACAGAGCCTGGCGAAGCTTTGCCTGGGTCGGACGCGTATACTGATGATGAGGAGTTTGAATGAAACGACCTCGAAACTCCCCCCCCGTTAACCTAAGCATTGGAGTTTCATAGCAAAATCATGAGAGCTACTCAGTAGATCGACTGGGTGTTTTCTGACGAAGGGGAACGTGGAGTTCAGTTCCATCAGCGAGCTGAATTTGAACTGAACCTTTTTTAAATCGAACCAGAACATATTGTTGACTCGTTTCATAGTTGAGTTTGATAGTCATGTTCCCTTTTACTGTCATTGCCAAGGATGCCATTGGGATGGAACGCGACTCAAGCTCACTATCTAAACCAGTTTTTTTAAAATCAACAGCTTTTTGCCTTTCAACCGGAACATCCTCTTCCCATTCAGCAGGAGAGGAGGACTCCTCAACTGGGCCCAAACCCGATTCACTGAGTTCGTCATCATTCAATTCATCACAAAACTGCTCACCTGACTTTGCGGAAGGCTCGTTATCGAGAGGCGTTTTTTGGCGCTGCTTTTGGGGTTCTTTTTGAGTTTTTTGAGACTTTTTTGGCTGAGGATCTTCTTGATGTTCTTTTGGTTGATGTTCTTTCTGGCGTTCTTTGCCCAGATCTTCATTACGGGGTTCCTCTTGCAGTGACTCCTCTTGCAAAACCCCTTTTGGGGCCACTTTTTGCGCACTAGCAGTCACCCCTTCAGAAGATTCTTCTGGGAGCTCTTCAGCATGCGCTGATTCTGAGACGGGCTCCCCCTCGGGCACCGCATCTAAGATCCCCTTGCCCTGCTCTGCAGGATCCGATTTCAAATGAGCCAGAGTTTCCTCTAGCCAAGGTTCATCGCCTGCTCCTGAAAATTCCTTAAGAATTTCTTTTTCAAGTTCGTCCTCGGATATTTTTCCTGGAGCTGGTTGAATTTCTGGTTGGCTTGCTGGTGAAGTTGCAGCACTCGATGCGGGAGTTTCCTTGGGAGCAACAGGCAAGCTGGTTGCTGCTGAATTGCCCGATGCACTCACTGGAGGAGCAGGTGGCGTTACAGCAGCCGAAGCAGACACCGCAGCTGGAGCAGGGGCTGCTGATTTTACCGGAGGAGCAAGCGAGCCCATTTCTTGTTGTAGCTCCTCAATCTCACTCATGATTTGTTCAATCTCATCTTGGTCTTCCACCTCAATTTCTGAAGCAGAAACCAATGGCTCAGATTCTGTATTTGGGCTATCTTGAGCAATCATCATGATTCTCCCAATACCCATTCGGCTTAAACCTTAAAGAAATTGAGGATAAACATCTTCTCTATAAAATTGAATTATTGTTACACAGTGCATTACTTGCTGCGGTGCAAAACGAAATAAAAATTCATCCAAACTAAACCAACTTGATCAGTTGTCAATCTCTCCGAAGAATTAACCTAGCAGTTGAAGACGTTTTTTCTCGCCAAGAGTAAACCTGCCCTGCTATTCCTTTATTCTGTGTCTGAAAATTTCACTGATCTCTTTACAGATCAATTTATCGATGCGTCTAAAATTGAAGGGCTCATGAGCCATGAGACCCGAAATCTCATGTCTCAGATGCTTGAGTTTCCTGAGCCTTCCACTGTACCCACTTCTCTGACCACCCAAGTACCTGTTCCCCTGAGTCCTCCTACTTCCATTCAAAAAGACCGGACTACAACTCCCAGTGGAGTTTCCTCTTTCGCACCACCTAGTGGCTCTCAAATCGCTTCCTATATTCCTACTTTAATTAATGTCGTCGGCAGAATTCTAGAGGAACTCGAAACAAACTCAGCTAAGCTTCTTTCCTTAAATCCTAGCCGTAGAGAAACCATTGCTCAGTACTTAGATAGTCTGGCAGGCGTCGTAGCTCCGCCTCTTTCTTTAACTGAGGTAGCAGGAGGGGGACTCAGAAAGCGTATCGAAGGCCAAAAGAGTCCAGCCCAAATCTCTGCACTTAGGTCTTACTTTGAAGAAGTCGCCCTCATTGCTTTAGGGCAAATCCTCCTTCTTAAAACCTGGTCAGATCGGGGCATTCGAAGGTGGAGCGAGTCGGATTTGGGTCGGCTCAACTGGGCTTTAAGCACCGCATTGAAGCCGCATCTTCCTTTGGATAGAGAAGGCTGGCAGATCACTCGTCCTAATCTTTATTCTTGGTATAATCCTGGCACCCGACTACAGCATGAAATTTGGAATGCACTAGAGTCATGGAGGATTACCGATGAGGGCCCCCAATTTCTTAGAACTCTTCTGGGTTCCGTTCGCAAGGCTCAGCCTGAAATTGTTGAATCTACCGGCTATGACCGACGTTTTTTTAAAGTCCTTTGGGATCAGATTTCCCATCTGGGATTTAATCCTGAACCCGAAAAAGGTATTCTCAAAAGAAATAAAGTGATTTTTTCACCCACCCTGAGGGATGGCTCCTTAGCCAGATCTGGCCCTCCCCATCTGGTTTGGATTGGACTGGAAGCTTCTCCGTTCCAATTCATGATGGGTGAGCTCATGCAAATCTGGTGGGGTCCTGCAGCTCCGCCCTTTTGGTCTATCGGAACTGGATTGGAAGTCCACACTCGAGATCAACTGACGTTTGCGTTAGGTTCCCCCAAACCCTCAGTCGTGAGTCGCATTGCTGAAATGGAAGCGTGTGATGCTGCATTTGTCTTAGAAGAACACACCATTCGAGCCCAAGGCCGAAATGCAAATTCAGTGAGGTTTCGAGAACAGCTCGAAGGCACCCCTTATTTTAAAAAATTAAGATCACCAGGAACCAGTTTGGGTGCGCTCCAAGCTTGTGTGGCTTTGACCAAACTTCGGCCTGGAGGAATTTTAGTTTGGGCGAGAGAAGAAGCACTTTCCTCCAAGGATGGCTCGGAGATTCTTAATTTCTTACTAGATCGAGCTAAACTATGTTGTGAGTGGGATTTTTCTGAACTCGAGCACTCCCTTCCCGTTGCATTGCCCCTTTACCCCAAACACTTGTATTTATTCCAAAAAGAAACTAATTTGGAAGCCCGTCACTCTCACCGACCGACTCGCCACGTGATCCAAGGTCTGCTGAGAAGCCATGTAGAACTGCCACTCGTATTAGAGGACGCATTAACGGCTCCGCCCACCTCAACCCGAGGCCAGTGGACGGTACTTTCGCACTTTAGCCCCACCTCTCAGCGAGATTGGATGGAAAAATGGCCTGACCCTACCTCCCATAGTTTAGTTCGCCAGCTCGATCAGCTCAGAATGGCATCGTTGCCATTAGCCAATTTTACTACCATTCGACCTACTCCTGAGGGGGATTCTGGACGAAATGGCACCTGGTCCCTTCAAACCCCCTTACGAGGCATTTGGCTGAGCGCTGAACACGATACTGAGGGGAGAAGAATTGTTACCAAACCGCTCCCCAGACCTGGACAAGAAGTTCAAGGCACTGGCTTTTTAGTCTTAGTATCCGACGAAACATGGGATGCTCCTCTGCGTGCCTACTTATCTTCCGAATGGGTACACCAGTGGCTGGATTACCATGCCGAGCGCAGAGGGGATCGGTGGATCTTAAACGAGCAAGTCGTAAAGTGGATCCCAGTCCCAAAGATGATGCTCAAAGTCTTAGGAGTTCCCAACGCTCGAGATGAACACTCCGACCCTGGCTTTGCATCACCCCTACCCGATGACTGGGAAAGATGGGCAGCTGAAATTCAATACCGTCCCAAGGATGTGAAAGAAGCCCTGGAAAAGCTACCCCTGGATGCTCAACACTTGCTCATTCACTCCTCTTTATTTATTCGAACTGCTCGAGCTTTAGAAACGATTCAGTCGGGTCAAAATCGCCTTTTTTCTATTGTGAGTTCCGATGGCAGAATCCGATGGCGAGAGCTGATTGCCGTCCTACCCAAAGCTGAGTGCGTAGCCATCACCCTGCATCCAAAAATTCGAATTTCCGGAACCCTTCCTGCCCATTTGCCTATTGGAAAAATCGATCGGGTTAAAAGTCCGTCTCCTGGTATCCTATTTTCCACCGAAAGTGGCTTTAGTCTCCATTTGGCATCTGACTCACCGCTCTTACTCACCATGCTTTGGGAACAATTAGAAGGCCTTTCCCATCCTACCTGGAATGAACTGATTCAGTATCTCCGGCTCCCTCGTAAGCTAGAATTTGCTGAGTCAACAGCACTGGACGTTCTTAATGCACACTCAGAACAGATGGCTCGATTTACGGAATTAAAAAACTTGTTAGCCACGTGTCACCTCTTTTGACAGGTCCACCAGGCTCAATTGGCTCCTATGTCCATAATAACGCATGGGTTCATTTTGGCACTCTCCCTGCATCTGCTTTTCCCTGAGCAGTCGGTTTGATTCGACACAGTCGGCGATTCTTCACATCCAAGGCTGTGTGTTTTCTCGCTGTGGTTCGTTAAGCAGAAGCATTTTATGCGCTGTTTATTAAGTTATTGCTCCCCGCAATGCTTAATGGTTGATGCTCGAGAAAGCGCAATACCTATTCCCCCTCCTGTAAAAATCCCTCCGGGGCCTCGCACGAATCCGAGGCCCCGAACCCTCCTGTACAAGAAGACCGATCCTAGGTAAATTAAGGGGGTATGAAAAGAGAGTATCCTTGGCACCTCAGACTTCCTAGCACCGAACACTACCAGCGCTTTAAAAACCTGGTTCAGATCCATCAGCTCACAGCCGAGTGGCTGCATGAAATTCGATCTCACGACGACCCCACCCCCCCCCTCTCTCACAGTTTGAATCCAGTCATCTCAACAAACTTACCCGAAAACTTAAAAGAAAACTTATGGATGCTCGATTCCCTTGCAAACAGCGACCTTGAATCCCTCCTGGATGATACCTCTCCATCGGATACCCTGGATCGCTTAGAACAAACTCTCTGGGCAGTGCAATCTTTGACAGTTTCTACCCTGAATGAAAGTTCCTTGGAACCCATTTCCTGGAAACAGGGCAAGGAATGTGGAGAATCCCGATGGAAAGCCCTGGCTCAACAAGGAAACCAGGATCTTCGAGATATTTTATTGGCCTTAAACGATAGCCCTTTTTCAGGATATCCCCAAGGCAATGGTTTTCTCGTGAGAAGAGCACTTCCCATTGAAATCCAAATAGAATTAATGACTTGTCCCCATCAAAATCCTTTTTTAGCCACTCGACTTGTGGCCGATCGACTTTGCCGACTTCATGCCCAGTGGATAAAGGGTTTTGCACAGGCTCTCCATAGCCAAATCCAGATAGAACACTTTATTCCTGCTGCGAAAAACAATCTGCGCTGCCATCAACGCTGGTTTCTCAGTGGTCCCAAATGAGTTGCTCACCTCATAAAAAAGCATTCAAACTCCAGCGTAACATCTTCTTGACCTTAAAACATGAGGCGACTCTGCTCTTAGGAAAACCACCCCAAGCCATTCTAAAATATGAACGAGAAAATGAAAAAGACTTCCGCAATAAGAAACCATTTCGCAACATCCCTAAATCAGAACTCATCGATGAGATCCGCAAAGTGGACGTCACTTTTATTGGAGATTTTCATACCCTGGACCAAGCCCAAAGAACCGCACTGCGAATTATGCGGGAGGTAATTCGCCCCGATGAAACTTGGTGGATAGGCCTTGAATTGGTTCCTACCCAATTTCAAAAAGAGCTAGATGCTCTGCAAGCAGGAAAAATCTCAGTTGAATCCTTTCTTCAAGCCATTCACTATGAAGAAGCTTGGGGCTTTCCGTGGCCCCACTACGCTCCCATTTTCGAATGGGCGAGACAAAACCAGGTAAAATTGATCGCACTCAATCGCCCCCAGGCCTTTGTGTTACCTTCTGAAGATGAAGACCTACACAAAAGAGATCAGTGGGCTGCCGGAGTCATTACAGACCTTTTCACAACAGACCTTTTCACAGATCAAAAACCTAAAATGCTCGTTCTGTATGGAGAACTCCACGTAGGATCTCGGCATCTCCCCGCGCATTTGGAGCAAATTTCAAAAGCGTTCCTAAAAAGTCCTCTTACGTGGATCACCCTTCATCAGAACAACGATAAGCTGTATTGGGAAATGGCGAAGAAAAACCTACAAGCTAACATTCTCAGTCTCAAGCCACGTACTTATTGTGTCTTTTCCAGCACTCCTTGGGCTAAGCTACAATCCATTATCAGTTGGGTAGAAGGGGGCTTTCTCAGTCATTCAGAGAGGGAAACCGATTATTATTCGATTATTAGTGATTTTGTTAAAACCCTCTCTGAATTTCTTGGAGTCCCCATTCCACAAACCGAACCCATGAGCGTTTACACTTTGGATCAATTGGATCATCTAGGGGATGGTTTGGAATCCCTAAGAACCAAAGCGGGTTTTTCTCAAGAAGAAAACCAACTCATAAAATTCTATATAAAAAC
>Ga0302320_10021827_pt1 | contig 12680 bp, 9 predicted proteins | sample Bog_T0_3_FD_202130 | JGI IMG/M metagenome (GOLD analysis project Ga0302320, IMG submission 202130) | Peat permafrost microbial communities from Stordalen Mire near Abisko, Sweden - Bog_T0_3 | ecosystem: Environmental > Terrestrial > Soil > Wetlands > Peat | place: Sweden: Abisko, Stordalen Mire...
TGCCCCGATCAAGATCGGGAAATTCAACTCACGGAGACCAACATGTATCAGAACAACGTAACCCTCATCGGCTTTGTCGGCAGCAACGCAGAAATCCGCACCAGCAGCACCGGCAACTTCACCACACTATCCGTCGCAACCAAGTCCTCCTACAAGAAGGACGGCAAGTACATCTCGCACACCGAGTGGCACCGTTGCATCGTGTTTGGCAGGCTCTTAGAGTTCGCCGCGACCCTCACCAAGGGCGCGCATATTCAGGTCGAAGGCGAACTGCGCAGCCGGGAGTATACGAGCAAGAAGACGAACATGAAACAGCGCGTCTGGGAAGTGCGAGTCGCTTCAATCCTCAAGCTGGATCGCGCCGAGAAGGCGGCCCCAGAAGACACGCAAGAAGATCAGCAGCACGAGGAGGTTCCTCTGGAAGAGGCGGCCGCATAGGCCATCGCTCTTCACTCGTGGAAGCCCGGTTAACGCCGGGCTTCCAAGACTGTGAGATTCCCGTCATGAGCTTTGAATTAATACTTCCGTTTCTTAGGCCGATTGAAGCGCTACTGCTGGACAACAGCATCAGCGAAATCATGGGCAATCCCGACGCTTCGTGGTGGTACGAGCGCGACGGAATCATGCGCCGGGACGAAACCATTTCGTTCGATAGCGGCAAACTTCGCACGGGCTTAGAAGTGATTGCCAACCACCTCGGCAAGAAGCTCGACGAGGACAATCCCGTGCTTCACGCGCACCTCCCAGACGGCAGCCGTTTGGCAGCAGTCATTCCGCCCGTCGTGCGGCCCGCTCCCGCCCTGACAATTCGCAAGTTCACCAGCCGCCATTACACCGTCGATGACCTGATCGCACGGGGAACACTTACGCAACCCATCGCCGACTTCTTGGCAGAACAGATCCGAAGCGGAAAGACCTTGCTCATCAGCGGCGGCACCGGCACCGGGAAGACCACGTTGCTGCGCATATTAGCCGACTCTATTCCCGACTGTGATCGCATCATTGTGATCGAAGATACTGCCGAGCTTCACATTCAGAAGCCAAACATCTTAGCCGTCGAATGCCAGACCGATACTTTCAAGACCAGCATCTCGTTCGACGATCTCTTGAAGTCCGCTCTGCGTTGGAGACCGGACCGGATCATCCTCGGTGAAGTGCGCGGAATCGAAGCCCGAACGCTGCTCGATTCCTTCAACACCGGCCATGCCGGTTCGATGGCAACCATTCACGCCAATTCGGCGGAGAAAGCCCTGCGCCGTTTTGCCAATTTGGTGATGCGCAGTCACGCGCAAACGACGTTCTCCGACACCGAGGCCGAGATCGCGGAAGCAGTCGATTTTGTCATCCATGTCGAGCGCCAATCAGGGCGCCGCGTGGTTCGAGAAGTGCTGGCGGTTCGCGGCTATGACCGAGACGCAAAGCGCTTCCTGATTGAGTCGGTGTTCGAGGAGCGCAGCGAGCCAACGACTAACCCATATCAGTCCTCTCCCGAATCGTTCGTAAAGAACAGTAGTTCGATTCCAATACCTACATATAAAGGATAACGATCATGCCATTACTTGAAGTCAACCAGAACCGTCACGTCAGCGCCTCCATTCGACTGGATGCGGCAACCGCTATCCAGGTCAATCAATACGCCGCCTTCATCCGCGCATCCGCAGACGAGGTTGTGGACAAGGCGCTTAACTATGTCTTCCTCAAAGATCGTGATTTTCAGGAGTTCCTGAAGACGTCTGAAGCCAGCCATGTCACCTCAGCTTTGCGTGTCCGTAAAGCTCCCGCCAAAGACAAGTCGGAGCCATCGGCAAAGAAGATGGTAGCCGCAGTCGAATCAACGGCTTCTGTGCGGGCGGTGAAGGCGTGATGCGGCACTCTATTTCGTACCAAACCAAGAACGGTGCTTCGCACCGGAAGAATGTTGACACTCCACCCCTTGAAGGGAGCTGTGTAGCTCCTTGAGGGAGCTAATGGGTTACCGCAGAAAACAAAGCAGTTGCGAGTTTGCGGGGAGCGAATGAGCTACCTGGGGCGCTGTAGGCGTACTCGTTGAAAACAAACGAAACGAGCCATCGGGCAGCCAGAGCGGGCATCTGAGGGGAAGAGGGAGTGTGCTTCTTGGCCGACCCGACTTTCCGCAGTAAGATTTTCCGCACCAGAACCGTCAGCACCAAGGTGACCGAGCAAGAGTTTGCGGAGGTGGAGGCGCTGGCCGCCGAGCGCGGGGTGAGCCTGAGCGAGTGGTGCCGCGAGGTGCTGTTGCGAGAGCGGGGCAGGGCAGGCGGCGATCCTACATTGGCCGAGATCGTAGGGGTACGGTTGCTTCTGGTCAACGCGCTGCGGCCCCTGGTCGCAGGCGAGAAGATGACCAATAAGACGTTCGACGATCTGGTGGATCAAATCAAAGAAGTCAAGTACAAGCTGGCAGCCACGTTGCAGCAGGCGGCCCAGAAAAAATCGCAGCCGGAAAAAAGCGGCCTCGACGGGAAGCGGTGACTCCCATTTTTTCCGCAGGAAGTGTACGGAGCGCGGGAGGCGAGTCAAGGCTCTGCGCTTCGCTCCGACCGCTGGCGCGGCGCGCACAACACGCGCGGCCCTGACACGCTTCCCTCTCCGCTCCTGTGTCGCTTCCAGCCAGGAAAAAATGAGAGAAGAAATGGGCCGAGGCCAACGGGAATGTTTTACCGAAAACTCCAAGGGCATATGGCGTGGAATTGAGCGTTGCTCTCCGTTAGAGTGCAACGACAACCGCAGCGTCCAAGCTCATATTCGAAATCAGGACGCCCATAATCCGGCGTCGCTTCTCAGTTCTCTCTGAGCGCCCGACATCCGCACACGACGTTGCTGATTCCCTCATTCGGTTGATTCCGGTAGGGCGTACTCGGAACAGACTATGCGATGTCCCACGTAACTAATTTCAACGACCGTATTGGTCAAATCTCTATCGCCGATGTGCTTCATCGCCGCACTGAATAGCTCTTGCTGCCGAAAAGGGTCGACATTCGGAACGACGATGATGCCCCAGGGTGTAATGGTTCTTGTCCGTGCAGGACTAGAAAGTCGGAGCGATTGTTCGTTACAAACGTGTATTCCTCTGCCCGGATCATGGCCATAAGTTGCCAGTCTTTCGAGCCGCCAAGAGAAAGGTAGTTCACATGATTGGCCGCGTGACCCTGAGCGTGCGCTATTTCAACGAGAGAAGTGTGTAGGCATTCGTCGATCAGAAGCTTCACCGTAACCCCGGAAGGGCGCGGATACTGCGGGTTTTGCGAATCGCTTTTCGCTTTGCCCAAGGCCGAGAGACAGGGCGTCCACGACGTGGAAAAGCCTGGACATAAAGAGGCGCGAGATCGACTTTGTCTCTATCCAGCGCCGGGTAGCCCTCTAGGATCTCTTCTGGGCTTGCTCCTTGAGTCAACATGTCCGCAATGAGTTCCACCGGAATCCGAGTTCCCCGGTAGACAGGTGTACCGCGCATAATCTCCGGATCGGTAACCACCGCACGTGCCGCGCGCTCAAGTTTCTTTAGCTCCTGATCGAGTTCCAATCTTACGGATTTCACATGAATTACCAGAGCTGAACCTTCCGTGAGAAATACCGCGTCAATTCCGGGAAAAGACTCGATCTTCTTTGCAATCGCCCGACGAGCGGTTAACGGCAGTAGGCGCACTCCCTCGGCTTCGAGGCGCAGATAGAGCACCTGCTCGCGGCTCAACATTCGTTGTATCGAGTGGCCCGTGCGAAGCCGCCGCGGCCGGATCAGGCGACGTTCGATAACTTTGTGTACGGCGGGAAGCGGCAAATTTGCCAGCGCCGAAGCCTGAGCCGGAGTGAATTCGAGAACATCCATAGAATAATTCTATCCTTAACGGGGTAGAATTAACAAGAACCGGAATTAACGCTCACCTTCTTGCCCCGAACCCAAGTCTGCGAGAACGATTACATCTTCCATGCCGGCAATTTGAGTCCTTCTGAGAACCGATCCGCCGCGTCCCTGAGAGCGCCATCGGCGATATGAGCATATCGTGCAGTTGTTTGCGGAAGGGTGTGACCCAGAAGCTTGCCCACAATGTGCAGGGACTCTCCGTTTGACACCATATGTGAGGCAAACGTGTGGCGTAGATCATGAATGCGAACCGTAGGCTTCCAGACCGTCAGGAAGTTTTTTCGTTTGCCGGGAATCTGTTCAGAGGTCGCAAGTCCCGCAGCTTTGCACACTTGAACCCATGGCCGACGGATGGTCACTCGCGCCCCTTTTTGTCCGGGAAAGAGAGAAGGAGTGGCGCGCGCTGCGTTCATCTGCCGCAACAGTTGTTGTGCACTTTTGCTCAGGGGCGTATGCTCGATCTTCTTCTGCTTGGTGTGATGGCTAGGTTTCGTCCAGATTCCGCGTTTCAGATCGAACTGATCCCAAGTAGCCGACAGCACTTCTCCTTCGCGCGCGCCAGTAACAATCAGCAGCCTGATTGCATTCGCTGCGGACTGGTCCACGTAGTTGTCTAGCGCTTCCAACAGCGTTTCAACCTGCTCAGCGGTGAGCCAGGTCTCGCGGCGATCCTCGGCATAACGTGGAATTCCTTTAGCGGGATTGTCTGCACGCCATTCCCACTCTATCGCAAGGCTGAACATTTTCGAGAGAAGTGACAAGACCCGATTCGCACGATAGGGCGTTGCTTTCAGACTATGATGGAGCGTTTCGACTTCGCGACGTGACAGCGCACGCACGCGTATGGACCCGAGCTTCGGCAAAACGATGTTGTCGAGCATCTGCCGATCATTGCGAATGCTGCTCGCGCGCTTATGCGCCTTCGCGTATCGGTCCAAGAAATCTTTCGCAAGATCATCCATCGTGGGTTCGGTGTGAGCATCTATGCGCTGCTGTAACGGGTCGATGCCGTCGAGAATCTTTCCGCGTAACTGGATGGCGCGTTCACGGGCTGCCAGAACCGTTAGGTCAGGATAGCGACCGATCGTATAACGCCGCTCTCGTCCTTGGACGCGGTAATTGAGGATGAAAGAAAGCACGCCATTGCTGGTGATCCTGGCGCCGAATCCGGGGATCTCCTCGTCGTACTCGATACGATTTCCTGCCGAGGGCGGTTTAAGTGCGAGAAGTGTTCTTTGAGTCAATTTCATTGGCGACCAACCTCATTCTGTGTCCGCACTGTGTCCGCACGGAGTGGCTCTGGCTGTCCTCCATTGTCGCCTAGTGTCAGCGAAGCGTCAATCTATGTCGTTGAAAGAATTAGAGAAAGGTAACTGCCCGTTTGTTCTGTGTCCGTGTTTATTATACGGTAAGCTGACTCTGACTCAGCATATCGGGGTTCGAATCCCTGGGGGGCAGCCAATTCCTTTCGAATCAAGCCCACTGCGATCGAGTTCTGAATCACCCAGGCATGTCCATTCGGATTTTGTGTGACGTTCTATCTCGCCGCCAGCGAAGCACTCTTCAGGAAATCGTAGTTGCCCGACGGATTAAGCGTTAGATTTTGTACGCGGCGATTCGCGATTAACACATTATCAAAGTACCAGAGGTTGACGTAGGGCAAGTCGTCCGCGAGGACGGCTTGTAACTCGTCATACGTTTGGGCGCGGGCCGATTCATCTGAGCTTTGGCGGGCTTGATCGATGAGCAGATCAACACGCGGATTGACGTAGTAGCCGCGATTGGCGCCATGTGGTGGGACGCGCGACGAATGGAAAACATATTCAAAGATGTCAGGATCTTCGTTGCCGCCAATCCACCGCAGGGAGTACATCTGGAACGCGCCGCGGGTAACGTCCGAAAAGAATGTTGCGAACTCGAAACTGCGCAGGTCGAGCGCGATTCCTACGTTTCGAAGTTGCTGCTGCAAAACCGCCGCAAGCAGTCGTGTGGCTTCTTCCGTGGACGTCTTCATGGTGAGGTGGAAGCGGACGCCGTTGGTCGCTGGAAATCCTGCGCTATCGAGCAATTCACGGGCGCGTTCGGGATTGTAGTCGTACTTGGGAACATTGCCATCGTACGCCCAACTCTGTTGTGGAAGTAGGCTGTCCGCGGGTCGCGCGGCGTCGCGTAAGAGATAGTGAATCATCGACCGACGATCGAGCGAATAGGCAATGGCCTGACGCACTTTGGGATCGCGAAGAATTGGATCCTTAGTATTGAAGGCGAGATAGGCCAGCGTAGTTCCGGGCGCGCGGAGAGTTTGCAGACGCGGGTCCTGCTCGAGCGTGAGAGTCATATCCGCGTTGAGCGCGTTGATGGCGACGTCGGCGCTCCCCTTGCGGAGTTCAAGAGCACGCGTGGTCGCGTCCGGAACCACGAGAAAGCGCACATCGGGCAGGCGGGCTTTCATTCCCCAATAATTGTCGTTGCGGGCAAGGATCACTTCTTTATCCTGTTCGGCGCTGACGAAGCGAAACGGGCCGGAGCCGATGGGCTGGCGGGTCATTTCCGAGCCGCTCCCGTCAGGGACGATGCCGATTGCGCCTTCGGAAAGATTCCAGAGCAGGCTGGCGTCGGGCTCTTTCAGGTGGAAGACGACCGTAGTGGCGTCGGGCGCGTCGATGTGGTCGACGAAACGATACGATGCGCCTTTAGTGCTGCGAATCTTGCCTTGCAGTAAAGAATCGAAGGTCCACTTCACGTCGCGAGAGGTTAGCGCGTGGCCATTGTGAAACGTAACTCCGGGGTGAATATGAAAAATGTATGTGAGCGGATCGGGCGTTTCCCAGCTGTCGGCGAGTCCAGGCGCGACTTTGAGATGCTCGGCGCGCGTGAGCAACGCGTCGAAGATGAGTTCATCGATGCGCTCGGATTGAGCGTCAACCCCCACGCGAGGATCGAGATTCGATGGGCTACTCTCGATCAACATGACCAGCGTGTTCGGGTCGGGAGGACTAGAACAGGAAACGAAGAAGAGTAACGCTGCAAGAGAGCATACCAGTCGCGCTGCCCGACTAAACATAGGAAATCTTTCCCAGGATCGCGAGGCGTTTTGCGCCGGTGGCGGAAGGAATATTCGACGGGCGGCGGTGCCAGGTTTCGTAGGCAAGCAAAGCGAAAGCCGCGGCCTCTTTGGCTTGTGAGGGGAGTCCGAAGTCGTCGGAGTGGCGGAGTGTTATGCCGAATTCGATCAGACCGGCTTGCAACATCTTCATTAACGTGCGATTGCTAGTGCCCCCACCCGAGACGATCAGTTCTTTGTAGCTCTTATCCTGCTTCAGCACGAAGCGCTTCAGGGCGAGGATGATTGCGGCAGAAGTCAGTGCCGCCGCAGTTGCGATGATGTCCTCATTCTTTGCGTTTCCGCGGAGGCGAAGAAATCGGTCGGCAAACTCGGCGCCGAACTGTTCGCGCCCGGTCGTTTTCGGCGGCCGCTTATGAAAAAAAGCTTCGCGCAAGACCGTTCGGACGACGCTATCGACTACGTTGCCTCTGGATGCTATGCGTCCGTTACGATCATAGGGCTGCTGGAAGAGGCGATCGGTGAGCGCATCGATCAGCATGTTGCCGGGACCGACATCAAATGCAGTGACCTGTGTCGGCTTGGCTGCGGAGGGTATGGCGGTGAGATTGGAAATGCCGCCGAGGTTGAGCGCTATTCGTCCGAAGCGGGGGTGACGGTAGAGCAGATAGTCGAGAAAAGGCACGAGGGGCGCTCCCTTGCCTCCCGCGGCGATATCGTCGGGACGAAAATCTGAGACGACGGGAAGTCCAGTTTGCGCGGCGATCACTGCGCCTTCGCCGATCTGCATGGTCACAGCGATCTTCCTTCCGATGAACAACGCGGGATCGCCTTGGTGATAGATGGTTTGTCCATGGCAGCCGACGAGCGCCGCTTTGGTGTGATGGCGCTTCTGCGTCTTGATGATCGCGTCGGCGTAGAGTTCCGCAAGAAGAAAGTGCAGCCGAGATAAATCGGCCACGCTGATAGATTGGGCGTTCATCGCGCTAAGCACGGCCTCGCGGACGCGTTCGGAATAGGGGAATGCCTCATGGGCGAGGAATTTTAGCTTCAGGCTAGCGCCTTGGCCGCGGATGTCAACGAGTGCTACATCGATGCCGTCGGCTGAGGTGCCGCTCATGACTCCGGCGACGATCATTTATCTTTTCACCCCAAAGTCGGTGCGCCTTTGGTCCGACAGACGAACCTGTTCGCTGAACTCCCATAGCGTACGGGAGAGTTGGCTGACTTTTTCCGGCTTGAGTGTCGGCGATTTTCGTTTTAAATCTGAGGATTTCTTCTTGAACGCGGCGACGCGACTTAGCGATTCTGCCGCGCGTCGAGCGAAGCGCCGATCTTTCTCAGCTTCGTGGGCCAAGCCTTCATGCGCAGCGCGGACGTTTTCTTCGAGGTGGCAGACGAGAGCGAGGTCACCTCCGGCGCGGATAAATTCGACAGCCGCTTCGCCGGGGGGCGCGGCTTTGACAACGCCGCCCATTTCCAGATCGTCGGAGACGATCAGTCCACCGTAGCCAATCTTCTTGCGCAATATTTTGGTGATCCAGTGATGGGACAGCGACGCGGGCAAAGCGTCTTTGGTGACGGAGGGATAGTTTGCGTGCCCGACCAACACTAGCGGCGCGACGCGGCGAAGAGCGCGATAAGGATAGATGTCATCTGCCCAAAGATTTTTCCACGATTTGTGAACGCTGGGAAGATCGGAGTGAGTGTCGAGGTCAGCCTCTCCTAATCCAGGAAAGTGCTTGGTGCAGCCGATGACGCCCGCTGAGGCGAGTCCGGCGAGAAATTCGCGGGCGTAGACGACTACCTTCTTGGGGTCAGCCGAGACTGCACGCGAACTCATTACTTTTTCGGAGGCTGGCAGCGCGAGGTCAACGACTGGCGCGAAGTCGGTGTTGAAGCCGAGGGCCCGACAGCAGAGGCCGATAAGGCGTCCGTGATGATGGAAGAGCTTGCGATCGCCGGTGGCGAAAACATTCGCGGCGGATGGAGCGTGGCCGAAGATTTCGCGGAAACGATCGACGCGTCCGCCTTCAAGATCGACGGCGGTGAAGAGCGGCGTGCGAACGTGCTGTTGGCAGGCTTTTAGGAGAGCGTGAGTTTGTTCGGCGGAGACGATATTGCGCCCAAAGAGAATGACTCCGGCAGGTTGGAGGTCGTCCAGTAGAGAGGCTAGCCTCGGGGACATCTCTGTACCCTCGAAGCCGATGACGAGGAGTTGTCCGATCGTGTTGGACTTAGTTTTCGGCAAAGCTTCCATTAATCTATTTGCTGTTTGAGTTCCGACAATAAATTCAATGCTTCCAGCGGGGTGATTTTGTTCAAGTCTACTTCGCGTAGCCGTTCGAGCACGGGCTCTGAAAGTGGTGTGAAGATCGTGAGTTGTGCCGGAGGTGGCTCGCATGTGTCGGCCGCGAGCTGAGCGTTGGCGCGACGTTGTGCGCCTTCGTGTTCATCGAGGACTTCGCGGGCGCGACTGACAACTTCAGAGGGCAATCCGGCTAATTTGGCAACTTCGATGCCATAGCTGCGGTCGGCGGCGCCGGGTTCGACACGACGTAGAAAAACAATTCCGTTGCCAGTTTCTTTGGCGGCAACGTGAAAGTTCTTGACGCCAGAGAGTAGGTTGGCGAGTTCAGTCAGCTCGAAATAATGTGTGGCGAAGAGTGTCTTGGAACGATTGCGAGCGTGAATGTATTCGACCGCAGCCCAGGCGATGGCGAGGCCATCGTAGGTCGCGGTGCCGCGTCCTACTTCATCAAGCAAGATGAGCGAGCGCGGCGTGGCGGAGTTAAGTATGGCAGCGGTTTCTGTCATCTCAACCATGAATGTGGAGCGGCCACGGGCGAGGTTGTCGCTGGCGCCGATGCGGGTGAACACGCGATCCACGATGCCGAGACGAGCCGAGCGCGCAGGCACGAACGATCCCATTTGCGCCATGATGACGATCAGCGCGGCCTGGCGCAGGTATGTCGACTTGCCGCCCATGTTCGGTCCAGTAAGAATGAGCACGCTGTGCGTCGTCGAGTTGAGATAAAGATCGTTAGGGACGAAGCGGTCGCTCCCAGGGCCTCTTCCGAGCATGTCCTGCAGTTCGATGACGGGATGTCGGCCTTCGATGATTTCCAGGTCAGATGAATCATCGAGTTGTGGTCGGCAATATTGATTCAGGGCGGCGAGATGGGCAAGTCCAGCTAGAACGTCGACTTCCGCTAAGGCGAGCGCAGTTTGACGAATGCGGCGCGCCTCGGCAGCAATGCTGGCGCGAAGCTCCGCAAAGAGGCGGCGCTCGATCTCGACGATTCGTTCTTGCGCGTCCAGAATCTTGGATTCATATTCTTTCAGCTCGGGCGTCGTGAAGCGCTCGGCGTTGACTAGCGTTTGCTTGCGATCATAGTCGGCGGGTGCGAGATGCTGATTCGCTTTCGAAATTTCAATGTAGTAGCCGAAGATCGAATTGAACTTTACTTTGAGTGAGTTGATGCCGGTCCGCTGGCGTTCGCGGAGTTCGATCTGCGCGAGAAATTGTTTGCTGTTGCGGCTGAGGTCGCGCAGTTCGTCGAGCTCAGGGTTGATTGCTGGGCGGATGACGCCGCCGTCGTTCAGAGAGATCGGCGGCTCAGCGACGATGGTTTCGGTCAGGCGCGAACAGAGGTCTGCGAGGTCGTCCACCGCGGCGTTAAGTTTTTCAGAGCGTTGTGCCGTTACGCGTGCGACGGCGCTCTTGACTGCGGGAAGTTTCGCCAGTGACGCAGCGAGGGCTAGGACATCGCGCGGATTGGCCGTCTCCATCGCGGCGCGGCTGAGCAGGCGTTCGAGGTCGAGGATTCCGTCTAGGGCGCGGCGAAGTTCTTCGCGGGCGATGAGGTCTTTGACCTGAGCTTCAACCGCGTCCAATCTCGCGTTGATTTCGGTTCGATCAATGGACGGGCGCAACAGCCACGATCGAAGTAGGCGCTTGCCCATTGGCGTTATCGTGGCGTCGAGAGTCCGGAAGACAGTGGCTCCGGGGTCTGTTCCGGTGAAGAGCGGTTCGATCAATTCAAGATTTCGGACGGTGACGGCGTCGAGGGCGAGGCAATCCTGTTTTTCGTAAAAGCCGATGCGGTCGACGTGGCCGGGCGCGGCGCTTTGCGTGGTGCGGACGTAATAAAGGATAGCTCCGGCGGCGGCCGCGGCGGCGGTTTTGTCGGCGAGTCCGAAGCCTTCCAGCGATAAGACTCCGAAGTGATTCTCTAGTAGAGGGATGGCGTGGTCGGGCGAGAATATCCAGTCTTCAAGCGGCGTTTCCGACCATGCGCCTCGGGTAGGTGCTTCGGTCTCCTTATCGAATAGCGGCGCGGTTGAGGCATACAGTACCTCCTTTGGACGAATCTGTTGCAGTTCTTCCTGAATGCGACGCGAAGCGTCTTCGCCGGAGAATTCGGTCGCGCGGAATTCCCCCGTAGATAGATCAAGGGCTGCAAAGCCGACGCGATCTCCTGCGCGAGCCAGGGCAGCGAGAAAATTGTTTTCCTCCGGGCCAAGTGTCGAGTCAGCGGCAGTCCCGGGCGTGATGATGCGAGTGACTTCGCGTCGCACCAGCTTCTTTGCCAGGCGCGGGTCTTCCATCTGCTCACAGATAGCAACTTTGAATCCCTTGCGAATGAGCTTTGAGATGTAGCCTTCGGCCGCGTGATAGGGCACGCCGCACATAGGAATCGCGATGCCTTTTTCTTTGTTACGCGAGGTCAGAGTGATTTGCAGTTCGCGGGCTGCGAGAATGGCATCCTCGAAGAAAAGCTCGTAGAAATCCCCCAGGCGAAAAAACAGCAGCGCCTTGGGATGTTGCTTCTTGATGGCGACATACTGCCGCATCAACGGAGTTGTGGGTTCGGACATCGGAGCAGGGTTCGTGCGCGGATTATAACAAAGCGCTGGAGTCGAATAGCGCGAAATGAGTATTGACGCGGCATGAGTAACGATGATCTTCTACCTTGCATGGAATTACGTAAGGATCCAATTACGCGGTCGTGGGTGATTACAGGGGATATTCCCGATTCTGCGTCCACGCTGGCCGCGGCTGAGAGTGGGGCAGAAGCTTGCGCATTTTGTCCAACGGCAGCGAAACCGGCGCGTCTGGTGGCCAGCATATCGGCGGGAGTTTCGCCATGGTCGGCGCGCTCGGTGGTGCACCCGGCAGCGCTTTATCAGGTGGAAGGCGAGACCACTCGGCGCGGTGAGGGTTTGTATGACCGCATGCGCCCCGTCGGGGCGCATGAGTTGTTGCTGGAGAATGCAAAACACGACCGGCAACTGTGGGATTCTTCCGATGCCGAGGTGGAGCAGTTTTTATTGCTGGCAGCACAGCGCGTACAAGACTTGAAACTAGACACGCGGCTGAAGTATGTCAGCATCTTCAAGAATTTTGGCAAGACTGCAGGCCAGGAATTTCAGCACCCTCATGCCGAGTTGACCGCGACCACGTTTGTGCCGCGGCGCGTCTTGTATGAGTTGCGGGCCGCACGTGAATATTTTGCGCAGAAAGAACGCTGCGTATTTTGTGACATTATCAATCAGGAACTGAAGCAGGATCAGCGCGTCGTGGAAGTGCTGGGCGACTTTGTCGCGATGTGTCCTTATGCGCCGCGAGTTCCTTATGAGACTTGGATTATGCCACGCACTCACGAGTCATCCTTTGAGCGTTTCGCCTTGAATCGCTCGGGCACTCTGCGCGATTTGGCAGGTTTGCTG
>Ga0302320_10021828_pt1 | contig 12679 bp, 14 predicted proteins | sample Bog_T0_3_FD_202130 | JGI IMG/M metagenome (GOLD analysis project Ga0302320, IMG submission 202130) | Peat permafrost microbial communities from Stordalen Mire near Abisko, Sweden - Bog_T0_3 | ecosystem: Environmental > Terrestrial > Soil > Wetlands > Peat | place: Sweden: Abisko, Stordalen Mire...
GAACTCATTTAATTCACCAAATATATTTCATCAAGGAAATCTCGGCTAGCAGGCCGTGGTTCAAGTAGCTGATTTTCTGCACAGCGGGCGGCGCAGCCGGGTACGCGATTTTGCGACGTACTTAGTGGCCGATGGCGAGATACGGCTGCTGTGACATGGTTGCTGACCGTTCCCGTACCAGAGCAGCAACAGTAAGCTCAGAACAAGCTGGCCAGAGCGGTTGCTCAGCTCTCGCAGCGTGCCCGCACCCAGCAACTGGCGCAGAATGAGACTCAGGTTGAACGCGCCAACATGAACCAACTGTCGCTTCAAAATGTTGTCCCGTCCGCGCAGGTGGCAGCGCCGCATACCTCCGGTTTCGTAGCAATGCGCAAAGCTGCGTTCCACCAACTCGCCACGTCGCCGCAGTAAGCTCTTGCCGTACTCGCTTCGCACCCGCCGCCGATTCTCGTAAACCGCCTGCTGTTCTTCCGCCTTGCCCTGCCAGTTGCGTCGCCCCTTTTGCTGCTTCTCCGGTAGGTAGCTGCGTAGCTCGTAACTCTTCACCCGCTGGATGACGGCGCCGCTGTGATAGCCCTTATCCGTGACTAACTCTTCGATCCCGTTGACGGCTATTGTTCTGTATTTTCGTGTCTCCCGGTTTCGTAACGACCGGTCTCCATTGAATCTGAAGCATTTGAAGGATAGCCTAGAAGCCATGAAAAAAGAATTGCAGAAGAAGACAAGTATCCAATAGCAAAGGGCCGGGGAGCTTGATGGTTTAGTTCGTGTTCATGTGACCTCAGTATCAGGTCAGCGAGCGTCCAACTCACTCCGGTGTTCTTCACGCACCATTCACAAGCAGAATCACAGCGAATCGCCCGGCGACTGATCGCATCTAAATCAGTGCAAGATGAATCTCAATAGGCAAAGGTGCCCATGAAATATAACACCCTCGGCCACACCGGCCTTCTCGTATCGGAGCTCTGCCTCGGCACCATGACCTTCGCCCCTGGCGAAGGCATGTGGAAGTCCGTTGCGGGCGTGGAACAGAAGCTTGCGGATGAACTTGTCGGGCTCTCACTGGATGCAGGCATCAACTTCGTCGATACGGCGGATGTCTACACCAATGGCGAATCTGAGAAAGTTCTCGCTCAGGCCATCGCCAATCTTGGCATCGCGCGCAAGGACATCGTTATCGCCACGAAGGCCTTCGGACGGACCGGCCCCGGCCGTAACGATGTCGGCGCTTCGCGGGGACACATCATGGACGCCGTTGAGGCCTCCCTTAAACGTCTAAAGACCGACTACATCGACCTCTATCAGATCCATGGAGCTGACTCTGTCACGCCAGTCGAGGAAACCCTCCGCGCTCTCGATACCCTTGTCTCCCAGGGAAAGGTTCGCTACATCGGCTGCTCCAACTGGTATGCCTGGCAGATCATGAAAGCCATTGGCATCTCCGAAGCAAAGAATCTTGCGAAGCTCGATACGCTCCAGGCCTATTACTCCATAGCAGGCCGTGATCTCGAACGGGAGATTGTGCCTCTGCTGCAGGACCAGCGCAGGGGACTCCTGGTCTGGAGCCCTCTGGCCGGCGGACTCCTTTCAGGCAAATACTCCCGCGAAAATCAAAAGCCCGAGGACTCGCGCCGCTCCGCTTTTGATTTTCCGCTTGTGGATAAGGAGCGTACCTGGCGTATCCTCGACGTCCTTCGCCCCATCGCGCAGGCCCATGAGACCAGCGTAGCCGCCGTCGCCCTGGCCTGGATTCTCGCCAAGCCGTTTGTCACATCCGTCATCATAGGAGCGAAACGCGTCGATCAGCTTCGTCAGAATCTGTCTGCCGTTGAGATCCAGCTCACCGCAGACGAGATCGGGAGACTCGATGAGGTAAGCGCACTGCCTCCTGAATACCCTGGCTGGATGATCCCGTTCCAAAACAGTAATCGCCTTGCTGATGTACCCCGCATTTAACGTAAGCCCGGGCCGCCGCGAAGACTCGCTGGTGGAGGGCCGCCCCAACGGGCCGTTCATGCGCGAGCTGCGCTGGTATTTGGAGTAATTCCTCGACTAGCCATTCCATCCAGAAACCGATCACGCCGACCACGTTCTAGACGCCCTGCGCGCCCGAAGGCAATCTCTGCGATCTATGTGGAGACGGCTTCTTTCGTCAGCGCGAGGGCGCGGCTGGCGGCTGCCGCAAAGGCCTGGACTGTTCCCGGATCCTTCGCGGCTGGGGCATACCAGTTGAGGGTCAGGCAAAAGTACACCCAGCGGTCATCGAAGAACATTGCGCCGGGGCCGCACATGGCATGAAATCCAGACACGTCGACGCTTCCGCCCTTCGCGAAGGCACTCACACCTAGCGGCATGGGCATAACCCAAATAGCGTCGCCCATCGACAGGATCTGTCTGAATTGGCTCAGGGTTTGTGCGTGCTTGAAGAATTCGCCCTGCAAGGCGCGCGCATAGTAGGAGACGAAATCATCCGCCGAACACGCCATGGTCTCGACATTGTTTAACGGCGAATTGACGATGGACTGGTTGGCTGAGGCTGCAAGTCCGTCCCAGGTGAAGGTCTTGTAATCCTTTGCGCCCAACAAATAGCCGATGAACGAGCGGGTGCTATCGGGAATCAGGGCGCTCTTCAATCCCATGGAAGCGATGAGTTCGCGGACCTTGTCTGGGCCCACGTGTTTCAGGCACATATCGGTCGCGGTGTTGTCGCTGTGCAGGATCATGGCCTCCAGCGCGGTCCGCAGCGATACCTTGCCAATCAGGTTGGGAGGATTGAAGGTCGCGCTGTCACTCGACCACACGCTGGCATCGAGTTCGAGCTGTTGTGCGGTAATCGTCTTTATCACGTCGGGTGAGTCAGCCTGGCGCAACGCCTCGCAAAGCACAAACGACTTGAAAGCGCTGCCCACGAACAACGCCTTCGAGGAGTTGGATTCCACCAGGAACTCTGGCTTGCCGTTGGCCGCGGGTGCGGAAATTTTGACGGACACATCTCCTGGCATAGACTTGAAGAGGGCCAGAATTGCTTGCGGCGAGGTATCCTCTTTACTTGCGCCCAGCGCAGACAGGGCGTGTGGCATCATTCCCAGTGCTGCGGCTCCTGCCGCGCCGGCAACAAGCTCGCGCCGTGAACGAGACATCTTTAAGACTTCCTTCTTGGTTTTGAAAACGCAACGATAGTACACCCGTCTCGCCTGTTCGCGACACTGTGAAACGCTTTTTCACTAAGAGCACTCCCGACGGTGTGGCGTCCCCCGCTTCGTTATTTTCGGGTTGCTGACCATCCGGACGAAACCCTCGTTCCCACTAACGCGTCGAGGTCGTTGCCTTCTGATTACTGACTGAATTTGCGACACTCTCGGTTCCTCGTGCAGTGCGCCCCAGACGCGGAACGATGATCAAAGCCACAGCGTAGAGAAACAGGGAGATGGCGATAGAACCTGAATGTCCATAACGTAAATCTTCGAACAGCAACTTAGTACTTACGAAGGCCAGCGCAAAATAAGCGCTCCAGACCAGTTCGACCCGCTGCCAGCGGACTCCGCTGTAAGCCAGAGCGAGCGCAGAAACACAGATAATCAGGGTCCGTACGATGGCAACGTGAGATGCGCCAGGAATAACTCCTGCCGCTGTTATCCTGGCCAGCGCAGAGACGGAGAATGCGGCGACAGCGCTGACGGCCAGGAGTGCCAAAAGAAGGCGTAGCAGGCGCTGGTTCCAGCGTGCACCCTCAAAGCGGCTGCCGAAAGCGTAGCAAAGGATCGCACATACAGCTACAACCCAGACCGTCCAGACCGGAGCGCTCGGCAGCGCCCCGGCCATCGCCAGCCCGACGTAGCGGAGCAGTCCGGAGACGAACGCGGCAGCAGCCAGATATGTGATGCCTTGGTATCCCGGCATGAGTCGCTTTACTTTGACGCCGAGTACGATCGACATGACGGCAGTGGCCCCCAACAGCAGAGCCGCCCGCGGTGGCGTCAGAATGACAAAGCTACCCGCCAGCACCAGAGCGGCGCTCCATGCGGCATAGACGCGGTAGTTGCGCTGCTCTCCGCGATTGAAAAAGACGAAGGCCGCCGTGTAGCAGCCCGCAGCCAATAACCAGCAGAAAACTCCAAACGCTGTGATGCGCACCGCTGGAGCGAACCAGAACCAGCTAATACCCGCGAGCCCAAACGAAATTGCGCTTTGGACGATCTCGAAAACGGTTATCTTTTGGCGCTGGGATACGGTCCGGAAGGCAATGCTGGCGCCGTAGAGGAGAAACAAGAGCGATGGAAAAACCAGCAACGCCGGGGTTGCAACCGCAGCGTACTCTGCGCGAGAGCTCTGCGGAAGGGAGAAGACGTAGACCAGGCTCCAGACGGCGATATCGGCCGCTGGAGCCACCAGTGCTCGCAAGGATAGCCATCGCTTCCTTGCGGCCGCGAATTCGCTCACGGCCGCGATGAGCAGCAGCACCGCAAGAAACGGCGCAATGTCGCGCGACAGAATGAGCAACGCGAGAGCGCTGCAAACTCCTGTGACCATGGCCACCCAGACGATGGCCGATAAGTTTCGTTTCCACGCCAGTACGGTCGCGGCCAGCACAAACGCTCCCAGCAATGCGGCCGTCACTGGCGCCGGCAAGATGTGAAAACGCAAAGTCAGTTCGCCCAGCATGGGCGCCAGAATCAATCCCGCCGTCACGGCGTAAGTCGTGCTGGCAAGGCGCGTCGCAACTCGGACCCGCGTCGCCCAAACCAGCCATGTACCTCCGTATAGCAACGCAAGGATTACGATCGCGAGTTTGGGAAACGTACCCGATTCCGCCACTGCCCGCAAGACGTACGCGCCGGCGATGCCAAGCATGGCCCTGCCGAGGACTGGAAAAACTCCTGCTGGCTGGGGCAAGACGTACTCTGCGGCAGAGCTTTGAGCTTGCGGAACGAGGGGGTGGACCGGGAGCGAGACCGCTGGTTGCGGCATATGCTCGATAGCAGAAACCCGGTGTTCGAGGCTCTCCAGGCGTGTGCAAATCTGCGCTAAAGCTTCGCGAAGATCGTCCATAACCTCCACCCATTGAGGCCGGGAACGAATGCTGGCTGAACTACGGTGCCGAGGCTGCTTTGGCAAACAAAGTCTTCTCCGGCCATGGCGGCAGGAGCTTGACCAAGATCCAAAGAAATATAAAGGGAAGAATCGTCAGCATGATTGCCATTAGCAAGCCTTCCCTTGTGACAAACCCCATCTTGTACGTCGTGTATCCCAGAAAGCTCTTGGAAAAGAGCTGGCCGCCGATGACCACATTCCATCGCATGGCGAAGATTCCGACCAGCGTCAGGCATCCGGCCACGGCGTAGATTCGTTTGCGAACGAGATCGTTTAACTTCGCCACTTGCGTTATGGCCAGGAGGATGATTGGGGTTACCGTGCCCAGCAGAATCTGCACCACGATGTGAGAGAAATAAAGTTTGGTATGCACCATGAAGTCGAGGCTGCGGAACGATTCATCAGCTTCGTAGATGCGATGGATCAGATCCAGCATCTCCAGACTGAAATCGATAATGAAGGTATAGAAGAGATACTTTGCGACCGTATCGACGCAGCACATGTCAATCGGTTCGCGCCGCATCGTAGTGAGAAGCATGTACAGCAGCATGACAACCGCGATGCCCGATACCATCGCGGAAAACAGGAATACCACCGGCATTAGCGGCGACGACCACCACGGATTCGCCTTCACCGAGCCAAAAATAAAGCCAACGTATCCGTGCAGTAGGAAAGCCGAGGGGATGCCGATCACGGTGATCAGCCATCCGGCGCGTTCGTCGATGTGCAGCGCGCGCGGGCTGATATTGGTCGAGCCGAGCGTCAATATGCGATACAGCAAACGCCGCCAGCCGGTGGTCGTCTGCGACAACACGACGATGTCATACCGGTAATCCAGCCAGATCTCCAGCACAAGCACCGCCAGCAGATACCACAGGTAGACGAAGCCGAACATCGCCATGGCAGAGGAGCCATGTGGCGTCAGATACATTTCGAAGGAGCGCTCAGGGTGTCCCAGGTGCAGTTGCAGCGGCAGGGGAGCAACCAGCAGGAACGCCAGCGCGGTCAGCAACGCCAAACGGTAAGTAGGCTTCACCGCCTGGACCTGAAAGACCCGTTCCAGCGATGCCAGAATGAATGCTCCAGCTACGAGCCCGGTAAGAAATGGATAGAGCACGATCAATACGCTCCACTGCAGTTCCACTTCGTTGGGGTACATGAATCCTTCTACTGGAACCTGCACAAGAGTCTCCTTATCGCACTGAACCATCCAGACCGTAATAGAAGCACTTCGAATGCGTCGCCATTTGCGGTTTCAAAACCTGCACGCTGTGCGTCCGCAGGAATTCATGGATCGGATCATTCGGATTCTTTAGATTGGCGAGCTGTCGTGCACCGGTGGGACAGACCTCGCAACATGCGGTCGTCAGGCCCTTGGTGATCCGGTGATAGCAGAGCGTGCACTTGTTGGCCGTCTTGGTCTGCGGGTTGATAAACCGGCAACCGTAGGGACAAGCCTGCACGCAGTAGCGGCAGCCGAGGCAGTATTTCTGGTCGATCAGCACGACTCCGTCAGGCGAAATGAAGGTCGCACCCACCGGACAGACCTGGGTGCACGGCGAATCCGCGCAATGATTGCAGAGCTTGGGAACAAAGAAATTCTTGCCCCCAGCTTCCTTCGCCGCGGGAAATCCATTCTTTCCGCCTTCGGGCGAATCGACCTTGGGATATTCCATCTCCCAATCTTGAATGTGGTAGCGCTCGACCCAGGTTCGGTAGTAGCCGTCGGGAACATGGTTCTCCAGTTGGCAAGCGCGAACGCAACTGCCGCAGCCGATGCACTTGGTGATGTCGATGAGCATCGCCCACCAGTGTTCCGCCATGTTGTAGTTCGGCGAAGCTTCCGGCGTGCTTGCCAGAATGGAGTCCCAGGCTACAGCGGCGGCCGGCAGCAGAATCAGCAGTTGGCGGCGGGTCATGGTCATTGCGTAACTCCCACATTCATGGCTGGACTGTGCGGCTGGTGACAGGTATTGCAGGCTGCCCCACCTGAGTGTTCGACGGCGTTCACCTGCGGAAAGTTTTTCGGCTTGGCGAGGCTCTCCTGATGGCAACGAACGCAAAGGACGGCGGTGTCCAGCTTGACTGGTGTCACCGATCCCGGATCGTCGGCGTGGGCCGCGAGCGCCCCGTGGCAGGACTCGCAGGCTACGCCTTTGTGCACGCCCTTGCTCTTCACATCCAGCACGTCGGCATGACAGCCTTCGCAGACCTGATGCCCGGCATAGCGAACTGGCAGAGCTGCGATCTCAGTTATGGCATTGGCGCGGTAATGACCGTAGCGCCCAAAGCTGCGCGGTACCAGAAAACTTCGCAGTGTCAGGAACGCAATCAACCCAACCAGGAAAACTGCTGCCACGCGAAACAAGTGTCCCGCATCTTGGAAGATCTTCATGCCTATGTTCCACACGAACGGAGTCGAGCGGGTACTATGGCGCGCGCTAATTGCTGCCATCCGACTTCAGAACAATTCACAATATGTTCCATTTTGGGATTGATATAAGAGAAAGGTCTCAGGGGCCGTGTTCTGGGTCACGGCTTCACGTGATATCCATCACGTACCCAAAGGTTCTTGGCCGGCCGGGCGCGTCACTTACCGGCGCTGCAGAGTGCGCTTGAGCGCACGGCAATCTGGAAGCTGCTGGTTGATTAGTACCGAGAAACTCCACAAAAGCTCCGTAGGCAGTAGAGTTCGCGATGATCTTCAGGGCATGCTTGAGCGTTTTGTCTGACTCGTTCGCGTCCCCTCGCAGCTCAAGGGGTGAGCTGCCAGAGCGTGCCCTGTCCGCCATGGCCGCCGAAGGTCGTGGTTCCGTACAGATTGCCGCTGGCGTCGAAGGCAACGCTGCTCAAGGGCGGCGCGCCGTCAAAGCCGGTGGAGGGAACCTGTTCGGCGATACTGCGGATTTGGGCGGGGTGTTCGAGCTTACACCGTCCGGCGGCTCGTGGACTTACTCGCATCCGCCGTTATCGATGCAAACGCCGTTTTGACTTCCGCCGTATGGAGCGGACCCATAGACATTTCCGCCGCGATCGATGGTCTTGCGGCCGACCGCCGTCTTCGATGTCAAAGGAAAGATTTCGATTGAAACCGCTCTCGGTCGTTTTATACTCATTCTCATTCGATAATCATGTGCCTCTCTCATGAACAGTTCCGTGAGCTGGCCGGGAAGCACGGTTTCGCGGTCACGCACCAGCGTCAGGTGGTCTATGAGGCCGTCGTCGCGTCCCACGGGCACCATTCCCCAGAACACATTTACGCCGCGGTCCGACGTCGCATTCCATCCATTTCTCTCGCCACGGTCTACAAGAATCTACGGCTTTTCGTTGAATGTGGGTTGCTGCGAGAGGTCAGTCCTCATGCGTCCACGTTGCGCGTGGAGGGCAACCTCAAACCTCATCACCACGTGGTCTGCACTCGCTGCAAATCGGTGCGGGACATAGAAGGTGAGTTCATCGATTTCAATCGGCTATCCCAGCAACTGCCGGGCGGCTTTGATCTGACGCAGCCGTTGGTCGAGGTCTTTGGCCTCTGTCGCCGCTGCCGGGCAAGAACCTAAGCAAAACATTCTGTACCCAATGGAGATCTTCCCCCACATTTCCAAAAGTATAAGTTTGGACAGAATGTCACATTAGATATAATCTAAATCGCTCATGGACGCCGAGACGATTAAACGGACTTTGGATGGCAGCGGGTTGCGGTGCACTCCGCAGCGCTACGCCGTGATGGCGTTCTTGATGGAATGCAAGCGTCATCCCACGGCCGCGGAAATCTTCGAGAGCGTGAATCGCATGGATCCGCGCTGTTCAAGGGCCACGACTTATAACAATCTGCGGGACTTGGTGCAGGCGGGCTTAGTGCGTGAAGTGGCCGTCGAGGGCCGGGCCGCGCGATTTGATGCGAAAGGCATGCGGCATCACCACTTCATCTGCGACCGCTGCGGCAATGTTGAGGACATTGGGTGGTACAACGTGCCCAGGCCTGCCTCGGGCTCCCTCGGTAAGCGAGTTCTTCGAGAATGCGAACTGATTTTCCGCGGGCTCTGCACCAAGTGCGCTCCGCGGCATGCTTCCGGTTAAGTGCTAGCGGGGTGGATACCGGATGAATAGCGCGGTCGGCGGCGATTGCGCGAATGGGAAAGCCAGGATGGGTTGGTAGCTGGTCACCGTTTTTTTGACTAATTTGAAGGAAGAAAACATTATGGATAAAGAACTCGCGACAGCAGCAGGGGCCACAGTCCCTCATACTCAGGAACAAAACTCGTCAACCGAATCCAAGTGCCCGGTGGCTCACGGCGCTAGCAAATTCCAGACCAATGCCGGATGGTGGCCGAATCAGCTAAACGTGAACATCCTGCACCAGCACTCCCCCAAGTCCGATCCCATGGGCAAGGAGTTCAATTACGCGGAAGAGTTCCAGAGCCTCGACTTGAATGCCGTGGTCAAGGACCTTCGTGCGCTGATGACGGATTCACAGGAGTGGTGGCCGGCGGACTTCGGTCACTATGGGCCACTCTTCATTCGTATGGCGTGGCACAGTGCGGGTACGTACCGCATTGGCGACGGCCGCGGCGGAGCAGGCTCGGGCGAACAGCGTTTTGCGCCCCTAAATAGCTGGCCCGACAATGTGAACCTCGACAAGGCGCGCCGGCTGCTCTGGCCGATCAAGCAGAAGTATGGGAAGAAAATCTCCTGGGCCGACCTCATGGTTCTCACCGGAAACGTGGCATTGGACTCAATGGGGTTCAAGACCATCGGTTTCGGCGGCGGGCGCGAGGACGTCTGGGAATCCTCAGAGGATATTTATTGGGGGCCTGAGGGCAAGTGGCTGGCGGACGAGCGCTACAGCGGCGATCGTGATCTCGCGAATCCCCTGGCCGCGGTTCAGATGGGTCTGATTTACGTGAACCCGGAAGGGCCCAATGGAAACCCCGATCCCCTTGCCGCGGCGAAGGATATCCGAGAGACGTTCGCCCGCATGGCGATGAATGACGAAGAGACGGTTGCGCTTATCGCCGGCGGGCACTCGTTCGGCAAAACCCACGGCGCCGGCGATGCGTTACTGGTGGGCCCAGAGCCGGAAGCCGCCAGCATCGAGCAGCAGGGCCTCGGCTGGAAGAGCAAATTTGGCACGGGCAAGGGGGGCGACGCGATCGGCAGCGGCCTGGAAGTCATTTGGACCACGACGCCTACGAAGTGGAGCAACAACTTCTTCGAGAACCTGTTCGGCTACGAATGGGAACTGACCAAGAGCCCGGCCGGTGCGCATCAGTGGAAACCAAAGAATGACGCAGGCGCCGGTACGGTGCCGGATCCGCACGATCCATCAAAGCGCCGCGCGCCCACCATGCTGACCACCGACCTCGCCTTGCGGCTCGACCCTGCCTACGAGAAGATTTCACGGCGCTTCTACGAGCATCCGCAGGAACTCGCAGACGCGTTCGCCAAGGCGTGGTATAAGCTGACCCACCGTGACATGGGACCTCTCTCGCGGTACCTTGGCCCGCTGGTTCCAAAGGAGCCCCAGATCTGGCAAGACCCTGTTCCCGCCGTGGATCATGAACTAATCGGGGAGAACGACATTGCTGCTCTGAAGGCCAAGATCCTGGCGTCTGGACTGACGATCTCGCAGCTGGTCACCGCGGCCTGGGCATCGGCGGCGAGCTTCCGCGGCTCCGACAAACGCGGTGGAGCGAACGGGGCGCGCATTCGCCTTGCGCCGCAGAAGGATTGGGAAGTGAACCAGCCGGCCGAACTGGGGAAGGTTCTTCAGAAGCTGGAGGTGATCCAGACGGACTTCAATCGTTCGCAGTCCGGCGGGAAGAAGGTCTCGCTGGCTGACCTGATCGTTCTGGGCGGCTGCGCAGCCGTCGAGGAAGCTGCGAAAAAGGCCGGGCACGACGTGAAGGTTCCCTTCTCGCCGGGACGCACAGATGCTTCGCAGGAGCAGACCGATGTGCACTCATTTGCCGTAATGGAGCCGAAGGCAGACGGGTTCCGCAACTACCTCCGGAAGCAAAACGGAACATCGCCGGAGGAACTCCTGGTGGATAAGGCGGAGCTACTGAAGCTAACTGCTCCCGAGATGACGGTGCTCATCGGCGGCATGCGCGCCCTGAATGCTAACTTCGGGCAGTCGAAGCACGGCGTCTTCACCAAACGGCCCGAGACGCTGACGAATGATTTCTTCGTCAACCTGCTCGACATGAATACGGAGTGGAAGCCCTCTTCATCCGAAGGCGTGTATGAGGGGCGCGATCGCAAGACAGGCGAAGTCAAGTGGACCGGTACCCGGGTCGACCTTATCTTCGGTTCGCACTCCCAGCTCCGCGCGCTTGCGGAAGTCTATGCCTGTGACGACTCGAAAGAGGCGTTCGTGAAGGACTTTGTTTGTGCGTGGAACAAGGTGATGAACCTTGACCGCTACGACCTTGCCTCGGCGAAAAAGCCGGCTGTCAACTAGGCGCTAACTCCTGGGTAGTGTCTCAAACTGAGACACTACCCTAACCCACGACGGGCAAACCAGAAGTTATCGGTCCGTCAGTCTCAATACGCTGGCGCGAGCCAGTCAGCACGGTCTCCAGGTCAGGATTCGCCGCGAAGGCCCGCGATGGATGCACCAGCGACAACAGCACCAGCAAAGCGATGGACGCTTGAATCGTCCCAAAGGCGCAATTCGCCCATCTGGCCTCCGGATACCGGCCAAACTTGCGGCTGCGACAGAGCATTACGACGCGGCGCAGGAAGGTCATGGCTATGTATACCCAAAGTCCGTCGACCTGGCACATTTGACAGTACCGCCGAGCAAACTCAAGTATCATAGTCTAACCGCTGTTTGGGATTCACTTGGTTGCTTTCATGGCAACTGGCGGGAGGAAGTTCATGTCTAAGAGACCTGCACGCGGTAGTATACGATTCGCCGTTTTCTTCTTCTTAGTGTCCGCCCTGTTTCCGTCACTAAGCCGAGCACAGGTTCCTGTTTTCAAGATTACGACGGAAGACAGCTCGATTAAATTCTCCGTGAAGGCATCGGTGGCCGTAAACGGTACTTTCGACAAGTGGGATGCCGCTCTAACCTTTACGTCTACTGATGTGACGACTGGCGTTTTGGACATCAAGATTCAGGCAGACAGCATCAATACCGGAAGTGGTATGAAGGACGACAAGCTGAAGGGGAAAGACTTCTTCGACGTCAAGGAGGATCCTTTGATCACATTCCTGTCAAAGAAGATTATCCAGACCGGCCCCAACACCTTCGATGTGCAGGGCGACTTCACGATTCGTGGAGCGTCTAAACCCGAGACGCTGACGCTAACCGTTTCCGGCGAGGGGACAGGCTCAGGCGAGATTCATGGGACCATGGCCTTCGACCGTAAGGACTACGGGATGACCAAAGGTATTCCCTTCGTTAAGATCGCCGACACTGTCGAGGTGACTGTCAACCTCAAGGGGAAGCGAGTCAGCGGGCCTCCGTTGGTCTTTAAGCATTAGGCAGCCCCCAGTAGGCGAGCGGTTTAATTGATAACGAAGTTGAGGCCAACCGCAGATTCCAAGGTGGCACTGGCTGCGTGCAGGGAGACTGCCCAGG
>Ga0302320_10021830_pt1 | contig 12678 bp, 10 predicted proteins | sample Bog_T0_3_FD_202130 | JGI IMG/M metagenome (GOLD analysis project Ga0302320, IMG submission 202130) | Peat permafrost microbial communities from Stordalen Mire near Abisko, Sweden - Bog_T0_3 | ecosystem: Environmental > Terrestrial > Soil > Wetlands > Peat | place: Sweden: Abisko, Stordalen Mire...
TGGGCCTCGCGCTGTGCCGCCGACTCGCGGACCTGATGGGCGGGAGCGTGGGGGTTGAAACAGCCAAGGGCTCCGGAGCGCTGTTTTTTGTGCGCCTGCCCCTGATCCGGGCGGATTCCCCAGTGGAGGCCGTCCGGGTGTCATTCAAGGTCGGGAAGGTCCTGATCGTGGAGGATGTGGATTACAACGCGTGGGCATTTGCCGCGGTGCTCGCCCGGATGGGCGTATCGGACTGCGACCGGGCGAAGGATGGCAGGGAGGCGATTGCCCGATTCGAGACCCGCGACTACGACGCGATCCTTCTCGACCGCCGGCTTCCCGACATGGACGGCATCGACGTGGCGCGGAAGATTCGGGAAACCGAGGACCGGGGGCGCCCATGTGCTCATCATCTGTGTGAGCGCCTACAGCACAACGGAGGACCGCGATCGGTGCATCGAGGCCGGCATGGATTTTTTCGCGGGCAAACCCCTGACCCCCGAAAAACTCACCCGCATCTTTGGCGAGGCGGGCTTGGCCGCGGCGCCCATGGATGGCGCCGACCCCGCCGGATCCGAAGGGGCGGGGGACACGGGGATGCTGGACTACCTGGCCGGCCATGGCGGAGGGGGCCTGCCGGGACAGATCGAACGGTATATCGCAATTCTCGAGGCGTGCATGGTCGAGATCCCCCGGGCCTTCGCCTCGGGCGACTTTGCCTCAGTCAGGAGGAGCGCCCATGCCATAGCCGGACACGCCTGCCTGGTCGAGGCGGATGCGCTCGCCTCGTGCGCCGGCGAACTCGACGCCGCAGCCTTGGAAGGCGACACGCCCGGGGTCCGGGCGCTCATGGATCGCCTGAGGATGGAGGCCGATCGGGTGATCGCAGCCCTCGCCAAGAAGGCTCTGGAGGGCCGGTCCGAAGGACCGCCCCAATAGGACCAATAAGTCCTATAGGACCTATTCTGATTCACAAGAACTGCACGGCCTTTGGCAACGGGCGCGGAGAAGCGCCGCCAAGAGGCGGCCATAGTTGCGGTTCAGCCATGAACAACGGTGCGTTGCAGTGTCCCTTGCCGCTTTCCTGTGGCACCGAAATCGCGATCGGCCACGGAGGGGGAGGCCGGCTCACCGAGGAATTGGTCGATGGGATCTTCCGCAAGGCGTTTGCCAACCCGTCGCTGGAGTGTCGCCACGATGGCGCGGTTCTCACGGTGGGCGGCGCGCGCCTGGCCTTCACGACCGATGCCCACGTGGTGAGCCCGCTCTTTTTCCCGGGAGGAGACATCGGCAAGGTCGCCGTCCACGGCACCGTCAACGACCTTGCGATGTGCGGCGCCCGGCCGCTCTGGATGAGCGCCGGATTCATCCTGGAGGAGGGGCTGCCGATGGAGACCCTCCGGAGGGTGGCGGCGTCGATGGCCGAGGCGGCCTCGCAGTCGGGGGTCGTCATCGTGACAGGGGACACCAAGGTGGTCGAGCGGGGGAAGGGTGACGGGCTCTACGTGACGACCGCCGGTGTCGGCCTGGTCGACCATTGGCTCAACATCGGGCCCGCGGCGATCGAGGAGGGCGATGCCGTGATCCTGAGCGGCGATATCGGCCGCCATGGGATGGCGGTCATGGCGGTGCGGGAGGGGCTGGAATTCGAGAGCCCGATCGAGAGCGACTGCGCGCCGCTTGTCGCCCCGGTCATGGCGCTGGTGTCCCGAGGGGTGGAGGTGCACTGCCTGCGGGATCTCACAAGGGGCGGGCTTGCGACGGCCTTGGTGGAGCTTGCCGAGGCGAGGGGGCTCGCCATTGCGCTCCATGAACGGGCCGTGCCGGTCTCGGAGCCCGTCCGCGGGGCGTGCGAAATCCTCGGGCTCGACCCCATGTACGTCGCCAACGAGGGAAGGTTCATCTGCCTTGTGCCCGAGGCCGAGGTCGGCCGGGCGCTTGATGTCCTGGCCCGCACCGCCCCCGGAGGGAGGCCCGTCGTGATCGGCAGGGTGGGTGGTCCTCCGATCGGGGAGGTGACGCTGCGCACGGTGTCCGGCGCGGACAGGATCCTGTCCAGGCTCAGCGGGGAGCAGCTTCCGAGGATCTGCTAGCGGTTCGGCGGTACCGGTAATAGGCGGCGCATGCGCCCTCGCTGGACACCATAGGAGCTCCCGCCGGCCGCTCCGGCGTGCAGAGCGTGCCGAAGGCCGGGCACTGCAACGGCTTCTTCAGGCCGCGAAGAATCTCGCCGCTGATGCAGGGCCCGACAGGCGCCGCGGGACGGGGGGCAAGGTTGAACTTGCGGGCCGCGTCGAAGGCGGAGTACCGGTCCCTTATCCCAAGTCCGCTTCGGGGAATGGCGCCCAGTCCCCGCCAGTTCCGGTCGACCACCTCGAACACGTCGCCCATGATTGCCATCGCCGAGGAATTGCCGCCGGCCCGCACGACGCGCGCGTAGGCGTTCTCCACCAAGGCCTCGCCGGCCTCGAGCTGGAGCAGGCAGCGGTGAAGCCCCTTGAGGATGTCGACCGGTTCGAATCCCGTCACCACGATGGGAGTCCTGAATTCCCTGGCGATGGGCTCGTATTCCCTGGTTCCCATGATCGCGCACACATGGCCCGCCGCCAGGAACCCCTGCACGAGGTTGTCCGGCGCCCCCAGGATGGCGCGCATGGCCGGGGGCACCAGCACGTGGGAGACGAGGAGCGAAAAGTTGGCGAGGCGCCGACGCCCGGCGAGCAGCACCGCCATGGCGTTGGCCGGCCCCGTGGTCTCGAAGCCAACGGCGAAGAAAACCACCTGCCTCTCCGGGTGGTCACCCGCGAATCGGACGGCATCAAGGGGCGAATAGACCATGCGCACGCTTCCGCCCCTGGCCCGGGCGGCCTGGAGGTCGATCCCCGTTCCGGGCACCCTCATCATGTCTCCAAAGGAACAGAGGGTTACCCCCGGCCGAAGCGCCAGTTCGACGGCTTGGTCGATCATTTCCGCCGGGGTGACGCAGACCGGGCAGCCGGGGCCGTGCACCAGGGTGACTCCCTTCGGAAGCAGTTCGTCCAGCCCGTGTTTGACGATGGCATGGGTCTGCCCGCCGCAAATCTCCATGACGGCCCAGGGGCGTGTGACTGCCCGCGCGATCGCGGCGGCAAGTTCGGCCACCGTCCCGGCGTCGCGGTACTCGTCGATGTATTTCATGGGGATCCCTGCGGTTCGTCAGCAAGGTCCGCGAGGTCGCCTATGGTGCGCAGGTACTGGAAGACTTCCCCGGCCTCCTCTGCGTCGATCACACCTATGGCGACCCCGACGTGAACCAGGACGAAGTCTCCTTCCTTGGCCTCCGGGACGCAGGACAGGCAGACTACCTTCACCACGCCGCCAAAGCTGACGCGCCCCCTCCTCTCCAGGATGTCTTCACCCTGGACGTCGAGGAGTCTTCCTGGAATTGCGAGGCACATTGGAGATCAAGGCATCCGGACGGTGGTCAGGTTCCAAAGGGCGCCGAGGGCCTGGCCGGCGGCAATCGCCCCGTCGTTGGGGGGCAGCTCCCGGGGAGCCAGGACCTCAAAGCCGGCCTCCTCGAGCTCGGCCGTGGCGAGTTCGAGGAGGAGGGCGTTTTGAAAGCAGCCGCCGCCGAGCGCGACGACGCCGACCCCGGCCTCGCGCGCGACGGCCGCCATCCCGCGCGCAAGCGATCGATGGAAGGAAGCGGCGAGCCCGGAGGTCTCCCGGCCGGCGAGGCGCCCTGCCTCAAGGGAGGCGATCAGCGGCTGCCAGTCCAGCTCTGCCGTGGCGCCCGCGCCGCGGGGAAGCGACCGGAGAGGGAAGGGGAGCGCGGGGGCGCTGGCGGAGGCGCAGGCGGCGGCGGACTCAAGCGCCAGGGGCACCTGGCCCTCGAAATTGTTTTGGGATGGGAGCCCGAGCAGCGCCCCCACCGCATCGAAAAGCCGGCCGGCGCTGGAGGCGGACGGCGAGAGGACATGCCGGTCGAGCATGGCCTTGAGCAGCGCGGCATCGGCGTCGGAAAAACCGAGACGGCCTGCAAGGGCGCCGAAGCCCGGATCCCCACACGCATGGGCCAGCCCCAGGGCGACGCGCCGGCCGTCGCGGGCCGCGGCGTCTCCGCCGGGCAGGCAGAACGGGCGCAGTCGCGCAAAACGGAGCGCCGTCCCGCCCTGCAGCAGGAGGAATTCGCCGCCCCAGACCGTCCCGTCCATCCCATACCCCGTGCCGTCCCAGGCTACGCCCAGGACCCCGTTGGCGGGCCGCCCGTGTTCCAGCAGGCAGGCAAGGATATGCGCCAGGTGGTGCTGCACGGCGATGCAGGGAAGGCTCGTCTCGATCGCGTAATGCGTGGACGCATAGTCCGGGTGGCGGTCGCATGCGACCTGGGTGAACTCCGAATCGTGAATCTCGGCGAGCATATCCACGGTGCGCCTAAATGCCGCCCGAGTTGGGGCGGACTCGAGGTCTCCGATGTGGGGGCTGAGCACAAGCTGGTCGCGCGCGGCCACGGCCACCGTGCTCTTCATCTGGGCCCCGACGCAGAGAAGGCGGCCCTCGACGGAACCTGGAAGCGACAGGGAACCCGGGGCGAAGCCGCGGGCCCGCCGCAGCCGGATCGGGCCGACGCTTGAAAGCCGCAGCACGGAGTCATCCACCGGGTGGGCTATGGCCCGGTCGTGGACCAGGAAGGCATCCGCGATTCCATGCAGGCGCAGCCGGGCCTCCTCGTCGCCGGTGCACAGGGGCTCCTCGGAGAGGTTGCCGCTCGTCGCCACGACCGGCCGGGGAAACGCCCCGAGAAGAAGCACATGGAGCGGCGCGTAGGGAAGGATGGCTCCCACCCATGGGTTGCCCGGCGCCACCGAAGGCGCGAGCGCCGCTTCCGGACGGCGCCTGAGGAGCACGACCGGGGCCTCGGGGGACGCCAGCAGCCGCTCCCCGTCCGGGGTTGTCTCCGCGCATTCCCGGACTGCGGAGAGGCTGGGGAACATGACGGCAAAGGGCTTTTCGTCGCGATGCTTGCGCCGGCGCAGCTCAAGGACGGCCGCGTCGTTGCGTGCGTCGACCAGCAGGTGAAAGCCTCCGATCCCCTTGACGGCCAGCACGCAGCCCCTCGCAAGAAAGTCGACGGCGCGGGAGAGGGCCTCCTCGCCTCCGGATTCGCCCCCAGACGGGGTCCGCAGCGCAATGCGGGGGCCGCAGTCCAGGCAGGCGTTTGGTTCTGCGTGAAAGCGCCGGTCCGAGGGGTCGTCATACTCATGCCGACAGGTCGGACACATCCTGAAGGCCCGCATCGTGGTGTTGGGACGATCGTATGGCAGTCGCTCCAGGATCGAGTAGCGCGGCCCGCACTGGGTGCAGTTGATGAAGGGATACCGGTGGCGCCTGTCCCGGGGGTCGAGCAGTTCGCGCCGGCAGTCCCCGCAGAGCGCAAGGTCGGGAGGGAGGGCGGTTGCGATGGGCAGGCCCTCCGGCCCGCTTGGGACGATGGTGAACTCACCGGCCGGGTCCGTTCCGGCCACCCCGCCGGGCTCCTCGCCGACATCGCGGACATGCGCAGCGGGCGGCGCCTCGGTCTTGATCGCGCGCACCAGCGCCGCGACGGCGGACGCAGGTCCGGCCACCCGGATCAGGACGCCCTCGGCGTCGTTCCGCACCCATCCACGCAGGCCTAGGCGGCTGGCAGTCCTGTGCACAAAGGGCCGGAACCCAACCCCCTGCACCAGGCCGCGCACCCGCAGCAGAACATCGGACGAGCCGGCCGGTTCCGGGGCGAGGTTGGACTTTGCCTGCATGGCCTCATTCCCTTCGCAGGAGCCCCCTGAGCAGCTCGTACCAAAGAGCGATCCCGTCTCCGGTTCGCGATGAAAGCCGGATCACCCGGGCCTGTGGCGCTATCCGCCTGACATTCTCCTCGGCGGCGTTGCTGTCGAAGCCGAGGACCTCGGCCACGTCCATCTTGGTCAACAGCACCACATCGGCCGACTTGAAAATCGGGGGATACTTGAGGGGCTTGTCCTCCCCCTCGGCCGCGGACAGGAGCACGACCCGGAGCTTCTCTCCCAGGTCGAAAGAGGCGGGGCAGACAAGGTTGCCCACGTTCTCAATGAACAGCAGCCGCCGTCCCGCAAGCTGAAGCCTGCCGGCCGCCCGGGACACCATTCCCGCGTCGAGATGGCAGGCCGAGCCCGTCGTGATCTGGACCACGGGGGCCGTCGAGCGCCTCAGGCGCCTTGCGTCATTGTCCGTCTCGAGATCGCCCACGATCGCCGCGCACGGGGTGGTGGCCCCAAATTCCGTCAGCGTCCTCTCGAGCAGGCTGGTCTTGCCCGAGCCCGGGGAGGAGACGAGGTTCAGCGCAACCACTCCCAAGTCCCGGAAGAGGCGCCGGTTCTGCGCTGCCTGGCGGTCGTTTCCCTCAAGCAGGGACTGGCGTATCTCGAGCGTTCGAACGGCGGGCCCTGCGGGAGGTGCGGGCGGGGCGTTCATCAGGACACCTGGATTCGGGCAACCTCGAGTTCCCGGCCCTGCACGAGCTCGCCCGAAACCCGGCGGCAGCGCGGGCAGGTGAAGACAAAATCGGTGTCGACCGCAAATTCCAGGTCGCAGTTCGGACAGCGCCCGCGGGCCGGCACGGTCTCGATTTCGAGATCCGCACCGGCCGCGGGCGTGTCCTTTACTACGGCATCGAAGGCGAGTCGAAGCGCTTCTGGCTCCACACCCGAGAGCGCTCCTATTCGCAGCACGACCTGGTGCACCTGAGTTGCGTCGTGACCGCGGGCCTGAGCAAGGACCGCCTCTATCGCAGACTCCATGATACCCAGTTCGTGCATTGGGGGTTACTGCCAACGTGCCAAGGTGTTCAGGCTACCACCCCGGGCCGGGTGGCGCTGCGCATGGTTTGCCCTTTGCTGTGCGGTTCTTGGGCAGGCCGGCGGCTCCAGGCGCAATATCCGCACGGGGTTCGCCAATAACTGCGGAGAGAGCCCCCGGGGCGGGTGTCATACTTGAAAGCGTGGACAAAAAGCCCAATACTCCCGCCTATGTAACGTGTGATGCCAACGAGGCGGTGGCGTCGGTTGCCTACCGGCTGAACGAGCTGATCGCGATCTATCCGATCACCCCCTCGTCGGCCATGGCGGAGTCCTGCGACGAGTGGGCCGCGGAGGGCAGACTGAACCTGTGGGGCCAGGTTCCCCGCATTGTCGAGATGCAGTCGGAGGGCGGCGTGGCGGGCGCCGTCCACGGCGGCCTGCTCGGCGGGGCCCTGACCACGACCTTCACGGCGTCCCAGGGGCTCCTGCTCATGATCCCCAATCTCTACAAGATCGCGGGGGAATTGCTGCCGTTCACCGTGCACGTGAGCGCCCGCGCCCTGGCGGCCCAGGGGCTTTCCATCTTCGGGGACCACCAGGACGTGATGGCGTGCCGCGCCACGGGCTGCGCCCTGCTCTGCAGCAACTCCGGGCAGGAGGCGCACGACCTGGCGCTGGTGGCCCACGCGTCGAGCCTGCGCTCGCGGGTCCCCTTCGTGCATTTCTTTGACGGCTTCCGCACCTCGCACGAGGTGTCCAAGCTCGCCCTGCTTCCGGACGACATCCTCCGGTCGCTGGTGGATGAGGCGGACATCGCCGCATTCCGGTCGCGCGCGATGACCCCCGACCACCCGACCCTGCACGGCACGGCGCAGAACCCCGACGTCTATTTCCAGGGCCGCGAGGCGGTCAACCGGTTCTACACGGCCCTTCCGGACATCGTCCAGGCGTCCATGGACCGGCTGGCGGCCGAAACCGGCAGGACCTACCGCCTTTTCGAGTATCACGGCCATCCGGAGGCGGAGAGGGTCGTGGTGGCGATGGGCAGCGCGGTCGAGACGATCATCGAGACCGTGGACTGGCTGGTGCGGCGGGGCGAGAAGGTGGGGGTGGTCGCCGTGCGCCTGTTTCTCCCGTTTTCCACCAAGGCTTTCCTTGCGGCGCTTCCCTCCTCGGCGAAAATCATCGCGGTCCTCGACCGGACGAAGGAGCCGGGGTCCATCGGCGAGCCCCTGTACCTGAACGTCGTTGCGTCGCTTGCCGAGGGCATTGCAGCCGGGGAGGCCCGGCCGCGGGTGTGCGGGGGGCGCTTCGGGCTGGGGTCCAAGGAATTCACGCCCGGCATGGCGCGCACCATCTTTGACAGGCTCGCCGAGCCCGCCGCTCCGACCCATTTCACGGTTGGAATCTGCGACGATGTCACCGGCCTGTCGCTTTCCTACCAGGCCGACTTCGACCTGGAGCCGCCGGAGGTCCGGCGCTGCGTGTTCGTCGGGCTGGGCTCCGACGGAACGGTCGGGGCCAACAAGAATTCGATCAAGATCATCGGGGAGCAGACCGCGAACTTTGCGCAGGGCTACTTTGTCTACGACTCGAAGAAATCCGGCTCCATCACGGTGTCTCATCTTCGCTTCGGCCCGCGGCCGATCCGCGCGCCCTACCTGATTCGAAGCGCGGACTTCGTGGCCTGCAGCCACTTCAGCTTCGTCGGAAAGTCCGACATCCTCGGCTACGCGGCGCCCGGCGGGACCGTGCTCCTGAACTCGCCCTACACCCCCGCGGAGACGTGGACCAGGCTGCCCCGCGAGTGGCAGGAGACGCTGATTGCCAAGAAGCTCCGCCTCTACGTCATCGATGCCACCGGTGTGGCCCAGGCCGCCGGGATGGGCCGCCGCACGAACACGGTGCTGCAGACCTGCTTTTTCGCCCTGTCGGGGGTTCTCCCGCCCGACGAGGCCGTGGAACAGATCAAGAAGGCGATCGCCAAGACCTACGGCAAGAAGGGCGAGCAGATCGTCAAGATGAACTACGCGGCGGTCGAGGCCGCCCTTGCAGGCTTGCACCAGGTCCAGATACCCGGCGCTCCGGACGCGGAGGCGGTCGCAACCGTCCCCCCATCGTATTCCGGGGCGCCGGAATTTGTCCGTCAAGTGACCGCCCGCCTTCTCGCGGACCGAGGGGATCTCATGCCCGTGAGCGCGATTCCCTTTGACGGGTGCTGGCCGACAGGCACCTCCCGCTTTGAGAAGCGCAACATTGCGCTCGAGACCCCGGTCTGGGATCCGGCGGTGTGCATCCAGTGCAATAAATGCGTCCTAGTCTGCCCGCATGCCGCCATTCGTGCAAAATTCGTGGCGCCCGCCGAACTGGCGGGGGCGCCGGCGGGGTTTGCCTCGACGCCGTTCCGGTCCTCGGAATTCCCCGGGCAGGTCTACACGCTCCAGGTTGCGCCCGAGGACTGCACCGGCTGCTCGCTTTGCGTGCAGGTTTGCCCGGCCAAGGACCGCACCAACCCGCGCCACAAGGCGATCGACATGGCGCCGCAGGCGCCGCGCCTCGAGGCCGAGCGGAAACACTGGGACTTCTTCCTCGGTCTGCCCGACCCGGATCGCACGAGGCTGGACACGGGAACCGTCAAGGGCGTCCAGTTCATGACGCCACTCATGGAGTTTTCCGGGGCGTGCGCCGGATGCGGTGAGACCCCCTACTTGAAACTGCTCACCCAGCTCTTCGGCGACCGGCTGGTGATCGCAAATGCGACGGGCTGCTCGTCGATCTACGGGGGCAACCTGCCCACCACTCCCTACTGCGCGAACCGCGAAGGCCGGGGCCCGGCCTGGGCCAACTCACTCTTCGAGGACAATGCCGAGTTCGGCTTCGGCCTCCACCTGGCGATGGAGCAGCGCGCACGCACGGCGCGGGAATTGCTGGCCCGGGTGGACCTTCCCCTGGCCGGGCCGGGATTCAAGGAGTCCCTGCTGGCCGCCGACCAGGGCTCGGAGACCGCAATCGCCGCCCAAAGGGCGCGCGTGGGAGCCCTGCTCGGCCTGTTGCGCGCGACGGGAGGCACCGATGCCCGCAGGCTCACGGCCCTGGCTGACGACCTCGTCAGGAAGACCGTGTGGATCGTGGGCGGCGACGGCTGGGCCTACGACATCGGCTATGGCGGCCTCGACCATGTCCTCTCCACTGGCGCGAACGTGAAGGTGCTGGTCCTCGACACCGAGGTCTACTCCAACACCGGGGGGCAGTCCTCCAAGTCGACGTCGCTCGGGGCCGTGGCGAAGTTCGCCGCGGGCGGAAAGGGCCTGGCCAAGAAGAACCTCGCGCTGATGGCCATGCAGTACGGCCATGTCTACGTGGCGCAAGTCGCGTTCGGGGCCAAGGACAGCCAGACCGTCGCGGCCTTCCGCGAGGCGGAGGCCTATGACGGCCCGGCCCTCATCATCGCCTACTCCCATTGCATCGCCCACGGCTTCCCCCTGCATCTGGGCGTGGAGCAGCAGAAGCTGGCGGTCGACAGCGGCTACTGGCCGCTGTTCAGGCATGATCCACGGCTGGCGGGGAGCGGGGAGACGCTTAAGCTCGACTCCGGGCCGCCCAAGGCGACTCTCGACAAGTTCACAGCGAACGAAACCCGCTTCAGCATGCTGAAACTCGTCGCGCCCACGAGGGCTGCCGAGCTCGCCGGAAAGGCCCAGGCGCAGGTGCGGGAGCGGTACGCCCTGTACCAGCGGCTCGCCGCCAGTTCCGGCGGCAGTGGGAGCGCCCCGGCGCCTGCGCCCGCGGCGCCAACGAAAGCCTCCTCCTCATGAATCTCTCCACCAAGTACCTCGGGTTGAAGCTGGAGAGCCCACTCATCGTCGGGGCGTCGCCGTTTTGCGACAGCATCGACTCCGCGAGCAGGCTGCAGGACGCGGGGGCGGCCGCCCTGGTGATGAGGTCGCTGTTTGAGGAGCAGATCGAGGCCGAGATCCTCGCCCTGGCGCGCAGCACCGAGACCCCGGCCGAGAGCCACTCCGAGGCGACCTCGTACTTTCCCAACTTCTCGGAGTACCAGTTTGGCCCGGACCAGTACCTGCGCCAGATCGAGGGGCTGAAGAAGGCCCTGACCATCCCGATCATCGCCTCCCTGAACGGGGCAAGACTTGGCGGATGGGTGGACTACGCCAGGCGCTTCGAGGCGGCGGGCGCCGACGCGATCGAGCTCAACCTGTACCAGCTCGCCTCCGACGCCGGGGCGACGGCGAATGACGTCGAGGAAGGTCTCCTGGAGACCGTCCGGCAGGTGTCCGGCTCGGTGAAGGTGCCGGTGGCGGTCAAGCTGTCGCCCTTCCACACCTCGCCCGCAAATTTTGTCCGGATGCTGGAGAAGGAGGGCGCCAAGGGCGCCGTTCTCTTCAACCGGTTTTACCAGCCCGACCTCGACCTGGAGGAGATGGAGGTGCTGCCGAAGCTGCAGTTGTCCGATCCGACCGAGCTCCTGCTCCGGCTCCGCTGGCTCGCGATCATCTCCCCGCAGGTCAATCTTTCCCTCGCCGCGAGCGGAGGGGTCCACGATTCGCTGGACGCCCTCAAGGCCCTGTTCGCGGGCGCGAGCGCCGTGCAGGTGGTGTCCGTGCTCCTCAGGCACGGGCCGCGCTACCTCTCGGTGATGCTGAACGGCATGCGCAGCTGGCTGGCCGAGCACGGCTACTCCGGCGTCCAGGAGGTCCAGGGCGTCATGAATCTCCGCCACTGTCCCGAGCCCTCTTCCTTTGAGCGGGCGAACTACATACGGATTCTCCAGGCCTGGCGGATCACACCTTCCCATGAAAAGACCTGACCGAAGAGCCTGGCTCCAGGGAGCCGAGGCACAATGCTCCAATCCTCCCGCGCCGCGCCTGGACCCGCCCTGGCGCCTGGTCCTGCTGGGCGCGCCCGGCGTCGGCAAGGGAACCCAGGCGGACCTCCTGTGCACCCGGCTGGGCGCCTGCCATCTTTCCACGGGCGACATCCTGCGCGCGGCAGCCGCTCCCGGCAGCTGCAACCGCACGCCGGCGCTCAGCGCTGCGGTCGACTTCATGCACCGGGGGGCGCTTGTCCCCGACCAGGTCATCCTGGACTTGGTCGGCGAGCGGGGGCGCTGCCTGCGCTGCTGCGGGGGCTTTGTCCTGGACGGGTTTCCGCGCACTGTTGCACAGGCCGAGGCGCTGGAAGCCTACATGGAACGCGAGGGCGTCCGGCTGGACTACGTGTTCAACTACCAGCTGCCCCTCAACGAGATTGTGGATCGGCTCAGCGGGCGGCGGGTCTGCCCGGGATGCAAGGCCGTATATCACGCCGTCCACCAGCCCCCCAAGCGCGAGGGCCTGTGCGACAAGTGCGGCAGGGCCCTTGTGACCCGGGACGACGACCAGCCGGAGACGATCCGCACCAGGATGCGGGTGTATGAGGAAGCCAACCGGCCCCTGGTCGAGTGGTACGCCGCCAAGGGGCTCCTCGTGAACATCCCGGCCGACGGGACGCCGGAGGAGATCTTCCAGCGCACCTGGGCGTGCGCGAAGAAATAACGGCTACCCGGCCTTTGCCCCGTCCCCGCCCCGGCGCCGCAGCCGGGCGTGGAGGGCTTGGACCGCCTTGACGGCCTTGCCGACCCCGCGGCGGGCGGTCGGCGAGAGCTCCTCGCCGAATGCGAGGTCCTCCGCCGGCACGGTCAGCATCCAGGCGTCCGGGGCGCGGCCGAAGACGTCGCGCGACAGCGCCAGGAGGGTCTGCGGGTCGGAGGCGTGCGCAAGGACCTGGGACGATCCGGACGCATCGATCCGCCTCATCTTCACGGCGTCCACGGGGTCCACGGCCACGTCCACGAAGACCGCCGCCCAGGCCTGCGACAGGGGATCCGCAAGCTCGGGCGTCA
>Ga0302320_10021831_pt1 | contig 12678 bp, 12 predicted proteins | sample Bog_T0_3_FD_202130 | JGI IMG/M metagenome (GOLD analysis project Ga0302320, IMG submission 202130) | Peat permafrost microbial communities from Stordalen Mire near Abisko, Sweden - Bog_T0_3 | ecosystem: Environmental > Terrestrial > Soil > Wetlands > Peat | place: Sweden: Abisko, Stordalen Mire...
CGCAGTTCGAGGAGCTCGAGACTTTCGCCCGGTTTGGCGCTCGTCTGGACGAAAACACCAGCAAGATCATCGCCCATGGACGACGTATCCGCGCGTGCTTAAAGCAACCGGAGTTTGCGCCGGTTTCCGTGCCTGCGCAAATCACGGTTTTGCTGGCGTTGACGGCAGGCCTTTTCGACCATGTTGCGCTTGATCAGATGATTGCTGCCGAGGACGCCGTCCAAAAAGCGGCGACGCATATTCCGGCGGTGGTGTGCGCGCGTTTCGGAAGCGGCGACAAGCTGAGCGACGAGGATCGCAAAGTGATCATAGATATCGCCCGTCAAGCGCTCATTGCCTTCCAGCCCAAACCCGAAGCCAAAACCGCGCCAAAGCCCGAACTCGCGTCCAAGGTCAAACCCGCATCCATGGGGCACCCTGCCAAGGACGCGCCAGTCGGCGCATCTAAGCCAAGCGTTGCGACGGAGGCCAAGGATCAATCATGAGCGACACCACCCAGAGCCTGCGCCGAAAGATCAGCAGTGCGGGAGATCTCCAATCCGTTGTACGCACGATGAAGGCCTTGGCCGCATCGAGCATCGGACAATATGAGGAATCGGTGCGCGCGTTGAATGACTATTATCGTGCGGTAGAGCTGGGGTTGGGGGCGTGTTTTCGGGAAAGCGAGCCAAAATTCGCCTTGGCGAAGCCAAAAGCACAAACCCATGCCGGTACGATAAGCGCAATCGTCTTTGGGTCCGACCAGGGTCTCGTTGGGCAGTTTAATGAGGTTGTTTCCGATTATGCGATCAAGGTGCTTACGGCTCTACCCGGCAAAGCTCAAATCTGGGCGGTCGGCGAGCGTGTTCATGCGCGCCTGGCGGACGCGGGCCTGCCGCTAGCAGGTCTCTTCACCGTGCCGAACTCCGTCCAGGCCATTACCCCGCTCGTCGGCCAGATCCAAATTGCAAGCGAAGCACATCGAACCAAAGGCGGGAATGCCTCTGTTTGGGTATTCCATAACCGGCCGCTGTCTGGCTCACTTTACGAACCGGTTGGGCGTCAGCTGTTGCCGCTCGATGCGCAATGGCAACGCGGTCTGATTAAAATCCGCTGGCCAAGCGTAAACTTGCCGGAGATCATGGGGCGCAACATCGAGACATTGCGCGCCCTCGTACGAGAATATCTGTTTATCTCACTCTTCCAGGCGTGCGCGGAATCCCTTGCCAGTGAGAACGCAAGTCGTCTGGCGGCAATGGAGCGCGCTGATAAAAACATCAACGACTTGCTAGAGCAGCTTCATAGCTCGTTCCACCAACTGCGCCAAAGCGGCATCGACGAGGAACTTTTCGACGTAGTCTCTGGATTCGAGGCTTTGGTTGGGGCGCACTAAAATACTTGTCGAAAGGATCCAAATGAAAATCAACTCAAAGGAATTCCGCATAGAGGAGGGATGCGAGGTCGACCTCAAAAAATGGCCGACGGCCGTAAAGCCGGTTTACAAGTCCAAGAATCAATACAAGAAGCTTTTGGAGGATCACGTTGCGCAGCTGAGTTCGCAACAGCAACTTCTCTATGCCGATAATCGCCACGCAATTCTGCTGATCTTCCAGGCGATGGATGCAGCAGGAAAAGACGGCGCTATTCGGCATGTGATGTCTGGCGTCAACCCGCAGGGTTGTCAGGTGTTCAGTTTCAAACACCCCAGCGCCGCCGAATTGGAGCACGACTTTCTCTGGCGCACCACACGCGATCTGCCGGCGCGCGGCAAGATAGGCATCTTCAATCGCTCCTACTATGAGGAAGTGCTGATTGTGCGCGTGCATCCCGAGATCTTGCGCAGTGAAGGGCTTCCCGATGCTTTTCTCGATGAGAAAAAGGTTTGGCACGACCGTTATCGCTCGATCGTGGATTTGGAGAAACACCTCCACGCCAACGGAACGCGTATCGTCAAAGTTTTCCTCCATCTTTCCAAAGAAGAGCAGCGAAAGCGCTTTCTGGCGCGGATCGACAAACCGGAAAAGAACTGGAAGTTCAGCTCCGCAGACATCGAGGAGCGGAAATTCTGGGACGATTATAGGAAGGCGTACGAGGGATGTCTTAGCGTGACAAGCACGAAGCATTCCCCATGGTATATCGTCCCCGCAGATAACAAAGAAAATGCTAGGCTGATCGTATCGCAGATTGTTCTCGACACCCTGGACGATCTTAAGATGGCCTACCCAAAATCGACCACCGAGCGCCGCAAAGAGCTGCTTACGATCCGCAAGCAACTCGAGAAGTGAATGCTTGAACCCGCTAAATATGTAACAAAGGCGATAGGAGAACGACAATGTTCGAACTTATTGAGGGCATGCCGCCGGACGTGTTAGCCATAGAGGCCGTCGGCAAAGTGACACATGAGGATTACTGGACCATCCTTATTCCGAAGGCCGAAGCGATGATGGCCAAAGGCCCGATCAAGATGATTTATGTCATCGGAGAGGGCTTTTCCGGTTTTGACCTTGAGGCGCTGTGGGACGATGGCGCATTCGGGATCAAGCACTGGCACGAATTCAAGCAAATCGCCGTGGTCGCCGATCTGGTGTGGTTGCGCGCCTCGATAAGTATGTTCGCACCCTTCTTCCCGCCGAAGTGCGGCTCTTCAATCTATCCGAATTTTCCGCCGCGAAGAATTGGATCGTCGACGCCCAACATGTTGCCGCATGACCGCTGACGAAGTGGCGCCCGCCTTCGGCGGCTTGATTGTTCAAACCGCGATGTCGTGGGCATGGACATCGTGGGCGCCAAGCGCGCGCAGGACCCCCAGCGCCGTTTCTTCCTCTCGCGGGGTGCGCGCATTCACCCAAAGAAGGAGTCCGCCGCTCGCGAGCTGCTCCTGAACGCGCGTTGCGTGGTTCTGCTGAATCATCCGGCCAAGCGCCGCGCCGAGCAGGCCCCCAGCGCCAGCCGCGACCAGGACCGGCACGAGTGAGCCTACACCGATCATAACAAGGGCACCGACCGCCGCTAGGGCTGGAGCGGGCAAGTAATCGGCCTCAAGCCGCGATATCCGCGAAAAGAATGTTTCGCGCGGCACGCCAGGATCGTCCTCGACGTCTCTGACCTGCCGATAACGGTGGCCAAGCTTCTGCTCCACTGTTTTCTCGCCGGCCAGAAGCGAAAAGGCGGCCCGGTCAAAGCCGCGCGTTTCGAGGGTGTAAACAGCGGTATCAAGTGTCTCCACATCATCGAACACTGCAACGACCTCTCGAATTGTCTTTGGCATCGTATTGGCTCCGTTGTCTTGCGTAGCGTCTTTTGCTCTTGGTCGAATTTCATCTGACAGGCAAAAGCATATAATCACTTTAGTACTAATTAGGATCGGCTTGGCGGTTGATTGAAACCAAAAAGGGTCGAACAGTGGACGAAGATGGAACTTTTACCGGTGTGAGCCGTTTCGACCGAGGTCATTGAGCTATATGGTTGTGTATTCGATGTCGATTTCTCAAATTCGATCCGAATTTGACGAATTTCTATATGCGCCGATCGATGAGGGCAGCAATGGAACACTTCTCAGCGTCCTTTCGGCGTTGGCGCGACTGGACTTTGACCCTTGGCAGGAGGCCGCCAATCTGGCCCGTATGTCTCGCGAAAGCGCGACTCAACGATTGGCATCGTTGATCTTGGCGCTACCTGGTGGGCCGCTGGCGCATCTGGACGCTAGGACAATTTCTGCACGCCTGATCGCGCTCTTGCCGCACCGGGGCGGAGTGGATATCGCGTCACATGAGACGTTACCCGGTTGCGCACGCCGAACAATTTCCGTGCCATCATGTTTATTATCATTATCAACGTGGCCTTTCTGGCGCTCGCGCTTAGTAGCCAGTATTTCACGGCGGGTCATCAGTCAGCGTCGCACACTGGCTCCACGCGTGCACTAGCGGCGGCTAAGGTCGTTCCCGAGATTCCACTACCAAGTTTAGAAAAGTGACGGTCAAGCGCTCAGTTGTGACCCAGGCGCAATTGTGAAAAGGCTGAAATATTTCTGAATATTGCCTAAGTCACGGAACCTTCAGGGGCGCCACCCGTTACGCTGGATGCTAACGGGCGTTGGTTTCCTATGATGTTGCAATCAAGAGGACGCGCTTCTTTGCAGGCAACTTTCCTGCAAGTGGCATGTAACTAAAACGGGATAACACGATGTCCAACTTTGTCATGTATGCAATTCCGTTCGTTGCCGTCGTTCTCATCGTGCTCATTATGGCGACCGTGAAGATATTGCGCCAATACGAACGAGCTGTGGTCTTTACCCTCGGACGATTTCAAAGTGTCAAAGGCCCCGGTCTGGTACTTTTGATTCCATTTATTCAGGAAATGGTACGCGTTGATATGCGTATTCAGGTTATAGAAATACCTACGCAAGATGTAATATCCCGCGATAATGTCTCGATGAAAGTAGACGCTGTGCTCTACTTTCGGGTTGTTGATCCCGAAAGAGCTATCATTCAGGTTCAACGTTACCTTCCGGCCACCAATATGCTTGCCCAAACGACACTGCGCGCGGTGTTGGGGCAGCATGAGCTCGATGAGATGCTTTCCGAGCGCAAGAAACTGAGTACTGACGTTCAAAGCATCCTGGATACTCAGACCGAGACCTGGGGAATCAAAGTCAGCAACGTCGAGATAAGGACCGTAGAACTTACCGAAAACATGGTCCGCGCCATCGCCAAGCAGGCTGAGGCGGAACGCGACCGCCGAGCAAAAATCATTCACGCGGAAGCCGAATTTCAGGCTTCGCAGACCCTTGTCAATGCCGCAAAAATTCTTGGGAGTATTCCGGCCGCCATGCAACTTCGTTATCTGCAGACGCTGACCGAAATCGGCGCCGAACAGAATTCGACCATCATCTTCCCAATGCCGATCGACATTATGAAGCCGTTCCTCGAAATCTTAGATAGGGCTGGCAAGTCGGCCGGTACCAATGGCGGCGCACACATCCCGCTTGTAGCCGATATGCCGTCGCATGCAGCAACGCCCGCAGCTTCCAACCTATCTTAGTGGTTTTGATTCAAGTCAATTCGCGACTGCCAGATGAGTGTCAAGGTTTACGAGTAATCCTCTTAGAAAAAAGTTCAACAAGTGCGGAGGTTGCCATGAAAACCAAGAAACCCTTGAGTACCAAAATATCCAAACCAGTAAAAAAAACAGATCTTAGGCATGGCATGCATGGAAGCCTGATGGTTAATGCTATTGATGCGGGTCAATCAGAGCCGGTCTCGGACTCTGACCTAAAGCTTGCAACTCCCGATCTTGGAGTTGCAGCCGGCCAAGTAACGCATGAATAGCATAGCAGTACGATAGCAAGATTCGGAGGTCATCAGAGTCCTGCGGCTGTCATTGAGCTGGCGCTCGGCAAGATACCGTAGGTCTACAGTCCGACTCTCCTGTCGAAACCGGAAGTTTGCTATGGACCGCCTAATTGTTCGAGGAATGCGTAATGCTGAGGCAGGAATCTGAGCTCGCTGGATATGCAATTCATGCGAGCGATGGTCTTATCGGTACCGTCAGCGATTTCCTTTTCGACGACAAGACTTGGTTGGTGCGTTGGTTTGTCATCAATGCCGGGCATTGGCTCGACAACCGTAAGGTCCTTCTTCCCCCCTCTGCCTTGGAGCATGTCAGTCGCATCGGACGCCGGTTCGATGTTAGATTGACCAGGCAACAGGTCAAGGACAGTCCTGAAGCAGACACTGAACGGCCTGTGTCGCGGCAACAGGAAACGAAAATATACGATTATTATAGTTGGTCTCCATACTGGGGCAACGGCTCCTATATGGACATAATGGGTTACGGGGGCTTTCTAGGGGGCTCCTTGGCGCCTGAGCCGACCGCAGAATCGATGAGCAGTGAGAAAGAAATTGATGACGCTCAGCGGAGCAAGAATGATCCTACGCTCCGCAGCGCCAAGGAGGTCACTGGATACCATATTCACGCCAGTGACGGCGAGATCGGTCACGTCGAGGATTTTGTTATCGAGGATGATGATTGGAGCATCCATTACCTTCTGGTCGATACAAAGAACTGGTGGCCAGGAAACAAAGTGCTAATCCCGCCGCAATCGATCGGCGTCATTCAATGGACGGACAGAACGGTAAACCTCAATGTCGATTGTCAGAAAGTAAAGGATAGTCGTGCGTACGATCCGTCGTCGGCGTTCGATCCGATTCATAGGTCGAACATTCATAAATTCAGCAGTGATCTCCGGTCGGGGGAGGGTTCATAATGACATCTGTGGCTGTGATCAGATCTTGGAAAGAACTTGACGATTTTAATCGGAGGACAATTGGATGATGCATAATTACTGGAATGACTGGTACTTTGGCTGGGGCTGGATACTTTGGCTCGGATTCATTTTTCTTATGTTTTCGAGCTTTGGAAACTGGGGCTATACCTATCGCGCGCACAGGAGATTCGAAGGGCAACCTCGGAAAGAGGCACTCGACATTCTCAATGAGAGGTATGCACGCGGAGAAATAACGCGGGACCAATATGCTCAGCTGAAATCTGATATTGCGAAAGTTTAGGCACATAACGTGGGTTTAAGCGCAGAATACAGCGCTGCCCAGTAGGAAACGGAAAAGCTCGCTCCGGAGGCAGAGCCAATTGAAAGCAGCGAACGGTGCAGCGCGGCACGTATCCTAAGCGTATAGGACGCACGTAGGATGGAACTAGCGTCAGTCGCGAGCGTTCTCCTGTGTTAAGAAGAGGATTGCCTTCCGGTTTAATCCCAAGCGAACGCGCTGGCGAGAATCATCACAGTTCGATGAGAAAGTAGTTGCGAAGCGTTCTCCTGCTTGGGCAAAATGGGGGGTTGTCGCATCTGTGAACGATGCTTGTGTGCCACCACATACCTTGTGGTTAGTGGGGGGGTGATGATGTCTCTCCTCCCGACAGTTTCGAGATTCTGGATGTCACTGCGAGACTTTTTCGTGACGAGGAAAGCATGCGGCCTCTAATTGCAGGAAACTGGAAGATGAACGGCCTCTCGTCGCAGCTCTGCGAGATCGGGGCGATTGTCGCGTCTGTAAAAGCCTCGCCGCCGCATGCCGACATTTTGATCTGTCCACCGGTCACATTAGTTGCGCCCGCGGCACAGATAGCTGCAGGCCATATCGCTGTAGGTGGGCAGAATTGTCATTCAAAAATCGCCGGTGCGTTTACGGGAGATGTCAGCGCGGAAATGCTTAAAGACGCCGGTGCGTCCGCAGTCATCGTCGGTCATTCGGAACGCCGCCAATATCATGGCGAGACGGATGCGGTCATTGCGGCAAAAGTAAAAGCCGCACGGCGTGCAGGCCTTTTGGCGATTATCTGTATCGGTGAAACCAGGTCACAACGACAGGACGGCAATGCGCTGTCCGTCTGCAGCGATCAGATTGTGGGCAGCGTACCAAACGGCATGACCACGGCCACAATGGCCATCGCCTATGAACCGTTATGGGCGATCGGAGCTGGGAGTACGGCGACCTCGAGCGAAATCGTGGAGATGCATGCTCATATCCGCCTGTGTCTCATCGCGCAATTGGGCGCGGAAGGAAAGGCGGTGCGCATCTTATATGGCGGATCGGTAAAGCCCTCCAATGCCCGCGAGATCCTAATGTTGCCAGAAGTTGGCGGCGCGCTGGTTGGTGGGGCGAGTTTGAAAGCGTCAGATTTTGAGCCAATTTTCAAGGCAATTACCGGAAATGCGCGGTCACACCGCACCGCAATTTCTCAGAAAGTCCGAGTGGGATCACAGAGTAGGTCGAGCGGACAAAGAGGATCATGAAGGTGCCTGCTATAACGTGCTTGTTTCTTGACATCGGCGGCGTCTTGCTCACTGACGGTTGGGATCGCCATGCTCGCAAGCGGGCAGTGACACACTTCAAGCTGGAAGCGGCGGAGATGGAGGACCGCCACCAACTGACTTGGAACACCTATCAGCAGGGAAAGCTCACATTGGATGAATACTTAGGGCGGGCAGTATTCTACAGAAAGCGTCCGTTTACCCGGGCTCAGTTTCGGCAGTTCATGTTCGCGCAATCAAAACCTTATCCCGAAATGATCGAGCTAGTCGCTCAGCTCAAGGCTCGGCATAGGTTAAAAATCGCTGTCGTCAGTAACGAAGGGCGCGAGCTGAACGCGTATCGAATTCGCAAGTTCAAACTGGATCGGTTTGTAGACTTTTTTGTTTCCTCCTGTTTTGTCCACCTTCTCAAGCCCGACCAGGATATTTTCAGACTTACACTGGACATCGCGCAAGTGCCAGCGCTGAAGATTGTCTATCTCGAAAACACCCCTATGTTCACCCAGATTGCGGAAGGATTGGGGATCCGGAGCATTCTTCATACCGATTACAAGTCTACGCGCGCGAAACTGGCTTCATTGGGACTGCAGAATACCGAGGGGCGCCCTCGGTGATATCGGCTAAATCGCGCATCCTGACGATAAACGGCGGCTCGTCGAGCATCAAATTTGCGCTATTCGAGACTGGTGAAACGCTCCAACAAATAGCGGCGGGCGGCATTAATCGGATTGGACTGGAAGCGACCTTTCAGGTCATAGGGCAAAACCAAGCCGACAATATTACGCGGTCGGTGACGGCGCCGGACCATACGGCAGCAGCGGGCGTTCTAATGGATTGGATCAGGGAACGTAGCGGGCACAATCTATTGAGCGGGGTGGGGCATCGCGTGGTGCATGGCGGCCCAAAATATTGCCAGCCACAGCAAATTACCGCAGAAATACTTAAGGATTTGCGCAGGCTCAGTCCGTTTGATCCTGAGCATCTGCCGGAGGAAATCCTGTTGATCGAGACGTTTCGTGGGCTTTTTCCTAACTTGCCGCAAGTGGCGTGTTTCGATACGGCTTTTCACCACGAACTGCCGCTGGTGGCCAGGTTGTTGCCGATCCCACGCCGCTACGAAGCGCAGGGGGTTCGGCGCTACGGGTTTCATGGTTTGTCATATGCATTTCTGATGGAAGAACTCGTGCGCCTTGGAGATCATGCGGCAACGAAAGGCCGAGTGGTCCTTGCTCATCTCGGCAACGGTGCAAGCCTGGCGGCAGTGCGGGACGGAAAATCCATGGACACCAGCATGAGTTTTACGCCGGCGGCTGGCGTTCCGATGAGCACGCGATCCGGCGATCTCGATCCCGGTTTGATTGGATATATGGCGCGCACGGAACAAATGAGCATAAAGCAATACGAGGAAATGGTGAATTTTAAGTCCGGGTTGCTTGGGATGTCCGAAACCAGTTCCGACATGCGCGACTTGCTGGAATGCGAAAAACAGGACGTGCGGGCGGCCGAGGCGATCGCGCTGTTTTGCTACCAGGTCAAGAAGTGGATCGGAGCATTCGCGGCGGCGTTGGGTGGACTGGATACACTGGTGTTCGCCGGTGGCATCGGTGAGAACGCGCCCACGGTTCGCACCAGAATTTGCGAAGGGCAGGAATTTCTTGGAATCGAACTCAACCAGAGGTGCAATGCGGAGCATGCATCGGTGATCTCGTCGGACTCCGGTCGCGTTAAAGTACGGGTCATTCACACCAACGAGGAACTTATGATCGCGAGGTCAGTCGTCCGTGTCCTCAATCTCGGATCCATTCAGGAAGCCTAACCCATGAAAACCAAAATACTTTCACCGGAACTTCTCCACAAGATGAATGCCTATTGGCGGGCCGCAAACTATCTGTCGGTTGGTCAGATATATCTCTACGACAATCCGCTTTTGCGCGAGCCACTGAAGCTGTCGCACGTGAAGCCTCTAGTGGTCGGCCATTGGGGTACGACGCCGGGCCAGAACTTTATTTATGTGCATTTGAACCGGGTCATCAAGAAGTATGACCTGGACATGTTCTATGTCGCTGGACCCGGCCATGGAGGCCCAGCGATTGTCGGAAACGTTTACCTCGAAGGCACCTGGAGTGAAGTTTATCCCAACGTGACCCAGGATGAAGCCGGACTAAAAAAGCTTTTTAAGCAATTCTCATTTCCCGGCGGGATTTCCAGCCATGTCGCGCCAACGACCCCGGGGTCGATTCACGAAGGTGGCGAACTGGGTTATTCGCTTAGCCATGCTTTCGGGGCCGCGTTCGACAATCCTGATCTGATCGTCGCCTGCGTCATCGGCGACGGTGAAGCGGAAACGGCCTCCTTGGCGACATCTTGGCACTCCAATAAGTTTCTCGATCCGATCACCGACGGAGCCGTGCTGCCAATCCTGCACCTAAATGGCTACAAGATCAGCAATCCAACCGTGCTAGCGCGCATCGAACATGAGGAATTGGAGCAGTTTCTGCGAGGCTGCGGCTGGGCGCCCTATTTTGTGGAAGGGGATGAGCCGGAGGAGATGCATGAACTCATGGCCGCTGCCTTGGAGAAGGCGATAGAAGACATTAAAGAATTACAAAAGAATGCGCGGACAAAAAAAGACGCTGCCAGGCCGCGATGGCCGATGATCGTCCTCAGGTCTCCGAAGGGTTGGACAGGGCCGAAGGTTGTCGACGGTTTGCAAATTGAGGGCACGTTCCGGGCGCACCAGGTGCCGCTTCTGGTGGATGGCGAACACCCCGATCATGTCAAGCTGCTTGAAAGCTGGATGAAAAGCTACAAGGCGGAGGAACTGTTCGACGTAAAGGGCCGTTTGATGCCGGACTTGGCAGAGCTGGCGCCGAAGGGCGATCGGCGGATGGGCGCCAATCCTCACACCAATGGTGGTGTGCTGTTACGTGACTTGCGCATGCCGGACTTCCATCTCCACGCTGTGAATGTGCCTTCGCCTGGCGCAGTCGACGCCCAGGATACGCTCGTACTTGGACAATTCCTGCGCGACGTAGCGGTGTTAAATCAGGATCAGCGCAATTTCCGCATTTTCGGTCCCGATGAGACGCTCTCCAATCTCCTCGGCGCCGTGTTCGAAACGACGAACCGTCAATGGGACGCCCGAACGGCCGAGAATGACGAATTCCTTGCACCTGCGGGGCGCGTGCTGGACTCGATGCTCAGCGAAAACCAGTGCGAGGGATGGCTGGAAGGATACCTGCTGACCGGCCGGCACGGGCTGTTCAACAGCTATGAGGCTTTCATTCGCATCGTGGACTCGATGTTCAGCCAACACGCCAAGTGGCTCAAGGTCACGTCGGAGCTACCTTGGCGCCGAAAAATCGCGTCGCTGAACTATCTGCTCGCCTCCCACGTCTGGCAGCAGGATCACAACGGCTTCACACATCAGGATCCCGGTTTCCTCGATCATGTTATAAATAAGAAGGCGGATATCGTGCGTGTTTATTTGCCGCCTGACGCGAATTGCCTTCTGTCAGTCTTTGATCACTGCCTGCGCAGCCGGCATTATGTCAATGTAGTGGTGGCCGGCAAACACGCCCTCCCACAATGGCTAAGCATGGACGCCGCAGTCGTGCACTGCACGGAAGGCATTGGCATCTGGCAATGGGCCAGCAACGATCAGGGCACCGAGCCGGACGTGGTCATGGCTTGTTGCGGGGACACACCAACACTCGAGATATTGGCCGCAGTGTCTATTCTTCGTCAACATCTACCCGCGTTGAAAATCCGAGTGGTCAATGTCGTTGACCTAATGAAGCTGCAGTCTTGCACCGAGCACCCACATGGGCTGAACGACACCGATTACGACTCGCTCTTCACCAAAGACAAGCACGTCATCTTTGGCTTTCACGGATACCCATGGCTGGTCCACCGACTGACCTATCGCAGGACGAACCGCAATCTCCATGTCCGAGGCTATAAAGAAGAGGGCACCATCACAACGGCCTTTGACATGAGGGTGCAGAATGACCTGGACCGGTTTCATCTGGTGCAAGATGTAGTGGACCGCCTGCCGCATTTGGGCGCTAAGGGGGCTTACCTGAAGCAGCAGATGCGTGACAAGCTTATCGAACACAAGCACTACATCGACAAGCATGGACAGGACCTTCCGGAGATCCGGAACTGGAAGTGGGGGGCTCCCCATTGAATGCATAAGCTTATCGAAACGGCGAGGCCGCGAGCTGTCGACGACAATCCTACCGCTTCCGGCAAGCGATAAAGGAAGAGAGCCATGACCTCAGACGCCCCCAAGCAACTCAACCGGCTCGGCCAAAGCCTGTGGCTCGACAATATCACTCGCAGCCTGCTCGATAGCGGCACGCTCAAGGGGTATATCGACAACAAATTTGTGACGGGTCTGACTTCCAACCCGACGATCTTCGACCACGCCATATCCCGCAATTCTTGGTATGACGCGGAAATTCGCCGGCAACTGAATAACGGCCTGTCGAGCGAGGCGCTTTTCTTCAAACTTGCCGTACAAGACCTTACCCGGGCCGCCGATCTGTTCTCGCCGGTCTATGCGCGTACTGGCACGGTGGACGGCTTCGTCTCGCTGGAAGTATCGCCGCTGCTTGCCTACGACACCCAGGCGACTGTGGCGCAGGCCAAGTTGCTCCACCTACAGGCGAACAAGCCAAATCTGTTCATCAAGATCCCCGGCACTTCCGAAGGCCTGCCGGCGATCGAGGAGGCGATCTTCGCCGGTGTTCCAGTGAACGTCACCCTGCTGTTCTCCGCCGAACAATATAGAGCCGCGGCCGACGCCTATTTGAAGGGTCTGGAACGGCGTGTCGCCGCCGGCCTATCGCCCGATATGCGCTCGGTCG
>Ga0302320_10021832_pt1 | contig 12678 bp, 16 predicted proteins | sample Bog_T0_3_FD_202130 | JGI IMG/M metagenome (GOLD analysis project Ga0302320, IMG submission 202130) | Peat permafrost microbial communities from Stordalen Mire near Abisko, Sweden - Bog_T0_3 | ecosystem: Environmental > Terrestrial > Soil > Wetlands > Peat | place: Sweden: Abisko, Stordalen Mire...
GCCGCCGGCGACACCGCGGATTCATACTACTATCTGTCCTACTACTACGTCATGACCGGTGACCTGCGGATGGCGCTCAACCAGTTGCAGCTCGCGCTCACCCTGCCCGGGTTGGATCCCGTGCAGCGCGGCCGCATCAGCGCCCGCCTCGAGGAAGTGCGTGCCGCGATGCCCAAAAACCGCAAGAACACGGTTGCCGACGAGACCGGCAACGGCAACGGCCGGCACTGATCTTGCCCGCGCATTGACCGAAACCGCACAGACCACCGGCGCGCGACCTGCTACTGTGCGCCGGCGAACATAGAGTTTAAGGGAGATTTTCCGATATGCTGAGAACGTCGGCCGCGCGCATCGCGCTGGGGATTACGCTGATGGCCGCCTTGAGCGGTTGCGTTACATTGCCCCCCAATAGTCCCAGGGTTCCGCAGGATCCGTGGGAATCCTGGAACCGCGGCGTCTACAAATTCAATGATGTCTTCGATCGGGCGATCGCAAAACCCGTGGCGCGCACCTATGTTCGCGTGGTTCCGCATCCCATCCGCACCGGCGTCAGCAATTTCTTCGCCAATTTGACCACCACGACGGTGATGATCAACGATGCGCTGCAGGGCAAGTTTCTCGCCGCCGGCAACGACCTGGGACGATTGCTGCTCAACACCACCTTCGGAGTCGGTGGAATTCTCGACCCGGCAAGCTCGGCCGGGCTGGCGCGCAACAACGAGGACTTCGGCCAGACTCTGGGGCATTGGGGCGTGCATCCCGGACCGTTCGTGGAATTGCCCGTCCTGGGGCCCTCCGACCTGCGCGATGCGCCCTCCAGAGTGGTCGACACTTACACCAGTCCGTGGGCGTACATCCGCAACGACTGGTGGAGATATGGGCTATATTTGCCGTACTTCATCGATGAGCGCGCCGCCCTTTTGCCGCTGGATGAAACGCTCAAGAACGTCTACGACCCCTATGCGGTGATCCGCGACGCCTATCTACAGCGCCGCGCCTATCTCGTGTCCGACGGAAAGATCAGCAATCAGGAACCGCTCGAGGATCCAGGCGAAGACGCGCCGCCGCCGAAAGACGCCCCGCAGCCCGCATCGCCTCCGCAGTAACGGGGATAGGCTCTCAGCGCCAACCGCGGTAGTGGCCGCCGCGGTAGCCCCAGCCCCGGCCCCAGCCGTAGCCGAACCCGACTCGCACTCCAGGGCCGTAGAAGCGTGGAGCGCCATAATAGGGCCTGCCATAGAATCCCACCCGCGGCCCGATCACGACCCGTGGGGGAACCACGGCCACCCCGGGCAGACCGACCCCGACAACCACGCCCGCCTCGGCGGGCACGCTGGCTGCCAGTCCGGCAATGCCCAGTGTGGCGATAAGAGCGAAATAGAGTTTACGCATGGCCGTTGTCCTCGAAAAAAATTGACCCCATGGCCTATTAAACGCGGCTCGCAGCCGCCGGTTGACCTGGAGGCGCCAACAGCTCTTCGACCTCGCTCAGCGCCGCCAATTGATTCAATTGCGACGGCAGATTCTCATAGCGGAGCGCGCGTTGCTGAGTGTGCGCAATGCTCAGCCACTCGATCAGCAGCGCGAGTCCAGCGCTGTCGCTCGCGGTGACGCCGGACAGATCGATCACGGCTGCGCGGCCCTTGGCGATGGCATCGGCGCCGAGGGGCAGCAGTGCGGCGACGGTGGCAAATTCCAGGGATCCACTCACGCACGAGCGCTCCCCGTCCTGCATCTCGAACTGGGCCGCCGGCTTCGAAGGATCGTTCACGTGAGATCGTTTACTTGCTGACGCCGGGACCGGGGCGCACCGGCCCTTCCTTCTCGAGACGGCTGATCACCTCGTCCAGCCCCTTTTGCTGAACTTCGGATGAAAAGTCGGTGCGGAAACTCTTGACGTAGGAAATACCCTCGATCACGACATCCCAAGCCTTCCAGCCGGAATCGGTCTTGCGCAGGCTGAAGTCCACCGGCACCGTCTCGCCGTTCGAGCGCTTCACCTGCGTGCGCACGGTGGCGATCGTGTCGCCGGGATCCCCCCTGTAGGGCAGGATGATGAAGCGATCGGCGGTGAAATCAACCAGCGCGGCGCCGTAGTTTCTGAGCAATGAGTGGTAGAAGGCGTCGACAAATCGCTTGCGTTGATCCGCTGTCGCCGTGCGCCAGGTCTGGCCCAGAACCAGTCGCGCCGCATATTCCGTATCGAAGTTCGGCAGCAGCACGTTGCCGACCAGGGCGTCGAGCTTGGCCGGATCGCTGCGGTAGCTTTCTCGATTGGCATCAAGCTCCGTGAGCATGCGCTTGGCGGAGTTCGCGACCAACTGATCGGGGGTCTGGGTGCTGGATGGCGCGGCAGACGCGCTCGGCGCCGGCGTATCCGCCATGGCAGAGGTGCCGATGGCGGCCAGGAACAGCGCGAGCAAGGTTGTTTTCTTCATCATGGTCTCCTTGAAAATCACTTTGGCTTCGCAGCCGGAGTGCTCGGCGCCGGCGCGGCCGCCTCGGGTCCGCTCGCCGGCGGTGTATCCGCCTTGGACTTCACGAAGTTCGCCATCAACTGTCCGATCAAGTTCTCCAGCACGAACGCCGATTGCGTAAAGTCGATTTGATCGCCGTTCTTGAGATACGTGTCGGCGCCGCCGGCGGTGATCCCGATGAACTTGCCGCCGAGCAATCCCTGCGTGTAGATGCTCGCGTCGCTGTCGGTCGGGATTTGATTGTACTTCTGGTTCACCCGCATCAGAACCACGGCCTTGTAGACCTTGGAGTCGAATTCAATCTTCGCGACCCGGCCGATCTCCACCCCCGACATCGATACCGGCGCGCCCACCTTGAGATCCGCGATATTGTCGAACTTCGCGCTCAGGTCGTAGTGCGGCGGGCTCGTCAGGGACATGCCGCGGCTGGTGGTCTGCGTCGTCAGGAAGAAAAGCGCCGCGAATCCTAGGATGACGAACATGCCCGTTCCCAAATTCAAAGTGGTGGTGCTCATGCGCATAAAACGGCCCCTTAAAGAAACATGGCGGTAAGTAAATAATCCAGGAATAAAATCACCACGGCCGAGGTCACGACCGTGCGGGTGGTCGCCCGGCCGACGCCCTCCGCCGTGGCTGTCGCGTAATAACCCTCGTACACGGCGATGAGGCTGCAGGCCACGCCGAAAATGCAGCTTTTGACGATGCCTTCCGTGACATCTGACGGGCTGACACCGGCTTGCATCTGAGACCAGAAGCTGCCCGCGTCGACGCCCATGAGCTGCACACCCACGAGTTGCGCGCCGTAGATGCCGATCAGGCTGAAAATGGCCGCGAGCAGCGGCATGGTGAGAACACCGCCCAGGAATCGCGGCACCACCACCCTTCGGATCGGGTCCACCGCCATCATTTCCATCGCCGAGAGCTGATCGGTCGCGCGCATCAAGCCCAGTTCGGCGGCCAGCGCCGTGCCCGCGCGGCCGGCAAACAGCAGTGCCGTGACCACCGGGCCCAATTCCTTCACCAAACCAATGGCCGCGGCGGTTCCCAGCGAGGCTTCGGAGCCGAACCGCTCCAGCAGCTGATATCCCTGCAGCCCCAGCACCATCCCGACGAACAGCCCGGACAGCATGATGATGACCAGCGACAAGGCGCCGGAATTGTAAATCTGCTGGATGATCAGATCGAACCTCAGCAAGGCGCGCGGCGTGTACACGACCAGCCGCAACAGGAATCGCACGATCGCGCCCAAACCTTCCACGGCCTCGACGCTGTTCGCCCCGAGTTCCTTGAACAGCTTCAAGGCGCCTCGTCCGCGGCGAGCAGTTCGCCGAAGTAATCGGCGGCCGGGTAATGAAAGTGCACCGGGCCGTCCGGCAGGCCGCCGACGAACTGGCGCACCGTTTCGGATGAATTCGCCCTCATTTCCGAAGGCGTGCCGCGCGCCACCACTTTGCCGCCCGACAACAGAAAGACCGCATCCGCCACGGAGGAAATTTCCTTCACATCGTGAGAGACCACGATGCTGGTCAGGCCAAGCACGTCGTTCAAGCGGCGAATGAGCCGCAGAATGACGCCCATCGAGATCGGATCGAGTCCGACGAAGGGTTCGTCGTAAATCAAAATTTCCGGATCCATGACGATGGCCCGCGCCAGGGCAACTCGCCTGACCATCCCGCCCGAGAGTTCGTTGGGGCTAAGGAAAGCCGCGCCGCGCAGCCCCACCGCCTGCAGTTTGGTCAGCACCAGCTGGCGAATGAGCCGTTCCGGCAGGTTTGTGTGCTCGCGCAGCGGGAAGGCGACATTCTCAAACACGCTCAAATCGGTGAGCAGCGCGCCGTTCTGAAACAGCATGCCCATTCGCTGACGCAGCTCATACAGCTGGGCGCGGCGCAGCTTCGCAAGATCCTGACCCGCCACCTTGATCGAGCCGCTGGATGCCGACACCTGGCCGGTGATCAGCCGCAGCAGCGTCGTCTTTCCGGTTCCGCTCGGCCCCATGACGGCGGTGACTTTGCCGCGCAGAATTTCCATATCCAGACCGGAAAATACCGGGCGGCCGCCCACCGCGTACTTCACATCACGAATTTCGACGATGGCAGGAGATTGGTTCAATGTGCTGATTACGCCGCCGAGGTTTCCATCGACGAATTATAGGCGCCTACCGAGGCTAACCCGTTCAGCTTGGCACGTGAATACAGCGCCTTCTGTCCGCTACCGAACCCAGAGGCCTTTCCGCCCCAGGCAGCGAGCGCATTTTCCTGCAGCGCGCGCCCGTAGCTAAAGGTGAGCGGCCACGGCAATGGGCCCGCTGCGTTCATCAAGCTCAAGTGCAGCGTGGCCTCGGTGGGGCTCTGACCGCCGGACAGAAAGGCGATGCCGGGCACGGCGCTCGGTACGCAGCGCTTCAAGGTGCGAAGGGTTGCCTCCGCCACCTGGGCCGGCGGCGCCTTCTGGCCGCTCTTCTTCCCCGCAATGACCATGTTCGGCTTGAGCACCATCCCTTCGAGAACGATGCGTGCGGCGTTGAGGTGCTGGAATACCCTTCCGAGCACGCCCGTGGTGACTTCCTCGCAGCGCTCGATCGTGTGGCTGCCGTCCATCAGCACTTCCGGCTCGATGATCGGCACGATGCCGGCTTCCTGGCACAAGGCCGCGTAGCGGGCCAGCGCGGCCGCATTGGCCCCGACTGCATAGGCGCTCGGGATGCCGGCGCCGATGTCGATGACGGCGCGCCACTTGGCAAACCGCGCGCCGAGCTGGTGATACTCCGCCAGGCGCTCGCGCAAGCCATCCAGCCCTTCGGTGATGGTCTCTCCTGGAAATGCCGCCAGCGGCTTGGCGCCCGTATCGACCTTGATGCCGGGGATTATGCCCTGCTTGGCGAGATACGCCGGGAACGGCATGCCATCCGTGGTTTTTTGGCGGATGGTTTCGTCATACAGGATGACGCCGCTGATGTATTCGCTCGCGCCCGGAGCGGTGAACAGCATCTCGCGGTATTGGCGGCGACTTTCTTGCGTCGACTCGAGTTTGATGCTGGTGAAGCGCTTGCCGATCGTGCTGGTGCTTTCGTCCGCCGCCAGAATCCCTCGATTCTTGGCGACCATCGCATGCGCCGTGGCACTGAGCTCTTGCGTGTTCATAAGTGGCATCTCTCGCTGACAATGGACCAATAAGCCGTTAAGGATAGCAAAATCAAGCGGATTCGGTGTTCCGGCTGGAACCGCAGAGCAAATAGGACTAAAATAGTCCTACATGGTCCTCCTGCCACGGAGAGCGAACTTTATATGCTGCGCATGGGAAAATTAACCGACTACGCAACCGTCGTGCTGGCGAATTTAGCGCAAGACCCCGCGCGTCATCGCGCCGCCGCGGAGTTGGCGCAGCGCACGCGCCTGAAGCGCCCGACCGTGAGCAAGGTTTTGAAAGGATTACAACGCGCCGGCATGGTGGTCTCCTCGCGCGGTGCGCAGGGCGGGTACCGCCTCGCGCGCGGCCCTGAGCATATTACCGCCGCGCAGATTCTGGATATCTTCGAGGGCCCGATCGCGATCACCGAATGCAGCGGCGCTGCGAGCCAATGCGGCATCGAGCGATTGTGCCGCGTCGGCAGCGCGTGGCAGCGGGTGAATGCCGCGATTCGCCGGGCGCTGGAGGATGTCACCTTGCGCCAACTGGCGGGGCTCGATGCCGCCAACTTGCGCGTTCCTGACCTGGCGTCGGAAATTCGCATTCGCTCCAATTCGCAATCACCCGTGAACGGAAACTAAAGTGTCCAGCAAGCCTCAAGACGTCGAAGCGCTCATCGGCCAGAAGTACCGGCACGGCTTCGTCACGGATATCGAATCCGACAGCCTGCCGCCCGGTCTCGACGAGGGTGTCGTGGCCGCGATATCCAAGAAAAAGCGCGAGCCGCAGTTTTTGCTCGACTGGCGCCTGAAGGCATTCCGGCATTGGCAGACCATGCAGGAACCCTTGTGGGCGCGGGTCCACTACAAGCCCATCGATTACCAGGACATCTCCTACTATTCGGCGCCGCGCGCTCCGGCCAATGCGCCCAAGAGCCTCGACGAGGTGGATCCGAAGCTGCTTGCGACCTACGCCAAGCTCGGCATACCGCTGCACGAACGCGCGCGCCTGGCCGGAGTCGCCGTCGATGCGGTGTTCGACAGCGTATCGGTCGCCACGACTTTCAAGGACAAGCTGGGAAAGGCCGGCGTCATCTTTTGCTCCTTCTCCGACGCGGTTCACAACCACCCAGAGTTGATCGAGCGCTATCTCGGCACCGTGGTTCCGGCTGGCGATAATTTTTTCGCGGCGCTCAACTCCGCCGTGTTTTCCGACGGCTCGTTCGTGTACGTGCCGCCCGGCGTGCGCTGCCCGATGGAACTGTCGACCTATTTCCGCATCAATGCCGCCAAGACCGGGCAATTCGAGCGCACGCTGATCGTGGCGGCGGAAGGCGCCTCGGTGAGCTATTTGGAGGGCTGCACGGCGCCCATGCGCGACGAGAACCAGCTGCACGCCGCGGTGGTGGAACTGGTGGCGCTCGACGATGCCCAGATCAAGTACTCCACGGTGCAGAACTGGTATCCGGGCGATGAGAACGGAATCGGCGGGATCTACAACTTCGTCACCAAGCGCGGCGAATGCCGCGGCCGTAATTCCAAGATATCCTGGACCCAGGTGGAAACCGGCTCCGCCATCACCTGGAAGTATCCGAGCTGCGTGCTCAAGGGCGAGAACTCGGTCGGCGAATTCTACTCGGTCGCGGTCGCCAACAATTACCAGCAGGCTGACACCGGCACCAAGATGATTCACATCGGCCGCAACACCAAGAGCACCATCGTCTCCAAGGGAATCTCGGCGGGTCATGCCGAAAACACTTATCGCGGCCTGGTCAAGATCCTGCCGAGCGCCGAGGGCGCGCGCAACTTCACGCAATGCGATTCCCTGCTGCTGGGCGCCAAGTGCGCGGCGCACACCTTCCCCTACATGGAGGTGAGGAATCCGACCGCGACGGTCGAACACGAGGCCAGCACGTCGAAGATCGGCGAGGATCAGTTGTTCTATTGCCTGCAGCGCGGCATCTCCGCGGAGGATGCGGTCAACATGATCGTCAGCGGCTTTTGCAAGGTCGTATTCAAGGAGCTGCCGATGGAATTTGCGGTCGAAGCGCAGAACCTGCTGAGCGTGAGCTTGGAAGGCGCGGTCGGCTGAGTACCAAAGGACAGTGATGCTGAACATTTCCAATTTGAGCGCCCGCGTCGCGGGCAAAGAAATACTCAAGGGCGTGAACCTCGCCGTCAACGCGGGCGAAGTGCATGCCGTGATGGGCCCGAACGGCTCGGGCAAAAGCACGCTCGCGCAGGTTCTTGCGGGCCGGGAGGACTACGAGGTCACCGGCGGCTCGGTGAGCTTCGAGGGCCGCGATTTGCTCACGATGGCGCCGGAGGAGCGGGCACGCGCGGGTCTGTTCCTGGGATTTCAGTATCCGGTGGAAATTCCGGGCGTGAACAATGTGTATTTGCTGAAAGCCGCGCTCAACGCCAAGCGCAAGGCGGCCGGCGAGCCGGAGGTCGATGCCTACGAATTCCTGGCGCTGATCCGCGAGAAAATGAAATTCATGCACATGAGCGAGACTTTTCTGACGCGCGGGGTCAACGAAGGCTTCTCGGGCGGCGAGAAGAAACGCAACGAAGTCCTGCAAATGCTCGTGCTGGAGCCCAAGCTCGCCATCCTCGATGAGACGGATTCCGGGCTGGACATCGATGCACTCAAGGTGGTGGCCGATGGAATCAACAGCCTGCGCGACCAGCGGCGCGCGGTGGTGCTGGTGACTCACTACCAGCGGCTGCTCGACTATATCGTGCCCGATCAGGTGCACGTGCTGTCGGGCGGGCGGATATTGAAGTCCGGCGACAAGTCGCTTGCCCTTGAACTGGAGCGCCGCGGCTACGACTGGGTGCAGGCGGGCCAGGGCGCATGACACCGGCACTCCGCTCGTTCGAGGCGCAATGGCGCGGGCGCGCCGCCGATCCGCTAGCGCGAGTGCGCGGGCAGGCCATGGAGCGCTTCATGCGTCTAGGGCTTCCCACGCTGCGCGATGAGAGCTGGCGCTACACCGACCTGCGCAGCCTCGCCGCGCAGAGCTTCGTCGATGCGCCGCGGGGGATGGCGGTCGGCAGCGCGGCGCATGCGGCGCCGCTGCTGACGCCGGCGCAGAGCGCGCTGACGGTGCTGATGATGAACGGGCGCCCGGTGCTGCCGCCCTCTTCGCTGTATGATAGTAATGTATTACTAATTAATGGCTTAAGTGAACTAGCTAGAACTGACCCGACCCTGGTGGCGCGCCACCTGGAACCTCTGTCGGATGCGGAACAGCAACGCTGGTCGCTGCTCAACACGGCCTTGTTCGTCGATGGTCTGTATATCAGGGTCACCGGCAAGCTTGCGGCGCCGCTGCTGATCCTGCATGTGTCGGCGGGCGCAAGTTCCGCCACGGTGAGCTACCCGCGCGTCATCATCGAGATGGCGCCGGGCGCGAGCGCGACCATCATCGAGCAGCATGTGACGCAGGGCGAGTTGCCGCCGCTGTGCAATTCCACCACGCGCATCGAACTCCATGAGGAGGCCGAGCTCGAGCACTACCGCGTATTCTTGAGCGGTTCGGAGGCCACGCACATCGATTCGCTCGATGTGCGCCAGAACCGGGCCAGCCGCTGCAAGCAGTTCACGATCGTGCTGGGCGGCGGCCTGGTGCGCACGACCCTTGAATCCAACCTTAGCCGCCCGGGAGCCTGCCTCGACAGCTACTCGCTGCTGGTGGGCCACGAGTCGCGCCACGTCGACTGCGTCAATATCGCGGTTCACGCCGCCGCCGATACGCGCAGCCGCCAAACCGCGCGCTCCATTGCCGGCGGCACCAGCCGCGTGGTGTTCAATAGCAAGGTGGTGGTCGGCGTGGGCGCGATGCACGCGGATTCGCAGCAATCATTTCGCGGCCTGCTGTTGTCTCCCAAGGCGGAAATCGACAGCCGGCCGCAATTGGAGATCCACGCGGACGAGGTCAAGTGCGCGCACGGCTCCACCACCGGCCGCCTCGACCCCAACATGCTGTTCTATATGCTGTCGCGCGGCCTGGATCGCCAGACCGCGCAAAGCTTGCTGGTGTTTGCATTTCTGGCGGACGTGCTCACCGGCATGTCGGTGCCGGCGGCGCGCGCCGCGATGCAGAGCACGCTGATCACTCAATTACCCGACTCGCAACTACTGCGGAACTTCAGATGAATAACATGGCATTGGCGGATAAGCCCGCCGGCTTCGATGCGACCTTCGACGTCGAGGCGCTGCGCCGGCAGTTTCCGGTGCTGGCGCGCCGCGTGCACGGCAAGCCGTTGGCGTACCTGGACAACGGCGCCTCGGCTCAACGGCCGATCGCGGTAATTCAGGCGGTCGATGACTACGAGCGTCATCATCACGCCAACATCCATCGCGGCGTGCATACCCTGAGCCAGGAGGCCACGGCGTTGTACGAGGCGGCCCGGGATGGGCTGGTTCGATTCATCAATGCCCGTTCCCGGAACGAGATCATTTTCGTGCGCGGCACGACCGAGGCGATCAATTTGGTCGCCCAGAGCTATGGCAGGCCGAGCCTCAAAGCGGGCGATGAGATCCTGATCACCCACCTGGAGCACCACGCCAACATCGTGCCCTGGCAGCTGCTGTGCGAGCAGACCGGCGCCAGGCTCATCGTTGCGCCCATGGATGCGCGCGGCGAAGTCCATGCCGAAGTCGTGGAATCGTTGATGAGTCCGCGCACGCGGATTTTTGCCTGCGCTCACGTATCGAACGCGCTCGGCACCGTGCTGCCCCTGCGGCGGCTGATGGCCGCCGCCAAAGCGCGCGGCATCGCCACGCTGATCGACGGCGCGCAAGCCGTGCCGCATATGCGCGTCGACGTGCGCGAGTTGGACTGCGACTTTTATGCGTTCTCGGGCCACAAGATGTTCGGGCCCACCGGCATCGGGGTGCTGTATGGGCGCGAGGCGGTGCTCGAGCGCATGCCGCCGTGGCAGGGCGGCGGCGACATGATCTTGTCCGTGAGTTTCGCCGGGACCACGTACAACAGCCTGCCGTACAAATTCGAGGCCGGCACGCCCAATATCTCGGGCGCCATCGGCTTGGGTGCGGCGGTGAAGTTCCTCGCCGGAATGGATCGGGACGCCGCGCATGCGCACGAAAGCGCCCTGCTCCGCCATGCGACCGCAACCTTGAGCCAGATACCGCGGCTGCGCATCGTGGGGACTGCCGAAGACAAAGCCAGCTTGGTATCCTTCGTCGTCGGCGGAGTGCATCCGCACGACCTTGGCACCATCCTCGATGCGGACGGCATCGCGGTGCGCACCGGCCACCATTGCGCCATGCCGGTGATGGAATTCTTCAAGCTGCCCGCAACCGCCCGCGCCTCGTTCGCCTTCTACAACACGCTCGAAGAGATCGATCGGCTTGCCGTCTCGATCGAGCGCGCCCAAGAGATATTCGCCTGAGCGACGCCGATGGAACTTAATGATCTGTACAGAGACGTGATTCTCGATCACAACCGGCAGCCGCGAAATTTCGGCGCCCTGGAGCCGGCCGATGCCAGCGTGGAAGGATTCAATCCCCTGTGCGGCGATCGCCTGACGCTGCGCCTGAGGTTTTCCGGCGACTCGATTGCGGATATCAAATTCGACGGCCAGGGATGCGCCATCTCGACCGCGTCGGCTTCCCTCATGACTGAAGCGGTCAAGGGCAGGACGCGCGCCGAGGCACTGCGCCTGTTCGATCGCGTCCACCGTCTGCTGACCGACGATGCGGCATCCAGCGACGATCTCGGCAAGCTCGCCGCCCTGTCCGGCGTGCGCGAGTACCCGGCACGCGTCAAATGCGCCAGCCTGTGCTGGCACACGCTGGCCTCGGCCCTGAACACCGAAGCCCCGGCCTCCCTGCCGGCGGTGTCGACCGAATGAACGAGCCCTTCGTCATCCAGCGCGAGGTCAAGGGCGTCGCGATACCAGCCGGCGTGGAGGTCAACCTCAAGCTCGGAACGGTCGGCTACATTACCCAGGCATTGGGCGGCAGCTTTACCGTGTACATCGACGGCAACCTGTTCCGGATCGCGGGGCAGGATGCGGACGCCATCGGCAAGACCGTGGCAAAGCCTCCCGATGTGCCGCCCGGCGCCTCGGAGGATGACATCCGCAACATCATCTGGGCGCAGCTGAAGACTTGCTACGACCCCGAGATACCGATCAACATCGTCGACCTAGGGTTGGTATACCAGTGCGACGTCAGCAAGAACGAGGACTCCACGCGCACCGTGGACATCAAGATGACGCTTACGGCGCCGGGCTGCGGCATGGGTGAAGTGCTGGTGCAGGACGTGCGCGAGAAGGTGCAAATCGTCCCGACCGTGGCGCGCGCCAATGTCGAATTGGTATTCGACCCACCCTGGAACCAAACCATGATGTCGGAAGAGGCCCGGCTTCAAACCGGCATGATGTAGGACCATCGATGAAGTGGATCGCTGCGGGCCCGGCCGAGAGCTTGAGTGACGGAGAGACGCGATCCTTTGCGCTCGGCCGGCGCATGATTGCCGTGGCGCGCAGCGGCGAAGCCTACTTCGCCTTCGACGATGTCTGCACTCACGACGGCGCGGAACTCACCGGCGGCGCCATCGAAGGCGATGAGATCATCTGTCCGCGCCACGGCGCCAGATTTTGCCTGCGCACGGGCGAAGCACTGACTCCTCCGGCCTACGAGCCGGTGCGCGTGTATGAAACCAAGATAGAGAGCGGGCAGTTATGGGTACGCGCCGACTGACGCTGCTTCGCCATGGCGAGGCGCAGCCCGGCGACTCCTGCCCCGAGGACTTCGAGCGCGCACTGACGCGCCGTGGCAGGTCCGAAGCGCGCGAAATGGCAGTGCGCGTCGCGCACCAGCGCTTGGTGCCCGACCTGATCCTGGTGAGTCCGGCCGAACGCGCCTGGAGCACCGCCGAAATCATCGCCGCCGGCTGCGAGCTCGATCCCAAGCAGCTGCAATGCGCGCGCGAACTCTACCTCGCCACCCCGGAGGCCGTGTGGCGCCTGCTGACCAAGTGGGATCCCTCCCTGCGGCACGTCATGATCTGCGGCCACAATCCCGGGCTCAGCCAGGT
>Ga0302320_10021833_pt1 | contig 12678 bp, 14 predicted proteins | sample Bog_T0_3_FD_202130 | JGI IMG/M metagenome (GOLD analysis project Ga0302320, IMG submission 202130) | Peat permafrost microbial communities from Stordalen Mire near Abisko, Sweden - Bog_T0_3 | ecosystem: Environmental > Terrestrial > Soil > Wetlands > Peat | place: Sweden: Abisko, Stordalen Mire...
GAGGCGGTCACATCGGAAAGAAATCGGTCTAGCCGACCATCAAGGGCGGCAACTTCTTTGGTCGTCACAAGCCCACATTGGACATATCTTAGAACGATGTCAACATACTTAACCTAGTATTATTAGGGGGCAAGGATTGGGTCAATCTGCATCTTGAACTCTCGCTTCCAAGGATGAGCTTGATAGAGTTGGACGGATGGATTTCGACCCGCAACAAGTCTTGCCAGTAAGTCTCTGTGCTCTGGAGCCATTTGAGAGCCAAATATGATTCCGGTCAACGCGACCTGTTCAAATTTCGTTAAGCCCGATCTTTTTTCACCGCGTCCATCATCAATCACACGCCATCCTTCTCATAGGCCCAAAGAATCGCTTTTGTAAAAAGCGTAAGTTTGTAAAGCAGTTCATGGTCGTTGACACAGTCAAGAAACCGATGAGTTGGATAAATTGGAGGGTATTCAACAATCCGAGCCGACATGAAAATACTGTTGGCGGCTGAAAATTGGAGACAGCAACCTCTATGGCTGTCTGCATAATGACTCCACATCAAAATGTTGGCTGGATCTTCGGTGAGACAACAAAGCCCAGTCTTTTTATTTTCTTCTTTTTGGGTTTCGTCCCAACACTTGTCTAAAAGTTGCTCGTTACGATGGATGCCCTCGCGGATCATCCGTTCCACTTCGCAGGTTACCTTTTCTGCTGGTAGTCCGCGTTTAACAAGATTCCTAGTAAAAAACTGTCTATATTCGTCATCTGTCCCGTCAACGTTCGACGGACGCAACCTACAATCGAAAGGATCATTAAAGCTACATGGCTCGGCGAAATAGATAACGCTGCTAACAATAGTCTGGATGGTCTTCGCATCCAGCGGCCTGTATTTGTAGAGTTTTCCGGGAGGCTTCATGACACAAAGAAAATACTATCACCTTTTCCGGCGACTATTTTATCCCAGCGCATCCAGCCGCAGCACGCAGTGGCCGAAATCCACCACCGGCTGGCCGGGCGTGGGGAGATATTGCCGGGCCAGCTCGTAAACCCGCCCGCGGCCCCGCACCACCACGCCGGCGCGGAACAGTTGCGCCAGATGTTTCGAGGCGTTGTCGTAGCTGCACCCGCCGACTTTGGCCAGCTCATCAATCGTGCGCGGTTCGCCGAGGCACAATTCCTTGAGCATCCGCCAGCGCCGCGTGTGGCTGATGGCGGTGACGAGCCGTTCCAAGTCCGGGCGCGGGGTTTCGACGGCATTATTTGGGGCTTCAGGGGTCGAATTCATGAAAAATAAGCTATTTCAGACGCGAACCGAATGCAAGATGGAATCGGCAGTCATAGAAATGGAGTGTATAGCATCCGAAATGGAATCGGCAATAGTCTAAAATGAGGCGGCAATATCCTGTAAAGACCCGGCAATACCCCAGCAGGATTTGAAAGTATCTAAATTGGAGGCGGCAAAATATAAAGTGGATTGTTTATAATCCAAAAATAAGGCGGCAATATCTAAAAAGGAGCGGGCATGGCTTAAAAATGAGCCGGCAGTCCGCCAATTGGAGCGGGCATTTCGCCGGGAAAACGCGATTTGGAGTAGAATATTTGTCACTCACCAAGGCACCCAACCGTCGTCGGCTTCGTGATTAATTCACCAGCCGATACCAGTTGTCGCGCTGATGCGGCTCGTAGCCGAGTTCCTTGATGAGCCGGTGCATGTCGGCGACGGTCATGCGGAAGGTGGTGCCGGCCTGCGACACGACATTTTCCTCAATCATGATGCTGCCCAGATCATTCGCGCCGAATTTCAAAGCGACTTGTCCGATCTCCAACCCTTGCGTGACCCACGAGCTTTGAATGTTTTCGAAATTGTCCAAATAGATTCGGCTCAACGCCTGCGTGCGCAGATATTCGTGCGCGCCGACTGTCGGCGCTTTCAACTTTGTGTGCTCGGCTTGGAAAGTCCAGCCGATGAACGCGGTGAAATTTCCCATTTTCTCATTTCCGTTTTCGGTTTTCCGCTTCAACGAAATGTCCTGCTGCGCGCGCAGCCGCTCAAGATGCTCGATGCGGTCCGTCATGGTTTCGACGTGCCCGAACATCATCGTCGCGCTGGAATAAAGTCCAAGCCGGTGCGCAATGTCCATGACTTCGAGCCAGTCGTTGCTCATGGCCTTGAGCGGCGCGATGCGCTGGCGCACGCGGTCCACCAAAATTTCCCCGCCGCCGCCGGGAATGGAGCCGAGGCCGGCCGCCTTGAAATCGGCAATGATTTTTTCCAGCGGCTCGTTGAACACGTCGCGGAAATGCACGAACTCGCTGGGGCTGAAACCGTGGATGTTGATCTGCGGCCACTTGCTTTTGATGTGCGCGAGCAAATCCAGATACCACTGCTTCGTCAGCTTGGGATGATGGCCGCCCTGCATGAGAATCTGCGTGCCGCCGAGCGCCAGCGTCTCCGCGATTTTCTGGTCCATCTCGGCGAGTGAGATGACATAGGAATCGCCGTCCTTTTCCACGCGGTAAAACGCGCAGAACTTGCAATATACATTGCAGACGTTGGTGTAATTCACGTTGCGGTCCACATTGAACGTGACGATCTCGTTGCCGCGACCGGCGTAGGCCTTGGCCTTGGCGAGCTGGCGGCGGCGGTCGGCGAACGCGCCTAGTTCTTCCAGCGGCAGCGTGGACAGCCGCAGTGCCTCGGCGGCATTGATGCGCGCGCCGGACCAGACTTTTTGCAGCAGATCGTCGAGTGATGCGTCGTAAATCACAATCCTAAATTAACAAACAAATGCCTTGAATCAAACCACAGTTTAGCCCGGCGAAACGGCATCCGCAGATGGCGCAGATTTTCGCAGAGAAAACTTATGGTTTGAAATCTGCGTCAATCTGCGAAATCGCAGGATAAAAAACTTTCACCGCATCCGGCGAAATTTTTCCGGCGGCAATTTCGCCAGCGCCTCGCTGACGGCTTGGACGATTTCCGTCTGGCCCAGCATCTGCGCGGCGCGGGCGCGGTGCAAATGGGCTTCGACCATTTCCGGATCGAGGTCGAGCGCGCGTTCGGCGCAGACGCGTGCCTGCACATGGCGGCCGAGCTGGCCGTTCATGCTGGCGAGGTTCGCCCAGCCGAGCTTGTTGCCGGGATCAATTTTCAGCGCGTGCGTCAGGCATTTGGCACCTTCGGCGGGCTGGTTCAACACGTCGAACAGCAGGGCCGCGAGATTGTTCCAGCACTTGAAATCTTCCGGATCCAGATTCAGCGCGCGCCGGTAGGCGGCTTCCGCCTCGGCGAACCGACCGGTGGCGGCAAGCGCGACGCCCTGGTAAAACAGCGCCTTGGCGTCCGCCGGATTTTCCGCGTGCCAGGTTTGCGCGAACGCCAGCACCGCCGGCCATTGGCCCTGCTCGCACAGCGCGCGGGCCTGCTGGACTTTGGTCGGGTAACTGGTCGCCATCCGCAAATTCTTCCAAGTTCGCGGCGGCAAGACAAATAAATCTCGCTTCCTGGATGCCGGGGAATCCTCCTCATCCTCATCGTCATCCTCATGCTCAAATTCTTTCACTGCAAAGCGAGGATGAGGATGAGAATGAGGAGGACGATGATTCGGCTTGGCGAAGTTCCTGCTTATCAGTTGCCGGCGGCAAATATTTGCCGCCGATCCGCACCGGTTGCGGCAACCAAAATTGATGAAAGAATTCTCATGGGCGCGCTGAGTGACAGAATGCGAAAGCTGCTTCGCCACGGCGATTTGTGGCTGATTTTCGGGCTTTTCGGCACGATCTTGCTGCTGATCCTGCCCGTGCCGCCATTCCTGCTGGACTTGCTGCTGACGGTGAGCATCGGGCTTTCGCTGCTGACGCTGCTGGTCATTCTTTACCTGCGCACGCCGGCAGAATTTACCGGCTTCCCAACGCTGCTGCTGTTCATCACGCTTTACCGCCTGGCGCTGAATGTCGCTTCCACGCGCTTGATTTTGCTCGATGGTTACGCCGGGCACATCATCGAATCGTTCGGCAATTTCGTCGTGCGCGGCAATTACGTCGTCGGGCTGGTCGTTTTCTGCATTCTCGTTTTAATTAATTTCATCGTCATCACGAAAGGCGCCGGGCGCATCGCGGAAGTCGCGGCACGGTTCACGTTGGACGCCATGCCCGGCAAACAAATGGCGATTGACGCGGAGCTGAACGCCGGTTTGATCAATGAAACCGAGGCCCGCAACCGCCGGCGCGGCGTCGAGGAAGAAGCGGATTTTTACGGCGCGATGGACGGCGCGAGCAAGTTCGTGCGCGGCGACGCGATTGCCGCGATTTTAATCACGCTCATCAACATCATCGGCGGCTTCGCCATCGGCATCATGCAAAAAGGCATGACGATGAATGAAGCGCTCTCGCGATTTACGATGTTATCCATCGGCGACGGCTTGGTTTCGCAGGTGCCCGCGCTCATCACATCGGTGGCCGCCGGTATTTTGGTGACGCGCGCCACGTCGAAAAACGACTTGGGCCGCGAATTGAGCCGGCAGCTTTTATTTTACCCGAAGGCGCTGACGATTCTCTCGGTGATGCTAGGCTTTCTGGCGATTGTGCCGGGTCTGCCGACGATGCCGTTTCTCACGATGTCGGTGCTGATTGGGCTGTTGTCCTATTCCATTCACAAAAGCGGCATGCCTGAATTTGCCGGTGCCAACGCCGCCGGCGTGCCCGCTGGCATGAATGGAAAACCGGCGGACGGCAAAGCGCCGATCGCCGGCGCAGCCACGGCCGCCGAGGCGAAGGCGGCGGACAAAATTGAAACGCTGCTCACGCTCGACACTCTGCAAATCGAGCTGGGCTACGGCCTGATTCCGCTGGCGGACAAGGCGAAGGGCGGCGATTTGCTCGACCGCGTCACCGGCGTGCGCCGGACGTTCGCGTCGGACATGGGCGTGCTGATTCCGCCGATCCGGCTGCGCGATAATTTGCAGCTCGGCAACAACGAATACCGCTTTGTTTTGAAGGGCAATCCCATTGCCACCAGCCAGCTCATGCCGCAGCACTGGCTGGCGATGAACGCCACCAACAGCAAGGTCGTGTTGAAAGGCGTGCCGACCGTCGAACCGGTTTTCCAACTGCCGGCGACGTGGGTCACAGAAGTGGAACGCAAAAACGCCGAGGTCAGCGGCTTCACCGTGGTGGATGCGCCGTCGGTGCTGATCACGCATTTGTCCGAAACCGTGCGGCGGCATTGCCACGAAATTTTGACGCGGCAGGACGTGCAGGCGCTGCTGGACAATTTGAAAACGACGCATCCGGCGGTGGTGAATGAATTGGTGCCCGGCCAGTTGACCATCGGCCAGGTGCAGCGCATTTTGCAGAACCTGCTGGCGGAGGGAATTTCCATCCGCAACCTCGCGGGCATTTTGGAAAAAGTGGGCGATTACGCGGCGTTCACGAAAAATCCCGACGAACTTTCCGAACACGCCCGCCGCGCGCTGGGCTCGCAGTTGTCGAAGCCGTTTCAGGCGGAAAACGGCAGCGTGCGCGCCATCACGATTGACCCGAAGCTCGAAGCGCAGCTCGCGCAAGGCGTGCGGCAGTCGGCCAGCGAAGTGGCGCTCGTCATCGAGCCGCGGCTCGCGCGGCATGTCGTCGAATCGCTCTCGCGGTTCATCCAGCAGATGATTTCCGCGGGCCAGCAGCCGGTGGTTTTGTGCGCGCCGGCCCTGCGGCTCGCCTTCCGCCGGTTTTTTGAAAACACATTCAACGATTTGCAGGTGTTGTCCTACGCGGAAATTCCGCCGCGCGTGCAGGTGCAAAACGCGGCGGTGATCCCCTGCCTCGAAGGCTGAAAAATAAATGAAATTGTCCGCCTTCATCGCTGAAAACGCCAATGACGCCGTGCGGCTCGTGCAGGAAAACCTGGGGCCGGAAGCCGTCATCGTCAGCGTGCGCAAAATGCCGGCGAGCGGTTTCGCGCGGCTGCTGCATCGCACCGGCCAGATCGAAGTGACGGCGTGCGTGCCGGAAAAACCGCGTCACGCGGTGCCGGCGGGCGTGGACGCGTATGTGCCGTTCGAGGAGTCCAACGACGGGGAAATGGAGCTGCCGCCGCCGCGCGCGGCGCATCGGTGGCGCAGCATCGCGTGGCTGGAAACCCTGGGCTTGCTGCCGGAATTTTCCGACCGGCTCGAATTGAAACTGCGCACGACGCACGGCGCGAAGCCGCCGGCAACCGCCATCGCCGAATGGGCGGCGGTGCGCGACACGCTGGCGACCTTCTGGCGGCCGCCGCCGCACGTGGAGGACGGCACGGGCCGGCCGCATGTTTTCATCGGGCCGCCCGGCTCCGGTAAAACCACGGCGCTGTGCAAATGGCTCACGGCCGCCGTGCTGCGCGGCGAACATCGCGCCCGCGTCTGGCGGCTGGACGGCGAGACGGCGAACACTTCGGAATTTCTTTCGCTGCATTGTGAAATGATCGGCGTGGCGGCGGAACGTTTTTGGAACGGCGCGGATGGCGGCGAGGAATTGCTGTTCGTTGATTTGCCGGGCGTGGAAGGCCACAGCGCGGCAGGTTTGAAGGCGCTGCGCGAGCAGTTGTCGTCGCTGCCGGCGCCGCATGTGCATCTGGTGCTCAACGCCGCTTACGACACCGCGCTGCTGTTCGAGCAGTTCAACTGTTTTGCGCCGCTGATGCCGGAGGATTTGATTTTCACGCACCTCGACGAGGAGCATCGGCGCGTGAAATTATGGAATTTCGTGTTGGGCACAAATTGCTCATTGGGCTGGCTCGGCGGGGGGCAAAAAATTCCGGGTGAATTTCACCGCGCGGAATCTTCACTTTTATTTCCGCACAAAAATCTCCGGTGAACATTGGCGATTCTGCGGGTCGCCGCACTTCCGAAATCGGGTGGCAAAGGTTTTGCTAAACAAGGGTCACGAGCATGAAGTCAATGATGATACTTGGAGCGATGGCAGGATTTATCCTGGGAGCCGGCAGCAGCTATGCCGGGGATTGCGCCAGCTCCACCATTTTTTGGCACGCCAGCGTGACGGCCCTGGTGGGCGGCCTGCTGGCCCGCTGGTGGGGGCAGATGTGGTTCACCGGCTTGGCCGATGCCCTTGAGCAACAACGCCGCGCCCGCGCCCAAGCTTCCGAAACCAAAACCCCCGCTAAAGTATGAGCACCCTGACCGCCGCCCCGATGGAAACCACCGCGCCCGTCCCTTCCGGCATGTTGGCGCAGGAACTTTGGCAGCGCTACCATCAGCAGAATTCCGACACCAACGCCGATACCGAGAACGCGCTCGTTCAAAAATATCTGCCGCTCGTTTCCGCCGTGATGGGCCGGCTGGCCATGACTTTGCCTGAGCACGTGGATCACGATGATCTTTACAGCGTCGGCCTGATCGGTTTGCTGCAGGCGCTGCGCAATTACAATCCCACCTGCGGCACGTCGTTTGAAACCTACGCGCGCGTCCGCGTGCGCGGCGCGATGCTGGATGAGCTGCGGCGGATGGACTGGGTGCCGCGCACGATCCACGAAAAGGCGCGGCGCATCAAGACCGTGCTGGGCGAGCTGGAACAAAAACTGGGCAAGACGCCGACCGAGGCGCAGATGGCGAAGGCCATGGACATGACGCCGCAGGAATATTGCGAACTGCTGGACGAAGTCCGCCCGGCGGCCTTTGTTTGCCTCGACGCGGTCAATGCATCCGAGGACGGCGACAACGGTCCGCTTTACGAAGTGATCGCCGACACCACAAGCGAAGGGCCGGTCGAAAAAGTTTCCACGAACGAACTCAAGCAGGTGATTTTCGAGCGCTTGAAGGAGCTGCCGGAGATGCAGCGCAAAGTGCTCGCGCTTTATTACATTGAAGACATGCACCTGCGCGAAATCGCCGAGGTATTTCATCTGACCGAATCGCGCATCTGCCAGATTCACGCGCAGGCCATCCTGGCGATCCGCACCTATTTGCAACGGTTTGAATCCGGCCTGTCACCGCGGGCCACAACGGGCAAGCGCACATGATCATCATCGTCGGTGCCATCACGGTTTGCGTCTGCGTTTTCGGCGGCTTCATGCTCGAAGGCGGCGACATGAAAGTGCTGCTCGCCGCGTTCGTGAACGAAGTGCTGATCATCGGCGGCGGCGCGGCGGGGTCGCTCATCATCATGTCGCCGAAAAAAGTGCTGCTCGACATCGTCAAGGGTCTGGGGGTTTGCATGAAAGGGGCGCCGCACAACCGCGCTTCCTACGAAGATTTGCTGAAAGTGCTTTACGAATTGTTCCTGCTCGGCCGCCGCAACGGCATGATCGCCCTGGAAGAACATGTTTTGGAACCGGAAAAAAGTTCGGTGTTCAAAAAATATCCGCGCTTCTCGAACAACAAACACGCCGTGGAATTTCTCTGCGGCGCGCTGCGTCCAATCATTGACGGCAAGATCAAGCCCGACCAGCTCCGGCTGCTGCTGGACGCCGAGATCGGGCAGATGGAGACGGAGCATCACGCGCCGGTTTCCGTGCTGCAAAAAACCGGCGACGCCATGCCGGGCTTTGGCATTGTGGCCGCCGTGCTGGGCATTGTCATCACGATGGCTTCCATTTCCGGCCCGGTCGAAAAAATCGGCGAACACGTCGCCGCCGCGCTCGTCGGCACGTTTCTCGGCATTTTGCTGGCCTACGGCTTCATGGGGCCGCTGGCGACCAACATGGAATTCATCGGCGAATCGGAGCTGGATTTCACGCGCTGCATCGCGGCCTGCGTCACCGGCTTTGCCAACGGCATGGCGCCCGTCACGGCGGTGGAGCTGGGCCGGCGTGGCTTGAGCAGCGAATACCGTCCGTCGTTGGAGGAGCTCGAACAGATGTTCAAGGCCATGAAGTCCGGCAAATAATTTTTCGCGATGGCCCGCAAAAAACATGAGCATCACGGCGGTTCGTGGAAGGTCGCCTACGCGGATTTCGTGACGGCGATGATGGCGTTGTTCCTCTGTCTCTGGCTTACGTCGCAGGATCAGAAAATCAAGGACGCCGTCGAGCGCGCGTTCCGCAATCCGTTTTCTTCCGTCACCAAGGAATCCGTCGGCATCATCCCGAACAAGGACGCCTCCAGCACCTACCGGCAGCAGGGGAAATTTTCCTCCATCTCGGCCATTGAAATGGAAGCCATGCACCATTTGAGCGAGGATCTGGCCAAGCTGTTCAAGGACCAGGAAGCCGGCCAGACCGCCATCAAGATTGATGTGACCTCCGAAGGTTTGAGCATCAATGTTTTTGACCGTTCGCAGAAACCCATTTTCAATCCCGGCACCGACGTGTTCACCGATTACGGCGGCTGGGTGTTCAACACGCTCGCCTGGGAAATCGCGCGCTACACGCATTTCCGCATCGAGCTGGAGGGCCACACGGAAACCGAAACCAACACCGCCGTCGAGAGCCTGCACAAATGGGAATTGTCCACCGAGCGCGCCAACGCCGCGCGCCGCAAGATCATTGACGGCGGCGTCGGCGACAGCCAGATCAACAAGGTTTCCGGCTTCGCCGACACCGTGCCGATGCCCGACACCGCGCCCGGCGACGAGGCCAACCGCCGCGTCACCGTGCTGGTCAAGATCAAGGACACCATCAACAATCTGCCGGAGGCCATCTCCTCCGACATCGCCAAATGACCTCGCAGCCGAACGAATCTTTTGTGCCGCTCACCGCCGCGCCCGCGCCACCGGCGGCGCGGGAATTCCGCGTGGCTGTGCTCAACGGCCACAGCCAGACCAATGGCAATGGCAATGGCGCGGTGAAAACTTCCGCCTTTCATTCGCTCGAATCGCTCCGGCCCGCCGCGCTCAACGGCGGCAACGGCGCGGAAAAAAAACCGTGCGAACCGCGCGTCACCGTTCAACGCGACGGCAACCGCGTGACGCATCTGCGCATCCAATGCACCTGCGGTCAGATCATGGATCTCGCGTGCGTCTATGACGAGACGGTGCCCGGCGCGTGAACGTCGTCCGCCACCCTCATGCCGCCAACGAACTGAAATAGCTAAAAACAGCCGGTAAATAACAATCCAAGGATAGCATTTCCGGCGACGCTCAGCAAAAGTCGTTAGGTTGACGATATGCTCGCGTTGTCACTCAATACAACGGTCGGGGCAAACGACGGCATCCAGTTGTTGGGGATGGGCGCGCCGCAGGGGGAGGTTTGCATCTGCGGGTCGGGGTTTTCCGGCGGACAGTCGAGGTTCTCCATCGCTCAGGCAAGGTTCTGCCAATCCCAGAAAAGGTTCTCCGTATCCAAGGCAAGGTTCTGCACCATTCCGACAAGGTTCTGCGCGTCGCAGTGGGGTGCGGAAGGGGCCGGGCGAGGTTCTTTATTCCACAGGAAAGGTTTTTTATTTCGCAGAAAAGGTTCTGCGCCCCGCAGGCAAGGTTCTGCGCGCCAAAGAACCTTGCCCGACGGTCGCAGAACCCCGACTGCGCGCGGCAGAACCTCGCCAAAAACAAGGGTTTGCGCGATTTTGCCCCGTTTTCAGCCGTCCACCCCGTTTTTCCGGGGTGCGGGCGGATTCAGAACCCATTTCCCGGCGGATGGTCTGCCGTGGAAAAAACAAAAACAAACAACCAAAAGGTAAAAATATGGCAAACCAGCCATTCTATCCCAAACGTGAAGGCGATCAAAACCTGTTCTTCACCAACATTCAATCCAAATACGCGAAATACACCGCGGCCTTGGAAATCAGCGACGTGCGCAAAGCCAAGCTCATCCTCGTCCTGAACTGGCTCATTTGGGCGTGGCACATCTACCTGCCCGCGCGCCGGGCGGACGCCCCCGCCGCCACCGCCTGGCGGCAGCAACTGGCCACCGGCAGCAGCGACGCCACCACCGACCCCAGCCCGCCCGAACCGGCCGCGCTCACTCCGCCCGAAGGCGTGCCGTTCTTCGGCATGTTGACGTGGCTGTTCGAGGAAATCGCCCGCTGGAAAAAAGCCGAGGGCTATACCGACACCATCGGGGCGGACCTGGGCATCGTGGGCGCGGCGAGCCAGCCCCATACCGACCCGCCCGAGCTAACGGTGGGCGACGTGGCCGAAAACAGCGTGGAAATCAGCACCCTGTTTTGGGAACACGACGCGGCCTATCTGCAAAGCCGGGTGCAAGGCGAAACGGTTTTCAGTTTTCTCGCCGTGGAAACGATCAGTCCGTATGTGGACACCCGCCCGGTGAAGGTGGCCGGCCAAGCCGAATGGCGCGACTACCAGGCCTGCTGGTGGGACAACAACAAAGCCTCGATGCAGTTCGGCCCCGTGCTGCGCGTGCTCGTCAGCGGGTAGAAGCGAAAAGCAAATCAAGGCTTGTAATTACAAGCCCCTTGGCTTAATCAAGCCATAGTTCTTTTACATCGCCGGAAGCAGTTTGTTTTCCGGCATGAGTCTTAGCGTTTGCGAGGACTCGGATCTCTCTCTAAACACGGCCAATGTTTTTGATCCATTCAGTAAGTCCGCCTCGACGCGCGTTCAATCGCGCGTCCCGGTGTGCTTTACTGAAGGGCTGCTTGGCCGTGGCCTAGAGAGAGGGCACGCTGGGCGCGCCTTCTCTTTTTTCTTGGTGGTGACAGGAGGTCCGAGTCCGGGCAAAAGCCCGGATAAAAAAATGACCTATGAAAACCATCAATAAAACTATCTGGATTCTAGCAATGGGTTGTGTTCTCGCCTGCTGCTCAACTTCAAAAATACTTGCACAATTGGCACCACCACCAATTACCAACTCACTTTCAAGCAGCTTTCTCAACTTGTGGCGTTTTGATGATACTGCTTGGTTGACCAGCCGAGGCGGCTATCCTCCATTAAGTTTTACGAACATAGATAATGTCGCTGGCTTTGATAACTCAGCATTGCAAGTGGACAATCCTGATCCTGCTTGGCTTGCTTATAACGTAGTGGAAGCTGATAATCATACCAATTTTACCTGCAATACCGGCACTCTTTTATTTTGGTTCGTTCCGAATTGGGAAAGCAACGATACGAACTACTTCGGCACTGGACCCGGTGATTGGGCGCGGCTGATAGATGTCGGGATGTGGACTAGCAATGCTACCTATGGATGGTGGTCATTATATTTGAATCCAGATGGCACAAGCATAACTTTTTCCGGTCAAACAAATGGTTTTGGAAGCAACTATCTTACATATCCAATTTCTTGGAGCGCTTCTTGGGATGATGACCAATGGCATCAAATCGCGCTCACTTATTCCGCAACTAATTCGGCACTTTACATTGATGGCCGGCTGGCTACAAGTGGCGCAGGCGTTATTTTTAGACCAAATGCAACGGTATTGACCAATGGATTTTATATTGGAAGCGATGTTACAGGAACCAATCAAGCTCACGGACAATTTGACAACTTGCGGACGTATAACTACCAATTAAGTGCAGCTGCAATTTATGGATTCTATACAAACCCCCCCGCTACTGGGTTACTCCCTCCGCAAAATTCATATCCGACTAATACCACATTACTATGGTCAATGCCGACGGAACATGGGCTTTTGTTTGGTTCTCCTTCTCTGGCACCAGATGGGTCACTTTATGTTAGAGCCTGTCTGAAAAAGAAAGGCGGGTGTTTTCCGCGAGCGTGAATGCCAAATAAACGCAGAAAACGCTTGATTTGACTGGCTGTTTTTGGGGTTTTCATTCGCGGCAGCGCTTTTCAGGCGATGA
>Ga0302320_10021834_pt1 | contig 12678 bp, 10 predicted proteins | sample Bog_T0_3_FD_202130 | JGI IMG/M metagenome (GOLD analysis project Ga0302320, IMG submission 202130) | Peat permafrost microbial communities from Stordalen Mire near Abisko, Sweden - Bog_T0_3 | ecosystem: Environmental > Terrestrial > Soil > Wetlands > Peat | place: Sweden: Abisko, Stordalen Mire...
GCAAACTTCAGAGCCGAGGCTTTCAGTCAAATTGGGAGGGACTTGGTTGCTGTCTTAGGAGCAGACACGGAATTACCAGTCACAGATAAGTCGAGTATTAAGCGCGCCCAGGTATAGGTACACCAATTATGTTGACGATCGACACTACTGACTGTCTCTAGTTGTACAGGGCTTTCTCACCAATCATCAACGAGATCTATTCTAAAATAGATCGTAATAGAGTGGGGACTCGAACCCTCGCATTCGACATTCCAGAACTCGAGTCCTGGTTAACCCAAAAGTTGAAAGATATAGGTATCGTTGTGCAGGATTCCAGACAAGACCTTTTCTCTGCTGGTGTAGACAGTTTGAAGGCAATCCAAATGCAAGGCTCAATTCTACAAAACATTGACGTAGGAAATGCGGCATCCAAGTTGCCTAGTCTCTTGGTAAGCGATCAGTCTCCTAGAGCCAATCTGATTTAGGAGTTTGGGACATCCAGAACAGAATGCTTTGGGACCTTTGAAACATTCTTCTCTTTCATCTGTGCCTGCTCATCTGTGCTAACTTGAATGTTCTGATTAGGTCTATAGCTGTGGAAATATTGAAGAGTTGGCAAAAACATTACATGCGATGCGGACAGGCGAAATATTGCAAAAACAGGATGAGATAGCGGTTATGAAGGAATTCGTTGAGCGATACTCAGTAGCTCGACCTAAGCATGTACCTACTAGCACCCTTCCAAAAAAGGCGGTTGTGGCAAGTAGACTTCTAAATTCCCCGAACTTGGAATAGGATCTAATATATCCCAGATACTCACAGGGGCAACGGGATTTCTAGGTTCGCACGTCCTGGCTCAACTTATCCCCAACCCCGATATCGATGTGATATACTGCCTCATCCGAAGGTATGATTCTCAAATGGCCTCCTCACATTTAAGAGCCGCACTCGAGGCCAATGGCCTCTCGAACCTTTTCCCCAGCTATCCAAGCACAAAGGTGGTATCACTTTCCGCTTCCTTGCATGAGCCTATGCTCGGTCTAAGCCCAGAGGAGCACACCCTCTTGTCGCGCGACACAACACACATTATCCATTGCGCTTGGGCAGTGAATTTCTCAATTTCGCTCTATTCGTTCTCTTCTCAGCTCGTAGGTTTGCGGAACCTTCTCGATTTATCTTTATCCCCGCAGCTTAGTCAACCAGCAAAGTTCGTATTCTGCTCCTCGGTTGCAGTGGCTCTTGGGACTCCTCCGCCAGCTATTATACCATCCGAGCCACTTGACTCTTTCTCGCAAGCTGCCCCGACGGGATATGGAAGGAGCAAGCTTGTTGCTGAAAAGATAGTCGAAAATTATGTTGCAGAAAGCGGGGCAAAGGCTACAATCTTGAGGATCGGTCAGATTTTACCGAGCAGAAGGGAAGGAAGAAGTAAATTATGGAACGTGAATGAGATGATCCCTTTGATGGTCAGGAGCGCAACAGTTCCAGGTATAGCGTCGTTACCAGAAATTTTAGGGACTGGTGTTGGCTGCCAGTGGATTGAAGTTGATGTTGTAGCTGAGATGATCTCACGAATTTGTGGGTTTGGACAGGTGAGGGTTCAGCAGCAAAGATTGGTGTACAACTTGCTTCATCCGAACAGTTTCTCTTGGAGAGATGAATTTCTACCAAGACTAAAAGAGGCCGGTATGGTTTTTGAGGGTATTGCTTATTCGCAATGGTTAGAGAAATTGCGAGATAGTGAACCGAATGTGGAGAAAAACCCTAGCAGGATGTTGCTAAAATTTTGGGAGGCGAGAATGGCTCAAGATGATGCGGAGGGCGGCCAAGTGTGCTTTGACACGGGCCCTTTCGAGGAGGCGTTCGAGGGACTGAGAAGAACCCCAGCGGCTGTTGATGGTGGGTTCGTTCAGGAATTGGTTGATGCCTGGAAGAGCGCATGGTTGCCGAAGAGCATTCGATAGCCATCCATATATCTTTTAGCTTTTACTCTTCGTTAATTGCCTCTTTTTTTTTTACGATTTTTAGTTGTAAATGAGAAACGAGTCTTTGCTTTTAACTAGCGTGGAATGGCTTTTCGCAAGGGCATGCTAAAAACTTAACTTACGAAAAGATACTTATGCTACTCATGTCTCAACCTCATGATCCAGGGAAGAAGTCAGAAGATTCTGGGGGCTAGGTAATTTCCACGAAACAGGGAGTGCAACAAAATGTATGCATGAGTTTCCACCAAAATATCATGAAAGTGCTGTAAAATTGTGGTGTGTTCAAAGCATTACTGCTCGTTCTTAAATTTCTTTTATAATAAGATAAAACGTGACCGCGAGACGGTCACATAACCATCGAACGTTAACTTGAGAAGGTTTTACATGTAGAGCAATTATCCGAAGCAGAAAAAGACCTAGTCTAAACTTTCAACAAAGAATTGACGCTGATTTTTTTACCCCTGAGAAATATTTGGTGGCTCTGGCCGTTACACATCTCTCAACGCAGCCTTACGTGATGCTCAATGGCTGCATTCATCTACCACTTGCAGATTGCATCAAATACCTCACGAAAGAAGATCTACATCGAAGAAAAATAATAAAACAAGATTCTGCAGCCTCACTTAACAGAGAAAAGCACAAGATGGAAAAATAAAATATTGTTGTTTCCTGTCAATTACGATCAGATTCCTCACGTGGTTGAGATGACCCTTTTAAGGGTTCTTAAGACCTATTAGCTTTCAAGGAGTGACTCGCCCAGCTTATGGTACCAGGAAATTGGTTATCAGTGAGCTTTCTCGCGCTTCATTGAGAAGTTGGCCATATCCCCTCTCCCAGTCTTCGTGTCAATGGCATGATTGGGAGCGTCATGAACGGTCGAGCGATAACACATGGCTGACGATCGCTGGTAAGACAACTAGTCAAGAAAATACACCGGAAGTGGCGAATTAAAGGCTCCGCAGACTCAATTCTTCATTGGCACCATCCCTGCAATGAATGGAGACACAGATTTCAGGAGCCTTGAGGGTGGTGAAAAACGACTCTGGAAGCCACCAGTAGGACTCGCGGAAGCTGTCACACTCAGAATACAGTCTTGACGCTTTCAGTAGACAGGGCAGACGGCTTCTTTCAGCTCTGATTTAACCTCGTGAAACCCTGGATTCGAGTTCATGGTGGAACGATGAGGCCTAATATCTCAGTCAAGATATTAATGACGAACCTAATTTGAAGCCTCTGATAAACATGGAACCCAAGCTTTCGGCCATAATTCAACAATAGTAATCCCCTCCTTTCTAGCCCTTGGCTGATGCGATGTCACGGTTGTCTCTAGAAGCCACAACTTAAGTTATTGCAAATTAGATGTTCTATCCACAACCTGTACCTCATTGTTCCCAAATATCTCTTCCATCCACGACTTCTGTGCAGTGACCTCGTTCTCCGCCATAGTCTCAAGAACCTGTATGCTTCTTTGCTTTATTCTCTCCATCCTCTTCTGCCATCCCTCATTCAGCCGATTCTTTTCTGCTTCGTTCTCCCTTTTTTCCGACTGGGACTCATACATTGCCCATCCCAGTAGCATAGCAAGAATAAGATCTCCAGCAAGAGTGTAGCCAAATTCACTGACGCGCTCTTTAGTGAGTGGCTTTCTCCATTTGAATTTGGGGCGCTCGGGCGGAGGATCTATTGAAGGTTCGGACGTCTTCGGCGGGCTCTTTATTGGCTTTAAGTTTGAAGAGTTCGACTCTTGGGATTTTTGGGGAGGGGAGCTTTTGGGGAGCTTTGGCTTTGAAGACTTCGAGTTTGGGGATTTGCAGGAGTATTGTTGTGTAGGTTGGAAGTGGAAGAATAATCGGTTGAATGGTGACATGCGACAAGAGCTCTTTCTAGGACTAAGGCCCACGAGCCGGGAGTAGATGAGGATAAGTCGCATGTCGACGGTGTTTGGGCAGAGACCATGTCATTGATGTCGATTTCGATTGATTCTGAAGCTGATTAATTTCAGTGGCTGGTGTGTCTTAGAGTCGTTTAGCAAGCGAAGTGGCTGGGCTTCCCCTGAAAATTCGCTAAATCACTATAGGAGGTGTAATTCTTCCATTATGTCAAGGTCTCTGGTTCGACTGTTTGATGTGAGAACTTTAACATAGCGTTAATGTTAGAAACTGATTTCGTTATTGCATTGATAACTAGACACTTATTGGAAAGTGAAAGGATCTTCATTCCATCAACCAAGTGCTTTTAAAACGAGTTTTAGTGTTGGGTTATACCACTGCAGTAGATTGAGACTTGATGCGTTTACATGAGTTGGTAAACAAGTAACATGATGCTTTATATTCAGCCTCTGGACTTCATAGGTGCTATGGTTATGCTTACTTGGGGATTTCAGCTTTGTGTTTTCAGGAATTTAAAGTAGAAAAATAATAAAAGGATCTGAAGATTAGTTGTGGTTTTAATTTTACGTTATTATCAATCCACTACCATTCAGAAACGAAATGCCTCTTTTTTATTTGGTGCATACTATATTTTATCTAAGGTAAACCACACAGCTTAAATTCTCCCGGCTGCTTAATGGTACATGAAGAATCTCACAGTGTCATCGCATGCTAGTCTTGTCTCTATTGAAGAGTAATAAATTCTCAAAAAGTTCAAAATTCATTCAATCTTAAAATATATAAATAAGCATCAAGAAAAATGTTAGAGCAGGAAGGATATTTTAACACTGAAAGGCAACACCATAATCATCGCTGCCATGATATAATATCACTACGAGCATCTCACTTCATCGTCAGAGGAACTCGTGCTCTCATGACTTTCTTTCGCTAAAGCGCAATACCGTAGGTCTATGTAAGACATTGCGAGTAATAGCTATTAGAGTACTGGCACGTCCCAGATGAACAGCAAGTAGCGCCTGACCAACCGATGCCACCGCACTGGGAATAGAGAGCACCACAGCTACCGCTACTGCCGGTGGAGGTACTGGTTGCGGATGTAGCAGTCGTTGTGGGGGATCCACCGCCACTAGATGATGTTTCGCCGACGGACTGTGAAGCAGACCCGCTGCCGCTCCATCCTTCCACAGCAATCACCTGAAAATTGAACGTGCCTAGATTTAAACCTAGCGCTGCCCAGGCCTTGAAGTGGTTGTCGACGGTGACGGTACCACTAGTTCGCTTAGAGGATCGGACAGAAATGTATTGGTTGAAGGTTGATGTGCCAAGGATGGAAGGCTCGTTGACACGTTGATTCTCCCAGATAGTGTAACTTGACCCATCGCTCGTGACAGTTCCCTTTTGGGAGCCAAAGCTTGGAGGGCTGCTGTCGCTCTCGATGATGTAGTACTCAACAAGGGGATTCTCTGTCCATCCATAGACAGAAAGAAGACCAGTTCCACCGCTAACAGAGAAGGAACCACTAAAGGTGATAGGACTAGAAGATAAACTGTGTTAGTGAATTGAGAACAAAAGCCAATGTCATTTCTTACAGGGTAGTCCCTGTTGACCATCCTCTTCCAACAACGAAATCATCCTGAGTATTCCAATTGACCGAGAAGGAGCCTCCGTTAGGTGAAAAACTGACAGTTCCGCCAGTTGTGTAGTCCTGGGTGTAGTTGGGCGAGGACTGGCGACGCCGAAGCGTCGAGTTATTACCTCGCAGGACAAAATCCTGCTCACCACGTTTGGAGATTTCCCTGACAGTATTTGTGGGAGAGGCGAGCGATCCAGCAATAGCTGAAAAAGCAATAACGAGCCTGGAAAAGGCGACCATGGTGATGAGCAAAGGGAATGGATGTATAAAGAAGGAGAGGAAAGATAGTGATGGGATCAATGTTGAACAATTCCTAGCCTTTCAGCAGCCACCAGAGCTCTATATATCTTCCAAAGGGGGGGGCCTGCCTATGGCAGAGTCTACAACAAAAGTCGAGGAGCATCAACTGACCTCGCCACGGTAAGTTTTGACCCGACCAGGTTTTTTCGCTTGCAATTTAAACATTTTAGCCTAGGAGATCCAGCGATAGGCAATTCAGAGAAGATCAGATGGAAAACTCAGCTATTATTTTGGCAAATTAAACAAATTTCGACCTTATTAAAGAAGTTATCTTTAGAAAACACATATATCACAAAACGTGCTTCATTTTAGCTAAGTCTTTTAGGAACTAACCTTTTCGATAGTATTACTACCTTGAACAATCTTAAATATAAGGCAGTGTGAAGGAAATACGTAAATACCAAAGAGACTTGGGGAAAACAAAGTTAAGGCTTCTAAAATCACATGCATATGAACGATATATCCGTACGCGCGTACAAGGTGCAAGAATTCTATCGCCTTCCAGACCTTTAAGTTCAAGTTTAACCTTTGATAATACTATCTTAAAATACAGATTTCACAGTGGAGCGGATAGCAAATCGCTCTGTGAGCCTAAATAGGCACGTTTAATGAATAGGATAATTCATCAATGTAACTTTGTTGCCTAGCGCTAAATGGTTCAACCACAATAAAGCGATCACTCACATTTGCTCTCTGAGGTCAAAACCATCATTAGTTCCTAGAAACTCCGGTTGCAGGCCTGTCTAGGCCCGTTGAAGCCTATGCCTCCACTTCTACATCAGCTAACTTAATATGATAGCAAAGCAACTTCACTATGTTTCTTTTTGCCAAAAAAAGCCTTAGCCATAAGGATTTTCGGAAATGTTCATATATAAACATAAAATCATTAAGAATTCCCGGTTTCTTGTAATATTACCAAGGGGTTATTTAACGGGGTGTGCAGGCATATTCTGATGCGGGGGGGATTTTACCCCCACGTGGAGAAGCTTAATTATAGCTTTAACCCCCAACCCTGCCTACTGCATCCTATTACCCCTATTTCTCTTCTTAACCATTTAGCCGAGTGCCTAAACCGTTCGGCAAAGATCGGAACCTGTGTCCAGTTCCGGAGCTCTTCTACCTTCTACTGTCCTAGCCATAGACTAGTTTCCTACGACTGTGTTCTTGACAAACTTCCAGTCCTGCGAACCAATAGTGATACATAATTTCCCTCTCCCCTTTAAACTTTTCTCTTCCCCTCATCTCCTCCTCCCATGCTATCCTGTTTCCAACCATCCTCTTATACTCCTCCTTCCTTCTCCGGCTCTCATGTCTGCGAGCCTTGAAATTTTTGATCGTGCACTTGAGTAAATCCATGATGGGTGCCTTGTGTGGGTGGTACATGAGAAAGCTAGCTTGCCACTAGGGTAGCAGGGGCGGAAATCCGGGAAGCTTGAGGTTTGGTGTAGAAGAAGAAAGCGCTAAGCTCCGAAATGCATCTTTGGGATGAAGATGGTAACACATGTTCCGGATAGAGAGAGAGCGGGTGAGGAAGTCCAGAGAGGACTTAGTCTTAACTACGAACCATGGTTTAAAGATGGGGTCTACCTACATGCTGCAACTCTCAGCAACTTGGCTTGGTAGACCCACAAAGAACCCAAGTGACGCCATCGTAAGATACATCCTGTAATAATAGGTGGTGCAGTACCAAGAAAACAACTCTTAAGACATGAAAACTGTGGGAAAAGTGGATACATTGAAGGATTTTTGGGATATGGGTTGATTCATTATGACCATGCGAGGTTGTCATATTGTCTCAATTTAAAGCTAAGTTATCAATAAAGTTGGCTTACATGTGCAGATCAAATCTAGCCCTTTATCCAGACGAATCCGGGTCGTTACCCAGGCGGTTATGTCAGGAACCATGCAGGCGTGAGGCGATACAGATCCCAACAATGCCTAAATACTCCACATTTGAGTTTTGATGCCAGAAGATACCTTATTGTTGGATGTCCCTCCCACGCCTAGAAAGATTAGGACATAGGCTTGCAGAAAATTGCCGAGGCCGAGGTCCATCGTGATCAAGATACCTAGATGCAAAAAAAGGGAGGTTTGGGACACTCGCCTCTTGAAGTCCACAGCAAACTAAAGCACTATTAAAGCGCAGAGCATGAACAAAAATATTTGAATTACGGTATGAGAGTAGCGTTTGGACAATTCTTCTTTGTTGGTCTAGAGGAGGAAGCTACTGAGTTGCATTTCAACAGAGAGAATATGATGGTTTGGGGGAGTTAGGGGGGAGGAGAAACATGGCCGGCCCAGATATTCACCTTGAGAATTGGTCTCATGCACGATTAATTAAGAGCAAAAGCATCATCGTATCTAGAAATTAACAGGAAAGCGTAAACTTCCTTGCTTGGAAGTGTATCTTTTTAGTTAAAGGGGCCTGCTTGACACGTCTTTGATACTCATGCTGTAGGACCAATTCCGTATTCCATTCGAGATTTTGTATTTCTAGTAACTATCTAGAAAATGAAATCTATGTTAACGAGTCCGAGGTTATTAACTTCTGGGAGTTAAAGTCGGGCGGCTAAGCCCTCACGGAAACACTACTTAACTATCTTTTCAGGTTTGTAGACACTACAGTTGAGCAGTTAGAACTATAAATTAGAGCATGCTTGGTGAGGACTTCTTAGCTTTCAAGAAGAGATGAGACAGAAAGAAGAGAGAGGCAATTCGTGTGTAGAAGGGTGATTTGATGCGGCTTACTTGGTTCGAGTTCAGCGAGTTCAAACAGGTACCTCGAATAAACCGTTGGGTGAAAGGGCAAGTGCGAGTTCTTCGAAGGATGTTGTAATAGATTCCGCAATGCAATTTCCTTGAAAGAGACCTCACATTCCGAATCTGTTGTGTACTATCCGAATGGCGAAGAGGGAATCGACAACATGGGAGTGGATTGAAAGTTTCAGTTCGAAGAAATGGATTGAAGACAAGGCGGGATTGTGCCATAGTAAAATTCCTAAGTAGATTTAAAAGTGAAAAAGACAATAAGGAGGAGGGGTTGGCAGAAGACTTCAGGTAATGGACGTAAGGGATGGATTATGCATGTCTCAAATGGCCTCCCGGACCGTGCCGACTTCGACGACGATGACTCCAAAGAACTTTCTTTTTGCGCTCCATCTACAATCCTTTCTAGGATATATATATCTTGTGTTGCGCCCAGTTTTTGAGTTGCATTCAATAATTGAGACAGATCGCTCAGTAGTCATCAATCATTGAAGAAATGTTCTACATTCTCGGCACCCATCATAAGCTACACCGTGCAAGGCTATACACCGAAAGCAAATTGGTATATCCTCGATCCATGGATCATGTCATCCCAGAAACAGAAGATACCGCTTCTGAAAAACACTAGGATCGCAGATTTATCTCATTTTTATCTCATCTCTTTGTTAGATGTTTGTACCAAGCAGAAACATGGTTATTCTTCAGCTTGTTGGTACATCGGAAGATGGCCTATGTTCTTGTAGCTGCCGATTCTAGGAGCAGCCTCTTTGAGGGAAGCTAAGGAACCGGGGATAGCAGCTTCTTCTTGCCACCTGCACCATTGTAAAGTCAGCAATTGTAAGTTACTAGAAAACATGTAAAGGAACAATGTAAAATATGCTTCATCAGGAGATGGACGACTTTACTGTTTGTACGAAAAGCGGAAAGAGAAATTCTGAAGCTGACATACTCAGATCGACAGTAAACACAAGTAACACGTCCTCCGTTCTTGCTGAGGCGCCACTGCTCAAAGCATTCCTTGTGGAAATTTTGGCCGCAAGCAGCCTTGCACCAAACCAAGTCCTCTCCGGGCTCCATGCCAAAGACACAGATGGGACACTCGCTATCGACTGGCTTGCGCTTTCCACTGTAGCTAGAGTTTTCGGGCTCATCATGGTTGTGTTCGAGAACTGGGGCTCGTGTAACGGGTGCGTTGGCAAAGATATACTTAAGTTCATCAGAAAAGAAGGCGGTTTGGTAGCACAAGTGAGTTGGGGCTTTGAGAATGATGATTAGGGCATCTAGAAGTAAATTAATATGAAAGAATTCCTACGGAAAACTTTATTAGATGTTTTATGGCTTACAATTAATATGCTTGCACTTATGACCACGCATCAGCTATCTTGGTGTTAGTATCAGTATTATATACATCAGGAGTAGGGCATACAGCGTCCATGCATGTACCTAAGTTTACCATTAGCAATAAGAGCGTGCTGGAAATTTGGTATCTCACGTGAGGTATAGAAGATAACTTACAGCTTGGGTTCCGGCCAACAGCGACCTGATAGATATTGCCTGTCTAGAAAAGATGATAAGTATATGGAGTTAAGATGTTTCAGAGTCATAGAAGTTTTGAGTTCTTTTCTGTCTCGGAACTTTCATTGATGCAACTTACACTACCAGCAATATCAAAATGCTCACAGTCATAACCATACTTGTCCCGACCCTTCTTTCTGTCCAACATGAACATACGCTCCTTGTGAATCTTCTTCCTGTTGAGAATTGGGGTTAGTAATCTTACGCATGGAAGTGAAATAGGTGACGTTACAATTTGGTTTTATACGAATCATCTGGCTCAGGGACAAATGCTCTCAATCGTTTTTCCCCAGTCTCTGGGTTTCTGTCTTGATGTCTGGTTCGAATTCAGCATCAAAAGAAATTTGATATATGCCTTCAGCCATTGGGAACAACTACCTGACAACGTCTCTTGCGAGAGGGCCCTCAATCTCAACATCAGGGCTGGGCTCCTTCTTGGCTCGCTTTCGCTTTGTCTTTGGAGTAGGTACATCTGAAATTGATGGACCGCCTAAAATAATAGCGCTATCACCGCCATCACCGCCATCATCGACATCATTACCATCGTCACTTGCAACAGCTCCGCCGTCGTCAGCTTCGAGACGGGCGATAAGATCAGCTTTTTTGCCGGTTTTAGGAAGACCGCGACGCGCAAGCTCATTTTTAAGATCGACGACACGCATTGAGATATAATCGCGATCAATGGCTTCTCCATCTTTGATTTCAGTGGCGTCGCGCTTGGAGGCCATGATGAATGAAGCGATCAATGAACGTTTGATTGGGAGCGAAAAAGGAAATTGAGAGTGATTGAGAGAAGGACGGCTTTGATAGACAAAAGGGTATTGCTATCAGATCAGCGTCACAGGCGTGAAGCAGTTATGTAGGATTGAGTGTCAACTACCAGGCGCAGAAGCTGAGAAACGCCGCTTTTATTTTAGGTAGACACGTGTACCACACGAGATCACGTGCACTATCATACATCATCGCAACTTCAGTTCTTAAGGCACTGAATGGTCCTTCTAGATTTTATACAGTAGTGGTAGTAACTACAATCTAAATATCCAGAAAATTGATTGAATGGTTCGCATTCCAAATAAGCATTGCATCGAATGTAAATTGCACCACAAGTGGGGGAGAAAAAGAGAAAAGGAAAAGGAAAAGGAAAAGGAAAAGGAAAAGGAAAAGGAAAAGGAAAAGGAAAAGGAAAAAGAAGGAAAGAAGGAAGAAAGGAAGATGCGTTTATTGTTGTGTTTGAAGGTAAACAAATGAGTTTTATGGCATCGTCACCATCAAGAAAGAAAAGGGGGGTTTTGGGTAGAATAGGAGCTTGGAATTGACTATCTGAAGCATCGAGCTTGCTCCTGCTAATGCACGCCACTCTACTAGCAAGAATTAGCTAGCGAATAGTTATTAAAGGCTAATTTAATAACCCGAATTATATATTTTCAAAAGATTAATGCACATATATATATCTACTAGATATAAAAGGAGAGAGGAGAGTAGGTAAATTAAGGAGTATTATTACGGTCTAGGTTTAAGGTTGCAGGGGTTTTTGGTAAGATGGACGTAGTTGCACAAGGAGACTATGACTACTAGTCAACAGACTCTTTAATTAAATAAGGCGAGCCTGCCAAGGCACTAGGCGCGCATAAGGAGCAAGCTATGTCTGTGACAAGTATAAAGACGCCAAATGAAGGGGTTAATCATAAATTAAAAACTAGGGCTATAATAACCAATCATTTATTTTACTATGTGGACGCTATTACAGACTAGCTAAGCGAATTATATGACCCTATCTATAGAATAACTTCAAAATTCTAAAATTCTGAAAATATTGTTATATTAATATGAAAGTATAATATTACCGGTAATTGTATGCCCGTAGACCTAAAGCCTAAAAAGCTTAAAGCACTAACCCCACTAATCCTTAAGTTTGTATGGCTATTGCTAGATCATTCTTAGTCTCCTCCTACCCTCTCGCAATATTGTTCTTCCCACTTAGAGATCTTGGAGGAAAGTCTATGCTACTCAGTATATGTCAAATTCGGCTCTAATATTTGTCTCACTTAAGACTGTCATTTTTTATGTGTCAATATGGCAAAAAGCCACTTGAAGTCTGAAAAGCTTTAACAAATGGACATTAAACTAAATCACCACCAAAGCTATACGCAGTCCCACATAAGCAGGTTCTTAGTCTGCGATGTAAATTGGGCTGAGAAGCAGAGTACGAGGACACAATTCAAGGTGAGAATTGAATCTTAGCAGGCTATTTACTAGTAATTGATTTGTTATCAGAGGCCAGTGCATACTTCTTTGGATTTAGTAACTGATAATTCTCATTTTGAGCCTTGTATCTTGGATCCTGAGTTTGCATCCCCATTGCATAATACTATTTTGTATAGATTCAATTAGAAATGGTATCCACGTTTATAAAGGTCTGACCATTGGACCAATAGGGAACTTAGGTGCTCGTAGGAGAGAAAATCCACAGTCCACCTTGCTACGCCTACAACATGCCTCGAAAATCTAGAGCAAGTCAAGCGCTCTAGCACTTTCTCTTCAAATTCTTGCA
>Ga0302320_10021835_pt1 | contig 12677 bp, 10 predicted proteins | sample Bog_T0_3_FD_202130 | JGI IMG/M metagenome (GOLD analysis project Ga0302320, IMG submission 202130) | Peat permafrost microbial communities from Stordalen Mire near Abisko, Sweden - Bog_T0_3 | ecosystem: Environmental > Terrestrial > Soil > Wetlands > Peat | place: Sweden: Abisko, Stordalen Mire...
AATCAGCTTGCGCCGCACCACGCCGCTCTTGTCGATGACGTAGCTCTCCGGGTAGCGGAAGCTGCCGTACAGCGCGTTGGAGCTCTGGCCGGCGTCGAAGACAGTCAGCAGGCTTACCGGCCGCCGCGCCAGGAACGCCCGGTAGTCGTCCAAGGGCTCGTCGCTGGCCATCGCGACGACCTGCACCTGCGGCAGTTGCTGCTGCATCTGCTCCAGGCTGGGCAGCTCCTCTATGCACGGAGCGCACCACGTGGCCCAGAAGTTCAGTACCACCACGTGCCCGCGCAGCTTCGCCAGATCGACCGACTGCCGTCCATCGCTCACGGCAAACAGCGGCGCGGGCCTGCCGACCTGGCCTGGGTGGTCGCCGCGGTCGCAGCCCGCCGTCGAGCTAAAGATCAGCGCGCAGCTTGCCGCTGCGGCCAAAACGAAAAGGAGCCTGATACGCACGAATAACATCGCTTCCTATAATACGAAGCTGTGGATGACAAACCTAACCTGGCCGGCAAGCGGCAGAAGTTCTCACCAATTCTCGGCCTGCCGGTGGACGACGAGCCCGCACCGCGACCGCCCAGCGAGTCGCATCCGGCGGCGGAGGGTATGCAGCTCTCTGTGATTCTGCCCGCGCGCAACGAGGAGCTGAACCTGCCCGGCTGCCTTGGCTCCTTGCTGGCGCAGAGTGACGAGTTCTTTCTGCTGGGCCGCGACTGGGAGCTTCTGGTCGTAGACGACGCCTCCACCGACCGCACTCGCGCGCTGGCGACGGAGGCTGCGGCGGGGTATGCGGGAGTTCGCGTGCTGGAGGCTCCGCCGCTCGATCTGCGCAGCGCCACGCGCGCGTTCACCGGCAAGACCAACGCCTGCTGGTCCGGCGCGCAGCAGGCAGGAGGCGCGTGGCTGCTCTTCACCGATGCCGACACGCTGCATGAACCCGGCGACCTGGTGCGGGCGCTGCATGAGGCGAACCGGCACAACGCGTCGCTGTTGTCGTACTCGCCGCGCCAGATTGTTCATGGCATTGCGCAGCGCACGCTGATGCCACTGATCTTCTCCGAGCTGGCGACGGTCTACCCGCCGGCGGACGTGAACAACCCGTCACTGCGGCTCGCTGCCGCCAATGGTCAGTTTTTGATGGTCGAGCGGGAGGCCTACTTCGCCGTAGGCGGACATCGCGCGGTGGGCAAGTCGGTGCTGGAGGACGTCGACCTGGCCTATGCCGTCAAGCGCAGCTGGCGAATCCTGCGCTTCCGCTACGCGCCGGATGCGCTCAGCAGCCGCATGTATCGCGGCTTTAGCGACATGGTGGAGGGTTGGACCAAGAACCTGGCACTGCTCTTTCCCCACGCTCTGGCACTGGCGGCGTGGCGGCTGCTGGACATCATTTTGCTCCTGCTGCCCGTGTTGCTGTATCTGCTGCCTTACCTGGTGCTGTGGCAGCGCGCGGCTATCGTGCTGCTGTGGGCACGGACGCTCATTCGCTTCTACAACCGCGTCGCCCGCTCCCACTTCCGCTTCGTCGACTGTGCCTTTTCGGTCTTCGCTCTTCCGCTGTTTATTTGGCTGCTGGTTCGCAGTTGGATGGGCCATCGGCTCTTCCACCAGGTAGCGTGGAAGGGCAGGGAGTACAGGCAGTGATAGATGGTAGAGGAAGCTGGCGAATCCGCAACCGCTTACTCGCATCTAAATTTGTGGATTGGTGAGTGTGTTTTCTCTACACTCTATCCTCTACACTCTGCTCTTATGATTCTTCTCACTCGCAAAGCTGACTTCTCCGCCGCCCACTTTTACTGGAACTCCGGATGGAGCGAGGAAGAGAACCAGCGCGTCTTCGGCAAGTGCGCCAACCGCCAGGGCCACGGACACAACTACACGCTGGAGGTTACCGTCGCCGGCGCGGTCGACCCGGTCTCCGGCTTCGTCGTTGACTTGAAGCAGCTCAAAGAGATCATGGAGCGCGAGGTCGTCAGCGTATACGACCATCGCCACCTGAACCATGAGGTGCCCGAGTTCGCGCACACGGTTCCGACTACCGAAAACATCGCCATCGCCATCTGGCGGCGTCTCGACGGTAAGATTCCTAACTCGAAACTGCACCGCATCCGCGTCTATGAAACGCCGGACCTCTTCGCAGATTTCTTTGGAGAGCCCTCAGCTACGGAGAGTAAGCCCGCATGAGCTCCCCCCATGTTCATCTCTCCCGCCGCTACCACTTCGCGGCTTCGCACCGCCTGCATGTGGACGCGCTCTCGCCGGAGCGCAACCGCGAGGTCTTCGGCAAGTGCAACAATCCCTTCGGGCACGGTCACAACTATGTGGTGGAGCTCACGCTCTCCGGCGCGGTGGACCCCGCAACGGGTATGGTGACCAACCTGAGCGATCTCGATTCGTTCGCACAGCGTGAGATGCTCGATCTCTTCGATCACGCCAACTTGAATACGCTGGAGCCCTTCCTGGACCTGGTTCCCACGACAGAGAATCTATGTATCGAGCTGTGGCGCATCTTTGCTGCCTATCCTCATGCGAACCTCGAGCGCATCCGGGTGGAGGAGACCGGCAACAACTCCTTCGAATACTTCGGCGACGGCGTCATGCCCGCGCATGAAGGCTAAAGTTTAGAGAGGTCACCATGTCAACGAACTCCATACTGGAAACCTTCCCTTCGACCACCAACGGCAATGGCAATGGCCATAAGCCAGTCGAGGCTACACGCCTCTCCGACGCCAGTGTGCAGCAGATCTACGCCGAGTTGCTTACCCGTATCGGCGAAGATCCACTGCGCGACGGACTGCTCGATACGCCGCGCCGCATGGAGAAGTCCATGTCCTTCCTCACCCGCGGCTACTCCGAGAGCGTGGAGAAGGTGCTGCACGGCGCGCTCTTCGATGTGGACTACGACGAGATGGTCATCGTCAAGGACATTGAGTTCTACTCACTCTGCGAGCACCACCTGCTGCCTTTCTATGGTCGTGCCCACATCGCCTACATTCCCAACGGTAAGGTCATTGGCCTGAGCAAGATTCCGCGCATCGTGGACGTCTTCGCCCGCCGGCTGCAGGTGCAGGAGCGCCTGACACAGCAGATCGCCGAGGCCATTGAGGATGCCGTTCATCCGCAGGGCGTCGGCGTGGTGTTGGAAGGGCAGCACCTGTGCATGATGATGCGCGGCGTCCAGAAGCAGGAGTCCTCCACGGTCACCAGTGCGATGCTCGGCGCATTTAAGACGCAGACGCAGACCCGCACGGAGTTCCTCACGCTGGTGCGGCAGAAGTAAGGCAGAGGATAGAAGGTAACCCAAAGGAGAGAGCCGGAAGGCCTCTGCTTCCGGCCATTCTTCCTACCATCTACGCGGAGAAGCTGCTTCTGCCACACTGTAGAAGCATGAATGGACTCCTGGTGCTCGACAAACCGGCCGGCATGACCTCGCACGATGTGGTCGCGATCGTGCGCCGTGCGACCGGTGAGAAGTCTGTCGGGCATCTCGGCACACTCGATCCGATGGCCACCGGAGTTCTGCCGCTGCTGTTGGGCAAGTACACGCGTCTGGCGCAGTTCTTTGGCCACGCAGAGAAGCACTACACAGGCGCTATTCGGTTCGGCTTCGCGACGGACACGTTTGACGCGGAAGGCGAGCCGGCCGCCGCGCCGCAGGTCCTGCAGCAATCGCTCAGCGAGCTGCGTCAACTCGCACTCCGCTTTCACGGCGAGCTCGACCAGATGCCGCCGGTCTTCTCCGCCAAGAAGATCAACGGCGTCCCCGCGCACAAGCTGGCGCGCGCTGGAAAGGACGTTCCGGTCAAGCCCGCGCGCATCACGATTCACAGCTTCGAACTCACCGCGCTGAATGGCGATTTCGCCAGCTTCACCATGCACGTGTCTTCGGGTGGTTACGTGCGGAGTGTTGCCCACGAACTCGGCGCGCTGGCCGGTTGCGGAGCGCACCTCGCCACGCTGCGTCGCACCCAGGCCGGAGACTTCACGCTGGCACAGGCGATCTCACTCGACGAACTGAAGGCCCTCACACCCGCCGAGATCGAAGCCCGTCTCCCGCATCCGCGCTCGCTGCTGCAGGAACTGCCCTCAGTCACAGTAGACGAGCAGACCGAAGGTCGCATCCGCAACGGCATGCAGGTCAACGTACCGGAGTTCTCCAGTGCGCCGCTGGTCAAAGTCTTCACCGGCCCGCGCGACCTGCTGGCCATCGCCCGCCGCGTGGCCGGAACGCTGGTGCAGCCGTTCGTGGTGCTGGGCTAGCTTTAGTGCTTAGAACGTCGTCATCCTGAGCGGGGCAAAGGATCCCCGCATTTGCAGCTACTTCCTCAGCATCGGCTGTATCAACTTATCCACATTCACCGCCACCTGCTTGTTGCCCTGCGCGGTGGCGTGGGTGTGGTCGTCCTGGATATCACCGGGCACTCCATAGACGTCCTGCAGCAGAAACGGCAGCAGCGGCACGCGGTACTTCTTCGCGAGCGAGGGGTACATGGCATTGAAGCCCGCGATGTAGTCATGCCCGTAGTCGGGCGGCAGCGTAATGCCCGCCAACGCGACCTTCGCCCCGCTCGCCTGGAGCCGCGCGATCATCGTATCGAGGTTGGCCTGGGTCTGCTCCAGCGGCAGCCCGCGCAGGCCGTCGTTGCCGCCGAACTCCAGCACTACGATCTGTGGGTGCTCGGCGAGCACGTGGCCGATGCGCTCCAGCCCATCCTTGGTGGTGTCGCCGCTGATGCCCTGGTTGCCGATGCGGTAGCGATAGCCCTGCGCGTCCAATAGCCGCTGCAGGTCGTCCGGATAGCTCTCGCCAGGATCGGTGCCGTAGCCCGCGGTCAGGCTGTCGCCGAAGCACACAATCACCGGTCGCGTGTCTGGAGGGTCAGCGGCGACAGAAGGCTGTGCCTTCGGCGCCTCCGCAACAGGAACACCCGCTACACGCGGCCCCTCGTTGCCGGAAGACTGCCGGCAACCCTCCGCGGCCTGCCCGAGAGTCAAAACAGATAAGATAGTGACATAGCCCAGAACTCTCACAGATACAGTTTATCCATCATCTCCGCACCAGAGGCCAAAACTGTTGACCGACATCGCCGTCTCTACCGAAGCCGCCGCTCCAAGTCCGATGATCGTCGTCGACGCCCTGCGCAAGTCGCTGCGCACCGGCACCACCACCGTGGACATCCTCAAAGGTATCGACTTCACACTCGCGCGCGGGGAGTTTGCGGCCATCATGGGCGCTTCGGGCTCTGGTAAGTCCACGCTGCTCGGCCTGCTCGCCGGGCTCGACAACCCCAGCTCCGGCAGCGTCTCACTGAACGGTACCGTCATCAGCTACCTTGCGGAGGACAAGTTAGCTCAGTTGCGCGGCAAGACGGTCGGCTTTGTCTTTCAGAGCTACCAGCTCATCCCTACGCTCACCGCGCTGGAAAATGTGCTGCTGCCCTACGAACTCAACGACGACACCGGCGGCCGGAAGAACGGTCTGGACCGCGCCAGGCAGTTGCTGGACTCGGTGGGTCTCACGCCGCGACTCGACCATTATCCGGTGCAGCTCTCCGGCGGCGAGCAGCAGCGCGTTGCGCTGGCGCGCGCCTTTATCCTGCGCCCTCCCATCGTCCTGGCCGACGAGCCTACCGGCAACCTCGACACCACCAACGGCCAGCACATCCTCGACCTGCTGCTGCACCTGAACCGTGTCGAGGGCACCACGCTGGTCCTCGTTACGCACGACCCCGCGCTGGCCGCGCACGCCGGCCGCATCATCACACTGCGCGATGGGCTTGTGGTTAGCGATGAATCCAAAGCCGTCAGCGAGGAACGAAAAGCCACTGCAGTCCAGGCAGGGGCGTAGCCGGTGGCCGCGCTCTCCACCGCAACCGCCGCGCGCATCGCCACTCGCGAAATGCATTCCTCGCGTGGCAAGTTCTTCTTCGTGGTGCTCTCGGTCGCGATTGGCGTGGCCGCGCTCACCGGCGTGCGCGGCTTCTCCGCATCCTTCCGCACCATGCTTACACTGCGCGCGCGCAGCATCATGGCTGGCGACCTCTCCGCCAAGACCACTCAGCAGCTTACCCCGGCTGAGCAGGCCGGGCTCGACCGCATTGCGGCTGAAGGCGTTGACTCCACGCAGGTCACCGAGCTCAACTCCATGGCCTCCGCCGCGGGCTCGCTTGACCCACTGCTGGTTTCGGTCAAGGCCGTCGACCCGGACAAGTACCCCTTCTACGGCGCGGTCGATCTGGTGCCGTCGTTGCCGCTGGCACACACGCTCACGCCCTCCACGGTCGCGGTCGCGGACGACTTGCTCATCAGGCTCCATCTGCAACTGGGCGATTCCGTCAAGCTCGGCAATGGCCTCTATCGCATCGTGGCAGTGGTAAAGAACGAACCGGACCGCCTGTCTGGATCGTTTGCTGCTGGGCCGCGTATTCTGCTCTCGCAGGCGGCGCTGGACGACTCCGGTCTGGTGGGCTACGGCTCGCGCGCCTCGCGCCGTTATCTCTTCAGGATTCCGCAGATTCATCCCGGCATCGCCAGCTCCGATGCCGCCGTAGCTGCACTCAAGTCGCGCCTCGAGACCCAGCTGCCCACCGCGCAGATTACCGACTACCGCGAGGCCAGCCCCGCTCTGGCCAACGGCCTCGACAGCTCCACGGCCATCCTCTCGCTCATGTCGCTGGTCGCGCTGGTGTTGGGCGCGGTCGGCGTGGCCATGGCCATGCGCGCGCACCTGCAGCAGAAGCTGGACTCCATCGCCATCATGAAGGCTCTGGGTGCGGGCTCGCTGCAGGTAATGAAGATCTACCTGCTGCAAACTCTGCTGCTGGGTCTCGCCGGAGGTCTGCTCGGCGTGTTGCTTGGCCTCGGGGTGCAGGTGGCCTTCCCACTCTTTCTCGCCAAGCTGCTGCATATTACTCCAGACTTTCAGGTCGACCCTCGCGCTGTGTTCATCGGCCTGGCCGTCGGCCTGCTCACCACGCTGCTCTTCACGCTGCCCACGCTGCTGGAGATCCGCTCCATGCGCCCCATCCTCATTCTGCGCAGGGCTGTCGATGCGATTGATGTCACCTTCGCCGAGCGTGCCCGCCACTGGCTGACCAATGCGGCCAAGCAGCTGCCATCGTTCGCGGTCATCCTCGTCGGGTTGGGCTTCATCGCGGCGCGCGTCTCTGACTCCGCACTCACCGGAGAGATCTTCGCCGGCGCGCTGGTAGTCGTCCTGCTCTTCCTCTTCGCCATGTCGTGGGCCACGCTCTCGCTGCTGCGGCTCTTCCTCAATGGCACGCGACTGCGCCTACCTTCGGCGGTACGTCATGGACTCGCCAATCTCTACCGCCCCGGCAACCCCTCCGCTGGTTTGCTCGCCGCGCTGGGCCTCGGAGTCATGCAGATTATGACGGTCTACTTTGTGCAGCAGGCCGCGGTGCGCGAGCTGCACATCTCCACCGCAGCCAACCTGCCGAATGTATTCCTCGTGGACATCGCGAGCAACGAGGTGGACGGCGTGCGTGCGCTGCTGGCGCACCGGCCCGAAGTGCAGGGTCCACCGGAGATCGTTCCCGTGGTCAGCTCCCGGCTGCTCGCGGTGGACGGCGTGCCCGATGCTCAGCTCAAGCTGAACCACGCGCCGCGCGGCATGTTCCGCTCGCTCAACCTTACCTGGTCGCCTGCGCCGGACGCCCCGCCTCCGGGCTCGAAGGTCATCTCCGGACAGTGGTGGACCGCGCAGCAGTCGGCGGACGCCGCGCAGCGTCCGCTGGTCGCTGTCGGCAAGCAGGCCGCCACGCGGCTCAACGTGCATCCCGGCCAGCAGATGACCTTCGCCGCGCAGGACGCCGAGTTCACCGCAACCGTCGCCGCCATCTTCGACACGGACAGCCGCCACGCCTACTCGCGTGCCGAGTTTGTCCTGCCGGAGCCGGTGCTGCGCGGCCTTCCCGTCGTCTGGTACGGCGGCGTCCACTGCGACCCCACATCCACCGCAGGTCTGCAGCGCGCTCTCTATGCGGCCTTCCCTACCATTACCGTCATCGACGTCGCCGCCACACTCGAGGTCGTGCGCCAGGTGATCCTGCAGATCACTTACGTGATTCAGTTCCTCGCCGCGTTCAGCATCTTTGCCGGCATTGTGATTCTCGCCAGCGCCATCGCCGGTACGCGCTATCGCCGCATCCGCGAGGTAGTGGTGCTCAAAACGCTCGGCGCCACACGACCGCGCATCGCCGCGATATTCTCCATCGAGTTCGCCGTGCTCGGTCTGGTGGCTGCTCTGGTCGGGCTGGTCTTCGCCAACATCACCGCAAAGCTCGTCCTGCACTATGTGCTGAAGATCGACTACCACTTCCAGCCGCTGCTCACGCTCTTCACGCTGCTGCTCACCGCCGCGCTGACGGTTGCCGCGGGCTGGCTGGCGAGCCATCGCGTGCTCGGCCAGAAGCCCCTTGAAGTCCTCCGCGAAGAGTAGCCGCCCCATTTGCCGTCATCCTGCGCGAGCCGCGCATCGGCGACAAATCGAACGCCTTCATCCTGAGTGCGGGGCGCAGCACCGAGTCAAAGGACCCCTGTATTTGGCATCTGTGACGCCCGCCCAACCTTGACCCCTCACCACACCCCACGTACACTCACTAAGGCGGCTGATTGTGGCTCCCGCCGAGCCTGCAGCTGCCGTAACAACCTGTTTTGCCCTCTCGTTCAATGGTAGGACTGACGACTCTGACTCGTCCAATCGGGGTTCGAATCCCTGGGGGGCAACCAACTCGCCTGCGCCCGCCAAACCTGCCTTCGGGCTACACTGGTCACCTCACGCTCACAATACGTTCTGGAGGTTCCATGCGCCCCTCGGCACTCTCGAAGTTCCTCGTTTCGGCATCGCTCGCTCTCGCCGTGCTCAACCTTGCTGGACCCGCAATCGCGCAGACAGCCGACCCCACTCCGGATGCGACGACCGACAAGTACATCTGGCTGGAAGACGTCTCCAGCCAGCGTTCGATGGCTTGGGTAAAGGCGGAGAACGCGCGTACCGCTGCGGTGCTCGAAGCCGACCCGCGCTTCGCCGCCTACCAGGCCGATGCGCTGAAGATCGCCGAAGACCCCAACCGCCTGCCTCTCCCCCAACTGCGCGGCGATGACGTCTACAACTTCTGGCGCGATGCCGAGCACACCCACGGCGTGCTGCGCAAGACCACGCTCGCCGATTACCTTGCCGCCAAGCCCGGCTGGCACACGGTCATCGACTACGACGCGCTCGGTAAGCAGGACAACGTGAAATGGGTGAGCAAAGGGCTGAGCTGTCTGTACCCCAATGACGAGTTCTGCATGGTCTCCATCTCGTCGGGCGGAGAAGACGCCGACACCATGCGCGAATTCGATTTAAAGTCCGGCAAGTTCGTCGAGGGAGGCTTCAGCCTGCCGCGCAGCAAGCAGGGCGTGAGCTGGCTGGACAAGGACACGCTGCTGGTCTCGCGCGAGTGGGGTCCCGGCACCATGACCAGCTCCGGCTACCCGTTCATCGTGAAGGTGTGGAAGCGCGGCACGCCGCTTGCCGACGCCAAGGAGGTCTTCCGCGGCCAACCCGGCGACCAGCTCGGGTCGTATGGCTTCACGGCGCACGACGCTCAGGGCGACGTGCTCACCATCTTCCATCGCGGCGTCACCTTCTTTGAGGGTGACGAGTTTGTTCAGACCCCCGGCGGCCTGCAGCCTCTATCGATCCCCAAGAAGGCCCGCGTCGTCGGTCTGCTGGACGGCCGCGTGCTGCTCAGCATTGAGGAGGACTGGACGCCCGCCGGTGGAAAGCAGAGCTTCGTACAGGGCTCGCTGCTGGAGATGAATCTGAAGGAGCTGCTTGCCGACCCCGCGCATCTGAAGCCGAAGATCGTCTTCGCGCCCACCGCGCAGGAGTTCCTCGACAGCGCCGAGACGACGAAGACTCGCCTGCTGATTACCACACTGAACCACGTGCGCGGTCGCGCCTATGTCTACACCCCCACCGTCAAGGGTTGGTCGAAGAAGCCGCTCAGCGTGCCGGACAACGTGACCGTCGGTATCGCCACCACCGATAGTGCCAACGATACCTTCTTCCTCAGCATCACCGGCTTCCTCACTCCGTCTTCCCTATGGCTCGGCGACGCAACAACCGCCAGCCTCAAGTTGGAAAAGACTCAGCCCGCGCAGTTCGACGCCTCCAACGATGTCGTAGAGCAACTCGAAGCCACCTCGAAGGACGGCACGAAAGTCCCCTACTTCGTCGTGCATCCGAAGGGGATGGCCGCCAACGGCGCGAATCCAACGCTGCTGAACGCCTACGGCGGCTTCCAGATCTCGGAGACGCCGCGCTACTCCGCAACCATCGGCAAGCTGTGGTTGGAGCACGGTGGCGTCTTCGTGTTGGCCAACATCCGCGGCGGCGGCGAGTTCGGCCCAGCCTGGCACGAAGCCGGCCTCAAGACCAACCGCCAGCGCATCTATGACGACTTTGCTGCCGTCGGCGAGGATCTGATTGCTCGCAAGATCACCTCGCCCGCGCACCTCGGCATCCTCGGCGGCTCCAACGGCGGCCTGCTCATGGGCGTAGAGATGACCCAGCACCCCGACCTGTGGCGCGCCATCGTCATCCAGGTGCCACTGCTGGACATGCTGCGCTTTGAGAAGATCGCCGCCGGCGCCAGCTGGGTCGGCGAGTATGGCTCCGTCACCGTCCCCGCTGAGCGCGCGTTCCTCGCCGGCATCTCGCCCTACAACCAGCTCAAGCCGGACGGGAAGTATCCTGAGCCGCTGATCTTCACCACCACCAAAGACGACCGCGTCGGCCCACAGCACGCCCGCAAGTTCGCCGCGAAGATGGAGGAGTTCCACGAGCCCTTCCTCTACGACGAGATCATCGAAGGTGGCCACGCCGCCGGCGCCGACCTCAAGGAGGAGTCCCGCACCGCCGCCGAGACCTACATCTACCTCACCCGCAAGCTCATGGACAAGACGATCACGCTTAAGACGCTCACGTTTCCGACCCTTGTAGAAGTGACTTCTCGGCCGTAGAGCCCCCAATTTTGTCATCTCGACCAGAGCGAAGCGCAGTGGAGAGACCCCTGTATTTGCCTTCTCGCTGCACGTTCCAACAACGGAAAGCCTCACCGCAGCTCCGCCGTTCGCAGAAACGCAAAGCTCCCATTCCCGTTCAACTGCACATTCTGTAGCCGCGCGGAGTGTATGACCACGTTGTCCGGATACCACAGCGGAATCCCTGGCAGGTCGGTCGCGAGAATGCGTTGCACCTCGACATTCTCTCGCCGCCGCACCTCCTGGTCGGTCTCCGCAGCGGCCGCCGTCAGCAGCGCGTCCACCTTTGGGTTGGAGTAGCGTCCGCGGTTAGCTCCCTTCGGCGGGAAGCTCTCCGTCGCGTACGTGTAGCGGAAGATGTCGGGGTCCTCGTTTGATCCGATCCAGCGCAGCAGGTACATCTGGAACGCACCCTTGGTGATGTCGGAGTAGAACGTGCCGAACTCCGTCGAGCGCAGCGTAAGCGCTATGCCCGCCTCGCGCAGCTCCGCCTGCATCGCCTGCGCGTCCAGCCGCGTGGTCTCGTCGCTGGAGGTCTTCAGCGTAAAGCGCAGCCGGACGCCGTCCTTGTCCGGCTTCAGTCCGGCCTCGTCCAACAGTCGTATTGCGCGCGCCACATCGTGCGGATACTGCGGCAGATCGCTCTCGCTCGCCGCCGCCCAGTGCTCCGGAGGCAGCAGCGTCTCCGCCGGCCTCGCCGCTCCGCGCCAGATCGAATCGATCAGCGCCTGCTTGTCGATCGCGCAGGCAATCGCCTGCCGCACCCGTGGATCGCGCAGCGCGGGGTCTGTCACGTTAAAGTTCGCGTAGACCACCCGCGCCCCCGGCCCGGTCTCCACACGCAGGTCCTTCTGTCCCCGCAGCGAGTGCACCATGTCCATAGTGAGCACATCGCTCTCCACATCGCCCGAACCCTTCTTCATCTCCAGCGCATTGGTGATGGTGTCCGGCACCACCGCAAAGCGCACGCGCTCAATCTTCGGCGCGCCGCCCCAGTAGCCCGGGTTGCGTTCGACAACAACTTCTTTGTCCTGCACCTGGTCAACAAACTTGAACGGCCCCGTACCGACCGGATGCATCCCCTCATCGCGCCCCGCGCCGCGCTCCACCACGCCGAACAGACCGTCGCTCAGGTTGAAGAGCAGGCTCGGATCGGGCTTGCTGGTGGTCACGGTCAACGTCAGCGGATCGCGCACCGCCACGGCCGTCACATCGGCAAACGCGCCGCCCTTGGCCGTGACCAGCGTGCCGTCCGTCATGCTGCGGATGGACCACGCCACATCGTCGGCGGTGAGCGGCTTGCCGTCGTGGAAGCGCACACCGCCGCGCAGATGAAAGACCCACGTCAGCGCATCGGGCCGCTCCCAGCTCGTCGCCAGCCACGGTTGTAGGTTGAAGTGCTCGTCCTTCTGCACCAGTGGATCGAAGATCAACTCGCCGACGCGCTCCGACTGCGCGTCGGTTCCTTGCCGCAGATCGAGATTGTTGGGGGAGCTTTCGATGAGAAAGTTTAACGTCCGTGAATCATCACTCTTGCTATGACATCCCACAAGAAGGAACAAGAAAATCATTGCGCTGCAACACGCGCTATTGCATTTGCCTTTCTGGTTTTCATTCCGAGCGTAGCGAGGAAT
>Ga0302320_10021840_pt1 | contig 12676 bp, 11 predicted proteins | sample Bog_T0_3_FD_202130 | JGI IMG/M metagenome (GOLD analysis project Ga0302320, IMG submission 202130) | Peat permafrost microbial communities from Stordalen Mire near Abisko, Sweden - Bog_T0_3 | ecosystem: Environmental > Terrestrial > Soil > Wetlands > Peat | place: Sweden: Abisko, Stordalen Mire...
TTCGAGCAACTTCCGGAGGCCGTCGAGCGCCTGGCCAACGACTGCTCCATCTCTCCACGACAGGCATATCGCTACCTTCAGCAGGCACATCGGCTGAAGGAGCCCGTAGCCGTGATCGAATCGAAGTTGGCATTCACGGTAAAGCTACCGCCCGGTTTGATTCAGCGCGTGCGGTTGTATGCATCTGTCAAACAACTCTCGATCAGCGAGGTGGTCAGCCGCGCGTTGTTGGCGCTGCTGCCACGAGGGCGAGGTCGTGGCTGAGGCCAGACCGCTTCCGCCGCGTTCCATTCAACTGGAGTATCGTTTCGACCGTTTGCTGTCCGACAAGCTGGCCCAGGTCTTTCAGTCTCTGGTGCCGGATAAACGCTGGCCAGTCCCAACTCCAATACCCAACTGCGCATCACAAGCTTCAGAGGTAAGCGATGAACAAACCAGCCGCGATTTACGCTCGGGTGTCTTCGGACCGTCAGAAGGAGAACCACACGATAGCCAGCCAGACGGCCGCTCTGCTGGACCACGCGAAGGCACACGGATACGCCGTGCCGCCGGAATGGGTTTTTGAAGACGAAGGTTACAGTGGCGCCATTCTGGCGCGACCCGGGCTGGAAGCCCTGCGTGACCTTGCGGCGGAAGGGCAGATTGGAGCCGCATTGATTTACTCTCCAGACCGGCTGAGCCGCAAGTATGCCTACCAGGTTCTGCTCGCCGAGGAGCTCTCGCGTTGTGGGGTAGAACTGATTTTCCTGAAGTCTCCCGCCGGGGTCACGCCGGAAGATCAACTCGTGGTGCAGTTTCAGGGCATGATCGCCGAATACGAACGCGCGCAGATTGCCGAACGCTGCCGTCGTGGAAAGCGCCACAGAGCTCAACAGGGGATGGTGAACGTGCTTTCCGGCGCGCCCTATGGATACCGCTATGTTCGCAAGAGCGAGAGTTCGTCGGCCTATTACGAGGTGATCGAAGCGGAGGCTCAGGTTGTGCGGATGGTGTTTGAAGCCTACACGCGGCAGGCGCTGAGCATCAACGCGATTGCGCGCATGCTGAACGAACGCCGGATTCCGACGCGAAGCGCGGCCACGCGATGGGAGCGATCGACAGTGTGGGGAATGCTGCGCAATCCAGCATATTGCGGGAAGGCCTGTTACGGAAAAACGGAGTTGCGTCCGCGGCAGCGCATCACCCGCCCGCTGCGGCAACGCAACGGGGTTCCCAGCAGGGACAGCGCCAACCATGAGCGGCCAAGGCAGGAGTGGATCGAAGTGCCGGTTCCGGCACTGGTGGGTGAGGCAGTCTTCGCCATGGCTCAGGAACAACTGCAGAAAAATGCACACCATTCGCCGCGGCGCACGATCGAGCCGACGCTGCTGCAGGGCATGCTGGTGTGCCAGCAGTGCGGATACGCATTGTATCGGGCCTCCACGCGAACATCCAAACAGAAACTCCACTACTATCGTTGCATCGGCTCGGATGGATATCGTCGGCTCAAAGGTCCCGTATGTACGAACCGGCCAGTGCGGCAGGACAGTCTGGACCAGATTGTGTGGGATGAAATCATCCGTTTGCTGGATGATCCCGCGCTGATCGGGAGCGAGATTGATCGTCGCCGGCAAGCCGCTTTCGAGACCAATCCCTCGCGCAAGCGCGAGGAGGAATTACGGCGCGAACAGGCACGGCTGGAGAAGAACATTGAACGGATAATCAGCGCTTATCAGGAAGCTCTGGTCACGTTGCCGCAACTGCGTCAACGCATGCCCGAGCTGCACAGACAAATCCATGCTGTCGAAGCCGAACTGCATTCGTTAGAAATAGCCGCTGTCGACGATGCGCGATATCTGCAGCTGGCCGAGACGCTGGCGACGTTTCGCGGCAAGTTGCGCGCGCGAGCCGAGACACTCGATGTAGGGCAGCGCCAACAAATCCTGCGCCTGTTGGTCAAGGAGATTCTGGTCGGTAACGATACCATCACCATTCGCCACTCGCTGCCGATCGGGCCGTCCGGCTCCGGACCTGCAGGAATGACGCCGCCGGATTCCGGTATGATTGGGACGTCGTCCGGGACAGGTTATCTTTTGCGTATGGGGAGACATTGTACCATTTGTTGCCAAACAGATCCTCGACGCCTCCCACGCGGTCTCCCTGCGGCTGATCCGATGGCGCCGACACAGGAGTGGCGCCTGCGTCGAGGGCTCGGTGGTAAACCGCATCGACATCGGGCACGTAGATCAGAAACATGCCGGGCATAGGTTGATAAATGCCGGCGGCATCGATGAATTCGAGCGCGGCATCGCCGATCTTCACCGTCGTGTGAAGGATGGCGCCTTCCGGCGACACGGCGCGGCCAGACTCGGCGGCGCCAAAGACCTCGGCCAGAAAATCGATCACTGGCGCGGATTTCGGAGGATGCAGATACGGCTGCAGAGTGGGCGCGCCTTCGGAGAAATAGTCATCGCCCTCGAAGGTGGCGATATACCAGTTGTTGCCGAACGGATCCTTCACACTGGCGGTGCGCTCGCCCCAGGGCTGGTTTGCCGGCTCCTGCAGAGAAACCGCACCTGCCGCCAGCGCTTTACGCCAGGCAGCGTCGACGTCCGGCACGTAAATATGAAATGCCATGGGGCGGCTTTCGCCCCGCCACGAGACGCCCGGACCGCCCCCTCCGATCATCATCATGCAATCGCCGATGCGGGCTTCGCAATGGTAGCCACCGGACGCCGCGGTACGGAACGTTTGCTCGGCACCGAAGACTTCCGTGATGAAATCGACCATGCCAGGGACATTCCCGACGACCGGGTATGGCGTTAGCGTGCGAAAACCTTTACGGGCGGACATGCTTCGATATTACCGCCGAATCCAGGGGACGGACGCGTGATAACCTGTTGCAGAAGTGAGCCACGGTCTGACCATTTCCCCCGCAGTGAACGGCGGTCTCGATTTCCTCGCGCTGGGCGCGCTGGTACACCGGCTGGATCCGGGCATCATCCCTTTTCGCAAAGCTCGATCATGCGAATTGCACGTCAGCGGCGGCGAGTTTAATTGCGCCGCTAACCTGGCGGATTGTTTCGAGTTGGCGACCGGCATCGCCACGGCTATGGTCGGCTACCCGATCGGGGATTTGATCAAAGAACGAGTGAAAGCGGTCGGCGTCAGGCCATTCTATAAGTGGTTCGGACATAACGGCGTCAACGGGCCCAATATGGCAGCGGTCTACAGCGATCGCGGGTACGGAGTCCGCGCCCCGGTTGTCTTTTATAACCGGGCCAATGAAGCGGCGGCGCTGCTGAAGCCAGGAGACTTCGACTGGAATGTCATCTTCGCCGGTGGCGTGCGCTGGTTTCACTCGGGCGGCATCTTTGCGGCACTCTCGGAAACCACCGGCGAGTTGATCATCGAAGGTATGCAGGCCGCCCGGGCGGCGGGCGCCGTTACGTCATTCGACCTGAACTACAGGGAAAAACTCTGGAAAATCAAGGGCGGCGGCAGCCGGGCGGTGGAAATGCTGGGGCGCATCGTCGAGAACGTCGACGTGCTCGTCGGTAACGAGGAAGATCTGCAAAAAGGCCTGGGCATTGAAGGCCCGCAGGTGGAGGCGACGTCGAAGCTCGACACACGAGCGTTTGCCGCGATGATGGATAACGTGGCGAAGAAGCTTCCGCACGTGAAGATCGTTGCCACGACGCTTCGTGAAGTACACTCCGCTTCGCGGCAAACCTGGAGCGCGGTAGCCTGGGTCAACGGGCAGATCCTGCATGCGCCCACCTGTGAACTCGACGTGGTGGATCGGGTGGGCGGTGGCGATGGATTTGCATCCGGATTCTTCTACGGACTACTGGCTGACGAGCCTGCCGAAGAAGCGCTGAAGCTGGGATGGGCGCATGGAGCCCTGCTCACAACGTTTCCCGGAGATACCACGATGTCCAGCCTTCAGGAAGTACGCGCCTTTGCCCAGGGTGGATCGGCGCGAATCCAGCGTTAGGCAATTAATCGGCAGGAGCCTGAAGGGTGTCGCGGACCTTGGTTTCTTTCCACAGGCTCCGCGGCGGCACAAAGAAGATCCGAATGGCGAACAGCGCGGCTGCCATCAGCGTCACGAACGTCCGGATCGGGGAAGTCACCTTTTTGAGCGGGAACCCGGCGGGCACCGCGGGATCTATCATCGCCGCCAGGTAAAAAAGGGCCTGGCCGGCGAACGCAATCCGGCGCCACGGCTCTGGCATACCGATGGTCGCGAGAGCCATGCCGATCATGCACCAGGGCACGACCATGCGCCCATATTTAGCAAAGAGAAAATGGATTCGCATTGGATCCCGCGCACTGAACAGCCCGGGCAGGAGCCAGAGCAACTGGTAAAGCCCGGCCAGAGTTCGTACCTTACGGCGAAATTCGGAATGGAGCGCCGTGGGAAAATCGTACATGATCGCCGTAGACTCCAGGATCACACGATAGCCCTGTAGCACCGCGGTGAGGGGCAGCCAGGCATCGTCTATCAGAGCGTCCGGCGGTATAGGGCGAAAGAGCGTGCGTCGCATCCCGTAATAGGCGCCCGTACATCCCCAGGTCGAATGAATTCGTGTCATCTGCTGGCGAATCCACAGCTCGTAGCGCCAGTAAAGTCCGGTATCGTGCTCGGCGCTGGTCTCTCCCGCCCGAATGCTGAGCTGCGCGCTAACGGCGGCGACTTCAGGATCGCCGAAACAAGCTACAAGATTGCGTAGGCTATCGGGATGCAGCGTCTGGCGGACGTCGTTGAAAATCAGGATTTCGCCGGAAGACAGCGGAACGCCCGCATTGATCGCGGCGGGCTTGCCGCCTCGCTCCAGACGGACCAGACGGACACCCTCCGGCTTAAACCGGGCTGCAATTTCGTCGGTTTGATCAGTTGACGCATCCGACATTACGAAGATCTCCATCAGCTCACGCGGATAATTCAGCGCCAGTATGGAGCGCAGCTTGTTGTCGAGAAACTTTTCGCCATTATGGACGGGAATGATGAAGGAAACAGTGCGAAGCTTCGAGTCCTTACGGATGGGATGGTGGTGACGGCGCGCGATCAGTCCCAGCAGGACAGGATACCCCGCCAGCAGGTACACCACTACCGCGAAGAATCCGCAGAACATTATCAGGCAGAGTTGCGGCATGTCAGCGACGTCGCCTCATCAGGCCACTTATCAGAATACAGGAGCCCTGAGCCGCTCAGCGGTCTATTTGCCGTCTTTGCTTTCGTGGTATTCCATCTCCGTGTTGAGGTCCCACAGGTTGGTCTTATCGGTGCGCCCTTCGATGATGTTATCCACCGCCGTCATGGCTGTCAGCATGGAATGATCCTGGTTGTTGTATTTGTGCATGCCGTTGCGCCCCACCAGAAACAGATTTTCAAATCCGTTGATGTAGGTTTTGATCTCCTCGAACCGCTCGTAGGCGCCGAAATAAGCAGGGTAGGTCTTGGGTACGCGTATCACGCAGGCGTCGAGCACATCGCCGGTTTCGATGATGCCGATCTTTGCCATCTCGCGTTTGGCCAGGTCGATCATGTCCGCGTCGGACAGGCTCCAGATCGGATCGGTATCGTAACAGAAATACTCCAGGCCAATCCAGACCTTGTCGGGATCCGCTACCAGATACGGGCTCCAGTTGTTGAAGATCTGCATACGCCCGACCTGCACATCGGGCTCCTGAATATAGATCCAGTTGTCGGCCAGCAGACGCGCGCCTTCCGGCGTATCTTCGCTGATTTTCAGCTTCGTCAGCAACAAGCCAACTGTGATGAAATCCCGATAGATGAGGCCGTCGCTGACTTCGAGAACATTGGCCGGCACCGGTGCGTCCAGCGCCCGCATGAGTTCCTTGATGGGCATGGTGGAGAAGAAATATTCGGCGGCGATTGTTTCGCGCGTCCCTGTTGCCGCATCCTCCACCTCGGCCGCGACCACCCGGGAACCCTCTGCCAGCAAACGCACGACGTTGCATTGAGTCCGAACCACACCGCCCTTCTGCTTCACGTCTTCGGCAACGTATTCCCAGAGTTGCCCGGGCCCGAGTTTCGGATACATGAACTTTTCGATCAGGGAAGTCTCGGTGCCTTTTTGCGAAATATCGCCGTCCGCTTTTTTACTCGCGAACACACTTTTCAGAAAGTGCCGGATCGCGCTGACAACGGAAAGGCCTTTGATGCGCTGGGCGCCCCATTCCGCGCTGATCTGGTCGCAGGGAACGCCCCACACCTTCTCGGTATACGATTTGAAAAACGTCAGATACAGTTCGCGGCCGAACCGATTGATCAGAAATTGTTCGAGCGTCTTCTCCGGCTTCGTCTGGACGGCAGCGCTTTGCGCGTAGCTGATGCCAATTTTCACTGTGCGCGCCAGGCCGAGTTTTTTTAATGTATCTCCGCTGAGCCGAATGGGGTAATCGAAGAACTGCCGCAGGAAATAGATTCGCGATTTCCGCTTGCGAATCAGCATGACGCGGTCGTCGTTTGCGGCCACTGGCGCTGCGGAAGAGGCCGGCACTTCGCGGGTTTGGCCCTGATAGGAGATCGCGAGCGATTCGGTCCCGTTGGTGCCAGGCGATGCTTCCACCGGCATAACATCCATCCACCATTTCATAACGCGATCGGACTTGGAAAAAAAACGGTGACCGCCGATATCCATGCGGTTGCCCTTATAGCGGACGGTCCGCGAAATACCTCCCATGTCCTCGCTCTTTTCGAGCACGAGAGGCTGAATATCCGTGCGCTTCACCAACTCGAATGCCGCAGTCAACCCCGCGGGGCCGGCCCCGATGATGAGTGCTCTCCGCCCGCTCATGTCGAGTTTTAGTGCTGCGGGGTGGCGACGAATTCAGGCGGCGGCGCGGAACCGCCGCCAAAGAAGTATTGCTCCATCTGCTGGATCAGGAATTCCTGAGCTTCTTTGGTTCCGAGATTGAGGCGGTATTCGTTCATGAGCATCTTCATATGCTCGACCCACATACCCCAGGCTTCTTTCGAGACATTATCGTAAATACGCTGGCCGAGGGGGTGTCCCTCAAAAGGAACTTCGCTCAGTCCCTCGGCTTCGCGCTGAAGTTTGACGCAAAAGACCCTGTGCGACGCAGGCTGGGGTTGGGTGCTCATCTGTTCTCAGAATACGCTACGCGCATTTGTCACCGGTGCTCTTCCTGGCGCTTGTTTCCCGATCGGTCCGCCTCTTTCTCTTTGGGCGACCTTTCCACCAGCTTGTGGCTTTCGGGATGCGGCGCCACGGCTGCAGGCCTGACTCCCGGCCTGTCAAACCGTCTCAAATTGGGGTAGTTATGGACGTACACGGTCCGGTTGGCCCAGTTTCGGTCCCAAACACCGCCATGGATGAACCAGCCGTGCGAAGGCCAGTCGAGCCGAACCGCGCCCCAGCCCCAGGGCTGAAAAGCGATCCCGAGGTTAAATCCGAAGCCAAAATTGATAGCCCCTCCGATTGCGAACCCTGGCCGAGGCGCGAGAAATACGATCCCCGGATCGTAATACGGCACATAGATAAAGTCCGGGTTCACGGGCATGATCGTGATGTAAGGACCCGTCCGTGCCACAACCGCGCGCGGACCCGACCGCAGGTAGCCATAATTCATTGCCAGAGCGCGTTCCCTCTGCACCGAGTCCATCACGTCCTGGCGCTGCGAGAGTACCGCGTTGCCCAGTTGGGTAGTCCAGCCAATATCCGCCGCCATGGTCTGAAGGACCGTGGGGAAAGGAAGCAAGGCCTGCACGCTCGGATCCCACGGGAGCTGATCCTGGGTAATCGCATTGGCGAGCGCGTCGCCATTCAGGTAGTGATGCTCTTCCGCCCATTTGGAGGCGTCCGGAATCTCGTCGGCAAAAGTCGCCGCGGAGAGGACCTGAGCCAGAAGCGGGTCCGGATAGAGCGCGATTCGCTGCACGAGCTGATCCAGCTGAGCCGGCGGAAAAAACGGCGGAGGCGGCGGGGCCTGAGCAAAGCAGATGCCGGAGACTGCAGCGGCGAGTAAAGCAACCTTAAGTTTCATATACTTCCCTTTCATTGGTAGTAACGCGCGTCGCCACAATTGGTTTCGCGGATGAAGTCAATTTCATGTGCGGCGTGCCGGTTCTTTTTCATATTATGCGAGGCTCCCGCTCTGTTCACAATCGCCCTCGAGTTTCGCGAGGAATGCCTTCGCTTCCGGATAATCGGGGCGGAGCCTGAGCGCCTCCAGAAAATCGGCCCTCGCCCGCGCCGGATCGGGGAGGTAGATCAGATGATAGATACCCGCGTTGAGGTGCGCACTGGGATCGAGCGGACGGGCCTCGGCAATGCGCTCGGCGATCGCGGCGGCTTCATCGAACATTTCCAGCTGATGATATTCGGCGGCGAGAAAATCGAGCCTGGTGTGGTCGTCCGGATTCGCGGCGATTTCTTCCTGGAGGATTTCGATGTACCAGAGGTTCCTGCGGCGGCGCGATTCCGGGTCGCACCGGAAGTTGTGATCGATGTGGATTTCGGACCTGTGAAGATGTCCACCGCCGGCAAGGATGGCGGCGTCAACGGTTTCGTGCACGCGGCCACGATAGCGATTTTCCGGTTGGTTGCGAAAGAGCCGCACCGCGTAGTCCAGGGTGGAGACTTCCGGATTCGCCGAATGGTTATGACGGGCGGCATAATAGCCCACGTTTTCGCGACCGGCAGTCAGCTCTCTGATCAGCTCAACGCTTGCCTGTTGCAGGGTTTCATCGGCATCGAGGACCAGGATCCAGTCGCCCTTTGCCTGTGAGAGCGCCGCATTGCGGGCCGCGGCGAAATCCACGAATGCGAAATCGAAGTGGATCAGCCTGGCTCCGTTGTGACGAGCGATCTCAACGGTGGAATCGGTTGATCCGGTATCGACAATGACAATTTCTTCCGCTACGTCGCGAGCCGAAGTGAGACATTTTTGCAGATCGCGCTCTTCGTCCTTCACGATCATGCAGAGAGTGAGTGTCGGCATGTTACGCCGGAACCGGAGGGCGGCGCTTGTGCCAGTCGGTGCGGCTCTGAAAATCGGTGGCCACGGCGAGCAGCGTACTTTCGCGAAACGGGGGACCCACCAACTGCAATCCAACCGGGAGTCCGCCCGCGAAGCCGCAGGGGAAAGAGATGCCGGGCAAACCCGCCAGATTGGCAGCCGGAATCAGGCTGTGCATACCCGGAGCGGAAGGGGACGATCGCGCGGACGGAGCGTCCAGCGGCTCGCTGACTTTCGGGGCGACGGCATAACGCGCGGGCGCGACCAGCAGATCGACGTTTTCGAACAGTTCCCGAAAGCCGGTTTTTATCAGCGTCCGTACACGCATTGCCTTCAGGTATTGCGTGGCGGGGATGGCGCTACCTGCCCTGAGACCTTCGGCCTGACTGGGATCCGCCAGTTCGTTGACCTGGCCGCTGGCAATCAGCGTTTCGAATACCGACGCGGCCTCTGCTGTAACGACCGTACCGATCAACGCGCCCCACGGAAAATCCGGGAGTTTGACTTCAACGAGCGTTACACCGCTTTCACGCAGTGTCTTCATGGCAGCATCGAGTGCGGGCCGAATTTCCGGATCGGCCCATTCCATATCGACCGCCGCAAACCCGACTTTCAGCTCGCTCAGCTTGCGCGCGAATTGAGGGGCGTAGTAGAAACTCCTGCCAGCCGAGCCTGGATCATTGGCGTCGGCTCCCGAAATGGCCTGCAATACCAGACCGCAATCGGCGGCGCTGCGGCAAATGGGACCGATTTTATCCAGCGTCCAGGAGAGAGGCATGGCGCCGTGGCGGCTGACAAGACCATACGTGGGCCGCAGGCCGGTCACGCCGCAGAAGGCTGCGGGGGTTATGATCGATCCCGATGTTTCCGATCCGAGCGCGAACGGTACCAGGCCCGCTGCCACCGCGCTGGCCGGGCCGCTGGACGAACCACCGGACCACCTCGAGACATCCCACGGATTGAGCCCTGGTCCGGTCAGGGATGCTCCGGCCATCCGATAGCCGCCGCCGCCCGCCAGTTCCACCATGGAGAGCTTGCCCAGCAGCAGCGAGCCGGTGGCATCGAGCTTTTGCAGCACCGTGGCAGTCTCGCTCAGGATCTGAGTTGCGTAGGGCTTCGCCCCCCACGTCGTCGGGTGCCCGGCGAAGGAGAGGAGATCTTTAGCGCCGAAAGGTATGCCCTGCAGCGGGCCGCGATAACGCTCGCGCTTCAATTCTCCGTCGATTGTCCTGGCTCGCTCCAAAGCGATCTTCGTCAGAGGCAGAGCCAGGGCGTTGTATTTCGGGCCCAGCGTCTCCAGGCGCGCGCCGAAGGCCTTCACCAGTTCGACTGTCGAAAACTCGCGCTTCTTCAGGCTTGCGTTGAGGTCCGAAATCGTCGCGAAGAAAACGTCGCCGGTCATGCTTTGAACTGAAACGCGGGTTCAGTCGTAATGGGGAGCGCAAGTTTTGCCAGGGCTTCCGCGTTGTCGCGCGCTTGCCTGCCGGGATCGGGGGAGGCGGGCGGGGCGGTCTGTGCCAGCGCCGGTGCAGCGGCTCCCGCGCCCGCTATCACGAGTTGTCTGCGCGTTATCACTTCCTCTGCTCCTGATATTTTGCCGAAAGCGCATCGAGCGCCGCTGCTTCCATGGCCGCGCGCGGGGCTGTCTCCCCGGTCCAGATCTCGAACTGCCTCACAGCCTGCTCAATAAACATTTTGACACCTGGCACGACCTGCCGGCCCTGTGCGCGCGCCCGCTTGATCAGCTCGGTTTCGAGCGGGTTGTACACCAGATCGAAGACCACATCGCCCGGTATATTGCCCGGAAAGAGGCACTCGTTCACGTTCGGCCACATACCGACGGAGGTGGCATTGACAACAACGTCGAAGTGGCGCGCGCAGGCCTGATCGAGAGTCAGGTTTTCCGCGGACATCGCGCGGGCGAAGGCGCGCACGCGGTCGGGATTGCGCCCGGTGATCGCGATGGTGGCGCCTGCATCGGCAAGCGCACAGGCAGCGCTGCGGGCCGCTCCCCCATTACCCGCGATCAGCACGGTGGCTTTGCCGAGTTCGACGATCTTACCGATCGGTCCGACCACGGCGGCGGCGTCGGTATTGGTTCCGCGCCATTTTCCGGCCTTCCGCCACACCGTGTTGACGGCGCCGATACGGCGTGCCAGCGGGTCCACGTAATCCAGATAGCGCATGATTCTGCGCTTGTGAGGGACGGTCACGCTGAATCCGGCCAGTGGCAGATCCTCGGCGAACTGGAAGAAATCGCGCAGCTGATTCGGATTCACTAACAGAGGAACGTACACGGCGTCGATGCGCTTCGACTGGAACGCACGGTTGTGGACATGAGGCGAAACCGAATGCCCTACGGGATCCGCAACGACGCCGTAGACTTTAGCGGCCTTCGTGAATTTATCGATGCGGTAGAGCGAGCGAAGCTGGCGCGCGTTCACCTGCCCGGCGGCGGTTCCCTGAAAATGCGCGGGAGCCGCGTAAGTAAAAATGGTGCCAAACGCCGGAGAAATCACCCGGGTGGGAAAGCCGATTTCGCCCATGGCGAGCGTTACCAGCGGCACCCTGGGACTCAATCTGGAGGCGGCGAGGATGCGGCCGGTATCGGTTGGTTTGCGGGCCGTGGTGACGAGCTTATAAACGTCGGCCGGCACCTTCTGCATGCGTTTCAGCACAGGAGCCAGGGGCGGCGTGGTTTCAAAGTGATGCCACGAAATAATCAGATGGGCTTTGGTGCGGAGTTCGGCACAGCGCACGGGAACCACTTCCGCGGTTTCAATTTCGACATCGACCGCGCGCGCCCCGGAATGAATGGCCAGTTCGAGGATGCGGAGTTGTTCGTCGATGCTGCCATTGAAGCGGCCATGGTTCTGATGGCGGCGGCAGGTCGCGAGTATTGTGCAGTTGGGATACTCGCGCAGAAATGCGGCAATCGCGTGGGCGCCCTGTTCCGGCTGCGCCAGGTAGTCGATGCGAAATTCGAGGAAGTTCTCGCCTGCCTCGGCCTCGCGTCTTGCCTGTTCGAGAAGTTTCGGAACGTCGGGCAGGCCAAGCGCGATGCAGATTTTCGGGAGCGCGCGCCGCTGTGCCATTTGGTTCACCAGAATACCATTTGAGATCGGGGTCACGGGTGGGCGCATATAAAGGTGGACCGGAAAACCTTCAGGGCGCAGTGGGGCTGTACTCGTGAGGCGGGCGGTGTTGGGGGCGTTATTTTTCATCTTTTTTCGTACGATTCAGGCGGCGATGGGCGGCGAGTCCTCCGTTTGCGGGTGGGTGGGAGCGGTTTCGGCCGGCACTTCTGTTGGTTGACGGAACGAAACCAATTTCGGAGTAAATGGTTCGGTGACATTGTCTGCCAAGGGGCCGGGCGCGGGGTCAGATGCCGGCGCGGCGGCGCGTTTGGCGCGTGCGGACTGGATGGTGTGGAGTTGTTTGAGGGCGTGAGCGTAGTTGCGCTGGTTGACGGTGATGCAGCGCTGGGCTCGACTTAAGGTTTCAGCGCAGTGAATAAAGCTCACGCCCAGATCCTGCTCTTTCATATTGCGGAGTTGATATTCCCAGATGCCGGTGGCGGCGGCCGTGTAGCGGCGGCCCATCCACTCAGAGCTGATGAGGGTGTCGACGAGGCAGCGTTCTTCCGGGGTGGTGGGGTTGAAGCGGTCGTAATACTCGGCGATCA
>Ga0302320_10021844_pt1 | contig 12675 bp, 5 predicted proteins | sample Bog_T0_3_FD_202130 | JGI IMG/M metagenome (GOLD analysis project Ga0302320, IMG submission 202130) | Peat permafrost microbial communities from Stordalen Mire near Abisko, Sweden - Bog_T0_3 | ecosystem: Environmental > Terrestrial > Soil > Wetlands > Peat | place: Sweden: Abisko, Stordalen Mire...
CCGACGGGCTCGACCCGAGCAACCCCAACTTCATCCGGCCCGACGGCAAATCGGTATTCGATCCGTCGATCGGCGGGGATTACCAGAACTTCACCGGCTACCCCGGGGAACCGACTTCTGGCGACGAGGCGTTCCTCGATGCCAATGCGATCGCCGGCCAGGGCATCGTCGTCTACAACGCCAACGGCTTCAGTGCCCAGCCGGATCCGTCCGCCTGCAATGTTCGCATCGAGGGCGTGGCTCCCGGCGCAGCGCTGGTGGGACTGGATGTATTCGGCACCTACGAGGAGACCACGGAGTCGAACTTCTTTCAGGCTATCGAGTACGCAGTCGACACCGGCGTGAACGTGATCAACGAGTCGTTCGGCCGCAATACGTTCCCTGACACGGCGCTGGATGCGAACAAGCAATTCAATGACGCCGCCATCGCAGCGGGAGTGGTCGTCACGGTGTCGACCGGAGACTCTGGATCGACCAACACGATCGGATCGCCGGCGAGCGATCCACTGGTGATCGCGGTGGGCGCATCGACCCAATTCCAAATGTATGCGCAGACCAACTACGCCGCGGCGCGCTACTTCGCCACGACGGGATGGCTCAGCAACAACATCAGCTCGCTCAGTTCCAGCGGATTCAATGAAACGGGCGCCACGATCACGCTGGTCGCCCCTGGCGATATCAGCTTTGCCTCCTGCGACGCGAATGCCGCGCTGTTCGCCGGCTGCATTAACTTCCAGGGTGCGCCCTCCATCATCGAGGAATCGGGCGGCACCAGCGAGTCCTCGCCCTTCGTCGCGGGCGCGGCCGCGTTGGTCATCGAGGCCTACCGCAAGACGCATGGCGGCCGGACGCCGACACCGGCGCTGGTCAAGCAGATCCTGGCGAGCACGGCATCCGACTTGGGTACCCCCGCGGCCGAGCAGGGTGCTGGTCTCGTGAACTCTTACAACGCGGTCTTGCTGGCAGAGTCGGTTGCCACCGCTGACGGCTCGCCGAAGCGGGTCGGCAACACGCTGCTCCTCTCCACCCCTCAGCTGAATGCCGTGGGTGCTCCCGGCACCCGGGAGAGCTGGAACGTCACGGTCACCAACACCGGTTCATCTCCCCAGTTCGTCAACCTGAGCGGACGGACGATCGGGCCGAATCAGAACGTGCAGACCGGCAGCGTCACGCTAACCGACGGCACGAGCCCACAGTTCGCGAACTATCAAGGCTTGCAGAATAACTATGCGGTGTTCCATTTCTTTGTGTCGCCGGGTGCCGCGCGACTGGCCGGCTCTTTGGCCTGGCCGGGCGACCCGAGCTATTGCGGCCAGGATTTTTGCGAGGCCGGCTTGAATTCCCGGGTGCGGATGATTTTTATCGACCCCGCGGGGCGGTTTGCCGCCCACTCTTTGCCGCAGGGGCCGGGCAACTTTGGCAACGTGGATGTCAGAGCTCCCCTTCCCGGGTGGTGGACGGGTGTCATCTTCAGCGATGTCGCCTCCTCGGGCGGTACGAACGGGGCCATCCCCTGGCAGGTGGAAACGGAGCAGATGGTGCCGTTTGGCTCGGTGGAGCCGAGCTTCCTCAAGCTCGCTCCCGGACAGAGCCAAGCCGTTACCGTCTCGGCGGTCACGCCGTGGTCGCCGGGCGATGTGGCCGGTTCGATCGTGCTGTCGTCGAACTCGGAGACCGCCACCTCGATTCCGGTGACCCTGCGCAGCCTGGTGGACGTTGCCCACGGCGGCAGGTTTAGCGGCGTGCTGACGGGTGGCAACGGTCGCGACCCGGGCCAGGGCCAGGAGCAGTTCTATGAATTCAATGTTGCCCCGGGGGTTCGCGATATCACCGCGAACGTGTCGCTGAGCAACGATGCCGCGGATCCGGTGGGAATTTCCCTCATAAGTCCCGACGGCGACACCCTCGGGTTCGGTCAGAACCTAAATTTGAGCACCGGCGCGCCCGCGCTGTCAGCGACCGCCTATACCCTCAATCCCGTTCCCGGTACCTGGACAATGATCGTGGAGTTCGTCGAGCCGGTGGTCGGCAATGAAGTCTCGCAGACCTTCACCGGCAACATTCGCTTCAATAATGCGAGTGCCGCGGCTCCCGGGCTGCCCAACAGCGCCAGCACGGTCTTGACCGCGGGTACGCCGGTGACCATCCCCGTGACCATCACCAACAACGGAGCGGCGCCGCAATCGTTCTTTATCGATCCCCGGCTCAACACGATGACGACTTTGACGCTGGCACCGCAGGAGGGGACGTCCGGCACCATCAGCCTGCCGATCACGGGTCCGTTAGCGCTGTGGCTGGTGCCGACGGAGACATCGAGCGTCGCGGTTTCTCAAACCTCGAGCGTGCCCGCGATGTTCGACTGGGGCTTTGACGATCCGGATTTCGCCAGCGCCAAGACGGGCTCGCTCTGTTCCACGACATCGAGCGCGTCTTACTCTCCACGCGGGGGGACAGTCACGCAGGGCCTTTGGGGGGCAACACCCACCGAATGCGGACCGTACGCCGCGCCGGCCGTCGCGGGATCAGCAACGCTTGTCATGACGGCACAGAGCAAAGCGTTTGATCCGGCGGTCACCTCCGACACGGCCGACTTGTGGCCGGCGTCCGTCAATCCGTCCGTTCCATTTGCGCCGATCACCTTGAACCCCGGCGAGACGGGCACCATCAACGTGACCATCACGCCGAGTGGCGCGTCCGGCACGGTGGTCAGCGGAGTCCTTTACGTAGACACCTACGATGTCGGTCCGCCGACCGCCACGTATGAGTCGCCCACGGGCAATGAGGTGGTTGGCTTACCGTATCGCTATACGATTAAGTGATCCGGAATTCCGCGCCGGGCCGGTCGACGACGACCGGCCTGTCGCGTTCTTACACGGTCAGAATGTCGACTTCACCGCGAGTGCCGCGCGTGGCGCGCGGTCTCGCACGGCGTTAAGCCTCGCGCGCAGCGCTCACGTCAGCCCAGGGTTCGGCGATACAGTGCGATCGCCTCGGCAAAAACACGGTCGGCCAGCTCCGGATCGTAGCGCGGGCCCTCATCGCGCATGAAGGCATGCTCGCCGGGCAACTCCAGAAACACGTGACGCACTCCGGACGCTTGCAGCGCTGAGCGGATAACCTTGCGAGCGGGTTCGGGAACATGCGGGTCGGCGTCGCCGAACACGAGCAACAACTCGGCCCGGATTTCGGCAAGCCGGGCCAGGGTGCCGGCATCGGATTCCGATCCAAGATTGCCGTTGTGAACGCCGGTCGGGTAGGCACACACCGCCGCGCGACATCTCGGATCCAGCGCCGCTCGCAGCGCCAAATGCCCGCCAATACAAAAACCGATCGCGCCGAGAGAAGGACCCGACGCATCGTGCTTCACATCTGCACGCGATGCCAAGTGAGCGAATGCGGCGGCGGCCGTTGCGTCGAAATGCGCCACCCGCGTATTACGCGCCAAGTACATGCCCTGCATGCGCCCCGGGTCATCGTACGGAATGACCAATCCGGGCGCGCATTGTCGATAGAAAATCTCGGGCGCGGCAACCACGAAGCCGTGTCCGGCCAAGCGGTGGGCCGCACGGCAGATGGGCGCCGTCAGCTGAAATATTTCCGAATATAGAACGACGCCCGGATATTTGGCGCCCGATTGCGCAGGCTTGGGCGCCGCGACATAGGTCCGGCACGGAAAGCCATCGATCGTCAATTCAACGTTGGCGGTGGTGATTTGCATCGATTTCGACCATACACTGGAAACGACCGTTCAGTAAAAACCCCGCCCAGATGGTCCATCGTTCAGACGCCTTGCACAGCAATCGAACCACTCTGGTTTGGAGACTATTGCACACGGGCGATACCGTAACGGTATACCTTTTCGTCGCGGGTATTTACGTAAACGCCGTTTCGAAACTTGAACGTCATTTCGCCGTGGAGCGTCAGCCGACCGCGAATCTGGGGACCATACTTCTGGAGGACGTCCACGGAGCTCAAATCGTCTAGATAGGGCAACTCTGAAGGTGCGGATATTTCATCGCCCGAGTAGGCGATCGCCTGCACTACACCATCGGATTCTTGCGTGGACGGCGGGAAGACTGCGGTCACCACGCCGTTGTGCTTGGAGTCGACCGAGTAGTAGACCCAATACCAATCTTCCTTGCGAATCGGATTTCCCTTCGCCGCCAATAGCTCCTGTCGGTTCATTCCCAGCCGCACACCGCCAAGGGACAGGATCCGCTCGCCCGGCGTCGCATCCGGCGCCATCGGATTGGAAAAATTACCCGCGGCCGCGAGCTTCTTGTCGCAGGAGTCGATCGAGTACTTCGTCGTCCATGAAGTCGCCGCTGGCCGCTTTCCGACCATGCCCCGCAGTCGGTTATACGTGAGCTTGTCATCCGCACGGCAGGCAAAGTTTGCAAAGCTGTTGAGCACCGCGTCACTGTTGGGGTATCGCTTCATGAGGCCCAAATAACCGCTGCGCATGCCGCTCCAAAAGGCGGGCGTGTCCACGAACAGATCCAGTTCGTCGCCCTCCAGTCGGGCATACATCGAATACAATTCCGCGTAACGTTCATAGCCGCGCGTATTGGCCGACTGCGCATAAATTTTGTTTATGAATTTGTCCACATCGTCGTAAGAACCGCCCCAGCGTGGCATCAGAATTCGCAGCATGCGGCGATATAGAGGTTGGTATTTGGGCGTGAGCGCCATGCCTTGATCAAAGACTGCCTGTAATTTCTCCCTGTCTTTCGATTGATCGAGCCCGACGTCGAGCGACAACGCATATCAAAGCGGATTTTTGGCAGCACGATCCGCAACATCATCCAATGCTGCCGCGGCCATTTCAGTTCGATATACGTACAGCGCGTAATTCTGGTCGGTAATCGAATTCACATAACCGTTACCGCGCGCGGTGTACGCCCATTCCCAGAGTAGCATTGCTTCCGCGAGATCGGCCATGACTGAATTCTTGACTCTCCGGCGCCAGTCGGCCGTGTGTCCTAACGCGACTTCCGGAGCCAGGCCGCCGAATCGAAAAAGACTCATAAGGCCGCCGACGAGCCCTTCATAGCGAGAGCTTCCATCCGGCAAGTCTTCCAGCGCGCCCATGTATTGGTTCATTTCCGAATCGAGTCGCTCGTAGTCGCCTGCCATGAACAACTGCTGCGCATGGCACCCCAGCGCGTGACGCATTGCCGGACCGTCGTTTTTGTCATCCGTAGCTGCAACCGGATCAAACCACTGCGGTGCGCTGACACACGTCCCAGAGCCGGCAAACAATTGGCGAATTGTTGTGACCAGCGGCGCGGTGGCTAGGGCCCTCGGACGGTGATCCATCCGTGCCCGAATGGCCACGCGCTCGAGCCTTGCTTGCACAGCCGAAGTTTTGGCCATCAGTTTTACCGCGTCGGCCAGGCGACTGGAATCCCTGTTCTTGGTCGCGTCAATCAAGGTGCTCGCCCATTCGAAACGCGCCTCGGCGAAATCTGCGGCCAAGAGTACGTACGCGCGCTCGGGTCCTTTGAGTGACTCCCCTTCCTTCTTCAGTTCATCTTTTTGTGTCCGCCAAAACGGCAGAATGTCCTGTTCGAAACGCTGACTCAATTCAGCGTCACTGATTGATCCCGCCTTCGCGCGTTGCGCCAGCGAATTCCATAATTCTAGGTTTTGGGTTTCTCCGCTGACATACGCGCTGTGCGTGCGATAAAACTGCTCCGTGACCGTCAGCTCCGATCCGCTGCCTTTGACCTGCCAGACCGCGGCAATCACCAGGGCCGCAATGAACGCGACGGCTGAGAAAGTCTGTCTCGTCGGAAAGAGCTTGCGAATTTCTGGATCGAGGGGTCGTGCGAGAATGAAGCCAAGCACGAAGCCCGAGAGCAACCCCCCGACGTGTGCCGCATTGTCAATTGCCGGTTGAACGGCGCCGCTGATCAAATTAAATAGAACGAACAGCGCCGTGCTGATCCAGTGCTTCAGTGCGATGCGCGGCGGCATTTGGCGCCGCTGCCGGATTAGGAACGCCAGGAAAGCGCCGAAAACCCCAAAAATTGCACCGGAGGCCCCCACGCTGCTGAGGTTGGGATCCCACGCGACGCTCGACAGACTGGCAAGAATTCCAGCGGCAACGTACAGACAAAGCAGGGATGCACGACCGAACAATCGCTCGCTCAGGCGCCCCACATTCCAGAGCGCCCACATGTTGAGCGCGAGATGCAACCAACTGAAGTGCACAAAAAGGGCTGTGAACAGTCGCCACCATTGCCCGTTTACCGTCAACGGCCCGAAATTTGCGCCCCACGCCAGTAATTCCGGCGGGGTGAATTGCCCCAGCTTCTTGGTCGTAACCGCCATTACGGCGAAGACGACTACATTCAACGCCACGATAACGGGAGTGACCCACGCCGGCCCGGCAACAGCTTGCAGCCTCTGATTGAAATCGCGGATCGTCGACCAGTTTTTTTGAAAGCCCGCGCTCTGAACAGCCGGCAACTTGTCGATCAGTCCCTTGATCAGAGCCGGGGATGCGGGCTGAAACCAAACACGTTCAGCGGGGCGATACTTACGCGTAATTTCAAGTCGAAGGCTCGCTCCGTCTTGGATGACGTTACGTACGTGATCACGTTCGCGAGTGACCTGCGTTTCCATCGCTACGCCAAGCCAGGAACGCCGCCATCCGCCTAAAATGATTTCAGTCGGGCCCGCTTCCAGATAGCCAAGACCATACAGCGGCGAGCGTGCGAACTTACCCTGAAGCCAGCCGAGCAGCCCCGCACGCGAAGTGAACCGTCCGGCGACGGAATCGCCTGGCGACGGCGCTTGTATGATGGGTGCTTCCTTCTCTTTCAGTGCCTCGAGAAGGTGCTTGAGATTTTCTGGAAACGCCTCAGGATCAATACTCGATTGCAGCTCTCTCAACTGCTCGACGGAGTACCGCGTAAAGTCAATTAACCCGTCCCGCGGGTTTACTTTCTTCGGCTGTGGTGCTTCTTCCTTGTCGGCGCCGCCATCTTCCATGCGGCCATTGTGACGAATATGCGAACCGCAAGCGAGCGTGGGCTTGCGCTCGATTTCGCGTCGGAACTCCTCGGGGATTTTTTCCACAACGGTGACATGACCCGACTGAAACGTGCTGCCGACGAGAGATCCGAAAATGACTTGAGCCTTGGCTCATGAACACCAGCGGATATCAAACGCGCACGCATAGAGGTTTTTTACATAAGCGCCGTACCAATGCGCAGATGCGCTGCATGACTTCGCGAAACCGCCTTAAGAGCTGAGCGATCAACGCTCAAAGCGCGCCGCGGCGGTCAGGACTCGCCGCGTCGTTCTTATAGAGGAAATGTTCCGCCCGATTTGCGCAGGCCTCGGTGCCCAACCACGGGTTCGACACGGAGAGCCGCTATCGTTGATTCAATCTTGGCCGTGGTGATTCGCAACGATTCGACCATTCACAAAGAAACCACGGTCGGTCATTTTACGGCGCCTCGAGACGACGAGACGTCGCGATTCCTAGGCCGTCTCATCGCAATCGGATTCTTTTTCGCGGCAAGTTCGTCTAACAATTGATAATGCCTTCGGTCTCGTAACCTGTATATAATCACAGTATGGAACTCGAGCGCAAACTGGCTATCTTGGCCGATGCCGCCAAGTACGATGCCTCGTGCGCCAGTAGCGGCGCACCCAAACGTCACGCCGCGCCCGGCAACGGCATGGGTTCCACCACCGGGATGGGCATTTGCCACAGCTACACCCCCGATGGGCGCTGCGTCTCGCTGCTCAAAATACTGCTGACCAACTTTTGTTTCTACGACTGTGTGTACTGCGTCAATCGGCGTTCGAGCGATATTGCGCGCGCCCGGTTCAGCATCGACGAAGTCGTCAATCTCACGCTGTCTTTTTACCGCCGCAATTACATCGAAGGCCTTTTCTTGAGCTCCGGAATCATTCGTTCTGCCGACTACACCATGGAGCATTTGGTCGAAGTTGCGCGTCAGCTGCGGATCGAGCACCAGTTCGCGGGCTACATCCACTTGAAGACCATTCCCGAAGCGAGCGCTGAACTCATCGAGGCGGCCGGGCGCTACGCGGACCGATTGAGCGTCAACATCGAACTCCCGAGCGGCGATGCTTTGAAAAGTCTGGCGCCCGAGAAATCGGTGCTGTCCATCAAAAAAGCCATGGCCTCCATTCGCTGCAAGCGCGACGAAACTGAAGACGGCGGGAAACGCGCACCGCGATTCGCACCCGCCGGGCAGAGCACGCAGATGATCGTCGGCGCGGAGCCGAGTTCCGATATCGCAATCCTGGACACGGCCGACACGTTGTACCGCTCGTACAAATTGCGGCGGGTCTATTATTCTGCATTCAGCCCGATATCGCATTCCTCTGCGCGCCTGCCCAACCGTGCGCCCCCCTTGGTGCGCGAGCACCGCTTGTATCAAGCCGACTGGCTGCTGCGCTTCTACGGATTCTCGGTGACGGAGTTGGCCCAATCTCTGCCCACGGGTCATCTCAGCCTCGACCTCGATCCGAAAACCGGGTGGGCGCTCGCAAACCGCGCGCGATTTCCCGTTGACGTCAATACGGCGGCGCGCGAAGAACTGCTGCGGGTGCCCGGGCTTGGCGTTCGAGTCGTCAAACGGATTTTGTCCTCGCGTCGTCAGCGGCGTTTACATTGGGCGGATTTGAAATCACTCGGCGCGACGCTCAAACGAGCGCAGCATTTCATCGTTGCCGCAGACTATTCACCCGACAGCGGCGAATGTTCCAGCGATCGGCTGGCGAAGCAGATGACGCAGGGAAGCCAGCAGTCGCTCTTCTAGCGTGCATCATCCGCATTTCACGTTCGAGACCTGGCGCAATACGGCCCGTCCTTGGCTCGCGGCCGGACATAAAGCCGATGAGATCCGCTGGCACGGGACGGCAAGCGAGTTGACCGAACGAGCGGCGCGTCCCGACGCCGCAAGCACCTCGCCGACGCGCTCGGAGCTGCGCTTACCGCGTCCGTTGATGTCGCTATTGCAAAATTTGGCCTGCTTCCGGCACGACTCGCGCTGGGAACTGATGTATCGCCTGACGTGGCGCGTTCTCTACGAGAATCCTCACCTGCTGGCGGATCCAGCCGACCCAGACATTGCCAACGCCCTGTCCATGGATCGGGCGGTCCGGCGCGATATTCACAAAATGCATGCCTTCGTGCGCTTTCGCGAAATCCGCGCCGGCGAGGAGCCTGCGTATTTCGCCTGGTTCGAGCCGCAACAGGAAATCCTCGAACCCGGCGCGAAATTTTTCGTGAAGCGATTTCCCAATTTGCGCTGGACCATCGCGACGCCGGACGGGGCGGCCCTCTGGGACAAGGAATCGTTGCAATTTGTCGCACCTCAATTTGCAGGCGACAGGCCCGCGGAAGACGCGCAGGAAGTTCTCTGGCGTACGTACTATCACTCCATCTGCAACGTCGCGCGGATCAATCCCACGGCCATGCAACGCGAAATGCCGAAGCACTATTGGCGAAACTTGCCGGAAGCCACGGAGATCGCGGGACTCATGAAGGAAGGCCACGCCAAATTTGCCGCCCGCCACTCCGAAGGCGATCACGAAACCTTTACCGAGGCAAAATCCTTGCAGCGCTCCTTGGCCCAGGTGCACATTCCCGCCGAGGGCGTCCACACGTGCCGGGCTTGCGACATTTGGAAGAACGCGACGCAGGCGGTCGAAGGTGAAGGACCGCCGTCGGCGAAATTGATGCTGGTGGGAGAACAGCCCGGCGACGAAGAGGACTTGCAAGGCAGGCCCTTTGTCGGTCCCGCGGGCCAAGTGTTGAACGAGGCGCTCACCGCCGCGGGTATCGAGCGACGCGAGATCTACATCACCGGCGCGGTGAAACACTTCAAATGGGAACCGCGCGGCAAGCGGCGCCTGCACAAAAAACCGAGCACCGCCGAGATCCGCATTTGCAATATCTGGCTGCAAGGAGAGATCGAGACCCTCAAGCCCACCGTCATCGTCGCCCTGGGCGCCAGCGCGCTGAGCGCGCTGCACGGCAAAAGCATGTCGATCGAGGCGGCGCGCCAAATGGACTTAACCCATTCTGCCGGCGCGCGAATACTCGCGACCTATCACCCCGCGGCTATTTTGCGTGCCGACCGCGAGCGCGCGTCACTATTGCGAGCGGCGCTGGTAGAGGATCTGAAGCGCGCGAGCGAGTTGTGTACCTAAACCGAAATGAACTGCAACACAAATTTGTAGATGACGTCGCACAATTGTACTCCCGTCGAGAGGTCGCTCGGTGTCACCGATTAACTGAATCAATCAACATGGGATACCGTTCTCGAAATCCGCGTTTCAAAAAAATTGGCGCGGTGCTGATGTCGGCGCTGACGATCACACCATCGCTCGGCCTGCGCCGATGCCGAACGCCGAAGAGAACTCCGATGCCGGCGAAGACTCAGGATTTTATGGGCGTTCGCACGGGCGCTGCTTGAATACTGGGGCGAACTCGAGTGGGACTGACCTGAGCCTCAACTTGGATCTTGGTGTATTACACGGGTGCGGCAAGCAAGAAGCGCTAGAGGACTTCGCGAAGCGGCATTTAGAGCTGAGCAAGCAACGCGCTTTGCAAAACGGGCAAGGGCGGGGAGCGCACCGCCGCGCGCGGAGAAAACGGCGGAGTCCGTCAGGACTCCGCCATCCCCTGCTCAAGCATAATTACCCGCGGACCAGGGGCGTCCGAGGAGCAACCGCATCGGAGCGTCCATCCGTTGGACACGGCCGCGCGCGTGGCAGCGAGCCTGCGCGCATCCCTCTATAGCATCCGGCCAGCACGAGGCGCTGACTAACGCTGAACCTCGCAACCAACCAGCGCGCCCAGAGACGCGACCGAACCAACGATTATATGTGCCACTTGGATCACCTCCTTCAGTTGCCGTGGGCTCATCGCCGGCGCGTGCCGCCCACTCAAGCCGCGCGCCCCAAATTGAACTCAAGAATGACCTCGATTGCGGCGCGAGTAAAGTCTTTGCGATCGCTGAATGATCGATCTACGCGCCCATACGCAGAAAGCAGAAGAGATGCGCGGCTGGGATTCAATGAGGGTGTTGATGACGCCCGCCCCCGAGCGCGCCCACGGCCAGATTCCGCAAACATCAGGTGACACGGGTCGACTCCGATCGTCCGACAGTAGTTACCGGCTCAGGGCGCGCTCCAGCGCCCTCACATCCGCCGCCGACTCACTAACGAGGTTCCGACACTCCTCGACCGACAGATTGAGCCGTGCCAGGACGCCGCCGGCGCTCAAGCTCGAGTCGTCGTGAGGGTTTTTCATTCGATGGGCCAGACGGATGCCGGTGATGAGCACGTCAGTCAGTGTCGCGTTTCCCGTCCGTACTTCGTGGAAATCCGCCTGCGCACCCACCGTCTCGCAGACTTCCGCGCTCATCCGCCAATTCTTCAAGACGGCCTTGGCAATCAGCGGGTGCCACGCATCGACAAGATCATCACTCAACACGATTCGATCTGCCGTCGTCCGCTGCTCCGCGCATTGCACCAGAATATACAGGCGCCCCATGAGGTGCAGCAGACCCGCCGCAAACGCATCGGAAGTCGGCAGCGAGGCTCGTTTGGCGATCGCTTGGGAGAAATGCGCAACCGTTACACTGTCGGACCACAGCTCATCCATGCGCACGGCAATGGATCGCAGGGCATCGGTGCGTCGGATATCTTGAATGGCGTGCGCCAGAATGACGCCGTACACCTTCTGCGCGCCGAGTCGAGTCAGCGCGAGTCCCAAGTCGATGATCACCCGGCCGGTCGCGTTGAATGCGACGGAATTCGCCATATCCAGCAGACGCCGCGCAAGCCTCGGTTCGCCCGAGACGAGACGGACAATCATCTGCGGCGTGTAGTTCGGATTCCGGTATGCCTCCTGTACTTTGATGACGACTTGCGGAAAGGCAGGCAGCTCCATGACCCCGGCAGCAAGGCTCTCCGCCATGCGGGTCAGGAAGTCGATCTGCGAGCGGCGTTGGACCGAAGGGTCAGTCGAAGGCATATATTCGGATGACATTATCACAATGCCCGCAACGCTCCCGTAATGCGTTCCACAATTCCAGCGACTGAGCCCGCATTCGCCCCGCGTCTCAACCCATCGCCCACCTGACTTCCAGGTTGACGAGTTCGAGCAGAGCGCCGCACGGTGCGCGGAGAGTTGAGGCAGTCACTCCGTGACAAGGCATTGCACTCAAAGGTCGCGCCAGGGTTGGTCAATCCCGACAGCAGATCCCGAACAGGTCCGTTCTACGGAGCGACAAGACGTCGCGACCCCGCTGCGCCGGTTGCGTTAAGCAGAGGCGCTGCGGCAAAGGATGATCCGCTCATGCCGCTCTCGGGTAAGAGTTGTGCATTTCTATACAGGGACAGTCCTTTCTCAGATTGTCGGGAGTGGCCTTAAGAGTGATCTTCGGCGTGTGTCTGATCCTCTTGATGTTCCACCCCGCGCCTGCATCCGTACGCTTCGCTTCAAGGTGCGCCCGGAAGCCTATCCCTGGTTGAACCATGCTGCCCTGGGAGGTCAATATCGCGTGGAACTGGGCGAATGAAGTGACCTACAAAGCCGCTCGTCCGTATTCGGGTCCTGGCAAGTGGCTGAGCGGATTTGATCTGTGTCATTTGTCGTCGGGGGCGACGCAGTAC
>Ga0302320_10021849_pt1 | contig 12674 bp, 21 predicted proteins | sample Bog_T0_3_FD_202130 | JGI IMG/M metagenome (GOLD analysis project Ga0302320, IMG submission 202130) | Peat permafrost microbial communities from Stordalen Mire near Abisko, Sweden - Bog_T0_3 | ecosystem: Environmental > Terrestrial > Soil > Wetlands > Peat | place: Sweden: Abisko, Stordalen Mire...
CCATTGAATATATCAAGAAACCAAGCGAAGCTGTGCAATTGGCTGCGGTTAATCAAGATGGTTATGCCATTAAATATATCAAAAACCCAAGCGAAGATGTGCAATTGGCTGCGGTTAAACAAAATGTTTGGGCCATTGATGACATCAAAAACCCAAGCGAAGCCATGCAATTGGCTGCTGTTAATCAAGATGGTTATGCCATTCGATACATCGAAAACCCAAGCGAAGCCATGCAATTGGCTGCTGTTAATCGATATGGTTATGCCATTCAATATATCAAAAACCCAAGCGAAGCCGTGCAATTGGTTGCGGTTAATCAAGATGGTAATGCTATTTATTATATTAAGAATCCAAGTGAAGCCGTGCAATTGGCTGCGGTTAATAAAAATAGTTGTGCCATTTATTGTATCAAGAATCCAACAATATCTGTTCAAATGATGGCCAAATTATTGTCTTGACAAATGAATCAAATTTTGATATACTAATCTTGTAGTTGAGAAATGTGCCCTTGTGGTGAAATTGGCAGACGCAACGGACTTATTAATTTGAGCACATAGATACGAAAGTTTTATGTGAATGATGTCAAATTCGGCGAAACCTGTAAAATGGCAACACCGAGCTAAACCCAAAAGAAATTTTGGGGAAGTGTAGAGACTAGACGGCATCCTCCTAAAATAGAAATATTATGGAGAAGGCATAGTCCAGACTGCAAACATTGTTTTTAATGGTAGTGAAAACTATAGCGGTAAGAAAATCCGTGGCCCGTTAGGGCGTGAGGGTTCAAGTCCCTCCTTGGGCACCAAAACTTTATGATAAATAGATTTATTAGGGTTGGAAGCCAAATGGCGCGGCTGGTGTTTGTGAAGCACTGTTTAGAGAGTTCGAATCTCTCCCTTCCCTCCATTTTATTATGTTCTTGTCGTCCAAATGGAAAGGACAACAGTTTCCTAAACTGAGAATGTGGATTCGAGTTCCACCGAGAACCCCATTATATGAAAGGAAAATATAATGTCGAGAATAACTCAGAAAAAGAAAGAATTAAAGAAAGCAAACACTCCCGCTCCATTGGTTACGCATATTGTTGTGGATGATGATGTATATACCAATATTACCAATCAAGCTGATCCTGATGATGACTGGAGCGCAGATTCAACAAGTCAATATCATTATATTAATGGAATACAAACTCATCCACGATACGGAGATATCGATTGCTCTTTTGAAGTTCATCCCTTAACAGATTATTATCTCCTGTATTATTTGTATGGATCAGGAGATAGCTTCTCATCTCACACTGGTAGAATTGAATTTATTGCTTTGTATAACGACAAAATTTTAGCTGAAAAATCATATAAAGCATTGAATATTGCTGGAAGCAAAGGTGAATCAAAAGTAACAATATGGAATGATCTTGGACAAAAATATGAAGAATACATAATTCAAGATTATTTCGGTGGTTTTGAAGGTTCGAATCTTATAACCGTACAATTATTTTAGTCTTGAGCCTTTATTTTCTTGTCTTTTGTGCTAAATAGAGTTAGAGGTTCAAGAATGAAATGTTTACAATGTAACAAAGAAACAAGTAATCCAAAATTTTGTAATCCTTCTTGTGCAGCGAAATTCAATAATACACGAAGATCGCCAATGCCAAAAGAAACACGACTACGAATTAGCGAAACTTTACGAAAAAGAAATGGCCCAAGATTATTTAATTGCCTTTATTGTGGAAAATTAAACGACAAAGTAGCAACAAATAGGGAGAAATTTTGCAGTCAAGATTGTTTCTTTGCTCACAGATGGGAAACAGTTACGAAACCAAGAATTGAAGCAGGGCAATGTAACTATTATGCACGAAATGTTCTTAAAAAATATTTGGTTGAAAAATATGAAAATAAATGTGCGTTATGTAGTCAAACAAATATTTGGAATGGTCAACTATTGATATTTCATTTAGATCATATTGATGGCAACAGTGATAATAATTTTCCAAATAATTTGCGCCAACTTTGTCCAAATTGTCATAGTCAAACAGAAACATATTGTAACAAAGCAAAATGTAAGAAAGAAACAAAAAGAAATCAGTATTTAAGAAAAATAAAAGGTTATTAATAGCCTTGTAGCTCAATGGTTAAGAGCGGCTGGCCTACACCCAGTATATGGGGGTTCAATTCCCTCCAAGGCTACCATAATTTTAGAAAGGAATTACAATGTCAACAAAATTTAAACTTATAATCAAAGCAGATACAAATGATGCTGATTATATTCATTCAGTTCATGATGTTACTACCGAAGAATTAACTGAATTGATTCCAATATTCAATGCAATCAAAAATTTTAAACCTTATACAACTGGTGGTCATGGTAAAAGTAGATGGACTCACGATCATAATTGGCCAGAAGGCGAATATGGTTATCGTCCCGATCTTGGAGAAAAATCACCCGAAGAAATTTATTCTGGTGTGTTAACAACCGATCAAATTGAATTATTTGGAGAATATAAACCGTCTGGAAGCGAAGGTGGTATTCACGATATTGTAAGTATTTCCGTTTTGGAATATATTAATCAAAAGGAATATTTATAAATGGAAATAATTATTACAAATCGACAATTTGGCAAAGAATGGCATGTTGGCACAGATATTCCAGAACCCAACAAAAAAGTTTATGCGATAACTGAACTTGATTCATCATGTGAATCTGAACCATATATAGTAGAAGCCACGGTCGAATGGGTTGAAAATCATAATCCACCCCTTATTTGGAAATTAGAAATGGAAGATGGTTCCATTGATGATTGGTCTATTGCTGGTGGTCATAGTGTATATTTTTGGAGATATAAGTAATGAGAGTAATATGTTCTAAACATCCACGTTACCTTGGAAAACGTAAACCAACTTCAAATTGTATTTGTTGTAATAAAATGTGGGAGATGATTAATCATAAAAGAGGTTATACATCATTATTTGGTTATGATGATCATTCAACAATGAGAATTATTGCAGAACCAAATAAAAAAATTAAATGTAAATATTGTTCTGAACCTTTTACTCCAATACACCGAGAACATATTTGTATGGAATGTAAATATGATCAGGATATTTTTAGAGAAGAATTAAGAGAATCAAAACAACAAAAATAAAATATACATCTCATTAATAACCTGTTATAATTATAAAATAGGAGTTCCAGTGATTGATTCTAATATCAGTAAATATTTACCACTTCCATCAAATATACGACCCGATAAACTTTCGACTCTTTTAAAGAAAAAAGAAAATAAACATATTTTTATTGAAAATATATATAATGAAGTTATTGAATTTTTAACCAATAATCTATTATCTCCACAAGAAATTATTTTACCTGATCGGCCACCATTACGATCTATTGTTATTGACAAAGTAATATTATTTGTAGTTGAGGATTACAGTAAATTTAATACTGGTATGCTTCCAAAAAAATATGTGGAAACCCTACATAAAACATGGATTGAGAGAGGATATCGTGTTATTTGGATTAAAAAATTTGAATGGGAAGATTTACGTAAACAAAATGTTCTTCGATCATTAATACTTCACGCATGTAAAAAAACAAAAAATAGAATTTTTGCTCGTAATACATATACAGAAGTTATTCCAAGCAAAGATTTAAGAGAATTTTTTGATAATTCTTCTTTTTATGGATATCGAAATGCTTCTTTTGCTGTGTGTTTACGGGATAAAAAGACCAATGAAATATTAATGGCTATGAATTTTGGCCACCCTTATTATGGTAAAAACAAATATGGAGAGGGCGCTGTTGAATGTATTAGAGCAGCATCTAAACCTCATACTATTATTGTCGGTGGTATGTCAAAATTAATGAAATTTATGATTGAACAATTTGGGTCTACTTTTAAAAGTATAATTTATTATGTTGATCTTGGACACTACAATTCTGGTTCAATGGGAGCAGTCGGTTTTAAATATTCTCATTTTGCTGGAGGGGCTTCACATAATGTATGGGTAGAAACAGGAAGTATGTTTATGAGAACTCCTGCTCTTCATCAAGAAATTATGTATTTAATTAAAAAAGGTGAGATTGGAGCTATTCCAGATGTGGGTAACGACACTTTTATATTCACATCAGATAACCAAATTGGAAATGCAAGTTCAACAGATATTTAAAACCTAAATAGGTGCATGAATGATCGAGTTCCATACACTTATAAAATAACTTTTACCCAATTAAATCATCAATATAACGGCTTTAAGTATATTGGTGCAAAATGGGCAAAGGGATGTAATCCCGAAACTTTCTGGATTAAATATTTTACTTGTTCACGAATTATACATGAATTAATTGAAGATTTTGGCAAAAACTCATTTACCTATAAAATTATTAAATCTGACTATGGTTCAATTGAAGAATGTGTCGCTCACGAATCAAATTTACTAAAAGAAATTGATGCCCAACACAATCCTATATATTTTAATGCGTGTAACGGGGATGGAAAATTTCTAAACAAATTTGTAACTAAGAAGACAAAGGAAAATAAGAAAAATAAATTCCTAACGAAATATGGTAAAAATAGTTATGTTGAAACCGATGAATTTAAAGAAAAATCTAAACAGAAAAATATTAAAGTTCGTGGTGTTGAGAATTCAATGCAATGTCAAGAAGTAAAAGATGCTGGTAAAGAAACCTGTCGTCGTAATTACAATTGTGACTACCCAATGCAGTCACCAATAGTGCAAGAAAGATTTAATAATACCAGTCAAGAAAGATATCAATGTGATTGGCCAGCACAAAATCCAGAAGTATATAAGAAAAATATTACAACAAATTTGAAAATATATGGAACTAAATATGTAGTTAACGTCGATTCCGTAAAAGAAAAATCAAAACAAGTATGTTTAACAAAATATAAAGCAACAAGCCCGATGGGATATGAAGGAACAAAAGAAAAATGCAGAGAAACTAGAAGAAACCGTGCGCAAGACTTTATATGTGAAAATGATGGAATGTCTTGGAAAATAGTTGCCGATGCTGCAAAATTTTATAATCTGAATCCTATTTCTATTTCTCGGTGCATACAAGGAAAACAAAAGATTACCAAGGGCCATAAATTTCATTATTTAAGTGAATATATTCCGCACATTAAAATTAAAAAATCATTTGTTTGTGAGAATGATTACAAAATATGGAATAATCAAGTCCAAGCATCAAAATTTTATAATTTACGACAGACTTCTATTAGTAAAGTATTACTTGGAAGAATAGGATCAACAAAAGGTTATAAATTTCGATACTTAAAAGATACAGAATAAATAAAGAATAAAATTAATGGATTTAATTGGGAATCAACAACCGTGTTTAAGTGGGTGTTCATACCTATGAAACAGGATACCTTAGAAATAATGGTTTTAATCCAGACCCAATACCTAAAAATGTTGAAGAAATATGGCAACATGTAGTATAATATATCAAAAAAGAAACGATAAGGAACGTAGAAAAATAATGAAATTAATCAACGAAGTTAAATTAGATTTTGATAATGTTTTAATTGTTCCACAACCAAATAATATTGTTTCTCGTTCCGATGTTAATCTTAAAAGAACATTTAATTTTAAAGCAAATACGTGGTCTGGAGTTCCTTTAATAACATCCAACATGACAACTGTTTCAAGTTTTAAAATGGCCGAATCTCTTAGTAAACATGGGATAATGACAGCATTACATAAATATTATTCTTCGGAACAATTATTTGATTTTTATAATACTGGTGTTGCCTATGAATATTGTTGGTATACCATTGGAACCAATCCAGAAGATTTAGAAAAATTTAGATTAGTTAATCATCATAAAAGAGGCATTGATAAAATTTGTATCGATGTAGCAAATGGATATAGAGATTGTTTTGTTGATTATGTTTCTAGGTTTCATGATGAATTTCCCTGTATAACTATTATGGCTGGAAATGTCGTAACACCTGATATGATTGAACCATTGGTTAAAGCTGGTGTTGAAATTTTGAAGATTGGAATTGGTGGAGGATGTTTTATTCCCACTTCTCCGATTAAAACATTAGAAGGATTTAAACTCATAAAAGATGTTAAAATTAACGACAAAGTATTAACACATAAGCAAAGATGGCAAAAAGTTACAAAAATTTTTGCTTATCAAAAAAATGAAACATTAATAAAAGTCAATGGCATAACTTCTACAAAAAACCACGAATATTATGTTCTGCATAAAAAATTTAAAGAAGTTGTTACTGATGATAATATTCATTCCTTGGCAGAATGGATTTCTGCTGAAAAATTAACTAAAGATTATTTTTTATTAAAACATAAAATATAACACTATTACATAAATACTATTAAATGTGGTATTGGAGGCGGTGATGGTGAATAATATAAAATTAACTACTGGTGAACATTTTCTTTTTGAACAACGAAAGGGACGATACACAATTTTTTCATTCGAAAACAATATTGAAAAAACATCTGGTCAACTCACTAACGACAAAATATTAATTCAATGCAACGGAAATAAAGAATGGTTTTTGCGTCCATTTCGAGCAGTATTTAAGAACACATTGTGGTATTCTGGTAAATATCATGCAACCGAACATAATTCTTTTCTTGGTAAACATCACTCAGAAAAAATGAAAAAAGATAGTTCTGAAAGAATGCAAGGTAAATATATAGGTGAAAACAATCCTTTTTATGGAAAACACCATTCTGTTGAGACAAAAAATTTTCTTTCCGAGATTAATATTGGAAAACAAGCAGGTAAAAATAATCCATTTTATGGAAAAAAGCATCCTCCTGAACTTATGTTACAAATAGTAGAAAGTGGCAGAAATACTAAAACAAATTGGACCAACGAACAGAAACAAGAATATAGTAAGAATCATAGTATTGCACAACAAAATAGATACTTAATTGATCCTCAAAAATATATTTCAAATAAAAGAAAAGCTGGTTTGATTTCTGTAAATTCTCAAATGCGATTTAAAATGAACAAATTAGAAAATAAAGTTGCAGAAAAATTAATGGACATGGGATTGGATGAATTTATATATTCAGTTATTCTTAATTATATGCAATTTGATTTTGGATGTAAAAATAAAAAAATTTTAATAGAAGTAAATGGAAGTTACTGGCACGGTGATCCAAGGATATATCACAGCGATAAATTAAATTTAACTCAGCAAATAATAAAAGAAAAAGATATTAATAAATTAAAATGGGCACAAGAACATGAATTGGTAATGTTTACTATTTGGGAAAAAGATATTAATGAAAATAATTGGAGTATATTGGATGAGGTTAAGAAATGTTACAATCAATTGAATTAGTTGAAATTAATGAAATAATAGAGATTCCATATAATGGAATCGTGTATGATCTTGAAGTTGAAGAGGATCATTCTTATAATATAAATGACATTATGGTTCATAATTCTGGTTGTTTGACTCGTGTTAAAACAGGAATCGGTTATCCACAATTTTCAGCTATTGTAGAATGTTCAGAAATAGCACATGAATTAGGTGCATATACTTGTTCAGATGGCGGTTGTAAAACTCCCGGCGATGTTTCAAAGGCATTGGCAGTGGCGGATTTTGTAATGCTTGGATCAATGTTAGCTGGTCACGATGAATGTGATGCTAAAAAAGTTATTGATGAATCTGGAAAAGAATTTGTTGAATTTTATGGTATGAGTAGCGAAAAAGCAATGAATACTCATAATAATGGTATGGAAAAATATAGAACAAGTGAAGGGCGTCATGTTTTATTACCATCACGTGGTTCAGTTGAAACTACTATATTGGATATTCTTGGTGGATTAAGAAGCACGTGCTCTTATATTGGTGCTCATGACATCAAAGAATTACACGAAAAAGCAACTTTTATTAAAGTAAACGAAACATATAATAAAATTTATGAGAAATTATAATGAATGTTTTAAAACCAAGATAAATAGAATAGGAGATAAAATGTTTTTATCAACTAAACCGATTGTTATAACAATTTGAGCGGGTGCCGCACGATTGGTTGTGCAATAGTCCTCCAAACTATCAGAAGGTAATTCTTCTATGGGAGTTCAAATCTCCTCGCCCGCTCCAATAACTTAATAAAGCGAATAATGTGTCATGACACATTCAAAACTATGCTTCCGCTGCAACAAAGAAATTACTAGTAAATATGGTAAAAAATTTTGTTCTAATAAATGTGCTGCACAACATACTAACGTATTTGCTGCTGCCGCTGTAAGAGTAGATAAATCTAAAATATGTTTAGGATGTGGTATTATATTTGAAAGAAAGGATCGCCGAGGGAAATTTTGTAATCATTCGTGCGCTGCCAAATACAATAATAGAATTCTCTATCCAGAAAAAGAAATAATTATAAAAGACAAAAATGGCAATAATATAGTAATTAGTGGCAATATATGTTTCTTTTGTTCTACTTCATGTGGCAAAAAAGAATATTGTAATTTTGAATGTAAACGAAATTACCGTATCAAGAAATGGTTAGTCGGTGAAGATGATTGTCAAACTGTGCATGGTTGCTCAAAAATAATTAGAGATTATCTAATAAAAGCGTATAACGATAAATGTGAAGAATGTGGTTATTATGGGAGAAGAAATGGCGGTCCTAGTATTCTTCAAATTCATCATGTAGATGGAAATTGGAGAAACAATACACCGAAAAATATTCAAATTCTTTGTCCAAATTGTCATTGTCATACAAATAATTACGGATCGAAAAATATGGGTAATGGCAGAAAATGGAAAACTAAGTATAGATATACAGGATTAATTGAACGACAAAATAATGAATAATTTAGTTTATAAAGGAAAATTATGAAACATGTAATTTTACATTTGTCTAAAATAGATCAAGAATATCTACATTCTGTTTTAGAAAATCCCCCTGAACCATCTCCTGCATTAGTTGCATTATTATCAGGTAAAAAATTACCATCTAAAATTCCAGTCCATAAATATAAAAAAGAAAAAACATGCGGTATTGGTTTTTGTTCGATTTGTTATAGTGATGATATACATGACGGAAACCATATATAAAATATATTGACAAACAAACCAAAATTTGATATACTAGATTTGTGAATGAGAAATTTTACAATTCGATGTCGGAATCGGAGCAATTGGCTACTGTAAAACAAGATGGTTACGCCATTCAATATATCGAAAACCAAAACGAAGCCGTGCAATTGGCTGCTGTTAATAAAAATGGTTGGGCTATTCGGCATATCAAAAACCCATCCGAAAATGTGCAAATTGCTATTGTTCAGAAATATAGTTTTGATATCCAATGTATTAAAAACCCAAGCGAAGCCGTGCAATTGGCTGCTGTTAATAAAAATGGCAAGGCCATTCGATTTATTGAAAACCCAAGCGAAGTAGTGCAATTGGCTGCGGTTAATAAAAATAGTTGTGCCATTTATTGTATCAAGAATCCAACAATATCTGTTCAAATGATGGCAAAATTATTGTCTTGACAACCAAACCAAAGTTTGATATACTAATCTTGTAGTTAAAAGAAAGGGCTAATATAAAATTGAAGGATTTGGTTATAAATCTCAATGAACTAGTTGCCGAAGGACATGGCGACATGAGGGTTTTTGCAATTCATGGTGCCAGCGGTGATGTCAATGAGGTCAGATATGGCCATATTTCCAATTACGTTGGTGAATGTGGACCATTTGATCTTGCACCAAATGAACAATACATCTCTGTTTATATCGGAAATTAGAAAAGGAACATCATGGCAAAATTAATCATAATCCTTGAAAAGTGTGTTAATAATGGCAATAAGAATATTTCTTGCCCATATGCTGATTCTGAAAGAACACCGGGTGCGGGTTATGCTATGGATTATTTTTGCACATTAATGCCTGATTCTAAAGCCGAACACGGTTTTAAAAAAACTTCTGGTTATGTTGAATGGGATAGAGAAATAAATCCTATTCCGCTATGGTGTCCGATCATGGACGTGGAAGAAAAAGTTCTGAAAATTTTTGAGAGTTAAATGGAGAGGTAGTATGAGCGCAGACAACGGAATATATATTGGAAAGTTCAGCGAAACTGATTATCGTGTTATCGAGGCTTCCGCTATTGATAATATTTTCTGGCCTGATGGCGAGAATGCAGAATATATTCTTAATTATTTTGGTAATGCTAACGTCTGTGATACATTGATTGAGGCATATACAGAAGCAGATAAAATGTATACAGAATTTATGAATGATGATTTTGGTATACTTGAGTATGGAATTTCAGTAATTAATTTTTCTAAAACAATTGATGAATATGTTCAGGAAATGATATCAACCAATCATGAAATCTAGATTTAAAGAGTTTGTTCTGTCTGTTTATCCTGCCGCCAGTGTTTATCAAGGGGTTGGTGCAAGATATACTATTATGGCCGATAAAAATTCACAGTCAAACAATAACGATGCAACCAAAATAATATTTCTTAGCGACACCAAATCAACAGAAAATTCAGCATGGAAAGATGCTGCCAAAAATATTCGAGAAAAGGAAACAAAACAATGATTAAGAAGTCAGTATCTCTGCACAATGATAAGACAGATCGGTTAGAAAAGTTAATTGAAAAGGAAGTAAGATTCTAATGGAGAGACCAAATAGTATTATATTAAAACGATGTGTTCTTTGTAAGAAAGAACAAATCTGGGAATCTTCTTGTGGGTCTGTTATCACAAAAGATTGGCATGATATAAATATAAAAACTAATGGAAACGCAGAGAGTAATTTTGGTTATTATATCAACTTGTCATATCCTTGTAGAAATGATAATATTTCTACAGTTTGTTGTCCTAATTGCATTCCAAAAGCAATTGAGCGATACCTAACAATTATAAAAACTTGGTAAAATAGAATTCATGGAAAAGGAAACAAAACAATGATTAAGAAGTCAGTATCTCTGCACAATGATAAGACAGATCGTGATGGTAAGAAGCACGATAAGGTTTATTATCTTCAAATTGTCGATGGTTCATCAACCGGAAAGTATACAGTTTCTTTCCAATATGGAAAACGCGGAGCAAAGTTGAAGTGGGGCAATCGCGACGGTAGCCAGAAAATGGAAGAGGTAAGTCTTTGGCAAGCAGAACGATATCTAGATGAAAAGGTGAGGGAACAGGAAAAGAAAGGATACCATATTATTCCTGATCCAGAAGACCTTTTGATGTTGATTGGATTTACGTTTTGAATTTGTGGTTAGGCGTGATGAACTTTATGTAGCCAAGTGTAATCGGACGAGTTCCGGTGTGACAAGGTGAAGAGAGCACTAACCTAACCACAAAGTTTATTTGATTTATCTTTTAAGAAAGGAAAATAAAATGATAAAGTTATATAAATTGACTGATGAGTTTGGTAATACTATGAATAATACTCATTGGGGAGAAAATGTCTCTCATACAGCAATTGGTAAAGGCCAAATGCTCTGTTCTAACGATGTGATTCACGCATATGAATCGCCGCTGGTAGCGATATTAATGAATTGCGTTCATGGCAAATTCACTAACCCCATTTTATGGGAGGCCGAAGGGGAAGTTATTGTTCGAGATGGACGCATTAAATGCGGTGTCAAGACCTTAACTACACTTAAAAAGATTTCTCTTCCTGTAATTTCAATTGAACAAAGAGTGAAGATAGCTATTCACTGTTCTCTGGCTTTCCCTCAAAGCGAAGAGTATAAAACATGGGCAGAAAAGTGGTTAAGTGGGGAGAATAGAACTCATGCTGCCGCCAATCGAGCCTCCTGTGCTGCCCACTTATCGGCGCTTGACACCGATACTGACTACTTGTGGCGGCGCGTTAATGCCGCTGCTCAAGCTGCTGAATCCGCTACCGCATTAGCCGCGCAGCGCGGCAACGCCGCGCTCGGCAAGGACGCGGAGGCTTTCACCGCATTAGCCGCTGATTGTGCTGCACAATGTGCTAAACATGGCAAAGAAAAGTTCGATTTAATTGGAATCATTGAAAAAGTGATGATGGACTGAACTTCTTCAAAAATTTTATCTTAATAATAGAAAGGAAAATAAAATGACAAAATCAAAGAAAACGAAATACACTCTTTCTTTTGAAACTCGCGCAGAAGCTAATGCTTTTATCCGAGGATTAGAATTCAGAAGTATTTGTGAAAAAATCAAAAAGGCTAATTACGAAGAAATTAATAGATTGACTATGCCTTCTTTTGACGTTCATTTCACTGTAGAAAGTTTTCCAGAAGTAATTTCTACTTTGAAAGAAAAAGGAATTATGGAATGATATATTTTATAGAATTGCTTTTTATATACGCAGGTGTCCTTAGTTCTATATTTGTTCCAATTCTAATTTTAGATAGAATTTATCATGGTTACTGGTTTTATACTGGTTAATTATTGAAAGGAATTATGAAATATTTTGATATAAACCATAAAGAAATAAATATTGGCGATATAGTTTTAACCCGAAATGATAATATTGGAAAAATTTTTGAATCTGAACCAGATGACGCAGGTTCAATATTTTATAATGTAAAATATTTTAACAAATCATATGCCGGTAAATATTGGCCACAGAGTTTACGAATATTAACAGAAGAACAAGCATTACTATGGATGTTGGAGCAATAAATGAAATATGTTGATAAAAA
>Ga0302320_10021850_pt1 | contig 12674 bp, 8 predicted proteins | sample Bog_T0_3_FD_202130 | JGI IMG/M metagenome (GOLD analysis project Ga0302320, IMG submission 202130) | Peat permafrost microbial communities from Stordalen Mire near Abisko, Sweden - Bog_T0_3 | ecosystem: Environmental > Terrestrial > Soil > Wetlands > Peat | place: Sweden: Abisko, Stordalen Mire...
CGAGGCCGGCGAGGAAGACGACTATGACGACGACCCTGAGGTGCTCGAGGCGGGTGAGCAGGCGGCGGTAGCCTTCGGTGATGGCGGCGATGCCGCGGTTGAAGGTGCGGAAGACAGGATTGGCCTGGCGGTCAGTGTGGCGGAGCAGGAGCGCGGCCAGCGCCGGGGTGAGGGTGAGCGCGTTGAAGGCCGAGAGCGCAATGGAAAAGGCGATGGTGAGAGCGAACTGCTGGTAGAGCCGTCCGGTGGTTCCGGGAAACAGCGAGACCGGCACGAAGACGGCGATGAGCACGATGGAGGTGGCGATGACGGCGCTGGTGACCTCGCTCATGGCGACCGAGGTGGCGCGGCGCGCGTCGTGGATTCCCTCTTCGAGATGGCGCTCGACATTTTCAATGACCACGATGGCGTCATCGACCACGAGGCCGGTGGCCAGGGTGATGCCAAACAGGGTCAGGGTGTTGATGGAGAAATTGAAGAGCTTGATGAAGGCGAAGGCGCCGATGAGGGAGACGGGAATGGTGACGGCGGGAATGAGAGTGCTGCGCCAGGTCTGGAGAAAAAAGAAGATGACGATGATGACGATGAGGATGGCTTCGGCGAGGGTCTTGAGCACCTCGCGAATGGAATCGCGGACGGCGGTGGTGGTGTTGAACGCTTCCTGATATTGCAGGCCGGCGGGAAAGTGTTTGGAGAGGCGCTCCATCTCGGCGTTGACGCCCTTTTCAACGTCGAGCGCGTTGGCGTTGGAGAGTTGTTCGACGCCGATACCGATGGCGGGATATCCGCTGAAGGTGAGATTGGAGGCGTAGCTTTCGGCGCCGAGCTCGGCGCGGCCCACGTCGCGCAGTTGGACGATGGAGCCGTCCTTGGAGCGCTTGATGACGATGCGCTCGAATTCGGAGGCATCGGCGAGACGTCCGGCGGCACGCACGCTGAGGGTGTAGAGCTGTCCGGCGGGCACGGGAGGCTGGCCGATGGAACCGGCGGCGACCTGGACGTTCTGTTCGGACAAGGCGTTGGTGACGTCCTCGGCGGTGAGGCCGCGCTTGGCGAGGCGGACAGGGTCGAGCCAGAGACGCATGGCGTACTTGCGCTCTCCGAAGATGAGTACGTCGCCGACGCCGGGGACGCGCTTGAGCGAATCGCGCACGTACACGTCAAGGTAGTTGGAGATGAAGAGCGGGTCGTAACGGTTGTCCGCCGAGAAGACGCCGTAGGCGAGGACGAAGGAGCCGGAGTTCTTGTTGATGGTGACGCCGGTCTGCTGGACGCTGGCGGGGAGCCGCCCTTGCGCGGTGGAGGCGCGATTCTGCACATCGACGGCGGCGATGTCGAGATTGCGTTCGAGCTTGAAGGTGGCGGTGATGGAGGAAGAGCCGTCATTACCGCTGCTGGAGGCGATGTAGCGCATGCCCTCGGCGCCATTGATGGCCTGTTCGAGCAGGGTGGTGACACCGCTCTCGACGGCCTGGGCGTTGGCTCCGGTGTAGTAGGCGCTGACCGTGACCTGGGGCGGAGCGAGCACGGGAAACTGGGCGATGGAAAGCGTAGGAATGGCGATGGCGCCGGCGAGAATGATGAGCAGCGAGCAGACCGTGGCAAAGACCGGGCGGCGAATAAAAAAATCGACGAACAAGGGATTCCTCCGCGAAGCTCTGGGCCGGTTAAGCCTGGGGAACGATGGGCATGCCATCGACCAGGTTCTGGGTTCCGCCGACGATGACGGTGTCACCGGGGTTGAGGCCCTCTTCGACTACGTAACTATTGCCGATGAGCGCGCCGAGCTTGACCGGCTTCTGCTGGGCGGCGGCGCCGGCCGGCGACTGGGCGACGAGGAAGACGAACGACTGTGCTCCGAGGCGCGAGAGTGCTGTGACGGGGATCATCGGTTTGTTGATCTGCTTCCAGATGACGCGGGCGTGCACGAGCTGATCGTTGCGGAAGCGGCGATCGGGATTGGGAACGGGCGCCTTGAGGAGCAGGAGCTGATTGGCGGGATCGACCCTGGGGGAGACGAAGTTCACCTGGGTGGTGACGGCGGTGGTGCCGTCGGCATTGAGCAACTCGACGGGAATGCCGTTGTGGGCGTCGGAGGAACGCTCGGCGGGCACGTTGATGTAGGCCTCGAGATCGCCGCCGCGGTCGAGCGTGGTGAGGGTGGTGGTGTTGGTGACGCGATCTCCGACGCGCACGGGGATGTCTCCGATGACGCCATCGGACGGGGCGTGCACGGTGAAGTAATGGAGCTGGACGCGCTGCTGATTGATGGAGGCATCGGTGGCATCGACGTTGGCCTTGGAGGCGTCGTGGGCGCTGATGACAGCGTCGTAATCGTTGCGGCTGATGACGCCGGCATCGAAGAGCTTCTTGTAGCGCTGGAGGCGGATCTGATCGTAGGTCAGGGTGGCCTGCTGCGATTGCCGGGTCGCCTCCTGCTGATTGACGGTGGCCTGCTGACGGCGCGGGTCGATCTCCATAATGGGCTGGCCGGATTTGACGACGGCGCCGGAGACGACAAAAATTTTGGTGATCTGGCCCTCGACCTCGGGTTCGAGGACAGCGGCGTTGCGCGACTGCAGGGTGGCGAGGAATTCCGTGGAGTCGCCCACCGGTTGCAGGGTGACCTTTTCCACCTTGACGGGAAAGGCCGGCATGGCGGCGGCAGCGGGGCCGGACTTCTTGCAGGAGGCCGGGAGACAGAGCAGGAATGCAGTAAAGGCGAGCAGGAATCGACTATGGCGAATCATGAATCTCCGGCGGATCGACAAGCTTGCGCCTGAAACCGGGGGGGCGCTCGAGAGCAGAGAGAGCCAGCCGCGGATCGCAGGAGCATCAGGGATATATTATATCCATACTGCATGGGGATGAATTTGGCGTTGGGTATATAAGAATGGGATACCTGAAGATGGGCGGATTGCATTACAATCCTGAAACACTTGGAATGCGGGACGGCAAGACAGGAATGCGATGAGCAGGCTGGGGACACGACTGGTTTATTCGGAAAAGGCGCTGCTGCCGATTGGCGAACACGTCTTCCACGCGCGCAAATACCGTGCGATGCGGGAGCGGTTGCTGGCGCTGGGAGCGTTTAGCGAGAGCGACTTCATCGAAGCTCCGGCGGCCCGGGAAGAGGACGTGATGCTGGTCCATACCCGGCTGTGGGTGGAGAAGCTGAAAAAGGGAACGCTGAGCACGCGCGAGGAACTGGAGCTGGAAATTCCCTACAGCAAAGCGCTGGTGGATGCGTTCTGGCATGTGACCGGCGGCTCGATAACGGCGGCCGAACTGGCTCTGCGCAACGAATCGTGCGTGCACCTGGGGGGCGGCTTTCATCATGCGTTTGCCGATCACGGGGAAGGCTTCTGCGTGATCAACGACGTGGCAGTGGCGATCCGCTGCATGCAGCGCGACGGGCAGATTGCGCGCGCCATGGTGATCGACTGCGACGTACACCAAGGCAACGGGACGGCGGCGATCTTCGGCACGGGCGATCCGGAGCCGTTTCCGCGGGCGTCGTGGACGGCGTCACTGCTGGCTCCGTCGCGGGCGGCGAACGTGAAGACCAGCGCGGCGCGCGATGTGTTCACGGTTTCACTGCACCAGGAGAGCAACTATCCGCACTGGAAGCCGGCATCGTCGATCGACGTGAATCTGCCGGACGGCACCACGGACGCCGAGTATCTGGAGTGGCTGGATACGGCGCTGAAAGGGGCGCGCGACCGCTTTGAGCCGGAGCTGATCTGCTACATCGCCGGGGCCGATCCGTACAAGTACGACGAGCTGGGCGGGCTGGCGATGACGATCGAGGGACTGAAGCAGCGCGACCTGGCGGTATTCCACTTTGCGCACGATCACGGCTTCCCGATCATGACCACGCTGGCCGGGGGCTACGCGCAGAATGTCGAGGATACGGTGACGATCCACACCAACACGGCGCTGGCGGCGAAGGAAGTTTTCGGGTAGCGGGCGGCGGCGGGTCTGCGCATTGGCGGAGCGAAGCAGGCCGGAAGAAAATCAACCAGGGAAAACCAGTGGGTCCGGCAGCGGACGTAAGGCGCGCGCGGTGGCGCATGGGACGGCTGTGCTGCGGTGGGAACCAGTGGCCGAAAATAAGCGAGAAATCACCTTGGGGCAGGGGCGGCGTTCTGCTATAGTTGCGCGTCTGGATTAGGGTTCCACAAGATCACGCACACGGAAAGGGGCGCCATGCAAACAGTTTCACGCGAACTGGAACGGCTTTTGACGGTAACCGCCCTGATGACCGAACCGGTCATCGCCTGCGATGGATGCGGGCAGATGGTGTACGCCAACTTTGCGGCGCGGACACTGTTCGGCGAGATCGACATGGACAAGAACAGCATGGACGATTGCCCGGAGGCAATGGGGATCTTCGACTCCCAGGGCGAACGCATGCTGGAGCCCCAGGAACTGCCGCTGACCCAGGCGGCGTACGAGGGCAAGGTGGTGCAGGTGAACCTGATGGTTCGGCAGGAACAGGCCTCGTCTCCGGTGGAGGCGACGGCGTTTCCGGTGCTGGACCAGAAGGGCCGGCAGGTGGGAGCGATGATGATATGCCGGAGCCTGGGGGCATTCCCGGAGATGGGACGCGGGGCCTCGCGGGCGTGAGGGGCTGAGGGAAGCGCGACAGCGGCCCAGACAACTGCAAGAGCAAAGGCAACTGCAAGAACAAAATCAAGATCAAGATCAACAACCCCACATCTGCCGACGACGGCAGATATGGGGCACCCGTCTGCGTTCATGCCCGCGGTTGCGCGCGGGGCTGGTAAACTAAGTTTGGAAATCTTATGTTTGAGAATTTAACGGATAAGCTGCAGCGTGCATTCAAGAACCTTCGCGGCCAGGGCACCCTGACCGAGGAGAACATGGACGAAGCATTGAAGGAGATACGCCTGGCGTTGCTGGAGGCGGACGTCAACTTCAAGGTCGTCAAGGAACTGATCGAGCACATCCGCGCGAAGTCGATTGGCGTGGAAGTGCTGACGTCGCTGTCTCCCGCCGAGATGGTGATCAAGGTGGTGCGCGACGAGCTGATCGAGACGCTGGGACGCGACACGGCGAAGTTCAAGTTCGCCTCGCAACCGCCCACGGTGGTGCTGATGGCGGGCCTGCAAGGCTCGGGCAAGACGACCACCTCGGGCAAGCTGGCGGGCTGGTTCAAGAAGACCGGACACCGTCCGATGCTGGTTTCGGTGGACGTGTACCGTCCGGCGGCGCGCGAGCAGTTGAAGGTGGTGGCCAAGGCGGTAGGGGCGCATCTGTACGAAGGCGCGGACGTGCAGAGCAACACCGAGACCGTGGTGCGGCTGGCCAAGGAAGCGCGGCGCGAAGCGGTGATCAACGGCTGCGACGTGCTGATCGTGGACACGGCGGGACGGCTGCACATCGACGAGCAGTTGATGGAAGAGATGCAGTCGCTGAAGCGGCTGCTGACGCCGCAGGAAGTGCTGTTTGTGGCCGACGCCATGACCGGACAGGACGCGGTGAATTCGGCCAAGGAGTTCCACGACAAGCTGACGCTGACGGGCGTGGTGCTGACCAAGATGGACGGCGATGCGCGCGGCGGCGCGGCGCTGTCGATCCGTTCGGTGACCGGACAGCCGATCAAGTTCCTGGGCGTGGGCGAAAAGTACGATGCGATTGAGCCGTTCCATCCCGACCGTGTGGTGGGCCGGATCATGGGCATGGGCGACATGCTTTCGCTGATCGAACGGGCGGAAGAAAAGATCGACAAGAAGAAGTCCGAGGAGTTTGCCAAGAAGGCGTTGAGCGGCGACGGCTTCTCGCTGGAGGACTTCCGCGACCAGTTGCGGCAGGTGAAGAAGCTGGGCTCGCTGCAATCGATTATCGGCATGCTGCCCAAGGTGGGGCCGTTTGCGCAGATGCACAACGCGAGCAACAAGGTGGACGAGAAACAGTTGGGGCGCACGGAGGCGATCATCAACTCGATGACGGCGTATGAGCGCGAACATCACGAGGTGATCAACGGCTCGCGACGCAAGCGGATTGCGCGCGGCTCGGGGACCAGCGTTCCGGAGGTGAACAACCTGCTGCGGCAGTATGCGCAGATGCGGAAGATGTTCAAGTCGATGTCGAAGCCGAGCTTTGCGAAGCGGATGGCGGGGATGAAGATACCGGGGATGTGAGGGGCAAGGTTTCAAGGTTTCAAGGTTGGAAGAGCAAAGGCTGGAGCGAGAGCGCGGATCGGTCGGCACGCCCTGAAGGGATTCAGGGCGTTTGCTATTGCGGCGGGGCGGTGGCTGCGCTATTCGGTGATGCCGGCGAAGAGGTCGGTCTCCATTTTCATTACGGTGATTTCGGCGGTGGCGGCGAGGTGGAAGAGTTCGTCTTCTCCGGCCTGCTGCTGGGCGTGCTCGAAGATGGGCTGCAGAGGGCGCTGCGAGAGGTGTTTGGCGAAGGCTTCGTTCTTGCGCTGGATGTAGGGGCCGACGGCGATGCGGGCGGTGACCGGGGAGAGCGAGACGGTGGGCCGCTCGGGCAGGGAAAACTCGGTGGTGACGTAATAGAGCTTGCGGGCCTGCCAGACGGTGAGGCCCTGGTCAAGCTGGGCGGTGCAGCGGGTGGTGCGCGCGGCCCACTGGAAGGCGGCGGAGGTGAATAGCCCAGCCATGCCGTGGTCGGGATGGGCGGTGACGAAGCCCTCGGCTCCGAAGGTGACGACGACATGCGGCCGGAGGCTACGGATGGCCTGGACGAGGTGTCCGGTGACGGCGAGGAAGTCCTGGCGGTCGAGCGCGCCGTCGGGGTAGTCGAGCACCTGGCTGCCGGTGACGCCGAGGTGGAGGCAGGAGGCGGCGAATTCGGTGCGGCGCATGGCCTTGAGGGCCAGGTCGTCGGCGGCGCCGGCACGGTTGGCGGCGCGCTCTCCGGCGGTGAGGCAGAGGACGAAACACTGGACGCCGGCCTCGGAATACTTGGACAGAATGCCACCGAAGCATCCGGCTTCGTCATCGGGATGGGCGACTACACAGAGCAACTTCAGCATGGGCTATCCTCGGGGCTTCCTTCTAGGCTTTCATCAAAGACAAATTCCAGTTTGCGTTGCGCTCCCCCGGTGACCGCGGCGACGGGGGCATAGCTCTGGCGATGCAGGGGCGAGGGTCCGTGCTCCGCGAGGGCGCGCTTGTGGCGCGGGGTGGCGTATCCCTTGTTGCTGGCGAGATCGTATTGGGGATAGACGGGGTCGAGGGCGCGCAGGATGGCGTCGCGATGCACCTTGGCGAGGATGGAGGCGGCGGCGATGGACGCCGAGAGGGCGTCGCCATGGATGATTTTCCGCTGGGCGCAGGCGAAATCGAGGATGGCGGCATCGACCAGCAGGAAGTCCGGACGGGGCTGGAGACGCTCGACGGCCAGCTTCATGGCCAGCAGGCTGGCCTGGTAGATGTTGATGCGATCAATGACGGCGGCGTCGATTTCGGCGACGGCCCAGGCAAGGGCGCGGAGGCGGATGCGCGGGGCGAGCGCCTCGCGGGCCTCTTCGGGAAGAAGCTTGGAGTCGCGCAGGCCACGGATGCGGTCGTCGGGATTGAGAATGCAGGCGGCGGCGACGACAGGGCCGAAGAGCGAGCCGCGTCCGACCTCATCGACTCCGGCGATGAGACGGGCGCCGGTCTGGAAGGCGGCTTTTTCGAAGAGGGTGGTGCACTTGAGGGCCTTGAGCAGGCGCAGCTTGGCGGCCGAGGCGGAGAGCGCCGGGCAGGAGCCATCGAGCAGGTCGTTGGGCGCGGAGCGAGACACGTCGCTGTAAGGGTCGCACCGGGAGCGAGCGGAATGCAAGTGGGGGCGGGGCGGTTCGAGGTTTCGGAAGGGAGAGCGGGGCAACAGCAGCGGCAACAGCAACGGCAACGGCAACAGCAACGGCAACGGCAACGGCAACAGCAACGGCAACGGCAACAGCAACAGCAACGGCAACGGCAACAGCAACAGCAACAGCAACGGCAACGGCAACGGCAACAGCAACAGCAAGGTCAACTACCCCATCCAAGCCGAAAAGCGCGGCTTGGATGGAGCACCCGCAACAGGTACTACCCCCACATCTGCCAACGACGGCAGATATGGGGCACCAGAGCGGTCCCGACTTCAATGAAGGGCTAGGTAGAAGCAGGCAAGGGACAGTAGGAGGCAGAGCGGCGAATAGGCCCAGGTGTCTAATTTGGCGAAGGGGGTGCCGCGCACGCGTTTGAAGAAACCGGCCCAGTGGAAATCGCCGACGGCACGCAGGGCGAAGATGGCGGAAAGGCCGCGTTCGGCCCAGAGGAAGAGGGTGTCGAGGGGCGAGCCGGGCGAGGTGCCGAGGCGCGCGGCAACCAGCGCCGCGGCGGCGGCGAGAAGTATGGCAACGGCGAGGGTGGCACGGCGGGAGGGACGAAACAGAGGTTCCGCGCCGCGCTGCGGTACGGAGACGGTTTTGCCCCATGGGCCTCCCGCCGCCCAGTACACGTGCAGCCCGCTGAGGAGCAGGAAGACAACGGCCACCGCGATGGCTACAAGTGTCGTCATAGGTCGCCCGGTGTTACGTTTCGCGTTGTTACGTCAAGCAGGACCAATCCACCGATGCGCGGACTTCTCCCACATCTGCCAACGACGGCTGATCTGGGGCACCCGCAAACGCACAGCGAACAGTTTACGGCTTGCTGTCAACGGGGCGGCGGATGGGTTCGGTGACGGTGGCGGTTCGATCCAGCTTGTCCCAGGAGAAGTGACGGCCATCGATGGCGCGGCGCAAGGTCTTGAGGAGCACGAGGGAAAACAACTGGCGGTAGGCGAAGCGCTGCAGCCAGACGTGTCCGAGCAGCCACCAGTCGCGGCGATCGCGTCCGTGGCGGCGCTCCAGCGAGAAGGCGATGACGGAGGCGATGAAATCGATGACCAGGAACATGAGGAAGAAGAGCACGAGTTGATCGAAGCTGGCCGGGTCGGCGGTTTCGGGATGGAAGTGCTTGTCCCAGACGAGGTACTTGAAGCAGCCGACGACGAACATGATGTCGATGAAGGGCGAGACCAGGGGCAGCAGGATCTGGAAGATGACGATGTTGGGCAGGGCTACGAATCCGAGCGCGCCTTTGCGGGCGAAGGCGGAGCGATGCTTCCAGACGGCCTGGAGGATTCCGAAGGACCATCGGAAGCGCTGGCGCATGAGTCCGTTGGCGGTGGTGGGCGCTTCGGTGTAGGCGAGGGAGCGATCCTCGTACTCGACCTTGTAGCCGTTCTGCAGCAGGGCCATGGTGAGGTCGGCGTCCTCGGCGACGGTGTCGGTCTTGTAGCCTCCGGCCTGGCGGACGGCCTCGGTGCGCCAGGCCCCGATGGCGCCGGGGACGACGCAGACGGCGCTGAAGACGTTGAGAGCGCGGCGGTCGAAGTTCTGGCTGGTGATGTATTCGAGGGCCTGCCAGCGGGTCCAGAGGTTGACGCGATTGCCGACCTTGGCGTTGCCGGCCATGGCGGCGATGCGCGGGTCCTGGAAGTGCGGGACGAGATAGGAGACGGCATCGCTGGCGATGATGGTGTCGGCGTCGATGCCGACGAAGAACTCCTCGGTGACAAACTGCAGTCCGTAGTTGAGCGCCCGGGCCTTGCCGCCGTTTTCCTGGCACAGGACGGTGACGCGGCCGAGGGCGATTTCCTCGGCGAACTGGGTGCGGGCGACCTCGACGGTGCGATCGGTGGAGCCGTCATCGATGACCACGACGCGCAGGTTGGGATAGGTGGAGCAGAGGACGCTGCGAATGGTGCGGCTGATGACCTTCTCCTCGTTGAAGGCGGGGACGAGGACGGCGACGGCGGGATGGTAGGGGGATTGGCCGGTGGCCTTCTCCGTGGTGTGGCGGCGCAGACGGTCGAAGATGGCGGCGGTGCCGACGAGGATGAGGCGGCCGCTCATGAGCACGTCGCCCACGAAAAAGACGAAGACGATGAAGGCGTTGACGGCACCGAAGATGAGGAAGCCGGCGGAATCGACGGTGGCCCAGAAACGTTCATTGGCCGAGATGGGGGCCATGACGTCGGCGTAGGTTTTGCCGAGCAGCTCGTGCACGCTGACGATGCGATAGCCGCGCGCGTGCAGGGCTTCGATGATCATGGGAAGAGCTTTGACGGTGTTGGCGCGGTTGCCGCCGCCATCGTGCAGCAGGATGATGGAGCCGTGGCCAAGCTGGCTGAGCACGGACTGGGTGATCTGGTCAGGCGTGGGACGCGGGTCGTCGTGCCAGTCATCGGGATCGATCTTGTCGCCGACGGTGATGTAGCCCATGTCCTGGGTGAGTTCGAGGGGGCGGACCTCGTCGGCGGTGTCCGGCTCCTGGTCCACCGAATAAGGCGGGCGGAAGAGGGCGGGCTTGATGCCGAGCTTGGCGGCCAGCAGGCGCTCGGTGAGGTTGAGTTCGACGCGCAGATACTGGGCGCTGATGTTGCTGATGTCGGGATGGGTGAAGGTGTGGTTGCCGATCTCATGGCCTTCGCGATAGATGCGCTTGAGGATGGAAGGATAGCGCTCGGCTTCGAGGCCGATGGTGAAGAATACGGCCTTGACGTTGTACTGCTTGAGGACATCGAGAACCTTCGGGGTCCACTGGGGGTCGGGACCGTCGTCGAAGCTGATGACGACCTCTTTGGGGGTTCCGCCAAAGGCGTCGATGCGATAGGGGCTGGGCAGCTCGCGGAAGATCTCGTCGGTGACCAGTCCGGTGGCGTCCACGGTGAGATCGCGCGCGCCCGGCGATGGCTTGCTCTCGATGTGCAGGATGTCGCCCTCGCCCTCGATGTCCACATCCTGGCCTGGGTCCACGACCTTCAACTTGGTGGGAGCGTCGGCGTCGCGCGGTGAATCCCAGACCTTCCAGAGGGAGCGATCCTCGGAGCCGAGGCGCCAGAGGGCAAAGGTCGAGAGGCCGAGCGCACGGGCGGCGCGCATCTGATTGAGCGCGGTTACGGCATCCAGGTACCAGACGTCGTGGCGGTTGTTGTCGCCATCGAGATAGGTGAAGTGGGGGTTGTACATGTCGGAGTCGAAGTCGATGTCGGTCTCGGAATCACGCGCCTCCAGCCATGCCTCCTGCACGCTGACGTTGTGGACGCCGGCCATGCCGGGTTTTCCCTTGGCGGCAGTGGTCCAGTCGTAGCCGTAGTTGCCGATGGCGACAATGATTTTTTCGCGGGGAATGCGTTTGAGCGCTGCCTCCAGATTCTGGGTAAACCAGTCCTGACCGGCGATGGCGCCGGGCTCGCCTCCGGGATAGTGCTGGTCGTAGTTCATCAGGATGAGCCCGTCGGCGAGTTTGGAGAGGTAGGCGTAATCGTAATCGGGGTTGTTGGCGGGCACACTGAGGTAGAGCTTCTGATTGTGCTGATGGAGGTCGCCGGCAAGCTCGGCGATGAGAGCACGGTAGCCGGGCTGAGCCTCCGGCGGGATGGCCTCGATGTCCAGGGTAAGGCCCTTGTAGGCGTCACTGGCGAGGAAGAGGCCGACCTCCTGGCGGAAGCGCTCGCGGGCGTCGGGGGAATCGAGCATTTTGGCAGTGTCGCTGCGCCATTCGTTGACGATGGGGTCGAAGTTATTGACCACCGGAAAGACGTCCACCTGCGCGTTGGTGCTCTTGATCAACTGCATGAGCTTGGGGTCGATGGAGGCGACGTGGCCGTTGGTGACGACGTTGTAGAGCCGGTTGTTGTCGTCAACCGCCTCCAGATGGCCGTCGGCGCCGAGCACTTGCAGCCATCCGGGAAAGACGAAGTCGATCTGGTGGATGTAGTCGCGCATGGAGCTGTAGCTGGCCGCGTCCCAGGTGACATAGAAGGCGCCGCGAATGCCTTCGCCGGAGTTGAGCACGACCTGGGAGGCGGGGATGAGGGTCTTGCGGTGGGTGCTCTTCTTCGCGGGCTTCTTGCGCTCGTTGATCTTGAGGGCGCGATAGTTCTTCTTCTGCTCGGCCAGCAGCACGGCGGGGATGCTGGTTTTGCGCATGACGGTGATGACGAAAAAGACGATGAGCAGGCTGAGAATGACCACCGTTACGTCGCTCGTCTTGCGTATCCGCTTCCAGCGCCGCCGGTCAGGATCGAAGAATATGGGCTTGGACATTCGTTAGTTGCCGTCTTTCTTATCGTATGGTGGACACCTCACGGCGTCAATGCGAGGCCGGGGCGTGGGCCGCGAAGCCCCGGCGGCGCGGCGGCGGATGTTATATTCGGTCGTGCTCACCTTGCTGCGCAGGCATCCCTGGTGGTTTGCCGCCATGACCATGGCGGCAGTGCTGCTGCGCCTGTTCTTCGTTCTGAAGATGGCGGTGATCGCGGGCGACTCGCTGGTGTACGGCGACATTGCCAAGTGCCTGATCAACCAACACATGTTCGGCATGGAAAAGACGGCCGGATGGGAGCCGACCCTGGTGCGGCTGCCGGGCTATCCGTTTTTTCTGGCCTTCACGTTCCTGATCTGGGGACAGGACCGCTACATTGGCGCGATGCTGGTGCAGCTTGTCTTTGACGTGGGGACGTGCTTCCTGGTCGCCGACCTGGCGCGGCGGGTGGTGGGCGAGCGGGCGGCGAGGATGGCATTCCTGCTGGCGGCGTTCTGCCCATTCTTGATCAACTACGTGGCGACGCCGCTGACCGAGTGCCTGGAGATTTTCTGC
>Ga0302320_10021851_pt1 | contig 12674 bp, 6 predicted proteins | sample Bog_T0_3_FD_202130 | JGI IMG/M metagenome (GOLD analysis project Ga0302320, IMG submission 202130) | Peat permafrost microbial communities from Stordalen Mire near Abisko, Sweden - Bog_T0_3 | ecosystem: Environmental > Terrestrial > Soil > Wetlands > Peat | place: Sweden: Abisko, Stordalen Mire...
TTCCTTGAGGCTGCCGCCGGGAAGTTCGAGGTTCTGAGACTTCATGGCGTTGAAGACGTCGGTGACGGTGAGGTTATAGGCGCGCAGTTTATCGGGATCGACCAGCACGTGGATTTCGCGTTTGGCGCCGCCGACGATGGTGATCTGGCCGACGCCTTTGGCGTTCTCGAGTTTCTGTTTGATGAGCTTGTCGGCGATCATCGTGAGGTCGCGCAGGGTGCGCGGGGCAGAGACTGAGATCTGGAGAACGGGCGCGGCGTCGGGATCGAACTTGAGGACGACGGGCTGCTTGGCGGTGGTGGGCAGATCGTTGACGATGAGGTTGACTTTGTTCTGAACTTCCTGGGCGGCGACGTCGCCGTTTTTGTCGAGCTCGAACTGGATCAGGAGGAGCGACTGGCCTTCGGATGAGACGGAGCGGAGGTCGTCGATTCCGCTGATGGTGTTGACGGTGTCTTCGAGTTTTTTGGTGATCTCGGTTTCGATTTCTTCGGGGGAAGCGCCGGGGTCGGCGACGGTGACCTGGACGGTGGGGATGTCGACTTTAGGGAAGAGGTCGACGCCGAGGCTGAAGTAGGAGAAGATGCCGACCACGACGAGCGAGGTGATCAGCATGGTGGCGAAGACGGGGCGTTCGATGCAGAGTTTGGCTAGAGAGTGCATGGGTGAGAGGCTCCGTGGGTGGGTGGGTTTGCGATGGGGGTCATCGGGCGGCCTGTTTTTGGGTGACCGGGGCTCCGTCGAAAAGGTCGGTCTGGTTGTTAAGGGCGACGGCTTCACCGGCGGCCAGGCCGGAGACGACGCGGACGGTGTCGCCTGTCGTTTCGCCCAGCTGGACTACTCGCAGGCGGGCTTTCCCGTCCTGAATGACGAAGGCCTGGTTGGAGTCGGTGGTTTTATCGCGGATGACGGCGGCGCGCGGGACGAAGACGGCCTGGACTCCGCCGGGCTGGCGCACTTTCGCGGTGGCGAACATGCCGGGCTTGAGTTCTGCTTTGGGGTTGTCGAAACGAGCTTCGAGGATGAAGATGCGCGAGTTGGGGTCGACCGACTGATTAATCGCGGAGACTTTGCCTTCGAATTCGCGGCCAGGGTAGGCATTGACAAGCGCGACGACGGCGTCGCCGATATGGGCCTGCGAAGCGCGCTGTTCGGGGGTCTGAAGATCGAGTCGGAGAGACGCGATTTTGACGATGGTCGCGATCTTGTTGGTGAGCGCTACGTATTCGCCCGCGGCAACCGGGCGCGCGGTGATATAGCCATCGAAAGGAGCCCGGATAGTGGTATCGGTGAGGCCTTTCTCGGCCTGGGCGAGCTGCGCTTTCACGCCGTCGAGCGTGGCCTGGGAAGTGGAGATCATTTCGTTGCTCTGGCGGGCGAGGTTCATCGCGCCTTCGTATTGCTGGCGAGCGGAATTGGCCTGAGCTTCGGCGGTCTCCTGCTGGGTGTGGGCCTTTTCGTAAGCGCTTTTTGAGACGTCGCCGGTGGCTACGAGGTTGGCGTAGCGCTGGGCATCGGCGGTGGCCATTTTCGCCTGCGCCTGGGCGGATTGATAGTTGGCCTGGGCGGCGGCCACTTCGGGGACCTTTGTGGCGTCGAATTTGCCGTCGGTGAGACCAATCCGGGTCTGCATCTGGCGCAACGAAGCGGTGGCTTCGGCAAGTTGGGCGCGCGCCTGGTCGAGCTTGAGCTGGGCGTCGCGATGATCGAGTTCGCAGATGACCTGGCCCTGGACGACGTGAGCGCCGACATCGACAGGGGTGGAGATGACGCGGCCGGCGACGGGCGGCGCGATATCGGAACTTTCATCGGCAATGAAGGTACCGGTTTCTTCGAAATCGGCGGGGACTTCACGCTCGGCGGCGATGGCTGTGCTGACGGCGACGGCTTTTATCTCAGAGGGGGAAACGGCCTGCACGGTTTGTTTCGAACCGCAGCCGGCGAGCACCAGGCTGGCGGTCAGGATGAGTGTCTTCATTGTTTATGCTCCGCGGGCCGAAGCCCGTTCATGAGGATGTCGAGGAACCCTTCGATGGCCTGTTCGTCGGTGAGCGTGACGTCGGCGTTTCGGTACATGTATTTCTGCATGGCGTAGTATTTGGGGATTCCGGCGAGGGCGAAAATGACGACGGTAGGGTCGAGCTGGCGGAGGGCGCCGGCGGCCTGGCGCTTCGCGATGTATTCTTTGAACTTCGCGCCGACGGGCATGGCCATTTGCGCGTTGTGCATGAGTGCGAGTTCGTTGCCTTCGAGCGAGGCGTGCATGAGGAGGCGGCAGAACCGCGGCTCTTCACGGTCGAACTCCAGGATTTTTTTCAGCAGAAAGCGGAACAGGCCCTCATCGTCATTTACGTCGATGAGCGCCTGAAGTTCGGCCATCCAGTCGACGGTGCCGTCGCATTTGCATTTGATATCGAGGATGGCCTGGTAGAGGTCCTGTTTGGTGGCGAAATGACGGAAGATGATGGCTTCGGTGACGCCGGCGGCGGCTGCGATTTCTTTGGTGGTGGTGCCGCCGAAGCCTTTTTGGGAGAACAGTTCGATGGCGACGTCGAGGAGCTGGCGCCGGCGGTCGTCGCCGGACATTCGCTGGTGGAGGGGGGGATCCAGGGGCACCCTTTGATTATAAGTAAGTACTTACTTAATTGGCAAGTCCTTTTAGAACCAGCAAGATTGGGAATTGTCCAAACAAGAGACTAGGCTGTTGATCAGGGATTTAATAAGATGCGTGTAATCGGGATTTATCTTACCTGGCTGGCTACATCGTTCGCGGCGGATTTTGCGCCTCAGTTTCAATGGGTTAAGACAGCCGGCGGGTCGGGCAGTACTTCGGTGGCGGCGGCGACGGGCGATGGGCGGGGAAACCTTTATATCGTGGGATCGACGACTTCGCTGGATTTCCCGGTTACGGGTTCGGTGAGCCAGAAAGGGGCGGGAGGGTCGATGCTGGTGCGGATCGATCTGGCCACTGCGGGCGCTACTCGGCTCTTTGCGGCGAATCTTCCGGCGATCGGTGCTATAGCGGGAGCGCCTTCGGACCCCGCTATCTTGTACGCCGCGTCCAGCAATCAGGTCTTCAAGAGCGGCGATGCGGGTTCAACATGGAACATGGTTTCGCAGTTCGGGTCCGGCGTGAGTGTTGTGGCGCTTGCTGTGGATACCGGGAACTCGAGCATAGTTTATGCCGCGGCATCTCCGCGAGGGATTTATAAGAGCATCGATGGCGGAGTGACCTGGACGTCGATGAGCGCTCTATCGGCAGGGCGCGTGTGGGTTTCGCCAGGGGCTTCGAATGTAATCTTTGCGGCGAGCAGCCAGGGGCTGATGCGCAGCGCGGACGCGGGGAATACGTGGGCGTTGGTGGGCGGCGGATCTTTGTACAGTACGCTGGCATTCGATCCGTTTACAGCGGGGGTGGTGTATTTCTCCGACGGCAGCGCTCTTTTCAGGAGCAGCGATAACGGTCAGACTTTCGTTCGCCTTTCATCACTTCCCGACCAGGCGTATTTTAATGCGCTTGCGCCCGATCTTGTGCACACTGGAGTTCTCTATGCGGGTACCACAAAGGGCATTTATCAGAGCAGCGACTCGGGCGGGTCGTGGATCCTGAAGGCGGCGGGGGTGACGTCGGTGCTGGTAGCGGATCCGAGTGGTTCAGCGATATATGCGAATCTGACGGGCTACGGAATTGTGAAATCGACCGACGGGTTCACGACGACGATTCCCGTGGGTCCGAACGAGCCTTCGGTGGTGCAGTTGATTGTGTCCGGTCCGAACCTGTTCGAGGTTTCGGCGCAGTCGACCGACGCGTTTGTGGTGAAGCTCGACAGCAATGGCAACATCGTTTACTCGACCTATTTCGGGGGCAGCGGCAACGATGCGGCTGTGGCATTGGCTGTGGGTTCGGATGGCAGCGTTTATGTGACGGGGTTGACCAATTCGGCGGATTTGCCGGTGACAGCGGGTGCGTATTTGTCGACTCAGCCTACCGGGCATTTTGGGGGAGCGGGGTTTTTGCTGAAGCTGAACCCGGATGGATCGCGAGCGTGGTCGACTTATTTTACGGAAACGGGCATTGCGGCGATTGCAGTGGATGTGACGGGGAACCCCTACATTGCGGGGGCCACGGCGGGCGGGCTTCCGACGACTGCGGGCGCTTATCAGACCAGTTTTCAGCAGACGGTGGGTTCGAATGGATTCTTCAGCACGGTGGGTCCGCTGGCGGCGTTCGTGACGAAGTTCAACGCGCAGGGTACAGGTCTGGTTTATTCGACGTATATCTCGATGGACAACCAGAAGAACACGGTGACGGGAGCGTCGGCGCTTGCGGTGGATGCGGCGGGCAATGTGTGGATCGGGGTAGCGCTGACGTCCGGAATTGTGCCGCCGGTGGGGACGGTGCCGAGCGTGGTGGAGTTGAATTCGACGGGGTCGCAGGTGGTGGCTTCGGCGGTGCAGGCCGGGCTGGGAAGTGTTACGGCAATTGCGCTGGATGCCGGTTCGAACGTGTATGTGGCGGGTTCGTATTCGGCGCAGGCGACGGCTTTTCCTGCGACCCCGGGAGCGTTCCAGGCTACGCCGCAGCCGGTGGTTCCGGCGCTGGCATATCAGGGGATATCGGGCGGCGGGCAGGACGCTTTCGTCGCGAAGTGGGACAGCAGTTTGACGCATTTGCTGGGGGCTACGCTGCTGGGCGGTGAGTTACCGGATGTGGCGACGAGCGTGGCGGTGGATTCGAGCGGCAACGTGATTGTGGGCGGGTACACGGATTCGAAAACGTTTCCGACGCATGCTCCGTTTGCCTTGCAATTCTCTTTGCGGTCGGGATTCGTGGCGGTGCTGGATTCGAGTCTTTCGAATTTGTTGTTCTCCACTTATCTGGGCGATGGGCGGTCGTTTGCCGCGTATGGCGCGGTGCCCGATGGCAGCGGGAATATTCTGTTGGCGGGTTCTACGCTGACGACCGGGAATACGTTCGTCGGCGGCGATAATGGCGCTTCGTACCTGGTCGGGAGTCTGGTGGTGGCCAATAAGATCACGCTGGTTCCCGCGCCTTCGGTGCGGCTCGATTCGGTGCTGAACTATGCAAGCCACATCGGGGGTGCGCTGGCGCGGGGGGAGCCCGTCAGGGTGCTCGGTGCGGGATTCGTGAGCGGGGCGCAGGTGCTGGTGGATGGGTCGCCGATCGCTACAGTGACGAGTACGGCAAATTTGCTGGTGGGGGTGATGCCGGATTCGGCGATCGCGTCGGGAGTCCATACGGTGCAGGTTTCGAGTAACGGGGTGTCCAACTCCGTGTATGTGCCTGCCGCGGCGGCAGCGCCGGGGATCTACTCGGTGGATGGCAGCGGGGAAGGGCAGGGCTACATTCTCAACAACGACGGCTCGGTGAATTCGCCTTCGAATCCGGCCGCGCCCGGGTCGGCGATCACGATCTTCATGGCGGGGGCCGGGCAGTATACGCTGTCGAACGGATATGCGGTGGCGGCGGAGACTCCGGCGGTGTTTGTGTATGGGATCTACTGCGATGGAATTGCCGCGACGATCGGGCCGGTTCAGGGATTGCCGGGGAATGTTTATCGACTGAGCGTGTACATTCCTAACCCGGCCGTGAAGTTTCCGGCGCAATCGAGTTTGCAGGTGGTGATGGGGTCGTCGAATTCCTTAAATTTTGCGAATTCGCCGATGGTGAGCCAGAGCGGCGTTTTTGTGAGCATTCAGTAAGGTCGCGGAAGCCTGCCGTACGGCGATGATGAAGAGCCGAGGGAAGCGCAGCAGGACCTGGCCGTCGGCTCGGGGCTTGTACGCGCCCGCGGTCCTTTGGGTATAAGCGGCGAGAAATTCTTCCGCGGCGTTATCCTCCATTCCCGCCAGGATTGGGCGCAAGGCCGATCCTCGAAACCACTCGACGATCGCTTCCGGACCTGCGAGGACGTGGTTGTAAATCGTGTGCCAGATCTCTACTCTGCGGCAGAGAGGTTTGAGCAGATCGTAGTAGATCTCGGGAGCGGGCAGATGGTCGCGCGGGGCCACCTCTCCCATGAGCAGATGCGACGGCTCGCGAGTATTATCCGGCATCTGCGCGGCGAACACTCCACCCTCGGGCAGACCCTCGACGGCACGCTTCATGACCGCGAGGTGATTTGGCACCCACTGGAAAACCGCATTGGCAAACAGCAGATCGGCGGGCTCGGGCGAAGTCCAGGACGATAGATCGGCCTCGATAAATTCGCATTTCGGCAACCGGTTGCGCGCCTGTTGGAGCATGTCGTTTGAGGAGTCGAGTCCGATGACACGCGCGTCGGGATATCGCGCCGCGACGAGTTCAGTCGAATTGCCGGGACCGCAGCCGAGGTCGATGGCCAGGCGGGCTTGTTGCAGCGGCACTTGAGCCAGCAGGTCGCGGGCGGCACGGGTGCGGTCGTCTTCAAACTTCAGGTATTGTTCCGCGTTCCAGTTGCTCAGCCCAGAATCCTCACTTTGCCGGTATCGTCCCGCAGCAGGCAGGTTCCGAGGTACTGCTGTTTCGAGCGCGATGCCGCGAGGTCGTGATAGACGAAGGCGTTCTTTACGAAGAAATGGCAGACCACAGACTTGCGCGAGAGCGCGAGGTTCCTGCGCGCGGACCCGCCGTGAATCAGGTTCGCATGCCATATGAGTACGTCGCCCTTCTTCGCGTGAAAGTAATGCGGTTGCAGACTATGTTGTTTCACCAGCGCTGTTATGTAAGGCTCATAGCGAGCCTGATAGGGTTCATAGCCATGGCGCTTCAGGTCGTCCGGCGCGATCCCGACTTCTTTGCTGAACACATAGGGCAGGCGATGACTTCCCGGATAATAAACCAGCGGACCGCAGTCGGGATCGATATCTTCAAAGGCGATCCAGGCGGCGGTCAGATAGCCCAGCGGATAGGTAGTCATGTGAATCGAATCCGAGTGCAGACCCTGCTGCGAGCCTTTATGGGCGGCGATGGTCTGTAAAGGCCGGGGCTCGCGTTCCATCAAAAGCTGAATCGCACGCAGGAGGCGGGCATGCTTCAGGATGCGGCAGAATGCGCCTACCTTCTTATGAGGATTCAGACAGCGTCCGGGATAAGGATCGCCCTCGGCCGCCGGTTCGGCAGGCAAGGCAATTCGGTCCTTTCGCACGGCGTTCTCGTAAGCAATCCAGACTTCATCGAGAACATCGTTTTCGATCAGCCCGTCGATGACGACATAACCATGGGCGACCCACTTCCGGCAGAGCGAGGCGTCGTCTTCGCCGATCTCACGGCGTTGCAGCTTCAGGTCGATTCGGTCGAGAGCGTCGTCGCGGTCGAGCCACGGATATGGACCCGAGGAAGGAAAATGCTCTGCGCGAAAGGCGGGCAATCGCGACGTCTTGACCGGCTTGTCCGCGAAGGAGTTCCAGATCGCCATGCTGAAACCTCAACGATACAACCAGGCAATTGCCGCTCACGCCGAAACAGATCCGTAATGCAACGGACAAGGTAAGCGCCGCGGAAAGGAGGCCCACCGGCACTGAAGTGGATCACGATTTTTCCAGATCGGCACCTGCTGCAACTGGGCGCAAATGGAGCCGCGGCTCGAAACGTCCGATGGCGTTAAGGCGGTAGAAGAAACTCGGCTTTGCGGTTCCGTCCGATTACGCGGCGAAGCTCAACTCGCTGCGCGAAGTGGCGCTGATGCAGGTGATCCATCGCGTTGCGGGCGCGAACAGAGCCCGAAAACCACCCCGAAGGTGGGCGACCGGTGGAAATCTACTATCTCAAGACGGATCCGGAAAAAGGACGGGCAAATCCTTTCCGAGAGTCTTTGGGCGGTAGGGGAGCGGGCGAAGGCTCGACATATAACTACGTCCCCTTCGTGCGCTTCGCGGCGTTCAAAGACATCGGCGATCGAATTACTCGGTCCCGGCGACCGCGGAGAAAGTGTTTCCCGGCAAGGCGCGAAGATGCAGGCCGAATTTGCCGCCAGGCGGCACCTGGTGAAATCGGAAATCGTCCGCATTATGGAACGGGTGCAGTAATAAGCCACCGACGCGGCGTGACGAAGATTTTCGTTGACAATGACGGAAGTCTTCGTCATCATGGCTGCGTTACTACGCCTCTGTACGACTCCCCGTTGCCGTCCATGAGGGTCTTATGGCCATCTTGTGGCGACGGATGGCAACCGGGTCTCTCGGTTCTCGTGCGTGAAGTTTCCATGCATGCCTGGGGTCTACGACTCCGCAAACCCGGCCGCGCACTCGCGCTTTCGCGCGCCGCCGTGTTGCCTTCCGGTCAGTGTGACACCTTCGGCACTCTGGTCTTCACTATCTCGGATCTCATCAACTTCAGGGATACCCAGGCTGCATATGCCCTTGTCCAACGCTTCAAGTGCAGCCTTACACCGCCCTCACCAGGGCTCGGGGTCAAGCGGTTCGCTCCCGACGCTATCCACACTGAGAGTGTGCCGCGTCGAGACCCTCTCGACGCCTTTCTTCGGCTACTTCGAAATCCGAATCTCAGCCCGGCCTTCCCCCACCATAAAAACCGTCAATTCCAGCCGCTGATCGAACACGCTCACAACCGAATAACTATCGCGCAACGCCTTACCCGAAAGCCGGTCGCCCACCTGCACCGGCAGCCGCGCACGCAGATTCGCCTCCGCCGCGGCCGACAGTCCCGAGAACACAATCCCACTCTCCTCCGGTGCGTCGGACGCACCCGCTGCGGACTGAGCCCGCTGTCTCAGGTATTGCCTCTCGAGTTCCATAAGCTGCGCCTGCATTTGTGCCTCCAGCCGGCGCATCTCGTATCGGGCCTGGGCATCCGGCGCGGAATCCGATTGCTTCTGACCGGACAGGTTGCTGCGAAGGTCCTCAATCTCTTTCTTTAAGAACTGCTCAGCCTCAGCGGTGTGCGGATCGCTGAGTGCTTCATCGACCCTCGCCTGCGATTGCCGAACGAGAAGGTCATCGGATTGCGCGAGGCCGTGCAGGTTGTTCCGGAGGATCATTTCGTCCTGCGAATCTGGCTGCTGAGCTGCAACCGCGTATCGTCGTCCGCCGCCTGTTCCAGTTGGTTTCGCAACATCGCCAGCACCGGCTCGTATAACATCAGTGCCGTGGCAACAGGCATCAGAGTCATCGCCGCCAGTGCCACGCAGCACAAGGCGTATCGCTCCTCGGCCGACCGCTTTCGCATCGGCATCAACGCGGCCCATAACAAAGGCTCGGACACCAGCTCCCGGAAGTTGCCATCCCGCACCCATACCCAGAAGTGCGCTTTGCGCTCAAACACCCGAACTTTGGGAGAACATCCGAGGCAGGAACCCGTGCGTCAGCAGCGCCGGCCCGGATCTGTGCGAGGGGCGATCGGTAATGGTTGTCCCTGCCGCGACCGCTACATCTGCGTGACGATGATGTTCACAGGTGGGCTGGCCACTCCTCCGATGGTCACGACAACGGGCTGAGTACCCGGCGAGACGGTTGTGGGCACAATCAGATTGATCTGCATCAGACCTACCACTCCGGGAGTGACTCCGGCGAACTGGATCAGCGCGGGCTGCCCTGCGACGGTGACGCTCAACGGGAGCAGCGCCAGCGGAAGCGATGCCACCGGGGTTCCGTTGGGCACCTGAACTCCGTCGGGAATCGACTGGTCCGTGTCGCCATACCCCGTGACGTATATAGTCGCGAAGGCCCCCGGCTTCGACGTGATCACGGTGCTCATGATGCCCGGGGCGGAGGGCGAAACATTGAACTGATAGCCACCAATCTGCCCGTTATTGTTGATTCCCAGCGTGGCGGGACCCGCGCCGGCTTCGTAGGGCACCTGGAGGTTAACCTGACCCGGCGACACGTAGAGCAGAGGCGCGGGCCAGCCGTTCACCGTCGCGCTCACCCCAGCCAGGGAGTTGGCCAGAGGAAGTCCCGAGGCCTGTTGCGTGGACGTGGAGAGCTGGGATCCGAACACCGTCATGAGCATTCCGGGGCTGGCGCTCTGCATGAACGAAAGAGCATTGCCAACGGCCGTGATCTGAGGTCCCGGCGACGTCGAGTTGACGAACATCACCGGAATAGAAACAGGTGCGGCAAGTGGGGACTGGATCACGATCGTGGCGCGGTAAACACCGGGCTCGAAACCCGCTGACGACGCGGTGAGATTGGTAATGCCGGAGCCGGTTCCCGAATACTGAGACAACTGCAGCCACGCGGTGGCGGCGGTTGCGGGGTAGATGGTTGCGGTCCACGGCTGTGTTTTGTCGGAGAGATTAATGGCCACCGTGGTGGTTGTGGGGAACGAGGGCGCGGTGGCGGATTTCAGCGTGACGGCGCCCGGCGCAGCCGAGAGCGTCACCGGCGACGGAGGCGGTCCGGCGAAGCTGACATTAATCTCGTTGAAGATGACGTCGCCGAAATCGTCATTCGTCTGGATGAAGACGGTATCGGTGGATGGCGGCGTTACGCTGCTCCAGCACAGCGTGCCCTGGAGAGAGCCGAAGGGCGCGAGCCGCGTGGTTCCGAAGACGGCGGGGATGGTGGTTGATATATCGACCGAGCCGCGCATCATCAGCACGATTCGCTGGGCGTAACCGGTGGTTTCATCGAGCGTGATTTGCTGAGACCACTGGCAACCGGCGGGCGCGGACGTATTCTGCGGCATGGTGAGCGGATTGGCCCACAGGTTGAAGTTCACCTGCTCTTCGAGGAGGGCCCCGAGGAACTGAACGGAGACCTGGCGCGACCACTGGTTGCCGCCCGCATCGGTTCCCGTAAAGCCGAAGACCTGGATCACGGGAACGGCGAGGTTGCGGAAAACAAAGTTCGCCGTAAGAGTTCCGTTCGCGGGAATATTGACCGAGGGGAAAGTGGGAGCCAGCGGCTGGGCAACGCCATTGATGGTGAAGCCGGTAAGAAGAGCGGGAACGCCGGCGATTTCGGAAAGCTGGATGGTCGCCTGCCATGTGGGCTGCGCGGTGCCGGTCCTCGAAGAATAGACGGGACCTGGAACCTGTGCCGTGACGGCGGCGGTGTTAGCGACGGTGGGCAGAGTTACCTGAATGCGGGCGGTTCCGCCGGAGCCGGTGAATGCGGCATCGCCCGCGTACGCGGCATAGACCGGGCTGGTGCCCCGACCCAGCATCCAGGCGGGGAAGGCGACCGAAGCGGTCTGCACTCCACTTACGGGCGCAAGCACAGCAGACCCGAGCGGCGTGCCAAAAGCCTCAAAGCTGACGGTTCCGGTGGGTGTGCCTTTGCCGGTAGCGGAGGCCACCGTCGCGGTAACGGTCACGGTGTCATTCAGAGTGACCTTCGCAGCGCTGGATGTCAGAGTAAGCTGCGAAGCGCTCGCGGCGGTATTCCAGGACGTGAAAAGCGCATTGGCGTCGAGGCTGCCGAGGCCGGTGGCCTGATCGTAGCCGGCGCCGGCATTGAAGCCGATGGAGCCGGTGAGGCAGTCCTGGGTGCCCTGTTCACACGGGACCATGTTACTGCCGGAGGTGACGTCGTGGAAGGCTGAGGGTGCGGCCTGAGCCAGGCGATAGAGCTGCGGATTGATGTTGCCCAGTCCCGCTGTTTTCTGATAGCCCTGCTTCACGACATATTGATTCAGCAGCGCGGCGATTCCCGCCATGGAGGGTGTGCCGGCTGAGGTGCCTCCCACCGGGTACAGGCTGTTGGCGCCGTTGTAGGTGATGAGATAAGCATCATGGCCGGCGGCGGCACTGAATGCTAAGTCCGGGGTATCGCGCGCGCCGTCGTTGGGAACGCCCGGTCCGGTTTGCCAGTCGGGTTTCGATAGCTGGCGGCTGGCGCCGCCGCCGGAGGCGCCGAGCCCGAACGCAACGCTCGTTTCGTTCCATGCCACTTCGGGAATATAAGACAGCGCGGTGCCGGCTGCGGAGTTCGTCGTGCTCCAGTAAGTGCCAGAGCCCTCGTTGAACAGTGTGCCGCCAACGGATGTGACCTCAGGCATGTTTTCCGGAAACTGGATGCCTCGTCCATGGGTGGCCACCACGAGATCGCCCTGAATGTCGCAGCCCGCGCCGCCGGCGTCCCCCGAAGAGACAAGGGTCGTGATTCCCTGGGCGTTGCCCTGCTGGAAGATCGCGCGCCACACCGCGACCGGCGCATCGTTCTCACAGAGACCATAGCTGGCGCTGATCACCGGCGCAACGTTGAGGCTTACCGCGTAAGAAATCGCCGTGAAGGCGTCCTGCCCATAGACGTAGTAAATGGTGGCTTTGGGGGCGATTGCGCCGGACCATTCGACGTCGAGATTACCTTCCACCTGGGCGCCGTTAAAGCCGGGGTCGGTACCGTAGAGAATGAACTTCGGATTATTGGCGGGAAGGCCGAAAGCGTTGCGGAAACCGCTGATGTCGCTGGTGAGAATATCGGACTCGCCTACGATGGCGATGGTTTGGCCGGTCCCGTCGATGCCTGCCGCGTAGAGGGGTTTAAGGTCGTAGATAGTCGAGAAGTCGCCGGGGCTGAGGTAGTGGCTTGTGCCGGCGTTGTAGTCGGGGGCGGGGCCGAGGCGGGCGTTGGATTTGGGGTAGAAGTTATCGAGACCGGCGAACCCCGCGACCAGATCGGCAACGGCCTCGGGGACGGAGGGTTCGGTGGCATTGGCGAAGTGCTTTTCGCCACTAACGTTGTAATTATGAATCGAGGTGTGGAGGGCT
>Ga0302320_10021853_pt1 | contig 12674 bp, 10 predicted proteins | sample Bog_T0_3_FD_202130 | JGI IMG/M metagenome (GOLD analysis project Ga0302320, IMG submission 202130) | Peat permafrost microbial communities from Stordalen Mire near Abisko, Sweden - Bog_T0_3 | ecosystem: Environmental > Terrestrial > Soil > Wetlands > Peat | place: Sweden: Abisko, Stordalen Mire...
ACTTTCGTCTCGTTTATGGAACAGCAACGGGCCGATTACATCACGGCGAATGCTGCACTCGTATGGGCCCAGGAGCCACATTCGGTTCAGCCCGTTCAGTGGAGCCGACGCCTGAGCTTTGTTCGAGGTTTTGCTCGGTATTGCAGTGCCTTCGACGCGAGAACCGAGGTGCCTTCGTCAGATTTGCTGCCGTCTATGCGTGTCCGCTGCCAGCAGTTTTTCTTCACAGACGACGACATTGCACGGTTGTTGCAGGCTACGCTGAATCTCGGGCCTATGGATGGGCTGCGTCGCTGGACCTTTCACTGCCTGTTTGGCTTGTTTAGCGTGTCCGGCCTTCGATTTTGTGAAGCCCGTAACCTGAGTGTTGATGACGTCGATCTCGTCAACTCCGTTCTGACGATCCGTTCCTCAAAATTCGGTAAATCCCGCCTTGTGCCTCTGCACGCAAGAGCGCATTCATACGCCACGGATCATGTGTTCATAAACGATTGCGGTAGGCCCTTGAGTCATGACCAAGCGATCGATACGTTCCAGAGACTTCTGCGCAAAATTGGTGTAGCAGACGAAAGCGTTGAGCGCAAACCTCACCTGCACGATCTTCGTCACCACTTTGCCATCCAGACCCTGCTGCATTGGTATCACGATGGTGAGGACATCGAGCGACGTCTGCCAGTACTGTCGGCCTACCTCGGTCATGTCGAGATACGCAACACGTACTGGTACCTCTCGGCGCGACCGGACATGCTGAACCTTGCGCGGCTGCGGCTCGAACAATACTGGGGACACACATCATGAAAACAGCCGCCAGTTTCGGGAGCAGTCTCACCCGCTTCTTCACCCAACGTCTCATGGGGCAGCGTCACGTAAGTCCACATACCCTGTGTTGTTATCGGGACACATTCCGGCTCCTGCTCAAATTCATTCATGCGCAAACGGGAAAGCAGCCGTCCAGTCTGATGTGGGTCGACATCGACGCGGCACTGATCGGCGCGTTTCTCGATGACCTGGAGCAGCACCGCGGGATCACCGCACGCAGCCGCAATCTGCGGCTGACCGCAATACGTTCTCTGTTCCGGTTTGCCGCGTTCGAGTTGCCTGAACATTTCAACCAAATACAGCAGGTGCTGGCAATTCCACCCAAGCGCGTTACCCATCAGCAAATCGGCTATCTGAGCCGATCGGAGCAGGATATGCTACTCTCTGTGCCGGATCGGAGCATCTGGGCTGGACGGCGCGACAACGCATAGATGCTCCTCGCAACACAAACCGGGCTGCGGCTCTCTGAACTCACAGGGCTGGTGCGCTCAGATATTCATCTGGGCCCCGGTGCCTATGTCCATGTTGTCGGCAAAGGGCGCAAGGAGCGGTGCACGCCACTGACTTCACAAACGACGGAGGTGTTGCGTACGTGGCTCGCTGAACTGCCTGCCGGCGAAACACAGGTGGTATTTCCCAGTCGACGCGGGGCTCGTATGAGTAACGATGGGATCCAGTATCTGCTCGCACGTCACGTTGAGACTGCCCGTAAATCATGCGTGCCCCTCCGAAACAAGCGCGTGTCACCTCACGTGCTTCGACACGCCGCTGCAATGAATTTGCTTCAGGCTGGCGTCGACACGACGGTCATCGCCATGTGGCTCGGTCACGAATCCGTCGAGACTACTCACATCTACCTGGAAGCCAATCTCGAGATGAAACGGAAGATGCTTGCGAAAACGTCGCCTGCTGGGAGCACTACTTCGTCACCGTACCGGCCGTGTGATGCCTTGCTCGCCTTCCTTCAGACTTTGTAGCGTTGAAGACTATGCCGAGCATTCTGGCCCATCACGCGCGCGCAGAGCGGCTGGAGTTCGACTGCTCGGCATAGTCTGGAACTCGGCGTAGTGGGCGTCGTTTGGCACCGTGATGCTCGGCCGTGCAAAGCGCGCGCTGAGCTGTTTCGTGATGACCTTGTCCTGGTCGCGGGCGCTGTATCTGGAGTTCTTCTTCGATCAGACGATGGAGAGCTTGCTGCGCGGCCATGTGAACGCGTTTCGCTCGTTCTCCGGCGCGGCAAGAGTAGCGCTCTACAACAACTTGAAATCTGCGGTGCTGGAGCGGCACGCCAGCCAGATCCATTTCAATCCTCGGCTGCTGGAGTTGGCGGCGCATTATCACTTCGAGCCGCGCCCTTGTCAGGTACGCGCGGGGAATCATAAAGGGCGCGTGGAGAGGGCCATACGCTTCGTGCGCGATTCGTTCTGGGCCGCCCGCACCTTCACGACTCTGGAAGAGTGCAATCGCCAGGCTCTGAAGTGGCGCGACGAGGTGGCGCATCAACGTCCCTAGCCGGTCGATCGCAATCGCACGGTTGCCGAGGTCATCGATGAACAGCCACGTCTATTGCTGCTGCCGCTTCACGCGTTCGACACCGACCGCGCAGTTGCGGTGCGCGCGGCCAAGACATCTATGTACGCTTCGATGGCAACGACTACTCGATCCCGCCCGAGGCATTGGGCCGCGAGCTGATGCTGGCAGCCTCCGATACCGTGGTACGTATCCTCGCATCAAGCCCACCAGCAACGACAGCTGTCATTTTGCGATGGAATACATCACGCCATTGGATAGGATATGCACCGTTCGATCTACTTTGACCTGAATGCTGAACTGAGCTTTGCCGACGATGGTGACCGTTCCGGGCCCCAGATTCTTCACATCGACAGCCCAGGGCTTTCTCTGCGCGTCAAGCGTTGGAGGCGCACTTGGCAGATGCAGCACGGTCGGCCCATTCGACAAGACAACCTTGTCACCGCCGAATTCGACGGGGATGTTGTCTTGCAACGGACGCAGGCGGACCACCGGCTTATCTTGCAGCGTATTCATTTGACCGGCGAAAAATGCCAAATAGATGAGGAATATTTTCATAAGTGAGCGATCGGTCCCTTTCTGCGTTTTGCGCGCACGCCAGGCAAATCAGGCGTTAAGCGCGGTACTCATGCGCACGTGCGCTTGGCGGCGTACAGCGCATAAATTGAAACCGGCCCCGCGACTGCTTCGAATGGGAGCCACAACAACGGAGCGGAGAGCACGGCATTTTGTGCCGGTGCGAGAGTGCGAAACTGCTTGCAATCCCGTTCTGAAATGAATGGCCCACGGCTTGTTTGCAGCGTGCGGACCCGGTTTTCTTTGGCCGCTCAATGTTTCTGAACTCATACGACGTCCAGCTCTGCATCCGAGGATTCGTCCTTGGCGCTGAAAGTATGGCCGCGAATCGTGAGGTAGAAGAGCAGCTCGACACGGTTCGAGACACCAAGTTTCTCAAAGGCCCGGAAGAGGTAGTTCTTTACCGTGTGTTCGCTGAGCCTCAGTTCGCTGGCGATCGTCTTGTTCGTCTTTCCCTTCGCTGCGCATTGCACAACCTGCAATTCACGTACCGTAAGTTCCGGCGCATCGTCCGCGAACAAAATGTTGGGAGCGGGAATGCTCTTGAATGCTTCAAGCAGCGCGCTGGTCTCTCGTTTCGCTGCCCAGATGAGCCCCTTCGCGACATGCCTGATGCCGTCGAAAAATTCCTTCATCGCCATGTCTCTTGAAAATACCCCGTGGGCCCCGCATCGAAATGAATTAATGACAAGTTCATGGGTTGTTGGATTCAAAAGCATGATGACGTAGGTCTTTGGATGAGCACGACAGACTTGAGCTGCCAGATCGAAACTGCTTCCCGGGCTTAAGCTGGCATCTACAGCAATTACGACAACATCAACTTCGGTGGTTGAAAGCGTCCGCAGAAGATCGGACGGATGAATGGCCGTTCCTTCGAATCGCTCCTCCCGAGAAAGAGCATTGGCGAGAAGATCGCTGCTCATTGACCCCTGATCAACGATAAGAACACGAGTTGCATGTTGGTGATCTTGAGTAATTTCGATCCCACGCTCTCTCCTCCCGCCTTCTGGCGGCCCCACGTGAGGTCGCTTGCTTGTCAAATAAAAAGAATCTTGTTGGTTAGATAAAAGTTGTGCCATGAGACTACTCCTCCCTTGCCGCCCGGAACGTTCTCCGGGCGCTGGTTATCGTTCGTTGTATCTCACTGTTATCGCTTATCTTGCAAAAAAGATGACCTGATAAACGTTCTTTATCCTCACGAACAAGGCCTGGGCAAGCCTTGCCATTTTGGTTTTCAGGGGACAAAATGTGCACTGCTCGATCGTTTGCCGCCTGGGGAATTCGGCAGCTCGTCGTTTCACTTTATCCTAGACTTGCGATTTTGCAATGTTTAATTTTCAAAACAAACTTTCATCTCTATTGATATTGAGATGCCTTCTCCTTTCCAAACAAAGCTGTCCTACCCACACTGAGCCCACTTCACTCTCCCGATTATTCAAACGATCGCTCACTTGTGACACAAACCACAAGACGCTACTCTGGGTCAACGTATGCACCTTCTGCTCGCAAATGAAAACACGATGCAACGCCGAGCCGCAGTTCGATACAAACTTCGGCTTCCCGTCATTTTTCACTGGAACGACGGTACCGAACACACTGAGGGAGGCTTCACTAGCGATGTTGCACTGGATGGAGCCCTGATCGTGAGTAGTAAATACCCGCCCGTGGGGACCGTCATTCGGATAGAAATCCTCCTTCGTTCCCCGTATCAGAATGGTGAGGAATTACGCATCGAGTGCGTCGGGAACGTAATAAGGGTTGCCGCGCCATCTGGGTGCTTTGGCGTACTTGGCGTTTTCGATGACGATCACCTGACTCGCCATGTCTTGCTTTGAAGAAATCGTTGAGACGTGTTGAAGGCATAGTTGTTCTCAACCGGTCAAACTGCAAACGCCTGGCGGTACACGCCATGAAGTGAAACCATCAACCTTTTCGCAAGCGCAGCTCATGCGGTCCAACCTGTCGGTGATTGGATCTTGGCGCACGGCTCCATTGCGCCGCCTCGAACCTCCATCGGACTTCAAGCACTGAATCGTCGAGACGCCCCCTCCGGATGAAATGAGTCATGGGGCTGAGAGGGCGAAGCTAGGTCCCTGTCGATCAACAACACGGCAATCAACCTGGAGAATACCAATCATGAACGACACGTTGGAAATCGATTCTTCCGGCAACCGATGGTTCGCGGTCTGGACCCGATCGCGGCAGGAGAAGGTGGCAGCCGCCATGCTCCACACCGTCGGCGTGGATTACTTTCTTCCTTTGAATACAGAAGTCCGGCAGTGGAGCGACCGTAAGCAGACCGTCAGTGTCCCGCTGTTCAGCGGCTATCTGTTTGTTCGCATGAACCCGACCAAAGATGGCTGCCTGCAAGTGTTGAAGGCCCCTGGAATAGGAGGGTTCGTCGGCAGCAGCAACGGCCCTTTGCCCATTCCGGACCAGCAGATCGAAGGCATTCGCACCATCCTTGCGCGGCGCCTCGATTGCACTGTGATTCCGATTCTCGAAGAGGGCGATCTCGTGCGCGTGGTGCGAGGCCCGCTCGCCGGTATTGAAGGCCGGCTGCTGCAAACCAATTCTACCTTTCGACTGTTGGTCTCGATTGAGATGCTGCACAAGTCGGTTGCCGTGAGCCTGTCTAGTCAAGACGTTGAATTACTCGAACGTTCGGCTGCATGACTAGGCGGCTTGAAATCAATGTGAGTTAACCCGAACCTGAACTGCCTGCCCGCTCCGCATCCCCGCGGAGGGCCGTATGAGTTGGAGGTTTTATGGCAAGACAATTCGCTGGACCCACTGACCAATTGACGATCGCCGAACGTATCCCCGTGAGCGACGAGTTCACGATCAGGGGCGTCTTGACGGTGCTGAATCGTCGACGGTCCCTCATCTACATCGGAATTGCCGCCTGCTTCTTGATCGGAGTGACGGTGTGCTTCTTCTTGACGCCTCGTTACAAATCGATTGGCGAGATCGAGGTGCAGAAATCCGCAACCGACGGGCTTGGATTGCAGAACCTGACCAACCCCATCCAGGATGACCGTCCGGACGCACTGGATGCCAGCATCACGCAGCAGACGCAAGCGACGATCCTCCAGTCCAGGAGCCTGGCGCTGAAAGTGATCGAAGATTTGAATCTGGAGAACACTGCAGATTTCAAGCCGGCCTTTAGTCCGGTGGGATGGACGCTTGCGCTTCTGAACTCGGGTGGCGCTCCGACCGACCCACAGGGTGCAAAGCTGGAAGACTCGCCCCATCGCAGAGATCACGTTCTGAAAATATTCCAGAAGCGATTGAAGATCACTCCCCAGTCGGGCACACGATTGATCGACATTCAGTACACCAGTTCGGATCCTAAAATTGCCGCGGCAGTTGTCAACGACGTGGCGAAGTCGCTCGTGGACTACACGCTGAACAGCCGATTCGCAGCTACCAGCCAGGTTTCTGGCTGGCTTTCCGGGCAGCTCGGCGACATCAAGAAGGATGCCGAAGAAGAGCAGGGGAAAGTCGAGCAGCTGCAGCGCGAGTCTGGCGTCTACAGCCTGGGAATTTCAGACTCGCAAGGAAAAGAAATTGCGTACAGCGCAACCCTGGATCGTCTGCAGCAGGCGACGCAGGCGCTTTCCGCAGCCACATCCAACCGCATTTTGAAGGGCGCACTGTACAAGACAATCGAAAATGGCGACCCCGAACTGCTTTCCGGGCTGGCCGGCTCCTCTCTCGCCGGCTCGTCTCCTGCGGTGAGCAACTCATTTCTGCTGATCCAGAACCTGCGCTCGCAGCAGTCGCTGCTGGCTACTCAGGTTGCCGCGGATGAGTCGAAGTATGGATCGGCGAACCCCAAGTTGGCCGATGACAAGGCGGGCTTGGATTCAATCAACACCCAGATCGCTTCGGAAGTAAAGCGGATCGGCGAGCGCGCAGAAAATGACTACAAGGCGTCGCAAGCTGTGGAGGACAAGTTGCGCGGGGTCTACGACGAGGAACGCCAGACCGCCAACACGCAGAACGACAAGGCAATCGAATTGCTGATCGCCCGGCAAGAGGCCGGCGATTCAAGGGGGCTCTATCAGACCCTCTACTCCCACTTGAAGGAAGCCGGTGTCATCGAGGGTTTGCGCTCGTCGAATATCTCGGTGGTCGATCCCGGAAGAGTTCCGTCAAAGCCGGTGCCGGACGTCCCAATCTGCCTTGGTCTCTCTCTGATTTGCGGATGCTGGGTTGGATTATCAGGCGCGCTGATTGTGGACGCGACCAGCGACCGCATAGAGACGATGGCCAGCATCGAGCGCACGCTTAACTCCCCGATCCTTGCCATTCTTCCCATGACGCAGACACCTGCCAAGGCTCGCCTGACCTCGAGTACAGATGGCGCCAGGGTTGCCGTGCTGGGGAGGCCCAACACGGCGTACGTGGAAGCGCTGCGCGGACTGCGCACCACGCTGCTTTCCCGCAGCGGCTTGCCGCCGAAGACGATCCTGATCACGAGCGCCTGCGAACGTGAAGGGAAGAGCACCACGAGCCTCAATCTCGCGGCGCTGCTGGTGCTGAACGGATCACGGGTTCTTCTGATCGACGGCGATATGCGCAGTGCCGGACTGTCCACCCTCATGGGCTTTGAACGGCAGCCCGGGACAGACCAGACACCAGGCTTGAGCGATGCGCTGCAAAGTGCAGGCGAGCCCAACATCATGGAGCCATTCAGTCAGATCCCCAATCTCTCGGTGATGACGGCCGGCCCCGCGGCCACCTACCCGGCGGAATTGCTCGGATCGGAACGCATGCGCGTTCTGGTCGAGGGATGGTCGGCACATTACGACTACGTGCTGATCGACAGCCCGCCTGTTCTGGCCGTGGCCGATGCGCTCATCCTCTCCCGCATGGCAGACACCACGCTGCTTATCGCACGCCACGGATGGAGCACGCAGAAAAGCCTGGAGTGCGCCTACAAGACACTGCTTGGCGTCGAGAACAGAAATGTCGGCGTGGTGATCAACGGAGTACACCGCAACTCTGTCTCCTTCTATGAATTCAACGGTTACAAAAGCGCCAGTTATTACAGTGAGGCCTGAAATGAAAACATTGACGATTTCTGCAACCGCATTGCTGCTGGCCATGTCATGGGCGGCCGCAGCTCAATCCCCATCCGGGAACAGCCTCCTCCTCGGCCGCGGAGATGAGATCCACATCTCTATCCTGGACATTCCCGAGATGGAACAGAATCCGCGCGTGACCGACGCCGGGGATGTTCCGGTGCAAGGCGTAGGCAACGTGCGCGTGGTGGACATGACGCCCGGCGAGGCTGCAACCGCCATCCATGATCGGCTTGTAAGTGCCCATTACCTGAAACATCCGCAAGTATCGGTGGTAGTAGATCAATTTGCCACTCAAGAAGTGACCCTGATTGGTGAAGTCAAAGCTCCGGGCGCTTATCCGATCGCCACCTCGCGCCCGATTCTCGATGTGATCGCGCTGGGCGGCGGCTTGAATGAGGACGCAGATCGAGACGTTCTTGTGGAGCGGCATGGCGATCAGAACAACCCGGTTCACTACAACGTCAACAACAATGCCGAGCGGGCGATCAAGGAACAGGTCCTGGTGAATCCGGGAGACACGGTGGTAGTCGCCAAGGCCGGCATCGTCTACGTGCTCGGCGACGTGAACCGTCCCGGTGGATTCACCATGAGCAATAACGAATCCAGCATGACCCTGCTCGAAGCCTTGGCCACGGCTGGCGGGGCCGCGAAGACGGCCAAGGTGGGGCACGCACGCTTGATTCGCAAAACCGACCACACGGAGACGCAGGTTTCTTTGGGAGACATTCAAAAAGGCAAGCAGCCTGATTTTGCAATGGCCCCAGGAGACATTCTCTACGTGCCTTTCAGTTATGCCAAGAACCTCGTCATTACCAGTTCTGCGGGGATCGCCGGTGCCGCTGGCGCCGCAGCAATCTACGCCAAGTAGGCTGAAGCGCAGATGGTTGCTTCGCCCATACGTAATTCCGAACTTCGGGTGGCGCTCTTCCCCCGCGAACTGAGAGCTTCTTTCTCTCGCGCGCCACGCGAGTTCAGGGCAACGAAAAGAGACTGACGAAAATCGCCGGCAAATTGAGACCGTTCAGATTTCTCCCGCACTTGCCGGCGGTTCTTCGCCGCTAGAGTCCCACCAACCTTGTTGATGGAGAGACACCATGAATGAAAGGCACCGTTTAGCAATCAGCCTCCTAAAGCTGTTTGATCTTGCAATCGTTTTTCTGGCCTTTGTGCTCACCACCTTCTCAATCGTCAAGATCCAGCACGGGCTCTCGCTTATGCGCTTTCTCGCGATGAGAACAAGGATCTCCAACTTTCTCATTCTCGTACTGGCTTTGCTGATTTGCCACGCAGTTTTCCAGATCTGCGGTCTTTACAGGTCAAGACGGCTCTCAAGACGCCGCAGCGAACAACTGGACGCATTAAGGGCTGTAACTCTCAATACGGCTTGCTTCGTGGCCTTCGCATCTTTCTTCTCTATCCAAATGATCACCATTCAGTTCCTGGGAATCTTCTGGCTGTTGAGCGCGGTTTTGCTCTGCGCGGCCCGGTTGTCGATTCGGCTCATCGCCGGCTATGCACGCAGTCATGGCAGGGACCTTCGATACATGCTGGTGTTGGGCACCAACTCGCGCTCGGCAGAGTTTGCGAACAGATTGTTGGCTAGCCCCGAGAGAGGGTATCGCCTGCTGGGATTTGTCGATGACGAGTGGCAGGGAACGGCCGCTTTCAGGCAGGCCGGCTTCAAAGTCGTGAGTGATTACTCGGGCCTGGCCGAGTATTTACGCCGCAACGTGGTGGATGAAGTGGCCATCTATCTGCCCTTCGGCTCCTTCTATAAGCACTTCTCTGAAGTTGCCGCCCTGTGTGAGCAGCATGGAATCACCATGCGCTTCAATTCCAATGTGTTCGGCTTGAAGACAATGCGCTGGCGTGCCGAGGAATCCGATGGCGACCAATACATCGCGACCTACACCGGCTCCAGCGAAATGTGGCCCAGAACAGCCAAGCGCCTCATCGACATCGTCGGCGCCTCCGCCGCCCTGCTCATCTTTTCGCCTTTCCTGATCGTCGCGGCAATCGCCATCAAGCTTACGTCGCCGGGACCGGTGTTCTTCTTGCAGGAGCGCATCGGCGTAAACAAGCGGCGCTTCAATATCTTCAAATTCCGGACCATGGTTCCCGATGCCGAGAGACTGATGGCGGCTTTGGAAGAACACAATGAAGTTTCCGGGCCGGTGTTCAAAATCAAGAACGACCCGCGGATCACGACGATTGGGAGAATCCTGCGGCGAAGCAGCATCGATGAGCTTCCGCAACTGCTCAATGTGCTAAACGGCGATATGAGCCTGGTGGGTCCGCGGCCGCTGCCAGTGCGCGACTACGAAGGCTTCAATGAGGACTGGCAGCGTCGACGATTCAGCGTCAAGCCAGGCATTACCTGCCTGTGGCAAGTCAACGGGCGCAGCGGAATCTCTTTCAATCAGTGGATGCTCCTCGATCTGCAATACATGGACGAGTGGTCTCTCTGGCTTGATTTCAAGATTCTGGCCAAGACGGTGCCGGCCGTGTTCAAAGGCGCCGGAGCCGCTTAGCTCTTTCTCGAATCGCCGCATCTCTGAAAAACATGGCTTGAATCGGCGCGGCTCAAAGCGCCGTCCGCTTTGACTCCACGGGTCTGAAACGCGGGCGGTGCTCAGGATGCTGCATTCATGGTACGGCGATGCTGTTCCAACTTGGAGTAAATGGTGCAATCGATGAGTACATTTCTACCCACGGCAGGTTCTGGCGTTCGATCCTTCGACGTTCTCGGCTGCAAGGTTCATGCCGTGACCGCCCCGGATTTAACCAACCTCGTTGAGCTCGCAGTGAAGTCGCACGAATCATGTATCATCGCCAACCACAACCTTCATAGCCTCTATCTCTATCAGCGCGACGCTCGGTTGAGAGAGTTCTTCGCGCTGGCAAAATGGGTTCATGCCGACGGGATGGGAATTGTATTGTTGGCAAGAGCGACCGGAGCAAAGGTCGCTCGCTCTATCCGCGTGACCTATGTGGATTGGCTCCCCCTTCTAATGCAACGCGCCATGGCATGCAATTGGAGGGTGTTTTATCTCGGCTCCAGGCCAGGCGTGGCCGACAAGGGGATAGCGATCCTCCGCGACAGGTTTCCAGGCTTGAGCATCGAAGCCCATCACGGCTATTTCGATCCGTTCTGCGAAGAGAACGAAAGTGTCCTCGAAAAGATCAGTGCCTTCTCTCCCGACGTGTTGCTGGTCGGCATGGGGATGCCGCGCCAGGAGCGGTGGATCATCGACAACCGTGACCGGCTAGGACCGACGGTACTGCTTCCCTGCGGCGCCTCCATCGATTATGTTGCCGGCGAAATTCCCACGCCGCCGCGCTGGGCCGGCCGATGCGGCCTGGAGTGGCTCTACCGCCTGGTCGCCGAGCCGGACCGCTTGTGGAGTCGCTACCTTGTGGAGCCGTGGGGGCTGCTGCTTCTCGTCGTAATCCGATTGTTCAAGAGCAACTGAGCCATTGCTCGACGACAACGCAAAGAAATCCACGACCAGGACAAGATGGCCGCTACAGACGCCGGAGATACGAGACTATGACAGATGCACATCTTCCCTTGATCACGGCGGTGATTCCAACGCGCGGGCGCGCCGGCCTCGTGACTCGTGCCGTTCGAAGCGCGTTGAAGCAAACGTATCCGAATGTGGAAGCAATCGTTGTGGTGGATGGCCCTGACCCCGCAACGGTCGAGGCTCTGGTTGCGCTCAAGGAGCCGCGTCTGCGCGTGATTGTGCTTGCTGCGAACGCGGGCGGAAGCGAAGCAAGAAACATCGGCGCACGCGAGGCGCGTGGAACCTGGGTCGCGCTTCTCGACGACGACGATCAGTGGCTCCCGGAGAAGCTATCGACACAGATGGCGATGGTGCCCAATCCTGCTGCACGTTACTGCCTGGTCACATGTCAGCGCATCGAGCGTCAGCCCGGGCATCCTGACCTGCTGGCGCCGCGCCGGGCACTCCGCACCGGCGAAGACGTAAGCGAATACATGTTCTATCCGGAAGACAAGCGCCACCATATTTGCGGCCCGCAGACATCGAGCTTTCTGGCAACCAGAGATCTCATCCTTGCCGTGCCCTTTCGCAAGGACCTCAAATGCCACCAGGATTGGGACTGGTACTTGCGCGTAATGCACCACGAAGGCACCGTGGCCGCCATGGTTGAGCAACCGCTCTACATCATGGATGTGGAGCCGGAAAGACCGCGCATGACACAGATGGCCAGGTGGCAGCTTTCGCTCGATTGGGTTGAGCTGCGCAGAGGCCTGTTCACACCCCGCGCGTACAGGTCCTTTCTCATCAATGAGTGCATGTTTCGCAGTGAGGAGACCAGCCATCGGGTACGCACGTTCAGAAAACTCCTCGCGCTCTGTAGGCGCAGCGGCGCGCTCGAGAACAGGGAATTATTGGCGGTTGTTAAGTGGTACCTGTTTCGCCCTTCGGTGCGCATGAAGTGCATCCGCTGGCTGAAACAGATCAAGGTTAGTCTTTGTGGCGCGGGTCGAACCAGCCCCGCGCTGGAAACGCCGCAGACGAAAAGCGAGGTGCATGTTTGAATCGTCCACAAAAGATTGCTCTTGTTGACCTGAGTACGGAGTTCACCGGAGGGCAATCGTATCTGCGCAATCTGATCTCGCTGCTCGGC